>WNEY01000057.1_pt1 | contig 68011 bp, 64 predicted proteins | sample 5400531 | NCBI WGS metagenome assembly WNEY01 (sample SAMN13153338, study PRJNA577476) | soil metagenome | isolation source: 200 cm saprolite under Douglas fir tree site 1 | place: USA:California | collected 2015-04-18 | reverse complement strand
TGGTCACTCCGGTAACGGTCGATAGTAAGGGTTCCCTGCCTGGACCCACGCCCCGAGCATCTCGCGGAACTGCGGCCCCATCGGATCGATCCCGCGCATCGGCATCGTCCCGCGTCGGATCGTGAAGTCGTGGGGCGCCGCCTCGCCAGCCCTCACGAAATGGCGCGCGGCCGCCTCCGTCCGTCCCATGGTGTAGAGCCACTCGCCCAGCCCGAACTCGGCGCGCGCCTGCTGGTCCCCGTCCGTCGGCAACGACTGGAGCGCACGGGCGCGCGCTTCCGGCAGCGCCGTCGCCTCGCCGCGCACCCACGCACGGAGCGCCGCAAGATGCCGGGCCGCCTCGAGGCCGGTGATGTGCTTGAAGATGTCGGTGCCGAAGGCGACGTCGTTCGGTCGGACGATCCGACCGCGCTCGTCGATCCAGAGGATCGTGGGCACGTTCACGATGTTGTAGAGGTCGGTGAGCACGTGCGCGGTGTCGATCAGTGACGGGTGCGCGGGCTTCGCCGCCTCGATCCATGGACGCGCGTCCTCGACGCTCCGGTCGATCGCCACCGTGATGACGGTGAAGCCGTACCCTCGCAGCTCCTCGTACACCGCCTGCCAGACCGGCAGGTCGAGGCGGCACCCTCACCACGAGCCATAGGCGACCAGGAGTACCTTCGTACCGCGGTGCCGGGAGAGCGAATCCACCCGTCCGTCGAGGTCGGGGAGCGTGAAGTCCGGTGCTTCGAGCGAAGCGAGCGCCTTCGCCCGCTCGCGGGCGCTCCCGCCCAGGTAGGCGACCCGCTCGTTGCGGTCGACCGCTACCGGACGCCCCGCGGCCTCGGCCCGCTTCGCGAGCTCGACGCCCTCTCGCTCGCCGACCTCAGCCACTCGCCCGCCGTCGATGATCGTGAACTTCGTCTCCGTCACGCCGTCTCCTCGCGGCCCATCGAGCGCGCCCATGGGGCCTCCTGGCTACCGCGTTCGTTGTAGCGGGTGCCGCGAGGCCGCCTCATCCGAGGGTGGCCTGAGAGAGGCACGCCCCGGCTCCGCACGCCCGGTCTGACCCGCGGCGTCAGCCGTCCCGCGTGAGCCGAGGGTATCCCGAGACGGCCGGTCACTTCCAGGCCCAGGTCGGCTGCTCGAAATGGGCCACGCGTGTGGGCCGGCCGTGGACGACGACCTCGCGGATCTGGTAGAGCACGGCGGCGGTCGGCGCGTGGATGAGGGATGACAGCAGCGGGACCTGGATCACCGGACGGTCGCTCTCGGGAATGGTGATCAGGCGCGGGACGTCGGGCTTGTCGAGCTCGGCGAGCGGGACCTGGTACACGTGGGCCACCTCGGCCGGATTCGGCACCAGCTCGACCTTCTCCCCCGCCCACACGACGACGGGCGTGATGATGAATCCGGAACGCGTGCCGTAGTCGTCGAGGATCCCCAGCACCGACCCGGCGTCGAGCACGAGGCCGACTTCCTCGCGGAGCTCGCGCAGCGCCGCTGCCTCGGCGCTCTCGCCCACGTCGATCCGGCCGCCGGGCAGCGCCCACTGGCGGGCGTGGGCGCGCAGCGTCGCCGTACGCCGGGTCAGGAGAAAGCACGCGCGTCCTTCGTCGTCGGCGAGGAGCACCACCGCCACCGCGGCCGGGCGGCGCCCGTCAGGGGCGATCGGCTTCCGCTCGAATCCGGCGAGGTTCTCCTGAACCCGCGCCTTCAGCCCGTCGTCGAATCGGCCCGCGTCGAGATCGGCCACGCGTTAGCGGATGTTCATCCGAGCCCCCAGCTCCGCACACGCGAGGGGACGATCCGGAACATGACACGGCTCGCCGGCATGGTCTTGCCGTTCCAGAGCCGCTCGAGGCGCCGGTACTTCTCGTGGAAGCGCTCGACGAGGGCGCGCCGCTGCGATGTGTCCGACAGGAACTCAGCGCGCCCCTGTACCGTCACCCCGCACACGTCGCCGCCACCGCCCACGGCCTCGGCGACCACGCACACGCGCGGGTCACGGCGCAGGTTCCGGACCTTCTGAGTGGCGTCGACACTGATCATGGTCAGCGCCGCGGGGTCGTGCAGGAACCACATCGGCATCGCGAGAGGCGCGCCGCCGCCCTGAACAGTCGCCAGCACGACGACGTCCTTGGTGGCCAGGAACCTCTGGATCTGAGCCTCGTCGAGGCCCATTCAGTACGCGGGCAGCGTGCCGGTCTTCACGCCGGTCTTCCGGATCACCGCGACCTCTTCGGCCGCTTTGGCCGCCATGAACCGGCTGTCGCTCGCGATCGTGACGAATTGGTAGCCCGCCGCGATCATCTTCTGCGCGTAGGCGGCGGTCGCGTTGTGGATCCCCGCGGCGACCCCGTGCCGCTTGCACGCCTCGACGATTTTCTGCTGCGCCTCCACCACCGGTGGGTCGGTCTGGTCCAGGCGCGGTTTGCAGCCGAGCGTGAGCGAGAGATCCGACGGGCCGACGTAGACCGCGTCGATGCCGGGCACGCGCAGGATCTCGTCGATGTTCTTCACCGCCTCGGCAGTCTCGATCATGGGCATCACGATCAGGTCCTCGTTGGCGTGGTCGCCGAGTCGGTGCCCGCGTAGATCGACGCGCGCACGGGGCCCCAGCTCCGGTAGCCCCGCGGGGCGTACTTGCAGGCGCCTACGAGCGCCTCGGCCTGGGCCCGCGTGTTGATCATCGGGCAGATGACGCCGTAGACGCCCGCGTCGAGGATCTTCATGAGGAGCGCCGGATCGTTCCACGGCACGCGGGCCAGCGGGATGACCGGTGTCGTGGAGACGGCCTGGAGCATCGTCACCGCGGTCTGGTAATCCACGACACCGTGCTGCATGTCGACGGTGAGCGAGTCGAACCCCTGGTGGGCCATGACCTCGGCGGCAAACGAGCTCGGAATCGACAGCCACCCGTTGACGACCGCCTCGCCCCGCGCCCAGATCTTCTTCACCGTGTTCTCTCTCACGCCGCTCTCCTGTCTGGTTGGAGAAGGGGGCTCCGCCTGCACGGCACGCGTGCAGGCTCCGCCCCCCTCTCGACTCCCCCGGCCCTCACGTGAGCTCCGGGCGGCACACGACGCGGAAATTACACCACTTGCAGATCCTCAGGTCCTCGGTCTTCTCGAAATCCGCAATCGCCCCGACATTGGCCGCGGGATCCACGAGGTACGCCTTCATCGAGCGGATCGAAAGGCGGAGCTGCTCCTTGATGGCCGCGAGCCGCTCGTCGCTCCAGTGGAGCTGCGTCACCTCCGGCTCGCGCAGGTTCGCCTCGAAGAGGTCGACCTTCGCGGGGGGCACGCCGAGCACCTCGGCGGCGTAGAGCGCGTAGCAGCCGAGCTGGAACGCGGCGCCGTCCGGCGTCGCGCCCCCCGTCTTCCAGTCCACGAGCGCGAGCCGGCCGTCGTCGGTCCAGAACCCGAAGTCGGGCGCCATCCACACCGATGTGCCCTCGAAGTCGAAGACCTTGGACCAGTGCTCGATCGACCAGTGCTCCGGTGCACTCTTACGAATACTCGTCAGGAGCGGGAGGCGAAAAAAGTTGCGCAGACAGACCGCGACGTTGCGGGAGAGTGCCTGCCACACCTCGGGCTTCAGCTCGATCGAGTATTCGTGCTCGAAGAGCGCCACCGTCTTTGGACTCTCGCGGTAGCGTCCGGCTTTCGAGGAGCGCCACTCGCCGCGCATCCGCTCGACGACGTCGGCGATGAACGGCTCGACCGGGAGGTCCCGACCTCCGGCGAAGGCGTGGAAGGCCATCTCGATGGCGTCGTGGACGACTCGTCCCGCCCACTGCTGCCTGGACGCGAGCTGCTTGAGGATGTAGAGCCGCCGGATGTCCTCGGGGGCTCCGGCGTCCCACCCGCCCCACGAGCCGTAGTAATGGTAGAAGTAGCGGCGCCGACAGTCCTGAAAGGTGTGGTCACGACTGCGCGACCAGGAAAACTCGTTGGCGATTTCGCCCATCCGCGGCATTGTCGCACGGCTTGACGCCCTTCGGGCGCGCTGCTAGCGTGGCGTCATGGCTGGACCATCGTTCACGGTCGAGTGCCCGTGCTGCAAGGCCAAGCTCACGCTGGATGCGGAGCTTCAGGCCGTCATCTCGCACCAGGCGCCGCCGCCCACGCGGTCGGTCGAAGATCTCGGCGCCGCCTTCGACAAGCTCCGCACGAAGTCCGCCGAGCGCGAGGAGCGCTTCAAGGAGCAGCTCCGCGCCGAAGGCGAGAAGGGCAAGCTCCTCGACCGCAAGTTCCAGGAGGGTCTGAAGAAGGCCAAGGACGACCCCGCCCCGCCGAAGCGACCGTTCGACTACGAGTAGCATGGGCGGCGACCTGCTGGGCGACCTCCTCCGGCAGGTCAGCCGGAGCTTCTACCTCTCGCTCGCGGTCCTTCCCCGTCCCCTCCGCGAGCCAATCGGCCTTGCATACCTGCTCGCGCGCGCGGCGGACACCGTCGCGGACACGCGGCTCATCAAGTGCGAGGAGCGTCTCGGCCATCTCGAGACCCTGCGGCGGGCGTGCGCCGGCGAAGCGGTCGACGTCGGGACGCTGGCGCGGGCGTGCGCGTCTCAGCAAGCGCCCGCCGAGCGCGTGTTGCTCGAGCGCGTGGGCGAGGCGCTGGACCGCGTCGAGGCGCTGGCGCCGGCCGACCGGCACGAGGTGCGCGCAGTGCTGGCAACGCTGACGTCGGGAATGATCTTCGACCTCACGCGCTTCCCGGGCGAGGACTCGAAGGGCCTCGCGGCCATCGAAACGCTCGAGGAGCTGGAGCACTACACGTACCTGGTGGCCGGCTGCGTCGGGCCGTTCTGGACGGTGCTGCACGTGGCGCACCGGCGGCGCCTCAGCGACTGGGCGCTGCGCGAGATGAGCGAGCGGGGCGTGAGCTTCGGCAAGGCGCTACAGCTCACCAACGTCCTGCGCGACGTGCCCGGCGATCTTGCCCACGGCCGATGCTACCTGCCGGCGCGCGAGCTGGCGGCTCTGGGTCTCGGGCCCCGCGACCTGCTCGAGCCCGCCGGCGCCGCTCGCGCGCTCCCGCTCTACCGCCGCCTGCTCGGCCTGGCGCTCGAGCACTACAACGTCGCGTGGGACTACACGCTCGCGATCCCACGCCTCGAGTGGCGGATGCGCCTGGCGTGCGCCTGGCCGCTCCTGATCGGGCTCGCGACCCTCGCCGACCTCGCCGCACACCCGAATCCGCTCATCGTGACGGCGCCGATCAAGATCCCGCGCGGCGCGGTGCGCGCGCTGCTTGCGCGATCGACGCTCACGGTATGGTCCAATCGCGCGCTCGCCGCCCACGCCGCGCGCCTGCGCGCGCGTATCGCGGTCTAATTTCCCCCTTGCGCTCGCAAGGGCTCGACGGCAGGGTAGGGCAAGCGTGAGCCGACTGTCCTGACATGGAGGAGACGATGGAACGCATGTTCGGTGAACCCCAGCCCTGGACACCGACCCCAACTCCGGCGGCACCACCGGTCCCCGCCCCCGCCCCTCCCAGGCCCGCGCCGAAGGCGCCGCGGGCGGCGAAGCCCAAAGTCAAGGCGAAGGCCAGGAAGAAAGCCATGGCCAAGCCAAAGCGGAAGGTCAAGGCCAAGGCCCGGGGCAAGAGCAAGAAGAAGGCTAAGGCGCGCCGTCGGCGCTAGTCGAGAAGCGAAAGGCCCAGGAGGGTTGCCGGGTCGACCCTGGCCTTGCCCACCTGGGCCCCGAAATGCAGGTGCGGGCCCGTGGCCCGGCCGGTGGCCCCCACGCTCCCGAGCGTCTGGCCGCGCTCTACGCGCTCCCCCTCGGCGACCGAGGCCGTGTCGAGGTGGAAATAGAGTGTGTAGAGGCCGAGACCGTGGTCGAGGACCACCAGCCGACCGGGGAAGAAGAACTCGGCGACGAGGGCAACCCTGGCGGCGTTGGCCGCGACCACAGGCGTCCCCCGCGGCACCGAATAGTCGATGCCGCCATGGGGCGAGCGGGCTTGGCCATTGATGATCCGGCGCGCGCCGAATCCGGTGCCGTCCGCGGGCGTCCCCACGGGCTTCGTGAATTTCCCGCGCCAGAGCCGCTCCGGGGTAATCGTCCGGTAGAGCATCGCCAGTTGCTTGCTCTCGGCCACCGCCCGCCGCTCGGTCTCGGAGTCGAGATCGACCATCGTCGGCGGCAGCGTGAGGCGCTGCAGAGGGAAATCACGCCGCGCGACCCAAAGCTTTCCCTGCGCGCTCCGCGGCTCGCGCCCCTGCTCGACGACCCCTACTCGCCACGCATGGGCACCCGGCTTCACCTCCAGATCGATGCCCAGGAGCGCGGCGTGACCGCCCGCATAAGGGAAGAACGTAAGGGGCCGGCCGTCCACCGAGCCTTCGACCGTCGCGATCTCGGCGACGTCCTGCACGTGAAGCCAGGCGACGTCACCGGGCCGTGGCTTCGACGGATGCCAGGAGATGCTGGTCTTCTCGGCCGCGCCTGAAGAGCCCGAAACGAGAAGCAGGCCGAGAGCGACGACGCCGATTCGGCCCCGGGTCACTCCGGACGCTGCTGGCGGAGGAACTGCTCGAACTCGGCGACGAGCTCGGCGGCCGGCGGGAGGTCGCTCGGTCCGCCCCGCCCGGCCGGCGGGGGCTCGTCGGCGGCATCGCGCGACTCGAGCTTCTTGATGTAGCTGGCGATCTTCGCGTTCTGCGCGACGATCTCCTTCAGATTGACATCGAATTGCTTCACCGCCTCCTCGAGGTCTCCGACTTCGACCGTGGCGCCCAGCAGCGGGGCCACGCGTTGGACCAGCGCCAGCGTGGCCTTGGGGTTTTCGATGCCCGAGATGTAGTGCGGGACATTGGCCCAGAGGCTCGCCGTGGCGAACCCCTGCTCACGGCAGATCGTGTTGAGAACGCCGACGATCCCGGTGGGGCCTTCGTACTTCGTCGGGCGGACCCCGAGGCGGACCGCGAGCTCCGGGTCTGAGGCGCTGCCAGAGAGGCGGACTGGTCGGGTGTGCGGCACCTCGGCGAGTAGCGCGCCCAACGTCAGCACCAATGCCACCTCGCAGCGCCGCGCGAGGTCGAGCACCAGGCTGCAGTAGGTCTTCCACCGCAGATGCGGCTCGACCGCCACGCCCACGATGACGTCGCGCGCGAGCTCCGACGCCTGGGTGATCGAGAACTCGGTCGCCGGCCAGGTGATCTCGCGCTCCGTCTCCGAGCCTTGCTTGAAGCGGACGTAGGGGCGGGAGAGGCCGAAGTGATAGAACTCCTCGGGGTCGATCTCGGCGAATTTCTCTGCCCGGAACGACGTGCCCAGGTACCGCACCGCCGTCGACGCCGATTCGGCCGCGTCGTTCCAGCCGCCGAACGCCATGATCAAGATCGGCCGGCGGAGACCCTCCGGGCGCGCGTGGATCTTCAGGGCGTCCATTCAGCCTCGATCGGGAGCCGGTCCCGCGTCACGATCTCGTGGAGCATCTGCCCTCTCCTCGACGTTGTCATGGGGAGTCTAGCACGAACGGCCAATTGACCAGCTTCCCTCGCGACGGTACGATGTGCCAGCTTCGACTTCCTGAGGAGGACCGGCATATGCGCGGGAAGCACTGGCGTTCGCTCCTGATCGGAACCTCACTCCTGCTCGTCGGCGGCTGCGCATCCAGCGAAGAGTGGAGCACGTGGCGGTCGAACACGAGCCACTTCGCGTCCAAGGAGCACTACGACTTCTCCATGAAGAACAGTGGGGGCTCGTCGGCGGCGGTGACGCGGAACGACATCACCATGGCGAAAAACCAGAACTGGTTTGGTCGACCGGTCACGGTGGCCCAAGAGCAGATCCTCGAGCGCTAGCGAGGCTCTCGGTCACGCCGGCACCCGCCTGACGATTCGGGGGGCAGTTTGGCCGACGGGTCCGCCTCCCGCCGTCAAAGGATTGACGATGATCCGCAGGCTTAGCGGTTCTGGCCGGCTGGCACGGCGCATGCCCTAAGTGTCACGTATGACAACCTTGATGCTCGCCCGAGCGATTCTTGGACTGACCGCGGCCGCGACCCTCGCCCTGGGCACCAACAGCGCTCTGGCGGCAGATCCTCCGTCCGACCGGGTCCTTCAGATCGACCGGTACACCTCCGATAAGGGCCGCGCGCTCGGGCAAAAGTTCCAGGGACCTCTCCGCGACCTCAACGCGAAGGTCTATCACTGCATGCCGTGGCTGGATGTAAAGAATGAAGGCATCGGCTTCTACAAGCCCAAGCACATCGACGGCGATGTCCGGTATCTCTCGCTGAACGTGATCGTCGATCAGCAGCCGGCGCCCGAGTTCACGCGCCTGTCTGTCCAGGAGCGGGTTTCCGCGATGTTCTCGCGCTACGTACCCCACTTGCTGCGCTCCATGGCCACCAGCGACCTGCTCAAGGAGCCCGCTCTCGAGGGATTCACCGTGATCGTGAGCTGGTTGAAGGCCGAGCCAACGGGCGGGCAGCCCCCGGTGCTGGAAACGGCCGCGGCCTTCATGCCGAAGCCGCTGGTCGCGGACTATCTCCGGGGTCGCGTCGGCATCACGCAACTCGCGGACGGTGCGCACGTGCTGGCCTGGGACGGGGAGACGAAGCTCGGAAACGTGAAGCCCAAGGCCTGGGCCGATGATTTCGTGTTGACGTACAAGGTCGCCGGCTACACGCCGGATCCCCGGGCTACCTGCCCCTGAGGTAGGAGACCCCGGCGGGCGCTCACGCCCGGCCGGGCGGCAGTGCGGCGCGAATCCCGTCGGCGATCCGCTTGAGGGCCCGGACCGACTCGCGCCACGGCGCCTTGGCCACGAACGCCTCGCCCCGATCGGCGGCGATGGAGAGGGCCGGGTCGAACGGCACGCTTCCGAGAAAGGGGATCCCGGCGTCGGCAGCGAACCGGGAGGCGTCCGGCCCGGGGAACAGGCCGGCCATGTTCTCGACGAGCCCAAGCACCGGCGCTTTCGTGTGAGCGGCCCCGGTGATCGATCTCCGCACGACGAGGTGCGACACTTCGGACGGGATCGTCACCACGACGATCCCGGCGAGCGTCGGCGCCAGCGACGCGATCGTCGCGAGGCGGTCGGTGCCGGGCGGTAAGTCGAGGAGGAGCGCGTCCAGCGCGCCCCAGTTCGTATCCGCCAGGAACTCGCGGACCGCGTTGGCCTCCATGGCCCCCCGCCAGGTGTGCGCCTCGTCCTTGACCGTCGCGTCCCAGGTGAGCGCCGCGGCATCGCCGGCCAGGAGCAGGTCCATCGACATCACCTTCACACCCAGCTCGGTCCGCGGCGGCTCGACGCCCCCGTCGGCCATGACGAGCCGCCGGCCGCGCACGCCCAGAAGCTTGGCCTGCGTCGGGCCGTTGAGATCCGCGTCGAGGACGCCGACCTTCCAGCCGTCGAGCGCGAAGCAGCACGCGAGGTTCGCGGTGAGGGCCGACTTCCCGACGCCACCCTTGCCGGACACGACGGCGACAATCGCCCGCACCGACGCGAGCCGCTGTCGGAGCCTGCCCTGCTGAGCCTCGACCTGACCCGCGATGTTCGAGCCGCCGTCGCCCGCAATGTCCTTGTAGCGTTTCACGCAGCTTCCTTCGTCCAGGCCGCCCGACCTACCAGGACAAGCGCGGCCACGGTGACGACCAGGAACACGATTCCGCCGGCCCGGAAGGTCATCTCGCCGCCCCAGGGTGTGGACACGCTGGCGGTCTCTGGGCGAAGCGCGACCCTCAAAACGTGCCAGGCCCGCACAGCCATGAACGCGGTGAGAACCCGCGCGAAGTCGCGGCGGGAGAGGATCCAGCGCTCGAACCACGCGCGGCGTCCCGCGAGGAGGTACGGAATCGCCACCACGAAAGCGAGCCCCAGCACGATCCACACCGTACCCGGCTGCATCACGCGTTCGCCGCGGACGCCGACCCCCTGCGTCGCGAGATAGACGCCGCCGATCCAATAGATCACCCCGTAGATCAGGTACGCGCGAGCGGCGAGCTCAAACCGTTCCCTCAAGGCTGGGCCCGAAAACGTGAACCCCACGTCGAGCGGACGTCCGCGAGGAGCCCCGGCGTGATGGTGGTCTCACCCCGACCCCGCGCGTAGGCCTCGACGGCCTTGATCACCATGCCGCGCGCGAACGAAGGGATCGCCTGAAGGCGCGCGCGCGCCTCCTCGTCCCAGGCGAGCTCGTAGTCGACCGGAAGCCCGAACGTCAGCGACGCCGGCAGGTCGATGCGTTGGCCGCCGTGCGCGCCCGGCTGGTAGGCGCACGCGGGATCTTCCGCGAGGTAGTCGCCGTACGTCGCGTAAGCACGGCACCGGCACCCGCCGCAGATTCTCGAGAACTCGCAAGAGCCGCAGCGCCCGCCGAGCTTCGGGTCGCGCAGGTCGGCGAACACCGGCGCGGTCCGCCACAAGTCGGCGAAGGATCGCTCGCGCAGGCTGCCCGCCGCGACCGGCATGTAGGGGCACGGCGTGACGTCGCCCTCGGGAGTGATGCGACAGTAGTACTTGCCGGCCGGGCACGAGCCGTGAGCGTAGTTCCGGAGGAGCGGAGAGGACGGATTCATCCCGTAGAGGATGCGCCGGAAGTGCGGGGCGCACTTTGCGCGAATAAGCAGCCCGTCGGCGCGGCCCACCGGGGTGGACCACGGGTCTTCGAACGTCTGAGGGCCGCGCCGCTCGCCCATTCCGAATAGCGCCTTCACGAAGGAAGGAGGACCGCCGCCGACACCCTGGACCTGGGCGAGGTAGGTCAGGATGCGCTCGTAGGTCGCGGGATCGACGTCCGTCAGGTTCTTCCCACGTCCGGTCCGCACGAGGAAGAAGAAGTTCAGGACCTTCGCGCCGAGCTCCTTCGCCAAGTCGATCATCGCGGGAACCTCGCCCACGTTCCAGTCGGTCACCGACATGTGGAGAGAGAAATCGAGGCCGGCGTCAGACAGCACACGGGTGGCCCGCACCGCGGCCTCCCAGGCGCCCGGCAGGCGGCGGAACGCATCGTGCCGGGCGTGGTCGGTGGAGTCGAGGCTGATCGAAGCGCCGAGGACGCCGTGCGTCCGCATGAGCTTCGCTTCGCGCTCGCGCAGGAGCACGCCGTTCGTGCCGAGCACCGTCGTGAACCGCTTCTCGGAAGCGTAGGCGGCGATGTCCCAGATATCCTTGCGGAGCAGCGGCTCACCGCCGGTCAGGATCAGGAAGACGTTCGGGTTGACGAGGGCTATCTCGTCCATCACGCGCCGGCACTCGTCGGTGGACAGCTCGCCTCGCGTGTCGGCGCCCGCGAACGCCGACATGTAACAGTGCGCGCACTCGAGATTGCACCGCTGCGTAAGATTCCACGACACGCTGTACGCGGTATACGGCGGGGCCGCCGTCGACCCCGCGGACGCCGGAGCCGCCTCGTGACCGGAGGTCGAGTCCGTCACGACGAGAGACCCCAGGATGGAGGCGTGGGCATGCCGGTGGGGATGGGGGTGCCTCCCGGGATCCGTGTAGTCAGGGTCGCACGCGCCCGAAGCACGAGAGTTGGCCGGACCCAGAAGTCAGCAGTCGGATCCCGGGAGGCACCCCCATCCCCACCCCCTCGCCCCTGCTTATCGCGGTTTCTTGTTCGAGACGTACCCAGCGATCACTTCGTTCATGGTCTCGCGAGCGTGCCCGATGCCCTCTTCGCAGACCGCGAGATCGATGGTGGTCACGCCCTTGGCGGCCGCCACACGCTCCACTTCCTCGCGCGTCATGTCGCGCATGAATCCGGCGGGAACGCGGTTGAGCCGCGCCGTCGCCTCCTCGGTCCACCCGAAGCCGGCGCTCTCACCCCTCGTCGAGGCCCCGGGGAGATCGGCCGGTTCGAACTTCGTCCTCGCGAGCAGGGTGTCCCAGCCCGCGCCGAGCTTCTCCCGCCCGACGGTCTCCTCGATCATCGGCAGGGCGAGCTGGCAGGTGATGACGGGGATCTTCCGCGAGCGCGCGTACTTCTCCACCCGCGCCTTGGCGCGGCGCCGGAGGTAGGCGTCGGTCACCTCGCGTAGCGCGTCGCGCGCCTCGGCGGACCATTTCACCTGGACGCCGGGCAGCGACTCCTCCGCCTCGATCCCGCCCTCCTGGGTGGCGATCGCCTCGACCGCCTCCTTCGAGATGACCTGGAACTTGTCGGCGGTGGCCTTGCACACCGGGCACGCGACGACGGGGTTGGGCCCCTTGACCGTGTAGCCGCAGACGGAGCAAATAGCCGTGGCCGGTTGCGTCTCAGCACGGAGCTGCGCGATCGCGACGTCCTCGGCGAGAATCTGCATCCGCTCGGCCATGCGCGTCGGCATGAAGATGGCCATCGCCTCGTCGATGACCTTGTTGGTGACGACGGTATGGCCTTGCTCGATCGCATAGCGCAGGAGCGCCGTGCGCGCGACGCCCTTCACCTGGGGCGGCACCCGTTCCATCCGGGCCTCCGCTTCCTCCGTCCAGGAGATGATCTCCTCGGCCTTGACGTCGAGCGGCGGATAGAACTTGCCGCCCGTGAGCAGCACGTTGCACGGGGCCAGCCGCAGAATGTTCTCGGTGTTAGAGCCGAGGTCGACCTCGTTCTCCTCCGAGTGCACGCCGACCCGCCCCAGGATGAGGAGCCACGGCTGCTCCTTGCGAACGAACGTCAGGATCTTCTCGAAGCACTTGCCGTCGAGGAGCGTGATGGCGAGCTCGACCCCCGCCTCGGCGGCGAGCTTGCGGCCGATCTCCAGATGCGACTGGTAGATCTTGGCCAACCCGGTATCGATGATCTCCTCGTGCAGTTGCTCTTGTTCCTTGAATCGAAAGATTTTGGATGCTTTTTCAGTCAACACGCCGACGATGCCGTTGAACATCGCGTAGTGAAGGTACGGGTCGTAGACGGCGATGGCCTGGAGCGGCCGGCGGAGGGCCGTCGCGAGCTCGATGCCGAGCTTGAGGCCGTTGAAGGACTGTGGCGAGCCGTCGAGGCAGACCACGATCGCGCCCTGCTTATCTGGCGACGGGTCGGTGTTGCGCACGATCAGCGTGTCGCGTGTCACGCGGCGGACGAACCGTTCGGTGACGGAGCCGAGCTGGCTGTCCTTCACCGCGCCCATGCCGAGGGCGCCCATGACCACGAGGTCGTAGTCGGCGGCGAGGCAGTCCTCGACGAGGACTTTGTAATGCTTGCCGTCGATCATCTTGGGCTCGAAGGCGAGCCCCGCCTCCGCCGCCTTGCGCGCCATCACATCGAGGTACGACTCGGAGATGAGCTGCAGCCCCATCGCGATCAGCGAGTCGTGGATCTTCCGCTGGCGTTCGAGCTCGTTCTCGTCCTTGTACTCCTCGGGGAGCGTGTACTCCATCTGCTTGAACCGGTAGTCGTGGAGGCGCGCGGCGTAGACGTGGATGCCCGTGAGCTTCGTGCCGCACGTCCGGCCCAATTCGACCGCCAGGTCGATCGCGCGGTTCGAATGATCCGAGTTGTCCACCGGAACGCAGATGTGCTTGAACATGGAATCCCCCTCTATCTCAAGCGCCTCAGCGCAACTCGTACTCGACCGTCGCCGTCGCTTTCGGCGCGATCGTCAGCTCTTTCGTCATGGTCCGCGGCTCTTCGTAGACGGGCCGGCCGTCCTTGTCGGCGCCCTTGGGCCGGAAGCCGGCGTGCCACATCGTGACCTTGTAGGTCCCCGGCGGGACGTCGCCGATGCGGAAGGCGCCCGAAGCGTCAGTCACCGTCACGTACGGGCTGTCGTGGACGATCATCCACGCGAACATGTGCGGGTGTGCGTCGCACAGCACGCGCACCACGCCAGGCTTCTGGAGACGCTTCGTGATGTCGATCATCTGGTCCTTGGTCGGTAATGCCAGGTTGAAGACGGTCGGCTGGCCGAGGAAGCCATGCGTGTTGTGGAGAATCGGGTCCGAGTTGCGGACGCGCACCCGGTCGCCGGGTACCACAGCCGTCACGTGACCGACGAAGACGCAGTTCCGATTGTCGACGATGACGTCGCCCGTGCCCTTCTTGCCGCGGGTGACGCCTTCGATCATCACCACGGTGTCTCGCACCCCCCGGTCCGGGCCGACCACAAGGGCCTCGGATGCCTTCTGGTTACCACAGACATCTCGGTTCTTGTTCACGGGAATCGGACTCAGGGTCGGCGGGGTCCCGGCGAACCGGACGATCCCCGTGAGGGTGCCGCCGTCCTTCACCGCGACCGCCTCGTAGGCGCCGGCCGGTGCCACGAGCACGAGCACGGAGAGAAACACGCCCGCGGTCACGCGCGGGCGCCTCAGGGTTCGCCGTTGATCAACCACTCGAGAGCGAGCCAGAAACTCCGGCTGTACCGGAAGAACCACAGCGGGAACAGGATCACGACCGGCACCAGCAGCGCGAGTTGCGCCGCCGTGGAGAGGGCCGTCAGGCCCCAGAGGAGGAAGAAGCCGCCGATCGCGAGGATCGCGGTCACCGCGTAGTTGATGTAGATCGCCCCGACGAAGTAGCCCTGCGCTCGCTCGAACCGGAGGCCGCAGAGGGCGCACGCCTCGGCCATCGAGAACCAGCCCCGGAAGAGCGCCGTCGTCCCGCAGCGGGGACAGCGGAGGCGTACCGCCCGGCCCAGGGATTTCGCGACCCGGTCGGCCAGCCGTTGCGATTCCATCGCTCACGCCGCCGGTCTCAGAGCGGACCACTCAGTGTTTCGCGGGCTCGGTCGCGGTCGCCTTGACGCCGACTGTGCGCTTCATGACCGCGAACCCGTCGGGCAGGAGCACGAAGGCCAGAAGCGTGGCGATCACGAGGGGAGTGATGGCGACCATGCCCAGGGTGCGCGTCTCGAACCGGAGGTGCATGAAGTACATCGCGACCAGCACCGCCTTGCTCAGGGCGAGCGCGCACAGCAGCACCCCGATCGTCAACTTCGCCAGCGGCATGTAAATCACCGCAATCTCGATCACGGTAAGGATCGCAAGGTACCAGAAGATCGCCATGTAGTTCGGATGCTTGTGCTCTGCGGTCGCCATCGCTTCGACCCCCTACAGGAGGTACATGAAGGTGAACACCATGATCCAGACGAGGTCGACGAAGTGCCAGTAGAGCCCGGTGATCTCGACGGCGTTGTAGCTCGCCGCGGGCGAGGGGCGCCGGGCGACGACCCTCATGATCGAGAGCAGGTAGATGACGCCGCCGGTGACGTGCAGGCCGTGAAAGCCCGTCACGAGGAAGAAGGACGTGCCGAAGAGCGAGGCGCCCCACGGGTTGCCGTTGATGTGGAGCCCCCGGTGGATCAGGTGCGTCCACTCGTATGCCTGCAGGCTGACGAAGATCGCGCCACCGAGCGCGGTGAAGAAGAGCAACCTGTTCGCTCTGGTCTTGTCCCCCTGCCCCAGCCACTCCAGCGCCTTCACCATCGTCACGCTCGAGCAGATGAGCAGAAAGGTCATCGCGGCCGTCAGGTTGATACCGAGCACTGCGAACGGCGACGGCCAGTCCGCGCTGGTGGCCCGCATGGCGCCGTAGCCGGCGAGGAGCGTGCCGAAGCCGACGGCGTCGCCCGCCAGGAAGATCCACATGCCGAGCTTCCCCCAGCTTTCGGGGGTGAGCGGCGACTCGGCCGGTTCCACCGCCCCGTGCATCGAGGCTGCCTGACTCATGTCGTCTCCTTGATGATCTCAGGGGCGTCTTTGACGGCGAAGCGGGCCGCGAGCCGTCGCGCTACGGTCCGCGGGCGATAGCCGGCGAGGTACGCGAGGATACCGACGACCGCGGCGATCAGAACGAACGGCAGAAGGATGAGGCCGAGGTACGGCCAGGTGTAGGTCTGGTCCCCGAACGGCGTCGACATGCACGACGCGCAGGCCAGCGCGAGACGCGGCGTCAGGATCAAGGCCAGCGCGGAGAATCCCCAGGACTTCATACCAGGTACACCACCACGTAGAGGATCGGCCACAGCGCGACGACGAAGTGCCAATAGATTGCGCATGCCCGCAGCGGTCCCGTCCGGCCGTCGGCGAACCGGCCGCGGGCGGCGAGCAGAACCGTGGCGGCGACCCAGATGACCGCCGCGACGACGTGGGCCGCGTGCGTCCCGATGAGCGTGTAGAAAGCTCCGCCGTACGCGCCCGACGAGACGGTGAGCCCGAAGCTGACGAGGCGGACCCACTCGTAGCCCTGCACGGCCAAAAACGCCACGCCAAGTCCCGCGGCGACCAGGAGCCGTCGCACGAGCCCTCGCGTGTCGTCACGCTCGAGCGCCCGGCTCGCCGCCACCATCGCGACGCTGGACGCGAGCAGCACCAGCGTGTTGACGCCGGTCACGCCGACGGGCAGGCGCGGCTGGAGCGGCGGGGGCCACAGGGCCGACGTCATTCTCAAGATCAGAAAAGCCGAGCCAAGGCCCCCGAAGAACATGATCTCACCGCAGATGAGGAAGAGCATCGCGAGTCCGACGTTGTCCAGTAGCGGACGTCGCGGCCCCGGCTCGCGCTCCGGACCGTCGCCGCCGCCCGGCGGCGGCGGCGGCGGCAGGCGGTGCCCGTTGGTCCGCCGGGCGACCGGCGGGTGCTCGGTGAGGGTTGTCACCAGCGGATCCCGACGAGGAACGCCGAGACGACAAGCGCCCCGATGATCGTCAGGAGCACCCGCAGCGTCTGCCGGTTCCGCGCGTCGCTCGTCATACCTTGTCGAAGGCCAGCAGGGCGAGAAGGACCGGCAGGTACAACAGCGACGCGAACAGCACACGCCGGGCCGCGCCGGCCGACGGCGTCAGTGCCTGGCGCGTACCGAGGGCGACGAAGGCCGTGCCAAGCAGGAAGGCGCCCACGAAGTAGACCGGACCGGCCAGGCCGATCAGTGTTGGCAACAAGCTCACGGCGAGCAACGCCAGGCAGCCGGTGACGATCTGCCGCTCGGTGCTGGTTCCCTCGGCGTCGACGACCGGCAGGAGCCGTACGCCCGCCCGGGCGTAGTCGTCGCGGTAGAGGCGCGCGATGGCAAGCGTGTGCGGCAACTGCCAGAGGAACAGGATGCCGAACAACACCCAGGCACCGATCCCGAAGTCCTCCCGCGACGCCACCCAGCCCGTCACGGGCGGCAACGCGCCGGGCACCGCCCCGATGATCGTGCAGAACGGCGTCCGGAGCTTGAGCGGCGTGTAGGCGAAGAGATAGAGGACCGTCGTCGCCGCGGTCACGAGCAGCGCAAGCGGACCCACAAGTGTGCCGAGGTAACAGAGTCCGGCCACGGTGACTGCGCTGCCGAAAAGGAGCGCCTCGAGGGGCGCGAGCCGCCCGTCCGGCAGCGGGCGCACACGCGTGCGCTCCATTCGGGCGTCCACGTCCCGTTCCCAGTACTGGTTCAGCGCGAGTGTCCCGCCGGCGGCCAGCATCGTGCCGATCAGCAGGTGGACGAGCCTGACGTAGTCTGGCGCACCGGGATCATGAGGACGACGCGCGGTTTCGTGAGGGCGACCAGGTCGACGACAACGCGACGGCGATCGCGTGCGAGCGCGACGACGATCGCCTGGGGCGTGACCCGGGCCGTGTCGAGCGTGGGCGGGGTCATTGTAGCGGGGTCCGTGAGGCCGGTTCGGATCGAGGGTGGCCTGAGACCGATGCGGCGTGGCTCCGTTCGTCGGCCGGTTCGGACCGCGGGTGGCCTGAGACCGATGCGGCGTGGCTCCGTTCGTCGGCCGGCTCGGATCGCGGGTGGCCTGAGACAGATGCGACCTGGATTTGTTGGAGCGGGGTCCGTGAGGCCGGCTCGGACCGCGGGTGGCCCGAGACAGATGCGGCGTGGCTCCGTGGCGCCCGATCAACCCGTTCTGGCTCGGCGTTTAGGGTGTGGACCCTGACGGACAGAATCACGATGGCGGCCAGGATGAAACTGCCGACCAATCGATGCGCCACTGGCAGGGCGACTCCGGCGAGCTGCTCACCGGGGATCCGGAACGGTGAGAACCTCGCCAGAAAGCTGCCGACGCCGAGGAGAAGCTGGGCGCCGAGCAGGACGAGCAACAGCCGCGAGACCGGCGCCGCCACCGCGTCTCCGGTCCGGCGCAGCGGCGCCGTGACAATCGGCACGATGGCGAACACGAGGACGGCGCCCGCCAGGTGAAGGTCAATGCGTCCGGTGTGAGTCAGGAGCGCGCCGAACACGATCTGCGCATACACGAGCGCAGCCGCGAGCACGGTCAACCCTTTCAACGCCGGCTCGACCCGGGCCCCGGCCAGGCGCCCGCGCGGAGCCGTCAGCAGAGCGATCGCCGCGAGCAGGGCGAAGAAGGCCTGGGCCAGGCTGCCGTGGAAGATCGCCAGCGTGTTCTCCAGAAGCACGACGCGCAGCCCGCCCAGCACGCCCTGAGCGAGGACGACGGCCACCGCAATGAGGCCGAGCCGGCGCAACCGGCCGCCCTCGCGCCACAGTGCCGCGGCCATCGCCAGGGTCAGCAGGCCGACGAACGCGCCCATCAGCCGGTGGCTGTGCTCGTAGAAGATGCCGCCCACCATCCGCGACCAGGGGAAGAGAACCATGTTGTAGCCGAACGTGCTCGGCCAGTCGGGCACCGCCAGGGCCGCGCCCGTGTTCGTGACCAGCCCCCCGAGGAGCATGAGCACGCACGTCGCGGCCAGGGTCGCGAGCGCCAGACGGTACGCCACCGGTCTCCCCGGCTCGATCAGTGCCGCCGCGCTCCGGCGGCCCCCACCGGGGGCGTCGATTGCGGCAAGAAGTCTTCTTTGGACTCCGGCGAGCTGTACTCGTAGGGACCCCGATACACCGTCGGCAGCGTTGGGCCCCAGTTCAGGTGCGGAGGCGGTGATTGCGCCGTCCACTCGAGCGTGTTGGCGTTCCATGGGTTCAGCGGCGCCCTCGGGCCGGCGAACAGCGACCAGAAGAAGTTGACGACGAACGGAATCTGGGAGAGGCCGAGGGCGAGCGCGCTATAGGTGATGAACACGTTCCAGTGCTGCTGGTGCTGGAGGAACTCGTACTGCATCGGGTTGTAGATACGGCGCATCTGGCCGCCGACCCCGATGATGTGCATCGGGAAGAAGGTCAGGTTGAAGAACACGAATGTCGGCCAGAAATGCAGGTGGCCGAGGACCGTGTTCGTCATCCGGCCGAACATCTTCGGGAACCAGTAGTAGATCGCGGCGAACGCGCCGAAGATCGAGCCGCCGAAGACGACATAGTGGATGTGGGCCACGATGAAGTACGTGTCCTGGATGTAGATGTCCACCGGTGTCGAGGCCATGAAGATCCCCGAGAGCCCGCCGATGACGAACATCGACACGAACGCGAGCGCGTTCAGCATCGGGACGGTGAACTGGATCCGGGCGCCCCACAGGGTGCCCAGCCAGTTGAACGTCTTGATGGCCGAGGGCACTGCGATGACCATCGTCGTAACCGTGAAGGCCATCCCGAGCGCCGGGCTCATGCCGCTGACGAACATGTGGTGGCCGTAGACGATCCAGGACAGGAACGCGATCCCGATCATCGAGAACGCCATCGCGTGGTAGCCGAAGATCGGCTTGCGGCAGAAGACCGGCAGGATCTCGGAGGCGATGCCCATCGCCGGGAGGATCAGGATGTACACCTCCGGGTGGCCGAAGTACCAGAAGAGGTGCTGCCACAGGAGGGGCTCGCCGCCGCCCGAGGGCCTGAACCAGCTCGTGCCGAGCGTGCGGTCGAACAGCAGCATGGCGACGCCCGACGTGAGCACCGGCAGGGCCAGGAGGAGCAGGATCGCCGTGATGAAGAGCGACCACACCACGAGCGGCATCCGAAAGAGCTGCATGCCCGGCGCCCGCATGTTGATGATCGTTGTGATGTAGTTGATCGACCCCATCATCGAGCCGACGCCCATGATGAACAGGCTGATGCACCAGATGTTCTGGCCCCAGTTCACGCCCGTGTACGCGGGAACCGCCGAGAGCGGCGCGTAGGAGGTCCAGCCGGCGGCCGCGTGGCCGCCCTCCACGAAGAAGCCGGAGAGCATGATGAGGCCCGCGCTGCCCGTCACCCAGAACGAGAGCATGTTGAGGAACGGGAACGCCATGTCGCGCGCCCCGATCATCAGCGGGATGCAGAAATTCCCGAAGCAGCCCGCCAGGATCGGCATGATCACGAAGAAGATCATGATCGTGGCGTGCATGGTGAACGCCATGTTGTAGGTGCTGGGCTCGAGGATGCCCCCGGTCTCCGTGAGGATCCCGGCGAGGCCGGGCACGGCCGTCTCGGGCCAGGCAAGCTGCCAGCGGACGACGAGGGCGAGCAGGCCGCCGATGATCATCATGAAGAGCCCCAGGAACAGGAACTGCCGAGCGATCATCTTGTGGTCCGTGGAGAAGATGTAGGTCCGCACGAAGCCGAGCTCCTGGTGGCCGCCGTGCTCGACGTGCGCGTGCGCGGTCGCGCTGGTGGCGCTCATTTCTTGGCTTTCCCCTCTTTCTTAGGCTGGGCCTTGGTCGTCTCGGCCTTCGTGCCCTCCGGCTTCGGCTCGGCGGCGGCCGGCGCAGCCTCCGCCGTCAGGTTTTGCGCCGCCCACTTCGCGTACTCGTCGGGGGTGTGGACATAGATCCACCCCCGCATTCCCGAGTGTCCGAAGCCGCACAGCTCCGCGCACGGCCACTCGTACCGGCCGGGCTTGACCACCTCGAACCATTGCCGGATCTCACGGCCGGGGACCGCGTCCTGCTTCATCCGGAACTGGGGGACGAAGAAGCTGTGAATGACGTCCTGGGATTTCAGGATGACCCGGACGACCTTGTTGACCGGGACGTGCATCTCGTCCAAGAGAGTCTTGTCGTCGGCCGTACCGAACTGACCGTCGGGGCCCGGGTAGGTCACCTGCCAGTTGAACTGCTTGGCCGTCACCTGCACGACGAAGTCCGTCTCCGGCATGGTCATCTTGATCTTCGACCACGCGGGGACGCTGAGGATCGTGAGGATGACCAGGATCAGCGCCGGCACCACCGTCCAGACGATCTCGAGCGTTGTGTTGCCGTGGGTGTAGCGCGCCCGCCGGCCGGGGCGATCCCGGTACATCACGAGGAATACCAGCATCGTGACGAAGACCAGGACGAAGGTCGCGCCGGTGATGTAGTAGATGAGGTGGAAGAGCCAGTCGATCTCCTGGCCGTAGGTCGAAACGTTCTCCGGCAGCCACCAGTCAAGCATGCGCGCCGAGCCTCCTGGCTCTTACTTCTTCATCTCGATCGCGACTTTCGCCGTCTGCCCGGCCTTGACCTCGACCTCTTTCGTCTGCTTGCCGAGCGTCTCGTGCCACACCTCAACCGTGTACTTCCCGGGGGGCACGTTCTCGATCTTGGTCGCGCCGTTCGCGTCGGTGACGCCGAAGAACGGGTTCGGCATGACGGCGACCCACCCGAGCATCCAGCTGTGCACGTCGCAGGTGAGCTTGATGATCTCGGGCTTCTCGAACTTCTCGGTCATCAGCTTCTTGAACTTCGGCTGCGCCTTGTTGATGGACGGATTCGCCGTCGAGTACGTATGGATGTTGTGCAGGATGTCGTCGGAGTTCTTGAGCTCGACCTCGCCCGGCGTCATCGCGGTCACGTGCGGGACGAACTTGCAGCCGTGCTGGTCGACGGTCGCTTTCATCGCCTTCGGCGCGCCCTTGGCGCCCGGGACGGAGACGACGGCGTTCGCAAGCCCCTTGTTGGGACCCACCACGACTTTCTCGATCACCGCCTCGGTCCCGCACTTCTCCGTGTCCTTGTTCACCTTGAGCTTCTCGACCATCTGCGCGCCGGCGTACGTCACCGCGGCCTCGATGGTCCCGCCTCCCTGCGCCCCGGCCGGCCCCGGGCGGTGGGCGACGGCGGCGACGCCCGCGACGAGCGCGATCGCCAGAAACGCTCCGATTACCTTACGCATTGCCCTGGTTCCTCCTGAATTCGAGTTATGCTCACCTGTTCGCGACTCGCACCACGAGCAGCATCACCGCCAGTGCGAGGATTGCGACGACCGGAGGAATGACGAAACGTCGGTTCGACTGCGGCTCCTCCAGCCGCAAATAGTACCATGAGGTCAACGACATCTTCGTGCCGGTCTCCCCGGCGCCGCCGTCCCAGGCCTGGAACGCGACCGGCATGAAGACCGCGGGACTGAATGCCGGGCTCGCCGCGTCCTTCGACCCCAGCGGGCGCTTGATCACGACGCGATACTGGCCGTTGATGTACACGGCCTTGCCCGTCGCCTCGGCGCCCGCGAGCGGGGCGATCTTCGTCGGGCCGTTAGCCGTCGCCTCGCTCACGCCCTTGCCGTTCTCCCAGCGCAGGAGGTAAACGGCGTCCGAGCCGTCGCCCATCAGGAAGTACGGCCGCTCGGGACCGGACGTGCGTTGCGGGGAAAATTGGAGCGAGATCGCATCGGCGTAGAGCTTCTTCGCGGGCTCGTCGGTGGACTGGGTCGCGTCGTCCCACGTCAAGTGGAAGGCGATCTCCTTGTCGTTGTAGACGGCGCGTATCGACACGAGATCGATCGCTGGATTGAAGTTCCGCGGGTCGACGATTACCTGCCCCATCAGCGGGATGTTGCCCGGCGCGACCTTCTTCCAGTAGTCGGCGTTCGGGTCGTCGGGGATCGCGTCGGACACCGCGGTGACCGTGACGAGCGTGGCGTAGCGCGGCGACTCGGGGCCGAGCGAACGAATGAAGTTCGTCAGGTGCCAGATGTCCTCGGGCTTCTCGACGCTGTCGAGAAAGGCGGGCATCGGGGTGCCGAGGACGCCGTTGGCGAGCCGGGTGGCGATCTCGGTCCGGCCCGCGCCCCCGCGGAAGGTCCACGGCTTGGTGAGGTTCGCGGGCGGGACCGGGTTGCCCCACTCGTCCTTCAGCTCGGCGCGCGAGGGGCCGTCCCCTCGTCCTTCGGTGCCATGACACTTGTGGCACTCGATCGCCTCGAACATCTCCTTGCCGCGCTTGATCGACTCCGGCGACGAGGCGACGTCTTTCGGCAGCTCGAGCTTCTTCGGGCCCTCCTTGAACTTCTCGGCTGCGAACGCCTTGATGTACGCGACGAGGTTCCACCGGTCCTTTTCCGGGAGCACCGCCCACGGCGGCATGGACGTTCCGGGCATGCCGTCCGTGATGATCCGGAAGATATCCTGGTCCGTCGGGACCTTGTTCGCCGTCGTCCGAACCTTGTAGAGGCCCACGGTGAAGTCGCGGGGCTTCGGGGAGAGCAGCTCGGCGGCCGGCCCCTTGCCATCACCCTTGTCACCGTGACAGCCCACGCACTTCCTCTCGTACACGGCCTTCCCGGCCGCCGCGTTCCCCGCCTGCGCCGCGACCTGCGACGGCGTCGCGCTGAGAGAGAGCGCGATGAGTCCGGCCGCAGCGAGGACGGTGAGCGAGGGGATCAATGCGATTCCTCCCATCGCCGCGGCCGCTGACCCGTCGCGTCGTAGAGATATATGATGACCTGCCAGATCTGCTCCTCGGTCAGTCGATCCTCCCAGGCGGGCATGACCGAGTTCCAGGGTGTCGACTCCTTCGGAAGCCCGGGCCCGCCCTTCGTGATGCGCCAGAAGAGGTACGCCTCCTGCAACATGGCGATCGTTCCGGGGTCCTGGAAGTTCGCCGGCGGCGGGTTGAAGCCGTGCGCGAAGTGGCCCTTTCCGTCGAGGTTGTCGCCGTGGCAGTACACGCAGTTGCGAGTGTAGATCTCCGCGCCGGCCGCGACGTGCTTCTTGAAGGTCGCCTGGTCCTTCCGGAGCGGGTTGTCCAGCCCCGTGATCTGGATCTCCTTGCCGCGGGACTGGATGGATGCCGGCGGAGCGGGGTGGACAGCGCGTAACTCCGGCGGCGCCTGCGGCTTGGCCGCGGCCTGCGTGTAGGCGTAGTAACCGAGCAGGAGCGGCAGGGCGATCAGAAGCCCGAGCCGGGCGTGGCGCCTGTCGGGACTGACCAGCGTCGCGCGGATCGGGCGCACGAACTCGCGCCACGAATCGGAGTCCGAGGACACGAACACGAGCACCGCGAGGAGCACGATCGACATGTAGAGGGTCAGGACGCTCCACGGCGCCGGCGGCTGGATACCGAACCGGAGGACGACGAAGGCGATGACCAGCACGAGGACAGCCTGGACGAAGCGCGAGCGCAAAAGGCTCATCGGCTCACTTCAGCGTCATCAAGAAGGCCACGAGATCGACGAACTCCTTCGCCGTCAGCGTCTGGCCGAACATCGGCGGCATCACGCCCTTGGGAAAGCCCGCCACCGTGCCCGCGCCGGCCGGATCCAGGATCTTCCGCATCAAATAGTCCGGCGTCTGGATCTTCGCGATCTGCGAGAGATCCGGGCCGACCGGTGAGGCGCCGATCTTCCCCGCCTTGTGGCAGGCGATGCAGGCCCCCTTGCCGGTGAAGATCGCCTCGCCGGCCTTCGGGTCGCCCGGCAGCTTCAGCTCGGCCGCCGCCCCGCCGCCCGCGGGGGCGCCCGCCGTCTTCGGAATGTCGTCCAGCGTGACGTCGACGGTGCCGCCGAGGGACTCGAGGAACGCTGTGAGCGCCCAGACCTCGGAGCGGTTGAGCGCGATCGGCGGCTTGTCGACCTGGGGCATGATGTTCGGGTACCCCTCGACGATGAAGGCGCCCGGCTGGAGCAGCGACTCGATGATGTACTGCTTGGCGCTCAGACCGGGCTTCGTCTTCGCCGCGCGGGCGCCGATGCCGGCCAGGTCGGGCGCGCGGGTGCCCTTCTGGCCGATCCGGTGGCAGATCTCGCACGTGCCCTTCGTCTTGAAGATCTCCTCGCCCGCCTTCACGAGTTGGGCGGGTGTGACGTTTCCGCCCTCGAGCGACAGCTCGGCCGGCGGCTTCGACTGTATCTGGGGAATCGAGTTGGCGTAGTACGTGTAGGTGCCCATCACGGCGAGCGCGAACGCGCCGACCTTGACGCCGACGGGAAGACGCATCCTATGGGAGAAGGGGGCTCCGCCCCCCTCTCGACTCCCCCGCGGACGAGGCCTCGCTTCCTCCCGCGCGGCTCCGCCCCCCTATCGACTCCCCCGTCGATGCTGTCCGCGCGGGGTCCGCGTCGCTCCCGCCCGCGAAGACCGGCGCGGGGGTGTGCCCCGACTCTCCGGCCTTGCCCTTCTCGCTGAGACCACCGAGCCAGAACATGAACATCACCAGCGCGAAGAACGCGATCGTGACCGCGGTGATCATGTTGGCCGCATACCCGATCGCGGGCGTTGCCGCGTCGACCGAGTTGTCGCGCATGATCCCGTAAACGTGCCAGTGCTGGCGGATTCCCGAGCGGGCGAAGCCCATCAGGCCCATCAGCCAGGTGAACGTCACCGCCAGGAGGATGAGCACGTACTGAGAACGCGGGGCGATCGTCCCCCAGCGAATTGTCCCGGTGGACCGGGCGCCCTTGAACATCGGGATATCGATCGCCATGACGACGAAGATCGCGGCGAGCACGGCCAGCACCTGATACACGGAGAAGCCTATTCTCACCAGCGATTCGACGAAGTACCCGTACACGCCGTAGAAGACGACGACTGCCGCGGCGAGTCCGAGGGCAGCCCACTGCACCACCATCCCGATCCCGACCCACGGTTTGGTCGAGATCCGGTTCGCGCGCCGATAGAGGACGAACGAGACGAACGTGGTGAGAATCATCATGTTCACAGCGGTGTTCTTCGCCGACATGACACCCAGGAAGCCGAGCACCGGATGATGCGTGCCGCCCATGGCGCGCGCCTCGTCGAGCGTGATGACCATGGAGCGCGGCGTCGCCCAGACCATGAAGCCGAAGGCGAGGATGCCGATCATCATCGGGACGTAGCGCCGGTACCGCTCGGAGCCGGGGATACGCTCCATGCCGAGCCAGAGGTAGTAATTCGAGCCCATGAAGAGCACGCCGATCAGGATCGCCTGGATGATCCACAGCCACGACATGAAGCCGCCCATCATCGTGATGCCCATGGTCTGGTTGAAGGCGTAAATCTCACGGCCCAGGTAGTAGCCCGCGAATGGCAAGACGATGAACGCGGACAGCGCCACGAAGTTGCCGACATACCCCATCCAGTCGTAGCGGGCGCGCTCCTCGTCGGTCTTGGCGCCGAGGAAGCGGAACGCCGCGTAGGCCGCGGCGATCGTGCCACCGAACACGATGTTCGCGATGAGCCGGTGGATGTTGATCGGCACCCAGGTGAAGTTGTTGATCGCCCCCCACACCGATCCCTTGAGGGCGCCCGACTCATCGATCCCCGCGGGCGACATCATGAAGGTGACCCACGAGTTCGCCACCAACAGTATTGCGGTACCGAAGAGATTGCTGAGGACGCCGAGGGCGACGTGGATCCCCTTCCGGGGGCCGCTGAGCCAGTCCCACCCGTAGTACCAGATGTAGACCGTGAAGGTCTCCGCGAAGAAGAGGAGCGCGTAGACCCAGTAGGTGGGGAAGAAGATCGAGGTCATATACGTCCAAAACTTCGGATAGTAGCCGACGAAGAGGAATAGGAGGAAGGCGCCCAGCAGCGCCGTGGTCGAGAACGCCGCGAAGGTGAGCTTGACGAACTCGTGCGAGAGCCAGTCGTACCGGGCGTCACCCGTCCGCCAGCCGATGATCTCGATGATCACGGCGAAGATCGGTACGCCGAGGATGAACGCCGCGAAGTTCAGGTGGAGCTGGGCGACCGCCCACACGGCGAGCCGTGAGCCGATCAGGGGAAAGGCCCGGTACGCGGGGTCCCGGGCCGCGTCCTGGGCCAGGACCGGAAGCGCCGGCAGCGTCATAAGGACCGCCGCCACCGCCAGAGCCGCCCAGGCGCCCCGGCGAACCGCACGGCGCTCCCTCACCTCGACCCCCAGACCAGAAACTCGCAACGGTGTTGGCCGACCCTCGCCGGAGACGAGCTTGTTCTCAGTTTCACAGGAGCGGTCAGCGCCAACTTTTAGGTCAAAGGGCTTGATGTGTCAAGCGAAAAGACGCTGCACGTTTGACACGCCACCGCGCCGACGCTAGCATGACGGAAGGGGGCACGATGAAGCCGCGGCTCAACCAGCGCATCCAGTTCTCGCTGGCCTACGTGCTGGTCGCGGCGATGGTCCTGCTGCTGGTGCAGTCCTGGCTCCAGGCCCCCCGCACGGTCGAGATCCCGATGTCCAGGTTCCTCGACCTCGTGCGCGCCGACAAGGTCGAGAAGGTGGCGCTGACCGAGCGGGAAATCCGGGGTATCGCGAAGCCCGACGCGCTCCCGACCGGGCCGAGCGGGGCGGGTGACCGCCTCCGCCAGTGGCTCACGTCCGACGCTGAAGTACGTGTGTTCACGGTGACCCGAATCCCCGGCGTGGACGAGGCGCCGCTCATCGCCGAGCTCGAGCGGCACAAGGTCGAGTTCACCGGGAAGATCGAGTCGACCTTCGTTCGCGACCTCTTCTTCGGCTGGATCATCCCACTCGGGGTCATGATCGCCATCTGGATGGTCCTGATGCGGCGGGTCGGGGGCGGGCCCACACAGGCACTCTCGTTCGGCCGCTCCAAACACAAGATCTTCGATCGCAAGGAGCTCAAAACGACGTTCGACGACGTCGCCGGCGTCGACGAGGCGAAGGCCGAGCTCGTCGAGATCGTCGACTTCCTCAAAAATCCGAGAAAGTACCAGCGGCTCGGCGGCCGCATTCCCAAGGGCGTGCTGGTGGTGGGTCCTCCCGGCACGGGCAAGACCCTGCTGGCGCGGGCCGTCGCGGGCGAGGCGGACGTGCCCTTCTTCACCCTGTCCGGCTCCGAGTTCGTCGAGATGTTCGTCGGCGTCGGTGCCGCGCGCGTCCGTGACTTGTTCGAACAGGCCAAGGACAAGGCCCCGTGCATCATCTTCATCGACGAGCTGGACGCGATCGGCAAGTCGCGTGCGGGCAGCACCGGGTTCATCGGGGGCCACGACGAGCGCGAGCAGACCCTCAACCAGCTGCTCGCTGAGATGGACGGCTTCGACTCCTCGAAGGGGGTGATCATCATCGCCGCGACGAACCGCCCCGAGGTGCTCGACCAGGCTCTCCTGCGCCCGGGCCGCTTCGACCGGCAGGTCGTCGTCGACAAGCCCGATCTCCGGGGCCGCGAGGCGATCCTGAGACTGCACGCCCGCGCCGTGGTCCTGGCGCCGGGCGTCGACCTCGGCGTGATTGCAGCGCGCACGCCGGGTTTCGCGGGCGCCGATCTCGCCAACATCGTCAACGAGGCGGCGCTGCTCGCGGCGCGCAAGGAGAAGAACGCGGTCGAGATGTCCGACTTCGAAGAAGCGATCGATCGAGTCGTCGCCGGACTCGAAAAGAAGAGTCGAGTCCTCTCCGAAAAGGAGCGCGATATCGTCGCCCATCACGAGATGGGCCACGCGCTGGTGGCCACCTCGGTCGCCCACGCCGACCCCGTGCACAAGGTGACGATCATCCCGCGCGGCATCGCCGCGCTCGGAATGACCTACCAGCTGCCGACGGAGGAGCGCTTCCTGATGACCCGAAGCGAGCTGGAGGATCGAATCGCGGTCCTGCTCGGTGGACGCGTCGCCGAGGAGCTCGTCTACGGCGAGGTCTCGACCGGCGCACACAACGACCTCGAGCGCGCGACCGAGGTGGCGCGCCTCATGGTGACGAAGTACGGGATGTCGGAGCGGGTGGGGCTCGCGACCTACGGCGAGCGCACGTCGCTCTTCCTCAAAGGCGCCGGAATCGGCGGCGAACGCGAATACAGCGAGGCGACCGCCCGGACGATCGACGAGGAAGTGCGGGCGATCCTCGAGCGCACCCACGACCGGGTCCGTGGGATGCTGACGACGAAGAAGGCCGTCCTGATTTCCGCAGCCCAAGCGCTGAAGCGGACGGAGACTCTCGAGGGGGAGCGACTCCGCAGGGCGCTGGCCGGCGAAAGCATGGGCGAAAGCGTGATGGAGGGGACGCGATGACGATGCAGCTCAAGCGAAGGACATTTCTCGGAGCACTGGTGCTCGCCCTGGTGGCGGGCGTCGCGCTCGGGGCGTTCACGGCGCCCCGCGCTGAGCTCCGGCGCCCGCCGATGCTGGCGCAGGCGCCTGTCAGTCCGCTGCCGCTCCTCCCGGTGCAGATGCCGCCTCAGGGTGGGACGTTCGCCGCGGTCGCGGACGCGATCAAGCCGGCCGTGATCAACATCAACACCTTCTCGCGAGGGGCTGGCCTCCAGGGCCGCACTCCGTTCGAGGAGTACTTCGGGGAGGAGTTCTTCCGGCGCTTCTTCGGCGAGGTACCCGAACGCATCCCGCAGCGGAGCCTCGGTTCGGGCGTCATCGTGGATCCCACCGGGATCGCGCTCACGAATGCCCACGTGGTCGACAAGGCCACGGAGATCGAAGTGGTGACGCTCGACGGCGGAAAGCACAAGGCCAAGATCATCGGGGTGGACAAGAAGACCGACCTCGCCGTCCTCAAGCTCGACGACGGGAAAGGCACCTTCAAGTACGCGCGCCTGGGTGACTCCGACCGGATCCAAGTGGGGGACTGGGTGCTCGCCGTCGGCTCACCGTTCGGCCTGCAGGCTACGGTCACGGCCGGCATCATCAGCGCCAAGGCGCGGCAGCTCGACCAGGGCCCGTTCGACGACTTCCTTCAGACCGACGCCGCGATCAATCCGGGCAACTCCGGTGGGCCGCTGGTGAACATGCAGGGCGAGGTGATCGGGATCAATACGGCGATCGTCGCCGGCGGCTCGGGCATCGGCTTTGCGATCCCCTCGAACATGGCGCGGAAGATCTACGCGGAGCTCCGCGACAAGGGCCGCGTGACGCGTGGGTGGCTCGGCATTTCGATCCAGCCGCTTACCCCCGAGCTGGCTCGCTCGTTCGGCGCCAAGGACCCGAAGGGCGTGCTCATCAACGAAGTAGTGCCGGACAGCCCCGCCGCCAAGGCCGGCCTCAAGCCTGGCGACATCCTGCTCGAGTTCGAGGGGCGCCCGATGGAAGGTCCGGGCGACCTGCAGCGCGCCGTCGGCCTCGCCTCCCCCGACCGCACGGCGAAGGTCAAGGTCTGGCGTGAGCAGAGCGAGAAGACCGTCGAGGTCAAGGTTGGCCAAGCCCCCGACGAGCGCCAGGCCCAGCAGCCGCGGCCGGGCGGCCGCGCTCGCTCGATGCTCGGGCTCGAGGTCCGCCCCGTAACACCCGAAATCGCGCGGCAACTCAACCTCCGGTCTCCCGACGGTGTCGTCGTGGTCCGCGTCGAGGATGGGAGCGCGGCGGCGGAAGCTGGCGTCCAGCGCGGCGACGTGATCAAGCAACTCAACAGCCAGACGGTGCGGACGATGGTGGATTTCGAGCGCCTGACCCGTGACGTCAAGGAAGGCGATCCGCTCACGGTCCTGCTTCAGCGCGGACCGATGTCCCTCTACGTCGCCTTCCGCGTGGGTCGAGGATAAGGCGCCCGAGCAGTACCTCAAAAGGCTCTCTCGGTGAGTATGGGTTCTGATATTAGCGTCGAAGACTAAGATCGTCTGCTATACTTCTTGTAGGATAAGTCGCAAATGGCGGTCGATTTCAAGGACTACTATCGGATTCTCGGAGTCGATCGGAAGGCCGACGACAAGACGATCAAGTCCGCGTATCGACGACTCGCGCGAAAGCATCACCCCGACGTCGCAAAGACCAAGGACGCCACCGAACGCTTCAAGGAGATCAGCGAAGCGTACGAGGTCCTCTCCGACCCCGAGAAGCGCCGCCGCTACGATTCGCTCGGACCCGACTGGAAGGGATATTCCCAGGCCCCGCCCGGGGGCCGCGGCGGCGGGTTCAGAGTGGAATACGGCGATGACCTCGGAAACTCCGGGGACTTTTCTGAGTTCTTCCGCACCATCTTCGGCGACCTGGGGGCGGCGCAAGCGCGACGTGGGCCACGGGGCGGGGGGATGCGAATCGAAGACCTCTTCGGTCGGGACCAAAGCTCCCGCGGTGGGGATGTACAGGCGAACGTCGAAATCTCGCTCGACGAGGCCTTCCACGGCACGCGGAAGACATTTGCCCTGGACCTCGAGGAACCTTGCGGAACCTGTCAAGGCTCCGGCCACGTCAAGGGAAAGCCGTGCTCCGCGTGCGGCGGCGGAGGCTGGCAGCGGGCGCGCCGTCAGGTCGATGTGAAGATACCGGCGGGCGTGAAGAGTGGCCAGCGCGTGCGCGTCTCCGGCGAGGGCGCCGGCGCCGCGGGAGCGCGAGGCGACCTCTACCTGAGCGTCACGGTCGCGCCACACCCGTTCCTCGAGCGCAAGGGCGACGACGTGCATCTGGCCCTGCCGATCACGGCGCCCGAGGCCGCGTTGGGAACCACGCTCGAGGTGCCGACCCTGCGCGGCAAGGTGTCGATGAAGGTACCGCCCGCGACGTCGAGCGGACGCACATTCAGACTTCCGGGCTACGGGATGCCGCGTCTCAAGGGCACCGGCGCGGGCGATCAGCTGGTGGCGGTGAAGATCGTCATGCCGAGCGATGTGGCGCCTGCGGAACGCGAGCTGTACGAGAAGCTCGCGGCGCTCCGCCGAGACAACCCTCGGGCGTACCTGGGGTAGCCCGCGGGAGTCGAGCAGGGCGAAGACGGACGTTGTGCGAGCGAGCAGAACGACTATGGCTCGGCCGTCGAGGCGAGCTTGAAGAGGGAAGAATTAGAGCATGAGACTGGACAAATTCACCGTGAAGGCGCAGGAGGCTTTGCAGGCGGCGCAGTCGATGGCCGACCAGCACGACCATCAGGCGATCGAGCCCGAGCATCTGCTCGTCGCCCTTCTCGAGCAGCGTGAAGGCGTCGTCGGCCCTGTTCTGGCGAAGCTCGGGGCGCGCCCCGAAGCGATCCGGCGCGAGCTCCAGGCCGCGCTCGGCAAGCTGGCGACGGTCAAGGGCGCGAGCGGGCACTACCTGGGGGAGCGGACGCGGCAGGCGCTCGATCGGGCCCAGGCCGAGGCCGAGCGGCTCAAGGACGAATACGTGTCCACCGAACACCTGCTGCTGGCGCTCGCGCAGGAGCGCGACGGGGCCGCGGGCCGCGTGCTGACGGCCAACGGTGTCGGCGCCGAGGCGATCTACAAGGCCCTCGTGGAAATTCGCGGGACGCAGCGCGTGACCGATCCGAACCCCGAGGAGAAGTACCAGGCGCTGCTCCGCTATTCCCGCGACCTCACGGACCTCGCGCGCCGGGGCAAGCTCGACCCGGTCATCGGCCGCGACGAGGAGATCCGGCGCGTGATCCAGGTGCTCTCGCGCCGCACCAAGAACAACCCGGTCCTCATCGGTGAGCCCGGTGTCGGCAAGACGGCGATCGTCGAGGGGCTCGCCCAGCGGATCGTCGCCGGCGACGTGCCCGAAGGGCTGAAGGGCAAGCAGCTCGTCGCGCTCGACATCGGCGCTCTGGTAGCAGGGTCGAAGTATCGTGGCGAGTTCGAGGACCGTTTGAAGGCCGTCTTGAAGGAGATCACCGAGTCCGCGGGCGCCATCATCTGCTTCATCGACGAGCTCCACACCCTCGTGGGCGCGGGCGCGGCCGAAGGGGCCGTGGACGCGGCCAACATGCTCAAGCCCGCGCTGGCGCGGGGCGAGCTGCGCTGCGTCGGGGCGACGACGCTCGACGAGTACCGCAAGCACATCGAGAAGGACGCCGCGCTCGAACGCCGGTTCCAGCCGGTCATGGTCCGTGAGCCCTCGGTGGAGGACACCATCGCGATCCTGCGCGGCCTGAAGGACAAATACGAGGTCCACCACAAGGTGAAGATCAAGGACACCGCGCTCGTCGCGGCGGCCGTGCTCTCCCATCGCTACATCGGCGACCGCTTCCTGCCCGACAAGGCGATCGACCTCGTCGACGAGGCCGCCGCGCGCATCCGGATGCAGATCGACTCGATGCCGCAGGAAATTGACGAGATCGACCGCCGCGTCATGCAGCTTCAGATCGAGCGTGTCTCCCTCGCGCGCGAGGAGGACGCCGTCTCGCGCGAGCGGCTCGCGAAGATCGACGCGGAGCTCGCCGAGCTCCGTGAAAAGGGCGACGGCCTCAAGGCGCGGTGGCAGGCCGAGAAGGAGGGCATCACACGGATCGGAAAGATCAAGGAGGAGATCGAGACGACGCGGCACGCGATGGCCGACGCGGAGCGCCGCGGGGATCTGAACCGCGCCGCCGAGCTTCGCTACGGCACGCTGATGGCGCTCGAGAAGCAGCTCGGCGAGCTCGAGGCGCGACTCGCCGACCAACACGCCCAGGGGCGCATGCTGCGCGAGGAGGTCGACGAGGAGGATATCGCCGCCACCGTGGCCAAGTGGACGGGGATCCCCGTCACCCGCCTTCTCGAGGGCGAGATCCAGAAGCTCGTCAACATGGAGGAGCGGCTCGCGCGGCGCGTCGTCGGCCAGGACGAGGCCCTCCGCGCCGTGGCCAACGCGGTCCGGCGCGCGAGGTCGGGGCTCGCCGACCCCAATCGGCCCATCGGCTCGTTCCTCTTCCTCGGGCCCACCGGAGTCGGGAAGACCGAGCTGGCGCGCGCACTCGCCGAGTTCCTCTTCGACGACGAACGCGCGATGATCCGGATCGACATGTCCGAGTACATGGAAAGGCACACGGTGGCCCGCCTGATCGGGGCGCCACCGGGCTACGTCGGCTATGACGAAGGCGGGCAGCTCACCGAAGCCGCGCGTCGACGCCCCTACTCGGTCATCCTCTTCGACGAGATCGAGAAGGCGCACGCGGACGTGTTCAACGTCCTGCTGCAGCTCCTCGACGACGGTCGTCTGACCGATGGCCACGGGCGCACCGTCGACTTCCGGAACACGGTCGTCATCATGACCTCGAACCTGGGGAGCCACATCTTCCGCGAGTACGAGCGACCCGAGAAAGTCCGCCCGCTTCTCATGCAGGAGCTACGGAATACGCTCCGACCGGAGTTTCTCAACCGGATCGACGACGTGGTGATCTTCGCCCCCCTGGGACGCGACGAGATCGCCCGGATCGTGGACATCCAGCTCGGACACCTCCGTCGCCGTCTCGCGGCGCGGCGGATCGAGCTCGAGGTCACCGATGGAGCCCGAGCGCTCCTCGGGCGCGAGGGCTACGACCCGACGTTCGGGGCCCGGCCACTCAAGCGCACCATCCAGCGGTTGGTCCAGGACCCGCTCTCGCTGAAGCTGCTCCAGCGCGAGCTGGCCGACGGAGATACCGTTACGGTCGACGCCGAGGGGGACGCGATCGTGTTCAGGCGCGCGGCGCCGGCCGAAGTCGTCAGGTAGCGGCGAGGGCCGGGGCGGGGCACAGGGAGGCGGACACCCCCTGTGCGTCGGCTATCCCAATCGAGTGAGCTCGATCCGGCGGCTGCACCCGGCGTGGGTTGTGCTGGGCGCCGTAGCCCTCTGCATGATGACCGGGACAGGGCTCCGCTCGGTCTTCGGTATCTACATCAAGCCCATGGAGGGGGAGTTCGGCTGGGGCCGAAGCGCCCTGTCCGGCGCCGCGGCGATCTCGTTGCTCCTGCTGGGTGCCGCCGGACCCCTGGTCGGGCGTTTCGCCGATCGCTGGGGTCCCCGGCGGGTGATCGTGGTGTCGCTGCTCCTGCTCGGCGTGGGCTCAATCGGCGCGGCCTTTGTGCAAAGCCTCTGGCACGTCTACGTCACCACCGGGCTCCTCATGGCGCTCGGCGCGGGGGGCGTCTCGATGGCGACCGGATCGACCGTGGCGGCGCGTTGGTTCGAGGCGCGTCGCGGCGTCGCCATTGGCCTCACGGCCGCCGGCATGTCGGCCGGACAGCTCGTGGTGATCCCGCTCGCCATGGCGCTGACGCTCTGGTTCGGGTGGCGCGCCAGCTATCTCTGGCTCGGTGTCGGGCTCCTCGTGCTGGTGCTCCCGGTGGCGCTCTTCCTGGTCCGCGACGATCCGGCAGAGCGTGGGCTTCGCCCGTACGGCGCCACCGGCACGGCGAGCGCCGCGGCGAAAGCGGCGGCGATCGAGAAGTCGCAGCGCGTCGCCCTCCTGGAGGCGATGAAGGTGCCCCAGTTCTGGCTCCTGATGGCGACCTTCTTCGTCTGCGGCTACACCTCCAACGGCATGGTGCTCACCCACTTCATGCCCCACGCGCTGGAGCACAACTTCAGCGAGCTGCAGGCCTCGACCGCACTCGGCGTGATGGGCGCCATGAACGTGCTCGGCACGATCACCTCCGGCTGGATCTGCGACCGGCTCGGCCGGCGCGGGCCTCTCGCGTTCTACTACTTCTTCCGGGGCCTCTCGCTCCTGTTCCTGCTCTTCGTCTGGAACGCGCCGTCGCTGCACGTCTGGGCCGCCATCTTCGGGCTGAACTACGTATCGACCGTGCCGCCCACCACCACGCTGACGGCGAATATCTTCGGCCGATACTCGGTCGGCGAGCTCTCAGGCTGGATCTTCTTGTCCCACCAGGTGGGCTCGGCGCTCGGGGCGGCGCTCGCCGGTTGGATCTACGAGTGGACCGGCGGCTACGAGATCGCGTTCGTGTCCGCCGCGCTCATGGGCTTCCTCGCCGCCGGCCTGGCGCTCGCGATCCGCGAAGAGCCCGTCGCTTCGCGGCCGACGCCGCTCGCGGCGCCCGCCACTTCCTGATCGCGGCGACCTAACGACGCGGGCCCGCGGACGTTGGGGCCGGCCCCGGTGCGGGCGCGGCAACGACGCGGGTCACGGTACGGAGCATCTGAGCGACGTTCCCCGCTTTGTTGGTGGCGATGACCTCGATGACGTTCGGCCCCGGCTTGAGCGCTGCAAGCGCGCTCACCAGGATGCCCCGGCCCATCACGCCGACATCGCGCAACGGCGTTGCCTCGACGCCGTTCACGAGCACCTGAAGGCGGACGACCTCGACGTTGTCCGTGACCAGGCCCGTGATCAGGATGTTCTCCTCGCTTAGTCTCGCGTCCGGGAGTGGATAGTTGATGGTGATCTTCGGCGCCTCGGTGTCGCTTCGGGGCGCCACCGCGACGGACGGCGGTGTCGGGACCGATGGCTTTGTCGCGGGCGGCGGCGGCGCGGCGGGGGCCGGTGTGGCGACGGGCGGCGGCGACGTGGCTGGAGACGTTGGCTCCGGGCGGGGCTGAACCGGCGGCGGCGCTACGGCAACGGGCGGGGCGGGTGACCGCGCGGCACCGCCGAGCTCCCAGCTGAGGCCCTTGAGATTGCCCTCGGCCTTCACGAACCGCTGGACGTCCGGCGCGTACCAGAGATAGAACTGACCGAACAGCTGGCCGCTGCCGCCGCCGAACGACCCCGAGACCGTCTCGATCTTCTGCGTGATCCGTAACGTCCGGAAGGTCCCGGCCGCCGTGACGAGATCCTCGGACAGCTCGACTTGCCAGGAGACATTGATCGCGCCCGTGAAGCTCACCAACGGCCTGGGCGGCGCGGAGCGCCAGGTGGCGCGGCCGACACCCCATTTGCCGACCTCGAGCGGCCAGCCGAACTTCGGCGAAGACTCGATGTCGAGCTCGGTCCGCCCGTCGAGCACGATTCTCGTGACGCCGAGATCCTTCGTGAGGTGGAATTCCTTGCCTGCGCCGGCTGCAAAGACGTAGACGTCCCGGTCGATGCGCACGAGCTCGTACACGCCGTCGGTGCGAACCCACTGGTCGCCGACCCGATAGACAGGGCGCTCTGCTCGGAGCTTGCCGGTAGGAGACACCGCGACGGCCGGTGCCGGCAAGGGCTGCGCAGCGACGGGCGCGGCGCCGAGCCCGAGCACGGCGAACATAGTCACGCGCGCGACCGTCGAGGAGTAGACGCTCCTCATCGCTGTGGGACGGCTATGGAGCTCCGGGGCTGACCCGTGGACCTACCGTGCGATGGCGTGGGCGCCGCGACGCGGATCGACCCCGGCCCACCGGGTAGCGTCCGGCCCGACCTTGACCGCGCACACGCCGCCGGCCCGCCACTCCCACTCTGGCCACTCCGCAACCGCGTGACCGAGCGCGGCCAGCGCGTCGCGCGTCTCGCGCGGAATGCGTCGCTCAGCCTCGACCTTGCCGGGCGCGATCGAGTGCGGCCAGAAAGAATCCGGATGACTGCGCGACGCGACGCGGGGTGCTTCGATGGCGGGCTGCGGGTCCATTCCGAAGACCGTGGTGTTCAGGAAGACCTGGAGCATCGCCTGTTGCTGGACGTCGCCGCCTGGAGTGCCGAACGGCATGAAGAGGCGGCCACCCGTGAACGCCATCGCCGGTGCGGGTGTGAGGCGAGGCCGCTTGCCGGGCGCGACAACGCTCGGATGCTCCGGGTCCAGCCAGCCCTGCGAGCCGCGAGGCGAGACGACGCAGCCGACGCCGGTGACGACGGGCGAGTCGACATTCGGGTCGCTGGGTGTGGCCGAGAAGCCGTTGCCCGCCTCGTCCACGACGGCGACATAGCTCGTGTCGAGCGTCTCCGTCGTGCCGCCGGGCGACGGGTGCGAGCCTCCCGCCAGCGGCAGCGCCGCCTCCAGACGTCTCACGGCGTCGAGCCGATCGGGATCGCCGGCGGGCGGCATCTCTGGCCAGGCTCGCTCCTTGATGAGCCGCTGTCGCGCCGCGGCGTACGCCTTCGAGAGGAGCCCGTCCGGAATCTTCACGAAGTGCGGATCGCCGTAGTACGCGTCGCGATCGGCGAAGGCGAGCTTGATCGTCTCGATGAGCCGGTGCAGGTACGCCGGCGAATTGTGGCCGAGGGCCTTGAGGTCGACGCCGTCGAGGAGGTTGAGCATCTGGAGGAACGACGGCCCCTGACACCAGAAGCCGCACGCGGCGACCTCGTACCGGCCGAAGGTGGTCCGCAAGGCGGGGCCCACCTCGACGCTGAACTCGGCGAGGTCGCTGGCGGCGAGCGGCCCACCCTCGGCGCGGTGGAACTCGGCGATGCGCTTGGCCGTCTCGCCCCGATAGAACTCGTCCCGCGCGGCGCGCACCCCGGCCTCGCGGCTGCCGCCTGCCTTCGCTTCGGCGCGGGCCATCCGGCGGAGCGTCTCGCCCAGCTCGCGCTGCACGAGAACCTCGCCGATGCGAAGCGCCCGACCGTCACGCAGGTAGAGCGCCGCCGAGGACGGCCAGCGGCGGTACTTGTCGGCGTTCGACGCCATCTGATAGGCGGTGAACTGCGAGATCGGAAATCCGCGCTCGGCGTGTTCGGTGGCGGCTGTCGCGACCTCGGCGAACGACATCGTGCCCCACCGCGAGAGCGCGGTGCACCAGGCATCCGGCGCCGCCGGCACGACCGTGCGCGGCAGCCCCGGCGGGATCTGACCGCCGTGACGCTCGCGCAAATACGCGGCCGTCGTCGCGCGCGGATACGGTCCGACACCGGAGACCTGCCAGGTCTCGCCGGTACGCGCGACGTGCACGAGGATCGGCGCCACCCCCGCGACGCTCACCATGTCGCAGTGGACGACACCCAAGGTGATACCGGCGGCGACGCCGGCGTCGATCGCGTTTCCGCCGGCGCCGAGAACGCGCGCGGCGGCTTCGGAAGCGAGCGCGTGGCCTGCGGCCACCGCCCAGCGCGTGCCAATGACCTGGGCCGTGGAGGTCGGGGTGTGGGCGGGCGCCGTCTGCTGGGAGCTGGCGGAGTCAAGGCTCATGGCGGCCATCATACTCGTGAGGGAGCCACCCGCCAAGGGGCACCGTGCTAGGCTTGGAGTGATGAATCTTCCGCTCATCGGCGTCTCGACGTCGGTCACCGTCGGCAAAGATCCGGAACGCGCCTACATCAACGCGGCGTACCTCAACGCGGTCCAGCAGGCCGGTGGGGTGCCGGTTCCGCTCCCGCCCCAGTTAGGACCCGCCGCGCGCGCCGAGCTCCTGAAACGGCTCGACGGGGTGCTGCTGACCGGGGGCGGTGACGTGGATCCCGCTCGCTTTGGCGAGCCACCGCACCCGACCACCGCCGATGTTTCCGAGGCCCGCGACGGGCTCGAGATCGAGCTGACGGGCTGGGCGATCGAGCACCAGATCCCTCTCCTCGCGGTCTGCCGCGGTCTCCAGGTACTCAACGTCGCCCTCGGCGGCAGCCTGCATCAGGATATTCCGAGCGAGCCGGGCTCGCCGATCGATCACAGCCAGACGCTGCTCCAGGGCAAGGCTCGGAATATCACGACACACCAGGTGAAGGTACGGGACGGCTCGCGGCTCGCCGGCATCCTCGGCGCGCTGGAGGTCGACGTGAACAGCTTCCACCACCAGGCGATCAATCGGCTCGGACGCGAACTCAAGGACGTGGCGTGGGCGCCGGACTCGATCATCGAAGGCGTGGAGCTCGGCGACGGCGCTCGGTTCGTCGTCGGGGTCCAGTGGCACCCGGAAGAGCTGGTCGGCCACGATCGCGCCGCTCGTAACCTCTTCGCGGCGCTGGTCAAGCGGGCGCGCGCAGGCGAGCGTCTGACGTCGGCGCTCCGCGCGCGCTAGTGTCCCGCCCAGAACTCAAGGCCTTCGCCGCAGGCGCGGAGGGCGAGGGGCGGGTGCGGGAAGGGGCGACGGGACGCTAGCGCACGAGCAGCCAGCGCGACGGCGCGTCCCGCACGACGGTCTCGAGCACGCGCCCCTCCCGCGCGAGCTTTTTCAGGTGCGACTCCACGGACATGGCCGCCATCGGGTGGAGGGCCTTCGACACGTCGGCGTAGATCCGCTCGACCATCGCGGGAATGGTGGCGAGACCGTCACCGAGCGATTCCAGGATCTGGCGCTCGCGCATCAGGCGGTGGTCGATGTACTCCTGGATCCGGCCCGGACCGTCCTCGATGACAGGGCCATGCGCCGGATAGATCCGCCGAACGTCGAGCCCCTGAATGCGCTTGAGTGAATTCATGTAGTCGAGGAGGTCTCCGTCGCCGGACGGGATGACCGTCGTGGATCCGGCCAGGATCACGTCTCCGGTGAACAGCGCCTTTTCCTCTACCAGGTAGAAGCAGAGATGGTCGGAGGCATGGCCCGGCGTGTGGACGGCGATGAGCGTGCCACCGTCGCTTTCGATCTTCTGGCCGTCGCGCAAATCGTGGATCGACTCCGGCAGCGACGCGTCGCGGAAGATCATCTTCGAGACATGGATGCCGCGAAAGCGCGCCCGGAGCTGGGAGACGCCGCCCAGGTGGTCTGGGTGGCGATGCGTGAGGATGATGCGCGAGGGCTGGGGCCACCCGCGCTCGGCGAGATAGCGCGCGAGCAGCGGCGGATACTCGGCCACGCCGGCGCCGGTGTCGATGAGGATCGGATCGCGGCGACCCACGAGGTACGTGTTCGTGCCCGGCCCCGTCATCATCCCCGGGTTGAGCCCCAGCACCCGCCCCACCAGGTCGCTCGGCGTCGCCGTTGTCGGAAACGAGCGGTCGATCCAGCTCACGCCGTGCAGTCTCTCATACGCCGAGGTACCGGTGCTGGATGTCCGCTCGGGCTCTCAGGTCGGCGGACGTTCCGCTCCAGACGATCTGACCCTTCTCGAGGATGTAGTGCGCATCCGCGATGCGGGTGAGCGCTCCCACGTCCTTGTCGATGAGCAGGAGCGACTGGCCACCTGCCTTGAGCCGCTCCACGCAGCGCCAGATCTCGGCGCGGACGAGCGGCGCGAGCCCCTCGGTCGCCTCGTCGAGGATGAGCAGGCGCGGGTTCGTCATCAGCGCGCGACCGATCGCGAGCATCTGCTGCTCACCTCCGGACAGCGCGCCGCCGAGGCTGCGCGCGCGAGCCGCCAGCTCGGGAAAAAGCTCGAAGACCGGCTCGACTCGCCAGGGGTTGGCGCTCCCGGCGCGGTTCGCCGCGGTCGCCACGAGGTTCTCCCTCACGGTGAGGTTGGGAAACACCTGGCGTCCCTCCGGCACCAGGCCGAGACCGGCCTGCGCCACACGGTACGGGGGCAGGCCGTGGATCGCGCGGCCCTCGAACCGGATCGTACCGGCCCGCGGCCTCGCGATGCCCATGATCGAGCGGACGGTCGTGGTCTTGCCCATGCCGTTACGGCCGAGCAGCGTCACGACCTGCCCGGCCCCAACGGCGAGGCTCACGCCGAACAGGACCTGACTCACGCCGTACGCCGTCTCGATCGAGTCGACCGTCAGCATCACGGTGTCGCGTCCTCGCCCAGATAGGCTCTCCTCACCTCCGCGTTGCTCCGGACCTCCGGGGGCGTCCCGGTCGCGATGATCCGGCCGTAGACCATGACGGAGATCCGATCGGCCAGGGAGAACACGGCGTCCATATCGTGCTCGACGAGCACGATCGTCATCCGCCGCTTGAGGGCGCCGAGGAAGCGGACCATCTGCTGAGACTCATCGAGTCCCATGCCCGCGACCGGCTCGTCGAGCAGGAGCAGCCGTGGCTCCGTCGCCAAGGCCATCGCGATCTCGAGCTGCCGCTGCTCGCCGTGGGCGAGATGGGCCGCGAGCACGTCGGCGCGCGCGCCGAGTCCCACCGACTCCAGAACGACGCGTGCCGGCTCGCGGAGCGCCCGCTCGTCCCGGGCCGACCGCCAGAACCGGAAGTTCCCGCCGCGGTGCGCCTGCACGGCGAGGGCCACGTTGTCGAGCGCGGAGAAGTCGCGGAAGATGCTCGTGATCTGGAAGGAGCGCGCCAGCCCGAGCCGTGACCGCAGCGGCGCGTCGAAACCCGTGACGTCGCGGCCGGCGAACCGGATGGCGCCCGCGTCGGGACGCAGGTCGCCCGCGAGTTGCCCGATGAGCGTGGTCTTGCCCGCGCCGTTGGGGCCGATGATCGCGTGCGTCTCGCCCCGGACCACGTCGAGGTTGATCCGATCGCTGGCGAGCAGGCCGCCGAAGCGCTTGCTGAGGCCGCGGACCGCGAGCAGCGTCTCAGCCATCGCGCGAGGCGGCGCCGAGCAGAAGGCCGAACAGGCCGCGCTTGGCGAAGAGCACGACCAGGACGAGGAGTGGCCCGAGGATGATCTGCCAGTGTGCGGTCAGGGCGGACAGCACGTCCTCGAGCAGCAAGAGCACGACCGCGCCGATCACCGGCCCGATCAGCGTCCCCATCCCGCCGAGAATCACCATGAACATGATCTCGCCCGAGCGCGTCCAGTGCATGAACTCCGGCGTCAGGTACTCCGTCTGGTTGGCCAGCAGCGCGCCGGCCAGACCGCCGGCGCTTCCGGCGACGACGAAGGCGGTGAGCTTGTATCGGAACGGCGAGAAGCCGATCGCTCGCGCGCGCGGCTCGTTGGACTTCGCCGCCCGGATGACCATGCCGAAGCGCGACTCGACCAGCCGGCCGCCGAGCACGAGGAACAGGACGAGGATTGCCAGCACGACGTAGTAGAAGACCATGGGCCGGTCGAGATCGATCGGACCGCCGAACTTGCTGCGCGCGGCGAGCCGCATGCCGTTGTCGCCGCCGTAGGTCTCGAGGCTGATGCCCAGGTAGTAGAGCATCTGAGCGAAGGCGAGCGTGATCATGATGAAGTAGACGCCGCTGGTCCTGAGCGAGATCGCGCCCATCACCAGCGCCGTCAGCGCGGAAGCCACGATGGCCAGGCTCCACTGGAGGAAGCCGTTGTCGATGCCGTGGAAGGCGGGGATTCCGACGGCATAGGCGCCGATGCCGAGGTAGGCCGCGTGCCCGAAGCTCACCATGCCTCCATAGCCCAGGATCAGATCGAGACTCACCGCGGCGATGGCGAAGATCATCATGCGCCGGAACAGGTCGACGTAGAAGGGCTGGTTGGTGAGTGCCGCGATCGGCGGCACCAGCGCCAGCAGGAGGCCCGCGACACCGAGCACGATCGTACGCCGCGAGATCGCCATCAGGAGCGACCACGCGCCGGGAACAGTCCCTCCGGACGGAAGAACAGCACCGCCGCCATCAGGAGGTAGATCAACATCGAGGCGAGTGCCGGCCCCGCCTTGTCGGCGGCAGGTGGAGAGATGACCGTGGCCAGCATGGGCTTGAGGAACGCGCGCCCGAGGGTGTCCGCCATCCCCACGACGATGGCGCCGACCATCGCTCCGCGGATGGAGCCGATGCCGCCGATGACGATGACGACGAAGACCTGGATGAGGATCGCCTCGCCCATGCCCGGCTGCACGGAGTAGATGGGCCCGGCCATCGCCCCGGCGAGGCCTGCCAGCGCGGCGCCCAGCCCGAAGACCAGGGTGTAGAGGAGCCGGATGTTCACACCGAGCGCCGAGACCATCGTGCGGTTGCTGGCCCCCGCCCGGATGCGCATGCCCAGTCGGGTGCGCGTCACCAGAACCCAGAGGAGCACGGCGACCGCGACGCCCACCAGGATGATTCCCGCCCGGTACGCGGGATAGGGGACTCCCGGCAACACGCGGATGTGGCCGCCCAGAAACGGCGGCACGCTGGTGTAGATCGCCGCGCGGCCCCAGATGATCGCGATCAGCTCGTTGAAGAAGAGGATCAGCCCGAAGGTCGCCAGCACCTGGTCGAGATGATCGCGCTCGTAGAGGGTCCGAAGCGCGACCACTTCGACCACGATGCCGACCAGGAGCGTGGCCGGCAGCGCCAGCGCGGCACCGAGCACGAACGACCCCGACCACGCCGCGAACGCCGTGGCCAGATAGGCGCCGACCATGTAGAGCGAGCCATGGGCGAGGTTGACGAGGTTCATGATGCCGAAGACGAGCGTCAACCCTGCGGCCATGAGGAAGAGCATCACGCCGTACTGCAAGCCGTTGAGCGTCTGCTCCAGGACGAGGGCGACGGTTACGGCCACCGGCGCCTCCGTCGAAAGAAAAGGGGCGCGGCCAGGCCGCGCCCCTCGAGCCCCGCCACGTCAGCCGCCTCTACCACTTCATCGGGCACTCGGCGGAGTAGGCGTCCTTGTGGTTCTCGAAGACGGTGCGCTGGATCTGCATGGCGAACTCGCTGTCGGGGTTCTGCACGGCCTTGAGCAGGTAGAAGTTCTCGATCGGGAAGTGGTTCACGTTGTACTTGTACGGCCCCCGCGTCGACTTGTAGTCGGCTCGACGCATGGCCGCGATCATGTCCTTCTTGTTCGTGAGGTCGCCCTTCACGGCCCGAATCGCGGCGTCGATTAGCATGATGCCGTCGTAGCTCTGGGCGCCATAGAACACCGGCATCTTGCCGTATTTCTTCCGGAACTCGCCGACATACTTCTGGTTCGCCTCGTTCTTGAGATCCGGGCTCCAGTAGCGCGTCTCGAACTGGCCGAGCGCCGCTTCCTTCACGGCCGGCAGCGAGATCTCGTCCACCGTGTACACGGAGTAGAGCGGGATCTGGCCGCGGAGGCCCGCCTGGGCGTACTGCTTGAGGAACTGGATGCCCATGCCGCCCGGGTAAAACACGAAGATCGCTTTCGGGTTCGCGGCCCGGATCTGACTGATCTCGGCCTGATAATCCTGCTGGCCGAGTTGCGTGTAGACCTCGGCGACGACCTTGTTCTTGAAGTAGCGCTTGAACCCCGAGATCATGTCCTTGCCGGCGGCGTAGTTGGGCGCCATGGCGTACACGTCGGTGATGTTCTGGTCTTGCATGTACTTGCCCATGGCCTCGGGCGTCTGGTCATTCTGCCACGACGTGGTGAAGAACAGCTCGTGGCACATCTTGCCGGCGAGCTCGTGGGGCCCGGCGTTGGTCCCGATCATGAACGTGCCGGCGCTCGTCACGGTGGGCGCCACCGCCAGCATCACGTTCGACCAGATGACGCCCGAGACGAAATGGACCTTGTGCTTCTTGAGCATCTCGTCGGCGAGCTGCTTGCCGACGTCGGGCTTGACCTGATCGTCACCGTAGATCATCTCGACGTCGAGCCCGCCGACCTTCCGTCCGAGATGGTCGAGCGCCAGCTCGACCGAGTTCTTCATGTGCTCCCCGATGATGCCTTGCGGTCCCGACAGCGTGGTGATGAAGCCGATCTTCACCGTCTGCGCGGCCGCCGGAGCGGCGATGAGGGCCGCAAGGAGTCCGACGAGAGCAACGCGAGTGATCGTGCGCACGGTTGACCTCCGTCCCGAAACGAGTGGCGCGATTCTAGCAAAGAGCGCCGGAGACAGTCCAGGAACGTCGGGGCGAGAACGCCCATCGCACGGTGAGCGAGATCACAGAGTCGCCGCTCCCCGGAGTCGCCCGGCCACTTCCTCCGGAATCGGCCGGGCGTGGAGCGTCTCGCCGGGCGACTTGGGGCGACCGACCCACGCGCGGACTTCGAAGCCCGTCGAGCAGAGCCGGGCGCCCACCGAGATCTCGTGCTCCATTCGGAACGTCTTCTCTCTCACCCACGCCACCTTCGACCTGATCGTCAGGACGTCGCCGTAGCGCGCGGGGCTCACGAACTTCGAGCCCGATTCGACGATGGGCACGCCGACGATGTCGTACCGCGGAAAGGCCTCGGGCCACGGAAGCCCGAGCGACGCGAACAGCGACTCGCAGCCCAGGTCGTACCACTCGAAGAAGCGCGGATAGAAGACGACTCCGGCCGGATCCACGTCACTCCACCGCACCTGCACTTCGGTCGTGTGCTCGATCATCGTCAATCCGGAACGCTATAAGCCCTTCCAGGTGAGGACAAGTGGTCGGCCCATTTTGCCCCCTGCAGGGGGAAAAGGCATATCGCGAGGAATATAGGCGGTTGCCGGCCTCTGGCGTCGACCGCGTCATGCCATGATGGTGTGCCATGGCCTATCGCCTGGTCGTCGCCGACCTCGACGGTACGGCGCGGTCCCGACGCTTTGGGGTCACCCCGGGAGTACGCCGGGCTATTGCCGATGTCCGCGCGAGCGGCGTCCGTGTGTGCGTGGCCACCGGACGCATGTGGCGATCGGCCGCCCCCTGGGTCCAGAGCCTCGGCGCCGACACGCCGGTGATCCTCTACAACGGGGGCCGTGTCTTCGACTTCGACGGCGGCCGCATCCTCTACGAGAGGCGGCTCGCCGCTGAGTTCACCCGCCAGGCCCTCGCCGTGATCCGTCGTGACCCGGACGTCCAGCCCCACCTCTTTTTGAACGACCGCGTGTACGTCGAGCGGCATCATCCGATGACGGAGGCCTACGCCGAGGACGACGGGATCGGCTACGAGGTCGTGACCGCTTTCGAGCCGCTCCTCACGGATGATCCGCACAAGATCCTCGTGCTTGGCGCGCCGGGGAGGCTGGAGGCGCTCAGCAGCGCGGTGCGCCAGGCGAAGCTTTCCGCGCGCGCCGTGCAGTCGGAGCCCACCAAGCTGGAATTCCTGCCCCCGGGCATCTCCAAGGGCACCGCGCTCCGCGCGATGCTCGAGGCGCTCGGGGTCGGAGTCGGAGAGGTGGTCGCAGTCGGCGACAACTGGAACGACCTCGAGATGATCGAGGCGGCCGGGCTGGGGGTGGCAATGGCCGATGCGCCGGAAGGGGTCCGCGCACGAGCCGACCACGTGTGCGGGACGGCCGACGCAGAAGGTTTCCGGGACGTGCTCGAGCGCTTCGTTCTATGATCGCTGCCGCGCGATCCGGATCCTTCGCCCAACGGAGGACGTCATGCGTCGGAAGTCCAGTTTCCCCAAGGCCGTGCTCCTCGCGACGTGCGTCCTCACCACCCTCGTCCTAGTGCCGGCGGCGGCCCGCGGCGAGGGCAATCTCACCCTCTACTGCAGTCCGCAGATCGAGTGGTGCCAGCTCGTGATCGCCGAGTTCACCAAGGCCACCGGGATCAAGGTCGCGATGACCCGCAAGAGCTCCGGCGAAACGTTCGCGCAGATCAAGGCAGAGGCGAGCAACCCGAGAGGGGACGTGTGGTGGGGCGGCACCGGTGACCCGCATCTGCAGGCGGCAGAGGAAGGCCTCACCCTCGAGTACCGGTCCCCGCGCCTGGGCGAGCTCCAGGCGTGGGCGACGAACCAGGCCAAGGCCTCCAACTATCGTACCGTCGGGGTCTACGCCGGCGCCCTCGGATTCGGCTACAACACCGAGCTCGTCGCAAAGAAGAAGCTGCCCGAGCCGAAGTGCTGGAAGGATCTGATCCGGCCGGATCTCAAGGGCGAAGTACAGGTTGCCGACCCCAACTCGTCGGGCACCTCCTACACGATGCTCGCCACGATGGTCCAGCTCCTCGGCGAAGCGGAGGCGTTCGAGTACTTGAAGAAGCTCCACCGGAACGTCAACCAGTACACCAAGTCGGGCTCGTCCCCGATCAAGGCCGCCGCTCAGGGCGAGACGACGGTCGGCATCGTCTTCATGCACGACGCCGTGACCATGGCGGTGCGCGGCGCACCTATCAAGGTCGTCGCCCCCTGCGAGGGCACCGGCTACGAGGTCGGCTCGATGAGCATCATCAAGGGCGCCCGGAACCTCGAGTCGGCGAAGAGATTCTACGACTGGGCGCTGACGGCAGCGGCCCAGAGTCTTGGAGCCAAGGCCGAGGCCTACCAGGTGCCGTCGAACAAGGGCGCAGCGACGCCGCCGCAGGCCCCCAAGCTCGGCGAGATCAAGCTCATCGATTACGACTTCGCCAAGTACGGCACTTCCGCCGAGCGGAAACGTCTGCTCGAGAAGTGGGGCAAGGAGGTCAAGTCGCTCCCCCAGTAGCTCGCGCGCGGCGGAGCTGAGCCATGGATCGCGCCGTTCTCGGATGGGCCGTCGCCGGCGGGATCGCGTACGCCCTCCTGCCGTGGTACGCGATCGAGGACGGCATCTTCGGCTTCGGCTGGCTCAGCGGATATCCCACCGACCGCGCCGGCGCCCCCGCCCTCGTCCAGGCCCTCCTTCACGGGCGCCTCACTCTTCTCCCCGTGGTCGTGTTCCTGCTCGCCCCGCTCGCGGTCCGGGGCGTTAGAGGCGCCGGCGCCCGCCCCGCCCTGCTCCTCACCGTCGGCGCCGGCGGGACGGCGTGGATTGCGGTTCAGGGCTTCGCGGTTGGCGGCCAGCCCGGCATCGGCGTCGGAGGTCTCGTCGTCTTCGCCGCGCTCCTCATGCTCTTCTGCGTGGGACTGGCCGCGAAGGGAGCCTTCAACGGCGACCGTTTCGTCAGCGGGGGGATCGGCGCCGTCGTCGCCCTCGTCGTCGTGTTCGTATTCTTTCCGGTTTCCCGCGTGCTCGTCGGCGCCGTCGAGGACAGCAGCGGCGCCTTTGCGCCGAGCGAGTTCTGGGCCAAGCTCTCTGCGCGTGAGGTGTGGGGGCTCGATTGCCTGAGCTCGTCGGCCGGATGCGGGGTGGCGTGGAACACCCTGATCCTCGGCGTTCTCGTCGGGGCGAGCACCACGGCGCTCGGTCTCGCCTTCGCGCTGATGGTCACCCGCACAGGGTTCCGAGCTAAGAAGGCGCTGCGTCTCCTGACCGTGCTGCCGATCATCACCCCGCCGTTCGTGATCGGCCTCGCCGTGATCCTTCTCTTCGGCCGCGCAGGCGCGGTCACTACCTTCATGGAGCGGGCCTTCGGGATGGTGCCGTCGCGCTGGATCTACGGCCTGCCCGGCGTCTGGCTCGCCCAGGTGCTGGCCTTCACCCCCATCGCCTTCCTCGTCCTCATCGGGGTGGTCGAGGGCATCAGCCCGTCGATGGAGGAGGCGGCGCAGACTCTGCGCGCCGACCGATGGCGCACCTTCACCACCGTGACGCTCCCCCTCATGCGCCCCGGCCTCGCCAATGCCTTCCTGCTCGGCTTCATCGAGAGCCTCGCCGACTTTGGCAACCCGCTCGTCCTCGGCGGCAATTACCACGTGCTGTCGATTTCCATCTTCTTCGCCGTGGTCGGGGCCCAGCACGACCGCGGCCGGGCCGCCGTGCTCTCGATCGTCCTGCTCGTGTTCACGCTCGGCGCCTTTTACGCCCAACGGCGCTGGTTAGGGCGGCGGTCGTACGCCACCGTCACCGGCAAGGGAGACGCCGGCCTTCATCCGCCGTTGCCGGCGTCGGTGCGGCGGCTGATCTATGCGACGGCGTTGCCGTGGGCTGTCTTCACTGCGGTCATCTACGTGATGATCCTGTTCGGCGGGTTCGTGGAGAGCTGGGGACGGGACCACCGCTTCTCGCTCCGCCACTACGCGGCCGCCTTCGCCGTCGACCTCACCGAGTTCGGCCTGCACTGGAAAGGCGCGGCGTGGAACTCCCTCTGGACGACCATCGAGATCGCGGCCATCTCGGCCCCGCTCACCGCCGCCGTCGGGCTCCTGACCGCCTACCTGATCGTGCGCCAGCGGTTTCGGGGCAAGGAGGCCTTCGAGTTCGGCACCATGCTGAGCTTCGCCATCCCCGGCACCGTGATCGGGATCAGTTACATCCTGGCCTTCAACACGCCGCCCATCGAGCTGACCGGTACCGGGATCATCCTCGTCATCTGCTTCGTCTTCCGTAACATGCCGGTGGGCGTCCGCGCGGGAATCGCGGCCATGAGCCAGATCGACCGGAGCCTCGACGAAGCCTCCCTCACCCTCGGCGCCCGGAGTCTGACCACCATCCGTCGGGTGATCCTGCCCCTGCTGCGTCCGGCCATCGTCGCCGCGCTGGTCTTCAGCTTCGTGCGGGCCATGACCGCGATCAGCGCCGTCATCTTCCTCGTCAGTGCGAACTACGACATGGCGACCTCCTACATCGTCGGCCGAGTTGAGAACGGTGACTACGGCCTGGCGATCGCCTATTGCTCGGTCCTGATCGGGTTCATGGTCCTTGTGGTGCTCCTGATTCAGTTCGTCGTCGGTCGGCGTCGACTGGGCCGGCGGGCCCCCACCAAGATGAGCCTCGAGGGAATACCGGCTTGAGCCTCGAGACCCACTCGGCCTCGGTCGAGTTCCGCCGGGTCACCAAGGCGTACGGCCCGGTGGTGGCCGTCCGCGACGTTTCATTCACCGTCGCCGCAGGAACGCTGGTCACTCTCCTCGGGCCGTCCGGCTGCGGGAAGACGACGACCCTCCGGCTCATCGCCGGCCTCGAGATGCCGACCAGCGGGCAGATCCTCATCGGCGGCAGCGACGTCACCCGCGTCCCCGCCACTGACCGCGACGTGAGCATGGTGTTCCAGTCGTACGCGCTCTTTCCTCACATGACGGTGCTCGAGAACGTCTGCTATGGGCTAAGTGTCGGCGGCGAGCCCCGCGACCGGGCGGTCGCCGCCGCCCGGGAGGGACTGGCCCTGCTCGGCCTGGTGGGGTTCGACGACCGCCTTCCCAGCGAACTCTCGGGCGGGCAGCAGCAGCGGGTGGCTGTGGCGCGCGCGCTGGTGCTCGAGCCGAGGGTCCTCCTCTTCGACGAGCCGCTCTCGAATCTCGACGCCAAGCTCCGCCGTCGCGTGCGCGAGGAGATCCGGGATCTCCAGCAGAAGCTCCGCTTGAGCGTCGTCTACGTCACCCACGACCAGGAGGAGGCGCTGGCGGTGTCCGATCAGATCATCGTCATGGACAATGCGGTGATCGCCCAGCAGGGCACGCCGACCGAGCTCTACCGCGAGCCGGCCAGCCGGTTCGTCGCCGACTTCATCGGCGACGCCAACCTCGTCAAGGGCACGTTGAAGCGCACTGACGAGCGTCTGGCCGCCCTCCGCCTCGGTGGCGTCGAGTTTGCCCTACCCCACCGTGGGGCCACCGACGGCGTGGTCAACGTCGCCATCCGCCCCGAGGCGGTGCGGCTGCGCCCGGCCGACGGAACGGATGCTCCTCTCCTGGGAACCATTCTCAAGGCCGCCTACCTCGGGAGCCACATGGAGTACACGGTCGGCTCGGTCATCGGCGAACTGTTCGTGGTCGATAGCGGCGGGGTGGCGGCGCCCTTCATCGTCGGTGCCAGGGTCTCGATCGGCTTCACCAGTCACGGCGTCACCGTCGTGGATTGAAACCGTGTAACGTCTACGATAGCGCGACCCGGGGCCCACGGCTCCGCGGCATCCGTAGAAGGATCGAGGAGCGCGAATGGCGCGCATCAAGATCGGTGTCGTCGGCTGCGGGCTGATCGCCCAGATGATGCACCTGCCCCATCTCCGGGAGCTCGCCGACGCCTACGAGGTGGTCGCGCTCTGCGACGTGTCGGCGGCAACCCTGAAGCACGTCGCCGACCACTACGACGTCCGCCGGCGCTATACCGACTATCGTGACCTGCTCAAAGACGAGGTCGAGGCCATCGCCGTCCTCAGCGCCGTCTCCCACGGCCAGCTGATCGTCGACGCGCTCCGGGCGGGGAAGCACGTTTTCACCGAGAAACCGATGTGCTACACACTGCGCGAAGCCGACGAGATTCTGGCCGCCCACGCGCGGGCGGGTACCGTATGTCTGGTCGCCTACATGAAGCGTTACGATCCCGCCGTCCGCTACGCCGGCCCTCTCATCCGCCGGCTGCCCGATCTCCGGGCGATCCAGATCACCGTGCTCCATCCTTCCGAGGCGAACCAGACGGCCCACCACGACCTCCGGCGGTTCGCGGATGTCCCTGGAGAGACGGCGGCGCGCCTGCGCGGGGAGCAAGACCGCTTGATCCGCGAGGCGATCGGCGACTTCACGCCTCTCGAGCGCCGCGTCTTCGCCGGGAACTTGCTCTCCACTCTGGTTCACGACATCAACCTGCTTCGGGGTCTATCGGGCGATCCGGCGGAGGTCCTTTTCACCGACGTGTGGGCTGGAGGCGACAGTTTGGTGACGTGCCTGCGCTATCCCTCCGGCGTACGCGCCACCCTCAGCCTTCACTACCTCTGGGACCTCGCTCACTATGAGGAGACGGTGACGTACCTCGGCCCGGCGGACCGCGTGCGGCTGGTGTTCCCCTCGCCCTTCTTCCGCAACATGCCCACCGAGGTCATAGTGGAGGGGATGGAGGACGGCAAAGCGTTCGAGAAGCGGGTGACCGTCTCTATGAAGGAAGCGTTCAAGGAGGAGCTCCTGCACTTCGCCGAATGCGTCGCCAGCGGCCGGGAGCCCGAGACCACGCCAGCGGAGGCGCGGGGGGACGTCCTCCTTCTGCACCGGATCTTCCACGCGATCAAGCGCCCGCTGGCGACATGAAGCTCGGGACGACTGACGCCACCGACCAGGCGCAGCTCGAGGTGTCCCGCGGACGCTAAAACCTGAGATCGAGGGGCGGGAGGCCGAACTCGGAGCGGCCGAACACGAAGGCCGCCTTCTCGAGATTGTTGCCCGCGTGAGCCCGGATCGCATGGACGTCCCGCCAGGCCCGCTGGATCGGATTGTCGAGGAAGATGCCGCGGCCGCCGCTGGCTTCGAACAGTCGATCGACGGCGCGCACGCATCGATCCGTTGCCTTGGCGGTATCCCACCGGTAGCGCGCCCGCTGGGCGAGGGGAATCTCCGCCCTGTCGCGGACCAGACTCATCGCTTCGGCGAAGTTACCGAGCAGGCGGTCGCGGGCGGCGGTCACCTCGGCCGCAGCTTCCGCCAGGGAGAACTGCACGAAAGGGTCCTCCGCGACTCGGCTCTGATCGCGCGGGGAGATGCGCGTCGTCGTCTGGTCGCGAAACGTCGCGAGCGCTCCCAGCGCGACGCCGATGGCCGGGGCGCCGATGCACGCCGGAAAGACGAGCCCGAAGGGCAGGCGGTAGAGGGGCGCGTCGTTGACGACGGCGCCGGGATTCGTCAGATAGAATGCATCGCGGTACGAGTGGGTCCGGTACTCCGGCACGAAGGCATCGTTCACCAGTAAATCCTTGCTCCCCGTGCCGCAGAGCCCGACCGCGTACCACGTGTCCTCGATCGTGTAGTCCCGGCGCGGGACCAGAAATGTCCGTGCGTCAGGGGGCGCGCCTTCCCTGAGAGGCGGCGCGATGCCGCCGAGCACAGCCCAGTGGCAGAAGTCGCACCCGCTCGAGAACGACCACCGACCATGGAGGCGGAAGCCTCCATCGATCCGCTCCACCGTCCCCGTGGGCGCCAGGGACGTCGAAAGCTGGATGCTCGTGTCCTTGCCCCAGACGTCGTCCTGCGCCTCCGGCGCGAAGAGGCCGAGGTGCCAGTTGTGAACGCCGACGACGCCGAGGATCCAGGCGCTCGAGCCGCAGACGGTGCCGATCTCCATGATGGCCTGGTAGAGCGTGCCGGGATCGAGCTCGTAGCCGCCGTAGCGCTTGGGCTGGAGACAACGAAAGAGCCCGGCCTCCTGGAAGTCCGCGAATGTCGCGTCGGGCAGCCGCCGGAGCTGTTCGGCATGGACGGCGCGGTCGCGCAGCGCCGGGAGCAGCGCGCGAACCCGTTGGAGATACGTGTCCGACGTCATGCTGCCCCCGATCATGTGGCGGGCACCCGGCGAGGTCAAGACGCATGAGGATCGCGACGCCGGACCTGGCGACGAACTCTGTGTCGATCCCCTTGTGTGGAGAGGTGCCCGGCGAGTACTTAGCGCGGAAACCGGTTCGCCTTCCAGGGGAACGCCAGATCCGTCACTAGCCAAGAATACGCAAAGTTAGACGGGATCGAGTTGCCTCATTTGGACCCATTTGGGGGCAGGAATGTAGATAGAAAGTGGATAGCGCCGCCGCTCGCCGAGGCTCGCCGCTCCCCTGTCCTGCCTATAAAGCGCGACGGCGCAACGACACAGGTCTCTTGGTTGCATTGAATCGGGATCAACCGTGTGTACCCGCGATCAGCGATCGAGCCAGGCCGCCATCAGCCGCCCGCCGTAGTCAGAGCCGTTGTTAGGGCTCCAGTTCTTTACATATGGCTCCCACGCGGACACGACCTGCTGGGACGCGTCGTAGAGGTAGTACGCCTGCTGGGAGATGTGGCGCTGGATGTCGTAGATGATCTCGCGCCGCTTGGTGACGTCGAAGGTCCTCCGCTGGAGCTGGATCATGTCAGTCAGCTTCGGGTCGTTCACGCCGGCGGAGTTGAGCGGCTGGCCTGGCACGAAGGCTCGGAGGTAGCTGTCGGCGTCGATCCACCCTCCCCGAAGTCCGAACGTCATCTTGTCGAACTTCCCGAAGACCGTGCTCGCGATGTAGGCGCCGTACTCCTTGAGCTTAAGCTCAGTCTCGATCCCGGCCGCCTTCCAGTTCTTCAGTAAGATCTGCACCCGATCCATGAAGTCGGGGCCATAACCGGCCGTGGTCTCGACCGGCACCTTGAAGCCGTTCGGATAGCCCGCCTCGGCGAGCAGCCGCTTGGCGGCGGGAACATCTTGGTCGTAGAGCTCCCGCCCCTCGCGGGGAAGCTGGTCGATGGGAATCGACCACTCGCCCGCGGCGGCCGGCACCGCCGGGTTCGGGGCGCCATGTCCCAAGGCGAAAGGGCTGGCCTCGAGAAATTCTCGCCAGTTGCTGGCGCGTCCCATCGCGCGCCGGACCCGGACGTCCTTGAAGGGATCCTGGTCGAGCTTGCACGCGGTGTAGCCGCCGGTGAACCAGACATACTCAGCGGTCTGAAGGCCCGGCTTGCGCCGCTTGGCCACGTCGAGATCGATCCGGCGCACGACCTGCTGATATTCGGGGCCGAAGTCGTACTTTCCAGCGACCCAGGAGGCAAACCGGGAGGACGGGTCGGCATCCACCACCACCTCGACTCCGTCGGCGTACGGCAATCCCGACACGAAATAGCCGGGATTCCTGACGAACGTGAGCTTCACGTTGGGCTCGTAGCGCTCGAGCATCCACGGCCCGGTGCCGATGACGGCCTCGGCCCGCTTCAGGTCTCCGAACTTCTCGACCGCCTCCTTCGCAACCAGCCACGTCGAGGTCGAGGCGAGCGCGTCGAGGAACCAGGCGAAAGGTTCCTTGAGCGTGAACTTGACGGTGTAGCGATCCAGCGCCTCGATCTTGTCCACGCTCTCGAGTGTCGCCCGATTGCCGTTGCCCTTGATGTTGAGGAACCGCTCGTAGGTGTACTTCACGTCGTCGGCCGTCAGCTCGCGCCCATCCACCCGCGGCTTCGGATGCCAGCGCACGCCGCGCCGGAGCTTGAAAACGTACGTCGTGTCATTGGGCCGTGTCCACGATTCGGCGACGTCGGTCTCGATCGGATAGGTGCCTGGCCGCACCGACGGCCCCGCCTTGACCTTCAGGAGCCGGCTGTGCGTGAGCGATAGCATCGTCATTGTCGTGAAGGCGATGGTCTGATGCGGATCGAAGCCGACCGGGTCGAGCAGCGAACAGATCCGGAAGATTCCGCCGCGTTTCGGCGTCTGAGCGGCGGCACGGTAGGGCTTCAGAACATCGACGGTGGCGCCGCTGACTCCCACGGCGAGGGCAGCGCTTCCAAACTTCAGCACATTCCGGCGACTGAGGCCAGGGCGCTGGTCGATGACGGCCTCCTCACGTGCTCTTCAGCTTCGAGATGAACTGGGATTTGCGATATGGACTGATTTCCCACGTGGTCTCCCACTGTCGAGTGGCGACGGAACGCTCGATCCGCCATTGCTGGGCCTCCGGAACGGGTGACAAGGGTCATTCTCGCGGCGCCCGCCGCGCTGGTCCCGCATCCTCGGAACGCTCGCTGCCGTGACCGCCCACCGGCAGGACACTCCCGCCGGCGCCGAGCCTGCTCCCCGTCTGGGCCGCCCCGCTCGATCAGGTCTGATGCCACGCGGGCCGCTCGGTGCGCCGGGTGATCTGTGCAAAGAGACGCTGAGTTCGGCCGCGGGGCAGGGTGAGCAGATCCTCGATGGCCCGCCCCGGGGCGTCATTGGCCGGGAGGAAAATCCGGGCTTTCAGAGTCGGCTCACCTCAGCCTCCGCCTTCTCAAGCCAGGACCGCATATCCATCTCGCGGTACATCGCCGCCGCGATCGTGAAGTGTTCGCATGCTTCTCGACGCTTGCCCACGCGTCCGTAGAGCTTGCCGAAGCGGAGGTGGCAGTGGGCGACGAGCGGGCGCATGCCCAGCTCATCGGCGAGGGCCATGGCCTGCCGGTAGAAGGCTTCGGCTTCTTCGGCAGCGGGGGGATCGCGATGCGATGCGATCTCGCCTAGAACCTGCAGAGCCCACGGCTGCTCCCTCCGTCGCTTGTGGTCACGGGCGAACTCGAGGGCTTGGCCGCCGAGCCTGACCGCGTCGTCTGTTCGATTCGTCAGGCAATAAGCCTCGCTCAGATACGCAGCCCGTCGGGCATAACCGCTCCGGTCTCCCATCGAGACGCTCTGCTCGAACCCCTGCTCGAGCAGCGGCAGGCCGTCGGCAACGCGCCCGGATAAGACATACGCATAACCCAGGTTCGAAGCGATTCCGTAGACCCAGGTCGGGAACTTCCAGGTCTGGCAGAGTTCACGGCCACGCTCGAGGACGGCGATCGCCTCCTTGAGATCGCCTTTGCGCAGGTAGAGATACCCGAGACTGCGTAACGCACCGATGAGACTCCAGGGGTGATCTACCGTCTCGGCAATCCATACCCCCTCCTCCCCTCTGGCAATTCCCTCCGCGAACTCGCCCAGCTCGGTAAGCACGTCGGCCAAAAAGAGCCGCGAGCCAACGGAGGGCAGCCCCACCTCGCCGAAACGCCCACCGATAAGCTCGCCCTGGAGAGACTCGATGTTGCTCCGGAAGCATTCACTCGCACGGCGGTAGTCGCCCAGGTCGAGGTAGGCCTGCCCCAGGCGCTGATTTGCCACTACCTGGAGGGGGAAATCGCCATGGGCGTGCGCGAGGGCAAGAGCGCGGTGGCCGGCCCTCACAGCGCGGTCGAGGTCACTCGACCACCAGAAATGACCAGCTATGAAGGCGGAAATCCATCCCAGCCTGCATTGATCACCGATCCGCTCGGCGAGAATTTCGGCCTCGCACAGGTGGTCGCAGACTCGTCGGACCTCGCCAAGGGGAAGGAGCGAATTGCGAAGGTCCAGCCGCAGATCGATCCCCTGCTCGATCGTTTCGCGACCCTCGGGGAGATGCGTGAGAACTCCGAGCGCCTGCTCGAAGCATGCGACCGCCTCACGGTTGGCCGAGCGCGCACCAGCCTTCTTCCCGGCCTGACGGAAGTAGGCAACGGCCTTGTCCCAGACCTCGCCGCGAAGGGCATGATGGGCGAGGCGATCCACCTGCTCGACCAGCCGGGTGGCATGCAGCTGTTCGATCGCCGCCATACTGCGAGCGTGAAGGGCGCGCCGTCGGTCCTGGAGGAGGCACGCGTAGGCGACCTCGTGGCTCAGGGCGTGCTTGAATGCGAATTCACGCTCGGGGATGACTTTCGTCTCGTACAGGAACTCGCTCCCCTGCAACCGGATGAGGCCGGCGTGGAGCACTTCCTCCGGCAGGTCCGCCACCACCTTCAGCAGGGCGAACGGCACGTCCTTGCCGATGACGGCCGCCGTCTGCAAGAGCGCCTTGTCCTCCGGCGACAGCCGGTCGATGCGCGCTGCGAGCACCGCCTGGACGGTAGCGGGCACCCGGATCTCGCCGGCAGACCGCGCGAGTCGATAGTCACCGCGATCGCCGACGAGCACACCCGTCTCGACCGCCGCTCGCACGCTTTCCTCCAGGAAGAACGGGTTGCCGCCGGTGCGTTCGATCAGCACCGCCTTGACCGCTGCCGTGGCGACCTCACGCCCCAACAGGCTATCGAGGAGCGCGTGGGCATTCTCGGGCGAGAGCGGGTCGAGCCGGAGCTGCGCGTAATAACTCTTGTTGCTCCAGGCGTGCTGGTACTCGGGACGATAGCTGAGGAGAAGCAGAACACGATGGCTCGGGACGCTCTCGACCAGGGTCTCGAGCACCGCCTGCGTCTTGGAGTCGATCCAGTGGAGATCCTCGAAGAGCACGGTGACCGGCCGGAGACGACTCTCCTCGAGGAGCAACAGCTTCACCGCCTCCAGCGTCCGCCTCTGCTTCTGGGCGGGATCGAGCGCCTGCCACTGCGGATCGTCGATCGTCACATCGAGGAGCGAGAGGACGGGAAAAAGCGTGGGCGCCAGCGCACTGTCGAGCGACAAGACCTTCTCCGCCACCCTCTCCCGGATCTTGCTCGCGTCGTCGCGCGGCTCGATCTGGAAGTACGCTTTCAGCAGGTCGATGACCGGGAGATAGGGCGTCGCCTTCCCGTAGGAGGCCGCGCTGTTGACGAGGATCAGCGAGCCCCGGCTGCGGCGCGACTCGATGAACTCCCAGAACAGACGTGACTTGCCGACACCGGCCTCGCCGACCACTCCGACGACCTGACCGTGGCCCTTTTGGACATGCTCGAGCGCCAGGGCAAGCTGCTCCAGCTCACGGTCCCGGGCGACGAGGGGTGTGAGCTGCTCGCCCAACCCCAACGCGGTTCGTCCGAGGCCCGCAAGCCGGTAAGCCTTTCCAGCTACTCCATCGTCGACCGCGAAAGGCGAGACGACAAAACGCCGCTCGAGGAACGGGCGCGTCGCCTCGCTCACGAGCACGGTCCCCGGCTCGGCACTCCTCATGAAGGCCTCGAGCTGCGTCCACATCTCGCGCTTGGCATCGTGGTCGACCCGCGCCGCGCTGCCGACTCGGGCGACCAAGACCTCGCTGGCGTGGAGACCAACGCGGATGTCGAAGAATTCCGGTGAGTCGCGACGGGCGTGCACGGTGATCTTCTGGATCGCCAGGGCTGCGTGCGCCGCCCGGCGGGGAGCGTCCTCGACGGTCTCCAGCCCGAACACCGCCAAGAGCCCCGTGGGGCTCACTTCCTCGACCTGGCCGCCGAAACTCTGGACCTTGTCGACCAGAGTCTCGAGTACGGAGCCTGCGTCAGGGACGGTCCTCACCGACGAGGCCGTGACGATGTCAGCACGGAGCAGGGCGACATGCCGCCGGTCCCACTGCACAGTGACCGGCCTTGAGGCGGTCGTCGACTCGACCGTGAGGCTCTCTGGCTCGGCCGGCAAGGTCGGCTCAGTCGTCTCGGCCGGCGACCGAAGCCCGTACTTCCGAAGGCGGTAGCGCAGAATGTGACGGGTCACCCCTAGCAGGCTCGCCGCCCGGGAGATATTCCAGCGGGTCTTGTGGAGCGCCTCGAGGATGCGCACCCGCTCGAGCCGTTCGACCGTCTCCTCGAGCGACATGCCCTCCAGGGCATCGGGTGGAGTGGTGTCGCGACCCTGCGGCGGCGACGCTGGTCGGCCAGGAGGAGCCGCAAGCTCCAGCCTGTGGGCTGTCAAAACAGGGGCGTCGGTCAGCAGCGCGACTCGCTCCATCACGTTCGCCACTTCCCTTACGTTCCCCGGCCACCGGTAGGCGACCAGGGCTGCCCGGGCGTCCTCGGCGAGCGTTTTCGGCGCCAACCCATACTCGGTACAGGTGTGCGCCAGGAAGTGTTCGGCGAGAGTGAGGATGTCCTTTCCCCGCTCTCGAAGCGGCGGGAGTCGAAGCGTCACCACCGCAAGCCGGTGGTAGAGCTCCTCGCGAAACCCTTGCCGGCGCGCGCCAGCCTTCAAATCCTCGCTCGTGGCCGTGATGATCCAGACGTCCACCGCCTCAGTGCGTGTACTGCCCAGCCTTCGGACCGCACGGTCTTCGAGGACGGTGAGCAGCTTGGCCTGGAGGTTCTCGGGCAACAGCCCGATCTCGTCGAGGAAGAGCGTGCCCCGGTGGGCGGTCTGGAACAGGCCCGCCTTGGCGTGGTGGGCATCGGTGAAGGCGCCCCGTTCGAAGCCGAACAGTTCGGCCTCGAGCAGAGTCTCGGGAATCGCGGCGCAGTTGACCGCGACGAACGGCCCCGCCTTGCGAGGCCCGGTTTCGTGGATGGCCCGGGCGAGCAGGCCCTTGCCTGTCCCCGTCTCGCCGAGGATCAAGATGGGCGGAAGGCGGCGTGTCTCTGTATGCCGTCGGAGAAGCTGCTCGACTTGCGTTCTGACGGCTACCAGCCCAGGACTGTCACCGATCAACTGGTCGAGTGACGCCACGGTGCGCGCATTCTACGCTGCGTCGAGCGCCACTGGAGAATTTTCGCCACCTGCGTTCGCCGGCCAACAACCCGCGCCAAGTCCTCGATTTACCGTTCTCTTGCCTCTGGCATTCCGGTTGCGCTGTCACAGGCGGGACGATGGGCCTCATGACTCCGAGGACCCGCCTCGGAGAGGACAGCCGGTGACGAGGCCGGACCGGTCGCCGCGGCCTGAGGCTTCCCGGAGGCGTGACATGAAGACCCGGGGAAGGATTCTTCGGCTGCATCGTTTCTCACTCGCTGGCCTGCTCTTGTTCGTCTCCCTCCTTGGCCTCGACATAACGCAGCCGGTCGAGTACTCCGCCGCGGCGACGTCGCAACCCGCCGGGCTAACCTCGCCTTCGAACACCCATGTCGTCGCCGTGTCCGTCAGTCGGATCGATGTCTACTGGCAGGACAACTCGAACAACGAGACCGGCTTCGAAGTACATCGCTCCATAGATGGATCGACCGGGACGTTCACGCTGCTGGCCACGATGGCCGCCGGTGTCACTGCCCGGGGCGACCTCGGGCTCAGCCCGTCGATGCAGTACTGCTACAAGGTCCGCGCGATCAAGACAGCGGACGGCCCGACGCGCTACTCCAGCTTCTCTAACACCGCCTGCGCGACGACGCTGGCCCCACCGCCGCCGAATGCCCCATCCAATACCCAGGTCGTCGCTGTGTCCGACAGCCGGATCAACGTCTCCTGGCAGGACAACTCGAGCAACGAGACCGGGTTCGAGGTGCATCGGTCCGCCAATGGATCGAACGGGACGTTCACGCTGCTGGCCACGACGACCGCCGGAGTCACTGCCCGAGGCGACCTGGGGCTCAACCCCTCGACGCAGTACTGCTACAAGGTCCGCGCGTTCATCACGGTGAACAGCCTGGCGAGCTACTCCGACTTCTCCAACACCGCCTGCACGACGACATTGGCGCCACCGCCGCCTCCAGGGCTGCACGTGACCGGGGTGACCACCGGGGTCGATCTCGACGTGGACGGATACTGGGTGGACGTGTGGAAGAATTCCGGGGGGAGCCTCATCCATGTCACCGGCATCGGCCTGCCCGCCAACGGGACGGTGACGATCTCCAGGCTGGATCCCGCCGACTACCAGGTGGAAGTCAGCCGGGTGGCAGTGAACTGCGACCTCTCCAGCCCCAACCCGCAACCCGTCACCCTCGGCGCTTCAGGGAGCGCCGGATTCGCCGAGTTCGACGTCACGTGCGCCCCGGTCACGCAGCTTGCGTTCTCGAGCACCGTCGACGGCAACCCAGAGATCTACGTGATCAACTCCAATGGCACCGGCAGCACCCGTCTTACCCTGCATCCGGCTGCAGATGTGAAGCCCGCCTGGTCGCCCGACGGGACGAAGATCGCCTTCCAGAGCGACCGCGATGGGAATGCCGAGATCCACGTGATGAACGCGGACGGCTCGAACCCGGTGCGGCTCACCGACGCCGCGGGCGGAAACCTCCGTCCGGCCTGGTCGCCCGACGGCGGCAAGATCGCGTTCACGAGCTATCGCGACGGGAACGCCGAGATCTACGTGATGAATGCCGATGGCTCGAATCCGGTACGGCTCACGAACCACCCTGCCTCGGACGCCGAGCCCGCCTGGTCGCCCGACGGCACGAAAATCGCCTTCCAGAGCGACCGCGACGGGAACACCGAGATCTACGTGATGAGCGCCGACGGCTCGAACCCTGTGCGGCTCACGAATCACCCTGCCGCGGACGCCGAGCCCACCTGGTCGCCCGACGGGACCAAGATCGCGTTCACGAGCGAGCGCGACGGGAGTCGCGTGATCTACGTGATGAACGCCGATGGGGCTGGCGTCACGCAGCTGAGTGCGGGCGGGGCCGGTGCGCTCCATAGCCATCCGGCCTGGTATCCCGACGGCCAAAAGATCGCGTTCGTGGCCGCCTCCTGCCAGGTCACTTGCTCTTCCGTGATCCAGGTCGTGAGGGCGAACGGGACGGACCTCGTGGAGCTCACGAGCGGCGCCGACCCGGCCTGGCGGTACCCCACCGTGCCCACCGGCCCCTCGTGCGTCTTTGACGAATGCCCGCCGCAGTTCTACTGCGGACAGAACGGCGTCTGCATCACATTCTGTGGCGACGGCTACTGGAACGGTGACGAAGGCGACGTCGATTGCGGCGGCTCGTGCACGCCCAGGTGCCAGAGCGGCCAGCACTGCTGGGTCCAGTCGGACTGCGCGTCGGGCATCTGCGTCGGCGGCGTTTGTCAGTAACACCACGAACCGTCGCCGGTGGGGAGGCGAACCGAGATGCGAATTGTTCCGGTGCTAATGATCCTCGCGCTGGCTTCGTCGGCCTGGGCGCAGGCGCCCCAGGACACGACGCGCGATCTCACTGCGATCGAGGCCGACCTCGCGCAGATCAAGGCGGATCTGGCGGCCGTCAAGAGCCAACTCGGTCAGCTAATGCGGCTGTTGAGCCAGCGTCCAGCCGACGGCCGCATCGCCACGAGCGTACCCGTGCGCACGAGCCTGGGCGATGGGCCGACGCTTGGACGCGCCGACGCGCCGGTGACCCTCGTCGAGTTCTCCGACTACCAGTGTCCGTTCTGCCTGCGGTTTTTCGCGACGACACTCTCGGCCCTCAAGAAGCACTACGTCGACACGGGCAAGGTGCGCTACGTGTTCCGCGACTTCCCGCTGGATCAGATGCACCCCCAGGCGCGCAAGGCGGCCGAGGCCGCGCACTGTGCCGGTGAGCAAGGCAAGTACTGGGAGATGCACGAGGTGCTCTTCCAGAATCAGAGGACGCTGGCCCCGCCGCAGCTTACCGTGCACGCGCGCACGGTCGGTGTGGACGGGTCGAAGTTCGATGAGTGTCTCTCATCGGGCCGGCACGCGGCACGAGTCGAGCGAGGCCTCGCAGACGGCGCGGCCGTCGGCGTCCAGGGCACGCCCACCTTCGTCGTGGGAAAGACGAAACCGGGCGACTTCGTGGAGGGCACGCCGATCCGGGGTGCCCAGCCTCTGGAGATGTTTCGCCGGATCATCGACCAGACGCTTGCGGAGCAGTAGATCGCAACGGAGGAGAGGAAGCGATGAACTACAAAGTTTCCCCACCAGGTCCGCAGGGCCTACCGGCAGCAGCTACGTGCTCGATTCTCCAAGCTTCCGACATGGCACTGCCGTTGCCTTCTCATCTCGCAGCTATCGTCCTGGGGAGCCTCGACCGCTTCCCAACGAGAAACCACTCGTAGGGAGGCGTCTTATGAAGACAGCAGTTACCCTGAGAGCACTGGCGATCGGACTGGCCGGCTTGGCTCTAGTCAGCCAACCTAACGCATTTGCAGATAAAGCGAAGGTCGAAGAGTTCTATGGAACAGGGTTCAGAGTGGCTAGCGTATCTAGCGTTCAGCAGAACCTCTCCGATTGCGGCGACACCGACCCAACCACTAACATTGTCCTTTTCAACAACACCGGCACCGTCACTTACACGGGATTCATGGAGGGGACCGGTCAGGTGCTGACCAGTACAATATCTAACGCGTGCGTGCCTGGCCAAGCGCACCTCGGCATCAGGGTGCTGGACATCTTCGAAAGCCTCACGGTCGCAGGCCGAACGGGTGGCGCCGTGGTGGAGATCGTTGGCAGCGGGCGCGTGCCCGCGACGGGAATCCAGATCAACGACAACACAGTTCGAATCCTCTGCGGCACTGGTCAGCTCAAAGGCGTTCACGCGGAAGGGACTCTGACGGCCTCCATCCGTGCTGAAGCTCCTGGAGTTCCCCGAATTGATTACCGGCCGATGCAGCTCTGGGTCCACTTCGGGCATCGTCATGATGTCGGCTTCGACTTCTTGTGCCAAGATTTGCCTGGTCATGACTCCGACGATTGAGTGAAGTTCGGGGCCGTCGCGGCGGCGGAATGAACGGCGGTTCAATACGCCGCGGCGGCGCCACGCGTCTCGTCGACGACCCGGGGCGGGCGGGTTTCCAGCAACGCGACATCGTCCTGGCCACTCAGAGTTAGATCAGGTCTAGTCAGTGTGACCTAGGCGAGGTCCGCCTCGATCCTCCGACCAGTCGGGCGTGGCGGGCTCTATCCGGGAACGGTTCCAGGGAACCGGTTGCGCTTCCAGTCGAAGCTGCTCCACAGCACGTCGATTCGATCGGCGATCCCCTGGAACTTGTGGCGCCCGTCTCCGTGGGCGACCATCAGATCGTCGAGCGAGGCGAACTGGGCCAGATAGCCGAGGCCGTACTCGGCCGGCTCGGCCATCTTCATCTCACCCGACAGGAAGCGCCGGTAGCCCTCGCCCGGGAAGATCCAGAACCCCTCCGACGTCTCCTCGGTGAAGAGCCGCGGCTCCTGGCCGGTCGGCATCGGACCGAGAAAGAAACGCGCGGTGAACCGGATCGGACTCGAGGTCGGTGTGATGAAGTGCGATAGGTAGCGGAGGGGACGCAGGTCGCAGTACCAGCCTTCGCGCGCGATCAGCTCGGCAAACAGCGTTTCGCCGGCCATGAGCGCCTTGCGACAGCGCTCGATCCCATCCCTCACCTGCGGTGCGGCGGGGTCGAGCGCGCGTCCGCCCTGGTCGCACGCGAGCAGGACGCCGCTCTCTTCGAGAAGCTCGCGCACCGCGGTGACCCAGAACGCGAGCGCCGGCATCCCCTCGTGCCCCGTGAGAATCGCCTCGGCCTCGGCGGCCCCGATCCCGCGACAGCGGGCGAGCGCCTCCGGAGCGCCGTCCGCGAGGTCGACCTTGCCGCCGGGGAAGGCGTAGTAGCCGCCCAGGAACCTCATGTTCCGGTTCCGCCGGATCATGTACACCTCGAGCGGCTCAGGGGAGCCCGGCGGCGACTCTCTCACGAGCACGACCGACGCGGCCGGCTTCGGGTCGACCGGCGTCTTCGGGGCCGTCGTCTGAGGCGCACTCATACTGTTTGAACCCTCATGCCTTCTGAGGAGCAATCATGGGGTAAGCGTGGCAGCAGACGTGAGCGAGCATCAGGCTCGCTCGAGACGCGAATCGGGGGTCCGGGGGGGCGTCTCGTACCCCCGCTACAAATTAATCAGCTGCGCGACCCGCTCGCGGTGGTACGTCGCGTCGCCGAACGTGAACTCGGACGACTTGGCGCGCTTGAAGTAGAGGTGCAGGTCGTGCTCCCACGTGAACCCGATGCCGCCGTGGAGCTGGATGCCGGCGCCGGCCACCTTACGGTAGGCGTCGGTGACGTACGCCTTGGCCATCGAAGCGGCCAGCGCGGCCTCCGGGGCGTTCTCGTCGACGGCCCAGGCGGCGTAGTACGTGAGCGACTTCGCGTTCTCGACGTCGACGAGCATGTCCGCGGCCTTGTGCTTGACGCCCTGGTAGGTGCCGATCGGCTTACCGAAGGCCACGCGAATCTTCGCGTAGTCCGTGGTCATGTCGAGCACGCGCTGGGCGCCGCCGCACATCTCGGCGCAGAGGGCCACTGTCGCGCGCTCGACCACGCGCCCATCAGCGCGTCGGCCGGCACCGAGGCGTCCTTGAAGCTCACCTCGCAGAGCTTGCGCGTCTGGTCCATCGTAGGCAGGAGCTTCACCTCCATGCCCCGCGTCCCCTTCGGGACGAGGAGGAGGCTCACCCCATCCTCTGGGGTCTTGCCCTCGCCGGTCCGCGCGACGACCACGAGCACGTCGGCCAGGTGCGCGTCGAGGACGAAGAGCTTCGTGCCGTTCAGGACGACGCCGCCCTTGTCCTCGCGGGCCGCGCAGGTGATCCCCGCGGCGTCCCAGCGCGCGCTCGGCTCGGTCCACGCGAGCGTGGTTCTGCCGCGCCCGGCCGCGATGCGCGCCAGCCACTCCTTCTTCTGCGCCGGTGAGCCGGCTTCGCGAATCGCCAGGCCGCCGAGCAGCACAGTGGACAAGAAGGGCCCGGGCATCACCACGCGCCCCATTTCTTCCATCAGCACCGTGAGGTCGACGAATCCGAGCCCCGAGCCGCCGTGCTCTTCGGGGTAGACCAGGCCGAGCCATCCCTGTTCGGCGAGCTTGGCCCAGAACTCGTCGGTCACGCCCGCGGGCTCTTCCATGCGCGCACGGACGAATCCGGACGTGCACTCGTTCTCGAGGAACTTCCGCGCGGTCGCGCGGAGCATCTCCTGCTCCGGGCTGAAGCCGAAATCCATGGGCTAGTCCTTCGGCAGACCGAGCAGGCGCTCGGCGATGATGTTCTTCTGGATCTCGGTCGTCCCGCCCTCGATCGAGTTGGCGCGCGAGCGGAGGAACGACTGCGGCCACACGCCCCCCTCGACCGCCCACTCCGAGCCCTTCCAGAGCTGCGAATAGGGCCCCTCGATCTCCATCGCCAGCTCTTGCAGCCGCTGGTGCGTGTCGACCCAGGCCATCTTCCCCGTGGACGCCTCCGGACCCGGCATCTCGCCGCGCAGCAGCTTGGTGATGGCCCGCGCCCCCGTGTACTTGAGGCACTCCGTGTCGATCCAGAGCTGCGCCAGCTTCTGACGCATGACCGGGTCCTTCGTCAGGGCGCGGCCGCTCTTCTCCATGCGCCGCGCCAGGTCGATCAGGCCGTCGAGCGCGATGCGCAGGCGGACCTGCAGGCCGAAGCCGAGCGTCAGCCGCTCGTACATGAGCGTCGTGAGCCCGACCGCCCAGCCGTTGTTGACGCCGCCGAGGACCTGCGACTCGTGCACGCGCACGTTGTCGAAGAAGACCTCGTTGAACTCGGCCTCGCCGGTGATCTGCCGGAGCGGCTTCACGGTCACGCCGGGGAGCTTCATGTCGAGCAGGAAGTAGGTGATGCCCTTGTGCTTGGGCGCGCTCGGGTCGGTCCGGGCGAGCAGCATCATGAATTCGGAGACGTGGGCGAACGAGGTCCACACCTTCTGGCCGTTGATCACCCAGTGCTCGCCGTCCTTGACCGCTCGCGTCTGCAAGGACGCGAGGTCGGAGCCGGCGTTCGGCTCCGAGTATCCCTGGCACCAGATCTCCTCGCACGAGAGGATCTTCTCCGGATAGCGCTTCTTCTGTTCTTCGGTGCCCCACGCGACGATCGTGGGACCGGCCATGCCGACTCCCAGCACGTTCAGGATCGGTGGCGCCTTCGCCAGCGCCATCTCCTGTTGCAGGATCAGCTCCTCCATGAACGTGAGGCCGCGGCCCCCGTACTCCTTGGGCCAGGTGAGACCGATGAAGCCCGCGTCGAAGAGCGTGCGCTGCCAGCGCCGGAGGAACTCGTACTGTTCCATCCGCGGGATCTCGGAGCTTCCAGTCGACTTCCACTCGCGCGGGATGTTCGTCTTGAGCCAGGCGCGGACGGTCGCCCCGAAAGCTTCCTGCTCTGGAGTGAGCGAGAGATCCATTTCCCCTCCTGAAGGCGGGCGAGGCGAACGACTGAACAGTGGTTCATTTTCGGATCCTTCCCGAGTGAAGTCAAGGCTTATACTCCGGCCACGGTGATCTCTATCTCGCTGCCGCGCCTCACCTCTCGGATCAATGCGCTCGCCCGCTTCGGAGCCCTGCCGGGCGGCGGTGTGACGCGTCCGTGCTGGTCGCCTCCCCATGAAGAGGCTCGTGCCTGGCTTCTCGGGGAGATGCGGGCAGCCGGGCTCGAGACGTGGGTGGATACCGCGGGCAACATCTTCGGCGCGACCGGCATCCGCGCCTTCGGTCGAGACACGCCGGTCGTTCTCACCGGCTCGCACATCGACACGGTGCCGGAGGGCGGCATTCTCGACGGCGCGCTCGGCGTCCTCGCGGGCGTCGAATGTCTCCAGGCGCTCAGCGAGGCGCACGCGCCCCGCGCCCGGCCGCTGGTCGTCGCGGCGTGGAGCGACGAGGAGGGGCGCTACGGGAGCCTCTTCGGCTCGCGGGCGTTCTGCGGGCTGCTCGACGGCGCCCCGATCGACGAGATGAGGGCTGTCGACGGCGTACGCCTCGTCGACGCGATGGCGCGTGCCGGCTTCGACGCGCGCCGCGCCCCGGAGGCGAGGGCCCCGGCGGGCGCCGTGACCGCCTACGTGGAGTTGCACATCGAGCAGGGCGCTCGCCTCGAGGAAGCCGGGGTTCCGATCGGCGTCGTCGAGACGATCGTGGGCGTACGCCGGTCCCGGGTCTTCTTCGTGGGGCAGGCCGATCACGCCGGCACCACGCCGATGGATCGGCGGCGGGACGCCTTCCTCGCGGCCGCCGACTACGCGCTGCGAGTGCGCGAGCACGTGGTCACGCGCGGTAGCGGTGTCAGCGTCACCAACTTCGGCGTCGTCCGCGTCCATCCCGGCGTCTCCAACATCGTTCCCGGCAGCGCCGAGCTGGTCCACGAGATGCGCGACCCGGACGCCGCCGTGCTGGAGCGCCTGGCCAAGGAGTGCGCGGCGCTCGCGCACGAGGTTG
>WNEY01000016.1_pt1 | contig 68664 bp, 61 predicted proteins | sample 5400531 | NCBI WGS metagenome assembly WNEY01 (sample SAMN13153338, study PRJNA577476) | soil metagenome | isolation source: 200 cm saprolite under Douglas fir tree site 1 | place: USA:California | collected 2015-04-18 | reverse complement strand
TTCGGTGACGTTGCCGGAAATCAGGAGCAGCGCGCGCCACGCCTCGGCGCGCGACGGCCGCGGGCCGCCGCTCGCCTGCGGCTCCACCGGCGGCAGCGCCACCTCGGGCGGCGACAGGACGCCGCGAATCTGCCCGCGCAGCCGCGCGAACGGCTGCAGGAAATGCAGGTAGGCCACCGTCGCGCGGTACCAGAGCGTGCTGCCGTCGAGCATGTCGACCTGCGACCGCAGGGCATACGCGATGTTCTTCGCAATCGTCGCCGCCACGCCGACCAGGCCCGTGCCGAGCAGCAGGAACGCGGCCCACCGGTGTTCGCCGGAGGCCGTGGTGACGATCGCGCCGCATATCGTGAGCACGAACGAAATCGCCTGCCACTTGATCGAATGCGGCAGGAACGCGAATGGATGCACGTCCGCGCGGTACACCGACGGGAATGCGGCGGTCCCCCAGACGCCCGCGTTGATCCGCGTGCCCCACATCGACCGCACGAACGGCAAAGGGCTGTAGATGCGCCCGCGCCACAGCATGTGACCGTCGAGGAATTTCTCCGGGTGGTGCGCCATCAGCCACGTCTCGCCTTCGCCGTAGCCGACCTGCTGGTTCCAGTAGGCCTTCACCGAGGCGCGATGGTGATGCCAGACGAGCGCCGCCGACGCGAACCCGATCTTCCAGCCGCGCGCCTGCAGCCGCCAGCACACGTCCACATCGTCGCCGGCCCGGAGGTAGATCGGGTTGAAGCCGCCGATCGCGAGCAGCGCGTCGCGGCGGAACGCCATGTTGCATCCGGGCACGTGCTCCGCGACCCGATCGTCGAGCAGCACGTGCGTCGGCCCGCCCGGCGCGCGCGCGATGCACTGCGCCGTCGGCGGATCGTCGGACGGCACCACGTTCGGCCCGCCGGAGCCGACGACGTCGCGGGTCAGGAACGGCTGCACGAGAAACGTGAGCCAGTCGCGATCGACCCGCGTGTCGGCGTCGGTGTACGCCACGATCTCGCCGGTCGCTTCCGCCAGGCCGACGTTGCGCGCCGCGCTCAAGCCGGCGTTCGGCGTGTCGATGACGCGGACCTTCGTGAAGCGCCGCGCAATCTTACCGGTGCGATCCCGGGAGCCGTCGTTGACGAGGATGATCTCGTAGTCCGGATATGTGAGCTGCTCGAGCGAGCGCAGGTTGTCTGCGAGCGTCTCGGCGGCGTTGTAGGCGCAGACCACCACCGAGACCTTCGGCCAGGCGCGCCGCCGCTCGCGCGAGAACGGCGCGTCGTCGAACGCCGATGCAACGGCCGCGGCGGCCGGCTTGGGGAGCCGCTCGCGATCGACGAGGCCGAACTTCCAGTCCTCGACCGGATGGCCGCCCCGCCACCATTCGTCGGTCCACGCAAACGCGATCGCGCCGCACGCGCCCTCCTCGAAGGCCGCGCGGACGTGCATCGAGGTGATGGCCGCCTGGCCGTCGTCGCCTTCACGGAAGCTGTCGGCGCCGGCCTCGGCGAGGAGCAGCGGTTTCTGGCCGGCGATGTGCTGCAGGCGCGCGAGGTACGCGCGCAGCTCGGCTTCGCGATGCAGATAGACGTTGAAGGCGCAGATGTCGAAGAAGGACAGATCGAGAAACTCGGTCGGCGGGAAGTTGACATACGTGAAGAGGCTCGCCGGCGACGCGGCCTTGGCGTCGTTGTAGAGGCCGCGAAGGAAGCGCTCGACGCGCATGCGTCCATGCCAGCGGACCACGCCTGCCGGAATTTCATTACCGAGCGCAAATGCCAGCACCGCCGGATGATCGCCAAGCTCGGCCACTCGGGCGGTGGCCTCGCGGCGGATCGCGCGCTTGAGCCGGCGGTCGTCGAGAAAGGCGACGTGCTGCGACCACGGCAGTCCGACCATGACGCGGAGCCCTTCGCGCGCGGCAGCGTCGAGCATGTCGCGGCGCGGCGTCGTGTAGGTCCGGACCGTGTTGACGCCGAGCCTCGCCATCTGGCGGAAGTCTTCGGCGACTTGTTGTGGAGCGGGGAACTGGCAGCCCTCGGCGTCAGGCGCAAAAGTACCGTATGTAACACCCTTGACGAGGAAGCGCTCGTCTCCGGCGCACAGAAACTTTCCGTCCGTCGCGATTCGCACGGCTGACGCCGCCCGCGAACTTCGGCGGATCTCCTCGGTTTGAACGGCACTGCTCACAATAGGTCGAGACCCGTGATGGGCAACTTCCTATTGTATCAGGGGTTAACGGTCGATCTTGACGCTTCCGCTGAAGGTCTTGAACCTGAGCGTCCCGCCGTCACCGCCTCCGAGCTCGGCCTTGAATGACCGCCGGCTGCTGCTGTGCAGCGTCAGCGGCAGCTCCGAGTTCAGCTGACCGCTGAACGAGTTGAACGACACGGTCCCGCGGGCGTTTTCGGGCACGTGCAGCTCGATACTCCCGCTGAACGTGTCGACGTCGACCGTCTGGTTGGGCTCCCAGGCCTTCGCGCGAATGGAGACCGGGCCGCTGAAAGTATGGGCACGAATCGAGCCCGTCACATCCACCAGGCTCAGCCGGGACGAGAAGCTGTTCACTTTGTGGGAGCCTTCGACGCCGTCCACGCTGACCGGCGCACTGAATACAGAGAGGTCCAGGTTCGTCCGGCGCGGCACCTTGATGTCGAAATCGGTCTCGACGACGTTGTTGCCGGCGAAGGTGTACCAAGATCGCTGGCGGTGGTTCGCGTCGACGACGACAGCATTCGAGCCGTCGGTGTGGATGTCGAGCGTGATGCGATTGAGCCGGTCGCGTGGGGCGCGACGCACGGCGTCGATGACGACCTCGGACCCCTCCGAGGCGGTGATCGTCACACGGCCCGAAAAGCTTCTGAGCCGAAGCGTGCCGCCCGGGTCCAGCCTGATCGTCCGGGAGACATGTTCCGTCTCGTCGTACCGGGAGCTCGCGTCAGCAACCGGGGCGGCGAGCGCACAAACAGCAAAGGCGAGAACATAGTTCCGCATAGGACCTTTGACGAAGCCGGTGTAGAAACGTTCACGTCGGCTGGCCCCCGGCTCCCAGCTCCGAGCCCCCATCCCCTGGCCACTAGCCCTGAGTGGCGTCCGGATCCAACGCCCCCGTGTAGATCGCCATGCCGACCACCGCATCAATGCCGAGGGCGTGAAGGTCGTCGACTTCCTTCTGAGACGTGATGCCGCCGGCCGCGGTGACGCGGCACGTCGTCGCCGCGGCCACCGCGCGGATGGCGTCCAGGTTCGTGCCGCGCATCAGCCCTTCCGTGTCGACGTGGGTGTAGAGGAACTCGCCGCAGAAGGGCTCCAGCGCGCGCACCGCGTCGGGAGCAGTGAGCGGGAGCGTTGTTTTCCACCCGTGAATAACGACCTGACCGTTCCTGCTGTCGACGGCGGCGATCACGCGCCCGCGGCCGACCGCGTCGCTGAGCGTCCGCGCGAACGCCAGGTCCGGCTTGCCGTCCTTGAACAGCGCGGAGCCGGCGATGATCTGCCGGGCGCCGGCGCCGAGCACGTCCTGGGCGCGCTCCACGGTCCGAATGCCGCCGCCCACGCGGCAGGGGAGCGCCCCGGCGATCTGCCGGACGAGCGCCAGGTTGTCGCCGCTGCCCATCGCCGCGTCGAGATCGATCACCTGCACTTTCGGGAAGCGCGCGAACCGCCGCACCCACCGAAACACGTCGTCGTCTTTGAGGGCGAGGCGCTCGCCCTGCACGAGCTGCACGACCGCGCCGCCTCTGAGATCGATCGAGGGGATCAGCATCTTCCGGAGCGACGCCTCATCACTTCCTGTTCTTCTTTTCGAGGTACGCCGCTCGCAACGCGTCGATCAGCCGCGCATCAACGAGCCCGGCGGCATTGCCTTGATAGTTGAGGTCGCGCGCCGCGCGGAATTTGTCGACCGCGGCAATCGTTTCCTCGTCGTACTGCGCGTAGTCGCGCGTATAGTCGGCGTTCGCTCGGCGCGAGTCGGCCATCAGCTTGTCGTACTCCGCGGGGTCGCTTTTTTGAAGCTCCCGCATCCTGGGCGTGTTGGTGGACGGCGGTGCGTCGGGAAACGCCGCCAGCGTCGGGCGCCAATAGCCAACCGTGTGGAGCATGCGCTTCAGCTCGATCACATCAGGGCCATCGATCTTCGAGAAAGTGCGGTATCCGAGACGCCGGCCGGTCGTGTAGTAAATCCGCTTCAGCTCCGCAAGGGGCTCGGGGTGCTCGCCGACCTCGATCGCGAGCGCGATGTAGTCGCCTCCGCGGCCTGGATCGTTTGGATCCGCAATCTTGATCGCCGCCGACTGCAGGTTGCCCCATCGACGATCGCCGCCCTTCGCATGCCCCGCCTCCATCGCGAGGATCATCCGCTCCGCGAGCGGCATGCCGGTGCCCTCGGTTGACTCGAACGTGGTCGCTACCGCCTCGACGACTTCCGGACCGACCATGATGTTGGCCTGCACGGTGTAGTTGCGGCCCTGACGGCTGCCCGCCCAGTTGCCGTTTTGCTTGCCGGTGTGCGCCGCGGCGCGCCCCTTCATATCGATCACGCCGACCTGGCGCGACTCGCGCTGCTGGTCGTCCGCCAGCAGCTGCGCGAGCACCGCCTGCGGTTCGACGCCTTTGGCGAGCAGGTCGAGGCCGCGCGGGCCGTATTCGACGACGGTGGAGGCCTGCGTGCAGACGGCGCCGACGCCTGCGCGGACGTGCGGCACGGCGCGTCCGACGAACGGCACGCGCGTCGTGACGCTGGCGCCGGACTGGCCGGTGGCCTGGTCGATGGCACAAAGGGAGAACGTGGAGTACTGCGGCAGCCCTTCGTCGTTGATGACGACTCCGTCTGCGGCGCGCTGCTGCGCGGAAGCGAGCGAGGAGAGGACCACGGCCGCGAGCGCGATGGTTCCCGCAAGGAGCTGACGTTTGGTCATGGTGCCTCCTGAAACGCTCATTCTACAGGCGCCCGAAGTCGACCTCTCTTTCGTGGCCTTTCGTGCTTTCGTGGTCTCGTAGTCCCGTGTCCATCGTCGCTACAGGCGAACGGGGATGCCGTGGCCGCGCAGATGCTGCTTCAACATCCGGACGCTGGTCTCGGCGTAGTGGAAGATCGACGCCGCCAGCGCGGCGTCGGCTCGGCCCGTGGTGAAGACGTCGACGAAATGGTCGAGGCCGCCGGCGCCGCCGGATGCGATCACCGGGATCGAGACCGCAGATGACACGGCGGCGGTCAGTGCGCAGTCGAACCCCGCCTTGGTCCCGTCGCGATCGATCGATGTCAGCAGGATTTCTCCGGCGCCACGCGATTCCGCCTCGCGGGCCCACTCGACGGCGCCACGGCGCGCGTCGGCCTGCCCGCTGCGCGCGAAGACAGAAAATCGGTCCCCACCCGGCGTCTCGCGCTTCGCGTCGATCGCGACGACGACCGCCTGGCTGCCATAACGCTCGGCGATGGCGGTGATGAGCGCCGGTTGCTCGAGCGCCGCGGTGTTCAGGCTGACTTTGTCCGCGCCCGCCTCGACCGCCGCAGCAGCGTCCGCTTCAGTGCGGATGCCGCCGCCGACCGCCAGCGGAATGAAGAGCTCGCGCGCGACCGCGCGGATCGTGTCCGCAAGTGCGCGCCGCGCTTCGAGGGTCGCCGTGATGTCGAGGATCACGAGCTCGTCGATGCCCTCGGCGTTGTACCGCCGCGCGAGCGCCGCGGGATCGCCGGCCGATCGCAGCTCCTCGAAGTTCACGCCCTTGACCACCTGGCCGCTTCGGACGTCGAGGCAGGCGATGATGCGTTTAGAGAGCATCGGCCTGGAGCACACAGAGTGGAGGGAAGACGCCACAGAGACACGGAGGCACAGGGAAAACCTTCGCTCTGTGTCTCTGTGTCTCCGTGGCTGATACTCTCGGTGTTCTCCGCAACTTCTGTGTGCTCATCCCACGAGCTCCAGGAAGTTGCGCAGGATGCGAAGGCCGACGTCGCCGGATTTCTCCGGATGAAATTGCACGCCGGCGACGTGGCCACGCTGCACGATGGCGGCGAACGACTCCCCGTGATCGGTGACGGCGACGGTGTCGCCGTCGATGGGCGCGGCGTAGCTGTGCGTGAAGTACACCTGCGCGCCGGCCGGGACGCCCTCCACAATCGACGTGGCCTGCCTCAGTGTCAGGCTGTTCCAGCCGACGTGCGGCACCTTGAAGTCGCAACGATCGTACGTAGTGTCCGGCGTCAGCCGGACCGTGATCTCATCACCATCGTCGGCAGTGTCGGGCTTCTGCCGGAGCGTGCCGAGTCGGTAACAGCGTCCGCTGAGCAGGCCGAGCCCCGGGCAATCCGGCGCTTCGTCGCTGCCTTCGAACAGCCACTGCATGCCGAGACAGATGCCGAGCAGCGGCCGTCCTTCGCCGACCCGGGCCAGGATCGCCTCGATCCACGGGTCATCGAGCGCGCGCGTCGCGCCGAAGTGGCCGACGCCCGGCACGATGATCCCGGAAGCGTCGGCGAGATCCCGGGGCGCGCCGGGCACGAACACGTCCGCGCCGATCGTGGCGAGCGCTTTCTTCACCGACGTCAGGTTGCCCGCTCTGTAGTCGAGGAGCGCGATCACAGCAGGCCCTTGGTGCTCGGCAGCATCTTTGCGAGCCGCCGATCCTTCGCGCAGGCGACGCGCAGCGCTCGCCCGAACGCCTTGAAGACGGCTTCGATCTTGTGGTGGCTGGAGCGGCCGTAGAGCACCTTGACGTGCACGTTCGCGCGCGCGCCGATCGCGAACCCCTCGAAGAAGTCGTGCACCAGCTCGGTCTGCAGATCGCCGACGTGCGCCGCCTTCACCTGCAGATCGACGACCGCGTGCGGGCGGCCGCCGAGATCGATGGCGGCGACGGCCAGCGTCTCGTCCATCGGCATGACGAAGTAACCTGCGCGATTGATCCCTTTCCGGTTGCCGAGCGCTTTCGAGACGCCCTCGCCGAGCGCGATGCCGAGATCCTCGACGGTATGGTGCTGGTCGACGTCGAGATCGCCGGTCGCATCGATCTGCAGATCGAACGCGCCGTGGCGCGCGACGAGATCGAGCATGTGATCGAGGAAGCGGATCCCCGTCCGGACGCGATACCGCCCCTTGCCGTCGAGCCCGATCGCAAGCGCGATCTCGGTTTCGGTCGTGCGCCGATCGATCATCGCGCGGCGCACAGGACCTCTTCCATCACCGCGATGGCGCGGCGCGTGTGCTCGACGATGCCGGTGGCGATGCGGAGGCAGCCGGCGCAGCCCGGCTCGGTGGACCGGTCGCGCAGGTACACGCCCTTGGCGAGGGCGCCTTTGACGAGCGCGTCGGTGCGATCGCCCGCACAGACGAGCACGAAGTTCGACCGGCTCGTCACGTACGTCAGGCCCAGCCGATCGCAGGCGGCATAGAGCAGTGCCTTCGATTCGGCCACCTGCCGCATGTAGTCGCGCAGGTAATCGTGATCCTGCAGCGCCGCCTGAATGGCGACGACCGCCGCCACGTTCACGCTGTAGACCGGCACGGCCTGGCGGATGGGGTCGGCTGTGGCCGGCGCGCCGACCAGACACCCGATCCGCAGCCCGGCCAGTCCAAACGCCTTTGAAAACGTGCGGCCGACGATCACGTTCGGGAAGTCGTCGAGCTCGGGGATGAAGCTCTCGCCCGCGAACTCGGCATATGCCTCGTCGACGAACACGATGCCTCCCGGCGGCATGCGGCGCGCGATCGTGCGGATGGCCTCGAGCGGCATCCCGACGCCGGTCGGGTTGTTCGGGTTCGTGAGAAACACGACGCGCGTGTTCGGCGTGATTGCCGCGATCACCTCGTCGATCGGGAAGCTGAAGTCGGCGTGCGGCATCACCTGCACCAGTCGGCCGCCGGCGACGGCGGTGTCGAACCGGAAAATCTCGAACGCGGGCTCCGGCACGATCGCCTCGAGTTGCGGGCCGCCGATCGCCGCGCGCAGACAGGCCACCGCCAGCGCCATGATCCCTTCGTCCAGCCCGTTGGTCATCGTGATGCGATCGGCCGCGACGCCCAGATACGTCGCGACCGCGTCGGTCGCGGCCGCGTAGGGCGGGTAGAACCCGATCTCGTCCGCCCGCAATCGCGCAAGGGCGTCGAGCACCCGCGGCGAACAGCCGCCGGTATTTTCATTCTGATGGAGACGGAGCCCGTCATAGAGCTCCGGAGGCTTCTCGTAATGACTCATGGCTGAATACCCATCGCCGACTAGGGACCAGGGACCAGGGATTAGGTTAGGGATTAGGGATTAGTTTAGGGACTAGCGACTATCGCATACGTATTATCGACTATGGCCTATCGACTATTTGAGTCTGATCTCGATGGACTCGGCGTGCGCGTCGAGCCCTTCCTCGCGCGCCAGCGCGAGGATCGTCGGCGCCAGACGCGCGAGCCCCGCGCGAGACACGCGCTGCACGGACATCACGCGCATGAAGTCCGCAGCCGATAGGCCCCCGCGGAAACGGGCTGCGCCAGAGGTCGGCAGCACATGGTTCGATCCGGTGGCGTAGTCGCCCGCCGCCTGCGCCGCGTACGGCCCGATGAACACCGCGCCGGCCGTCAGCGGCCGCCTCACGAGCGCTTCACGATCGACGACGAGATGCTCGGGCGCCAGCCGATTGGCGAGGACGATCGCTTCGTCGGCCGTTCGGGTGACGACCACGGCGCCGTTGGCGCCGAGCGAGCGCCTCACGATGCCGCGGCCTGCGCTCTGCCGCGCCACCGCCTTCGCTACACGATTGGCGAGCGGCCGGCTCCACGTAATCAGAATGGCGCGCGCATCGGGATCGTGCTCCGCCTGCGCGATCAGATCTCCGGCAATCCAGGCCGCCTGACCCCTGCCGGCGACGATGACGATCTCGGTCGGCCCGGCATAGAAGTCGATGGCGCAGTCACGCGCCACAATCGCCTTTGCCGCGGCGACGTACCGGTTGCCTGGCCCCACGATTTTGTCCACCCGCGGCACCGTTTTGGTGCCGTAGGCCAGCGCGGCCACCGCGTGCGCGCCGCCCACGCGAAACAGTCGCGTGACGCCAGCTTCGAGCGCCGCCGCCATGACCGCCGGCTCGGGCCGCGGACAGGCGACCACGATGTCGCGGACGCCGGCAACGCGCGCCGGCACGGCGGTCATCAGCAGGGAAGACGGCAGCGGGTGGCGTCCGCCCGGGACGTAGCAGCCGACGCGCGCCAGCGGCTCGACGCGCTGCTCGACCGACACGCCGGGTGCGATGTCGACGTCGAAGTGCTGCGGGATCTGCCGAAACGCGACCCGCGCGATGTTGCGGGCGGCCTGTGCGATCGCGCGGCGAACCTCGGGGCTCACGCGCGCGGCGCCGGCTCGCATCTCGTCGGCGGAGACTTCGAGCGGCGGAATCGCACCGTCGAACTGACGCGCGAAGCGCGTCAGTGCGCGGTCGCCGCCCGTGCGCACGCCGTTGACGATTGCCGCGACGCGCCGTTCGAACGCCCGGTCGTCACCCCGCACCGGCGCGAGCAGGCGGGCAACCGCACGCGCGTCGCGCGCGTCGACGGTTCTCAGCAGCGGCACCTGCCGCCCTTCACGCAATTCCCTTGCGCCCTCATGCCCCGCGTGATCATCCCGCCCTTCCGCCCGTTGCCCCCTCGCCATCCCACCTGCCCCACCCGGTTTACCCACCCGGCCTACCTGACCCACCCGACCGACTTGACCCACCCGACCTACCCGACCCACGCGACCTACCCGACCCACGCGACCTACCCGACCTACCCGACCTACCCGACCTACCCCGACCTACCCCGACCTACCCGACCTACCTGACCTACCTGACCTACCTCGACCTCCCCGACCTCTACGGTGTCGCATTCGGCACCCGGTCCCACCGGTGGGTCTTCAGGGCGTCCCGCAAGCGGGGCGGGAGCCGCGCGCCGTCGCTCGCGGCTAGATTGCGCTCGACGTGGCGCGGGCGCCGCATGCCGGGAATGGTCGTGCTGACCGCCGGGTGCTCGAGGATGAACCGGAGCGCCAGCTCAGGGAGATCCATCCCGTCCGGCACGAGCGGCAGCAGCCGATCGACTCGCGCCAGCGTCGCCGCGAGATGGTCGCGATTGAAGTAGATGTTCCGCCAGTCGCCGTCGGGCCATTTCGACGCGGGCGTCAGCGTGCCGGTGAGGCTGCCTTCGTCGAAGGGCACGCGCGCGATCGCCGCGATGTCGTGCGCGGCGCAGTACTGCAAGAGCTCGTCCTCCGGCGTCTGGTCGAAGATGTTGAATACCACCTGCACGCTGTCGATCATCCCCGTCGCGAGCGCGCGCAGTACGTTGGTGGCTTCCCAGCGATTGACGCTGATCCCGATCGCGCGCACGAGCTTTTCCCGCTTGAGATCGTCGACGGCCCGCTGCCATCCGTCATCTTCCGCCCACGCGTCGCTCCAGACATGGAACTGCTGGAGATCGATCGTGGGCGTGCCCAGATTCTCGAGGCTCTTTTCCGTGTACTCGCGGATGTGATCGGGCGGGTAGGCTTCCTGCACCGGATACTCGGCCTTGGCGGGCCACTTCATGTTCTTCGGCGGGATCTTCGTCGCGACATGGATGTTGCTGTCGGGGGACCGGTCGCCTCGCTGCCGCAACGCTTCGCCCAGCAGCCTCTCGCTCTTGCCCAGCCCGTACACCCACGCGGTGTCGAAGAAATTGCAGCCGAGCGCGAACGCCACGTCCAGCGCGCGCAGCGACTCCTCGTCGTCGGACCCGGTCCACCCGCCCATGCCCCACATGCCGTAGCCGATTTCCGACACTTGCCAGCCGGTCCGTCCGAAGCGCCGATACCGCATATACAATCTTCCCATGATCACCCACGAAATCATCGGCGACGACATGCAGGCAGTCGTGATCACGATGGCCGCCGGTGACGAGGTGCGCGCCGAAGCCGGTGCGATGACGTTCATGTCCGAGGGCATCGAGATGGACGCGCGGATGGAGGGCGGGCTGCTCGGCGGCCTGAAGCGGAAGTTTCTGGCGGGCGAGAGCCTGTTCCTCACGTTCTTCCGCTCGTCCACGCCCGGGGCCAGGGTCGCCTTCAGCGGCCCGCATCCGGGCAAGATCATCAGGATGCCGTTGCAGAACAGTGCGATCCTGTGCCAGCGCGATTCGTTCCTCTGCGCCGCGGGCAACGTGGACATCAACGTCGAGTTCACCAAGCGGCTTGGCGCCGGCTTCTTCGGCGGCGAAGGGTTCATCCTGCAGCGGCTGGAAGGGAACGGCGAGGTCTTCATCCACAGCGGCGGCACGATCATCCCGATGGAGCTCAGGGCGGGCGAAAAGCTGCGCGTCGACACCGGATGCCTCGTCGCGTTCGATCCGACCGTCACCTACGACATCGAGTTCGTCGGCGGCATCAAGACCGCGCTCTTCGGCGGGGAAGGGCTGTTCTTCGCGTCGATGACCGGGCCGGGCCGCGTGTGGGTGCAGACGCTGCCGTTCTCGCGGCTCGCCGATCGGATCATGCGCGCGCACAAGGGCGATCGTGAGGATGTGAAGCGGGACTTCGGCGGCACGTTCGGCGCGCTCGGCGATCTCATCGGCGGCGACAAATGACACGGCCGGGCTGGATCGCTGCGGCTGTCGCGGTGCTGTCCGTGACGGCGGGCATCGCGACGATCACGCCGGCCATCGACTCGGACACGACGTGGGCCATTCTCGCAGCCGAACAGCGGTTGCGAGGGCTACCGAACACTCTGCAGCAGATGATCGTCGCCGATCCCGACGACCTGGCGCGGGATCGCCCGCAGTCGATCGGCTGGGCGGCGCCGGGACATCAGGAAGCCTTCTACCTTTTGCGCCGCGCCGGCCTGTCATTCGGGGCGGCCCTCAAAACCATCATCGTGGCGTGCTGGCTCGCCGGCATCGTGGGCTGGGGGCTGTACTTCTGGATCGCGGCGCCCAATCGGCGCATCGCACCGTGGCTCATCGCACTGTTCGCCTTCTTTCGCATGTCGCACTACCACGCGTTCGTCTTTTTCGGCGGCGACCTGCTGCTCTGGGCCATTTTTCCGTTCGTCGTGCTGGCGAATATCCGCGCGATTCGCGCCGCGGAAGACGGTGCCGGCCGGGGATGGGCACTCGCGGCCGGCGCCGCGTCGGCCGTCCTCGTCATCTTCAAATACAGCGCCGTATTCCTGACCGCTGCGATCGGGCTCGCCTGGTTGTGGAGCCTGTGGTCTCGCGAGCTCCGGTGGTCCCGGGCGTGGGCGTGGACGGCGGGCGCCGCGGCGGGGACCGCCTTGTCGCTGGCCGCGGGCATCGGCGCCCTGCTGAGCACGACGACGCCGGCCAGCGCGCAGTGCGAGGTGGCGCTCGCGCCCGTGCTGGCTTGGGGCGCGGCGGGCTCGCTGATGGGGCTGTCCGACATCACCGCGCTCGTCGATTCATTCCTGCGCAGGACCGGGCAAGTCGGCGCAAGCGATCCGCTGATCGCGGCCATGACCGCCGCGCTCGCCTGCGTGCTGCTCGTCTGGTTTGTCGCGTCGCGCCAGACGGTTGCTGCAAACGTCGCCTCGTCCGACGCCACGAGCCGGCTCGCGCTTCGCCTCACTGCGTTGACCATGGCGGCCGTGTCGGCTGGGCTCATCGTGCTGATGCTGCGAGGCGGCTGCATCAGCATGGAGAGCCGGCACCAGCAGTACGGCGGGTTCATGGCGCTGCCGTTCCTGGCAGCCTGGTTCGCGGCGCAGATCAAACAGCCAAAGGCGGCCACGCGCGCGCTGACCGTCGTCTGCGCGTTTCTGTTCGTGGCGGTGCCGTTTCTGTACGGCGCCGGGGCGTTCGTCGACAAGGTCTTCGTCCGGATGCCGAGCCTCCGGTCGGCGATTTCTCCGGCAGGCGTCCGCATCAGCTGGCTGGGTGGCGGCTCGGGCCTCAGCGCGTTCTATCGCGAGGTGAGCGCGCTTCCCGAGATGAACGACTCGCTGCTCGCGGTGTCGGCGCCGGACATGGGGATTCTGTTTCCGCAGGCGCGCGTGCTGATACTGCCCGGTGGCGATGCCAAGCTCCCGTGGATGCAGGCGAAGCAAGGCGTCAGGGATCTCAGGGGCCGTCCGCGCGGCCCGGTACTGTTGATTCCGCAGCTTGTCGCTCCAGACGACACGGATTTCGTGCGGCAGCGGCAGGCATTCAGGGATATTCGGGCGTGGACGCCCATCGTGTTCGCGAGCGAGCCCCACATCAGGGCGTGGTCAGGACGTTAACGACAGATCGCCGTGCCGATCGCGCGGCATAGCGCATCCCCCGCCACGGCATGACCCTGCTCAGTCCAATGGATATCGCGCAGGAAGAACATCGGGCGGCCCTCGGCCTGAGCGCGCGCGAAGGCGGGCACGAGATCGACGAATGGGATGCCCTTCGCCGTCGCCCATTCGCGGCACCGGTCGGAGAATTCCGGGTCCGGAGGAGCGCTGGAGGGATTCAGCAGACGCAGCTTCGATGGGACCGCCGACAGCAGCACTTCCGCGCCGCTCCGCCGAATCGCCTGCACGAGCGCGGTCAGCATCGCATCCGTCAATGGCGTGATCTCGCGGTTCTCCTCGATGTACTCGCCCACGCCCCCGGTCTGGGGCGCGCGCCGGTTCTTCAGCCAGAAGCTCGCGCGGAGGTAGCTCAGGGACGCGAGCCGCGCGGCGTAGAGGCTTCGAAAATACCGGATGACGCGCGCAAACTGCGGCCCCGGCACCGCCACCGGCATTCCATTCGGTCCGCGCGTCGCCAGCGCCATGTAAGTCTCATCGTCGGTCACGTCGTTGCTGTAGAGCAGGACGAACACGTGGGTGGGATGAAAGGCCTGGACCTGCATGTTCCATTGGAGGTAATAGAGCAGCGGGCTGTAGCTGCTGACGCCGAAGTTGCGAACCTCGGCCCTGCCCGCCGATCCTGCGGCGAGAATGCCGGCGAACGTGCGGGTGTATGAGACTTGCGTCGCTTCGGCGAATGAGTCGCCCATGATCGCGACGCGGTACCGGCTCGAGGCCGCGCGGGCAGCGCCGGACGGGTCCACCGTCACACCGTCGGCATCGTAGCGGACGAGATGGCCGCCGTACTCGCTCGCCGGATCGTAGTTGAGGAACTGGTAGTTGCGCGGGTGCGCATGATGGAGCACGGCATCGGGCAGGAGCGGCTCGTTGCCGTATCCGCGATTGGCGATCCGCAGCGCCGCTTCGACCGATGCGAGCGCGACCAGCGACGAGATGACGACGACCGCGACCCGCCGCATCGTCGCCGTCACCCCTTGCGACGATTGCTCGTCCAGGCCGGATCCGGCCAGCGAGTCATTGTTCAGCGGTGTCGAGCAGGTGAGTGTTCTTCAGGAATTCCGACACCGCCAGGGCCATCGCTTCGTTCCCGGCTCGCGTCATGTGCCCGTCGCGGGTGAAGTACAAGGGCTCCCGGCTCTGATCCGACAATTCACGAATGCGTCTCGTGCCCGAGAAGAACGGAATGTGCTCGGCTCGACACACCGTATTCAGGCCGTGTTCCATGGTCTCAGCGCCCAACCGATCGGCGTCAGCGTCTGCAGGATATATCGCGCCTCTCGGGGGGACGGCGACGACGACCAGGCGGGCATGGCTCGCCAGGACGCGATCGCGAAGGTATCGGATCTCGGCGGTTTGTATCTCGACGGCCTCGCTCGCGAGCGAGCGGCGAGCAGCATCCGCGCCCGGCGCCGCGCCGGCGGCCGAGGCGGAGCGCGTCGCCCCCGCCTGGCCGGACGCGAAGAATCTGAGGAGGGCGGCCAGATGTGAATGCTGGACCAGGAACGCGTAGCCGGGAATCGCGTTGCGAATGTCGCGAACCGCCGTGCCCCGCGTGGATTCGCCGCTCGTCCGCGCGACGACACCGTCCGTGCCACGGACGAACAGCTTCCGGGACCGATCATCGTCGAAGTCGTTATGAAACGCGTTCACGATGACGAGCTCCGGGTTGAATCGCCTCACCCAACGTTCATACCACAATGCTTCCTCGCCAGTGCCCATTCCGATGACGCCGGCATGGATGATTTCGACCCGCGTCGGCGAACTGGCCAGGACCCTATTGAGGCGCTGTTCGAGATAGGTCGGATACGTCTCGTCGTCGTTGACGCCGTAGCCGAATGTCATGCTGTCGCCCAGCATCGCAATGCGCCTCACATGCGGCGCCGGTACACTTGTGAAATCAAAATGCGCCCGGAAGTGCTCTGAGTTGATTGAGACGCGTGTATCGAACTGGCCGGGGCTCGAGAACCTGATCCTGGCGTTGGCAATTGGCGCGATCACTCCAAGGAGCTCTTCGTGGAGCGGACCGACGAGCGGTTGCGGTGCGACCAGCCGAACGGCGCATTCCGAAGCGCCGAGGCCCAGCGCGACCGCCGCTGCGATGGCCGCCACTCGAAACGCTGTTCGGTGCGCCATGTGGCGGGCGCATCGTACTACGAAGCTGATCCCGTGTCTGAGCCAGCCATCACCTGACCGCGCGCGAACTCCGAACCGCACATCGAATCGTCATTCGCCTCGCGTCAACCGCGCTATCTTATGGTCGATGATCGCAGAGGCAATTGCTCGTGTTCGAAGGTGGGCAAGCCTTCCGCCGCGTGAACTCGCCGGCCGATTAGGACGACGGGCGGCGGATGCCATCTCCTGGAAGCGCGCCGTCCGACGAATCGCGTTTCGTCTGGAGTCTTCGAGTGTCAGAGTGTTCGACGCTCCGTACGTCGAACGCGAGGCGCCCGGGCCGGTGAATATTCAAGTCAAGCTGGCCCGTCAGGCCGCGGGAGGGCCATTTGAGCCACCACAGATCCTGCTGATCAACCGCGCCGCGGCCGCGCTGGCAAGTGGCGCGCGGCGGGTCGTGGAAATCGGATGCGGCACGGGGATGTTCGCAGCGGAACTTGTGGCGCGAGACGAAAACGTTCATGTCACGGCATCCGAGTTCGATGCCGAAACGTTTCGATGGACCGTGGCGCATCGAGCGCATCCCAGGATTACGTACTGCCAAGAGTCGATCGACGGGTTCAGCGGTGACCGGCCCGACCTTGTCGTCGCTCTGGAGGTCGTGGAACATGTCAAAGACTATCCGGGCTTCCTGTACGGATTGACACGTGTCGCCGATCGCGCTCTTTTATCGACGCCCAACAAGAATCGATCGGCGTTTGCGTCGGTCGCGCCGTCGCCTGCATTCAGCGAACATGTTCGTGAGTGGACGGCTGGCGAGTTTTACTGGGTGCTCTCGGTGTTCTGGAAGGATGTTCAGATGTACACCGTGCCTGATTTTCGGCGCCAATCTGCCAGACTACGGGACCGACCCGACTATCAGCCCGCCGTACGCCGCTGCTCCGTCCTCGAGCGCGAGGAGCCTTTGCTGGCGTTGTGCAGCGGGGCACGTCGATTCGTCGACCACTCATAGGGAATCCGGATTCGGGGTTCGGGATTGGCCGCAATGAGATTTCTGACCGGCGGCAGGGCTGGTCGGTGTGGCTAACCCCTGCCGCCGTTCGACATCGACGCCAGGAAATCCTGGTTCGTCTTGGTCTTGGCCATCCGCGACAGCAGCAGCTCCATCGCCTCGACCGGCGACAGCGGCGTCAGCACCTTGCGCAGCACCCACACGCGATTGAGATCGTCCTTCGGGATGAGCAGCTCTTCCTTCCGCGTGCCGCTCTTCTGAATGTCGATCGACGGGAACACGCGGCGATCGGTCAGCTTCCGATCGAGATGGATCTCGAGGTTGCCGGTGCCCTTGAACTCCTCGAAGATGACCTCGTCCATCCGCGAGCCGGTGTCGACCAGCGCGGTCGATATGATCGTGAGCGAGCCGCCTTCCTCGATGTTCCGCGCCGCGCCGAAGAAGCGCTTCGGCCGCTGCAGCGCGTTGCTGTCGACGCCGCCCGAGAGCACTTTGCCCGACGGCGGGACGATCGTGTTGTAGGCGCGCGCGAGGCGCGTGATCGAATCGAGCAAGATGACGACGTCCTTCTTGTGCTCGACGAGACGCTTCGCCTTCTCGATCACCATCTCGGCCACCTGCACGTGCCGCTGCGCCGGCTCGTCGAACGTCGACGAGATCACCTCGCCCCGGACCGACCGCTGCATGTCGGTGACCTCCTCCGGCCGCTCGTCGATGAGCAGCACGATCAGGTACACCTCGGGGTGGTTGCGCGTGATGCTGTTCGCGATGTTCTGCAGCAGCATCGTCTTGCCGGTGCGCGGCGGCGCGACGATCAGGCCGCGCTGACCTTTGCCGATCGGCACCATCATGTCGAGCACGCGCGCCGACAGGTTCTCCGCGTCGGTCTCGAGCGCGATCTTGGACTGCGGGTAGAGCGGCGTCAGGTTCTCGAAGAAGACCTTCTCGCGCGCCCGTTCCGGCGGCTCGAAATTGACGGCTTCGACCTTGATGAGCGCGAAGTACCGCTCGCCGTCCTTGGGCGGCCGAATCTGTCCCGACACCGTGTCGCCCGTGTGCAGGTCGAACTTGCGGATTTGCGACGGCGACACGTAGATGTCGTCGGGGCCCGGCAGGTAGTTGTAGTCGGGCGCCCGCAGGAACCCGAAGCCGTCCGGCAGCACCTCGAGGACGCCTTCGGAGAAGATGAGGCCGCTCTTTTCGGCGCGCGCTTTCAGGATCTCGAAGATCAGCTCCTGCTTGCGCATGCCGGTGGCGCCGGGCACGTCCAGCCCTTTGGCGATCGTCGTCAGCGCGCCGACGCTCATGTCCTTGAGCGTCGACAACTCTAACTTTTCGGGCGGCGGCGTCGTCGCGGCCGGCCCGTTGCCTTTGGGGGCGGGTTGCTGGGGGGCCGCGGCGGCCGGTTGCTCGGTAGTCGGTCCATCAGTATCCACAGTTCGTCCAGTCCTTCACCCGTGACCGCCGACACCGGCAGCACGGAAGTTTCACACGCGGATTCAAGTTCTCTCAGCGCGCGGATCCGTTCGCCGCGCGCGAGCTTGTCGATCTTGGTCGCGATGACGTGAGCGCGCTCGACCGTCGATTGCAGCCATCGCCAGGCCTCGATGTCGCTCGGCAGGCCTGGGTGCCGCGCGTCCACCAGCAAGAGTGCACCCAGGTCTGGTACGACGGGTGGGTCTGGTAGGTCTGGTGGGTCGCGTGGGCCGGGTGGTGTGTCTATCTGCCTCACCCCACCTACCTGCCCTACCCGGCCTACCCGACTCACCCGACCAAAAAAGGCTCGCGTCAGCTCGTCGAACGCGCGCGCCGCGCCTTCGCCGCCCCGTGCGTATCCGTATCCCGGGAGATCCACGAGGTACAGCGGCGCGTTCCCGCCGCGTGCCACGCGATAGATGTTGGCGAGCCGCGTCTTGCCCGGCGCGGCGCTCGTGCGCGCGACGCGCTGACGCACCAGCGCGTTGATCAGGCTCGACTTGCCGACGTTCGAGCGGCCCACGAGCGCGATCTCGGCGAGCCCGTCTCGCGGGAGATCGTTCGCGCTCACGGCGCTTCGAATGAAGCTCGTCTCGATCTTCACGGGATTTGAGACTGGAGATTCGCGATTCGGAGGGATTCGTGTTGAATCCGATCCGACGCGAATCCCAAATCCCTAATCCCCAATCCCTGCAGCGTCAGTGGGTAATCGTGTCGTCGACAACCGGCTCGGCGACGGTCTCGGCGGGCAGGCGCCCCGCCAGCGGCTCGGCCAGCGCGATCTTCAGGACCTCGTCCATCGTCTGGACCATGTAGACGTTCAGCGTGTCCAGCACGTTCTTCGGTATGTCTGCCAGGTCCTTTTCGTTGTCTTTCGGCAGGATGAGGTTCTTGATGCCCGCGCGGTGCGCCGCGAGGACCTTCTCCTTCACGCCGCCGATCGGCAGGACCTTGCCGCGCAGGGTGATCTCTCCCGTCATCGCGACGTCTTTCCGGATCGGGTTGCGCGACAACGCCGACACCAGCGCGGTGGCGAGCGTGATGCCTGCCGAGGGGCCGTCCTTCGGGATGGCGCCTTCCGGGACGTGGATGTGGACGTCGGTCCGCTTGTTGAAGTCCTTCTCGATGCCGAACTCTTCCGCCTTCGAGCGGACGTAGCTCATGGCCGCCTGCGCCGACTCCTGCATGACGTCGCCGAGCTTGCCAGTGAGCGTCAAGTGGCCCTTGCCCGGCATGAGCGTCGCCTCGGTGACGAGGATTTCGCCGCCGACCTCAGTCCACGCCAGCCCGGTCGCGATGCCGATTTCGTTGGTTTCCTCCGCCATCGTATTGCGGAAGCGCGGCACGCCGAGGTACTGCGTCACCTTGTCGGCCGTGATCGCCTCGCTGAAGCTCTTGCCCTCGGCGACCACCTTGCGCGCGACCTTCCGGCAGATCGACGAGATCTCGCGCTCGAGGTTCCGCACGCCCGCCTCGCGGGTGTAGCGCTGGATGATCGTGGAGAACGCTTCCTCGATGAAAGTGATGTTGTCCTTCGTGAGGCCCGCGCCTTCCACCGCCTTCGCCGAGAGGAACTTGTTGGCGATCTGGACCTTCTCGATCTCCGTGTAGCCGGCGAGCTGCAGCACTTCCATGCGGTCGCGCAGGGCCTGCGGGATCGTATGGAGGACGTTCGCGGTGCAGATGAACATCACGTGCGACAGGTCGTACTCGACGTCGAGATAGTGGTCGAGGAAGGTGTGGTTCTGCTCCGGATCGAGGACCTCGAGGAGCGCCGCGGACGGGTCGCCGCGGAAGTCCATCGACATCTTGTCGACTTCGTCGAGCAGGAAGACCGGATTCATCGTGCCGGCCTTCTTCATCATCTGGATGACCTGGCCGGGGAACGCGCCGATGTAGGTGCGGCGGTGGCCGCGGATTTCCGCCTCGTCGCGCACGCCGCCGAGCGACAGCCGCACGAACTGGCGGTTCATCGCGCGGGCGATCGACTTGGCCAGCGACGTCTTGCCGACGCCCGGAGGCCCCGAGAAGGTGAGGATCGTCGCCTTCGGCTTCTTGACGAGCGCGCGCACCGCGAGGAACTCGAGGATGCGCTCCTTGATCTTCTCGAGCCCGTAATGATCTTCGTTGAGGATCTCCTCGGCGCGCTTCAGGTCGCGGCTCTCGCGGCTCTTCTTGTGCCAGGGCACGGCGATGAGCCAGTCGAGGTAGTTGCGCGAGACGGTCGCTTCCGCGGACATCGGCGGCATCGCTTCGAGGCGCTTCAGCTCCTGGATGGCCTTTTCCTCGACGTCCTTCGGCATCTTCGACGTTTCGATCTTCTTCTTGAGCTCGTCGACCTCGTTGCCCTTCTCGTCCTTGCGGCCCAGCTCCTTCTGGATCGCCTTCATCTTCTCGTTGAGGTAGTACTCCTTCTGGGCCTTCTCCATCTGCTTCTTGACGCGAGACTGGATCTTGCGGTCCACCTGGAGCTTGTCGACCTCGATCTCGAGGATGCCGGCGATGCGGTTCAGGCGCTCGATCGGGGAGATGATCTCGAGCAGGTTCTGTTTCTCGTCGACGCCGATCAGCAGGTGCGCGGCGATCGTATCGGCCAGCTTGCCAGGATCGTCCACGCGCACCGCAGCGATCATCGCGTCGTAGTGCAGGTTGTTGGACAGCTTTACGTACTGCTCGAACAGCGACACCACGCGGCTCATCGTCTGCTCGGCGTCGGCGCCGGTCTCGCGCTGTTTCGCCAGCACCTTGACGACGACGCGGTAGAAGCCTTTGTCTTCCTTCCACTCCACGGCGCGGGCGCGATCCACACCCTCGACGAGGACCTTGATGTTGCCGTCCGGCAGCTTCAGGCTCTGCACCACGTTGGCGACGCAGCCCATGGTGAAGATGTCTTCCGGCCGCGGATCGTCGACCGACGCGTCGTGCTGCGCCGCGAGGAAGATACGCTTGTCCTTCAGCAGTGCATGCTCGAGGGCACGCGTCGACGAGGGACGTCCGATGACGAACGGCATCATCATGTGCGGGAAGACGACGACGTCTCGCAGCGGAACGATCGGGAGGGTTTCGTAGACTTCCAACGGGGTCTCCATAACGGAATGGCTGATGGCTGCTGGCTGATGGCAAATGGTCAATGGCCGAGGCCATCGAACCATCAGCCATTAGCCATCAGCCATTAGCCATCTATCCTGCTTTCTCGATCAGAGTAATCGGCTTGTCCTTCGCGAGGACGACTTCACGCGTGATGGTGACTTCGCGGACCTTCTTCTGGTTGGGGACCTGATACATGAGGTCGAGCATCAGGTCTTCGATGATCATGCGCAGCCCGCGCGCGCCGATTTTGCGCTCGAGCGCCGACTCTGCAATCGCCTCGAGCGCGTCCTCGGTGAAGCGGAGCTTCACGTTCTCGTACTCGAAGAGCTTCATGTACTGGCGCGTGATCGCGTTGCGCGGCTGCGTGAGAATCTGGATGAGCGCCGGCTTGTCGAGCTCGTGCAGCGTGCCGATGACCGGCAGGCGGCCGACGAACTCCGGGATGAGCCCGTACTTGATCAGATCCTGCGGCTCGAGCTGCTCGAGCGTGGTGCCGATGTCGCGCGCGCGCAGCGACTTCACGTCGGCCTTGAAGCCGAGGGTCTTCTTGCCGATGCGCCGGTCGATCTGCTTGTCGAGGCCGACGAACGCGCCGCCACAGACAAACAGGATGTTGCTCGTGTCGACCTGGAAGAACTCCTGGTGCGGATGCTTGCGTCCGCCCTGCGGCGGAACGTTGGCGACCGTGCCTTCGAGGATCTTCAGGAGCGCCTGCTGGACGCCTTCGCCCGAGACATCCCGCGTGATCGAGGGGTTCTCGTCCTTGCGGCAGATCTTGTCGACCTCGTCGATGTAGATGATCCCCTGCTGGCACTTCTCGATGTCGCCGCCGGCGGCCTGCAGCAGTTTGAGGATGATGTTCTCGACGTCCTCGCCGACGTAGCCCGCTTCGGTCAGCGTCGTGGCGTCGACGATGGTGAAGGGGACCGAGAGCAGCTTGGCGAGGGTCTGCGCGAGCAGCGTCTTGCCGGTGCCGGTCGGCCCGATGAGCAGGATGTTGCTCTTCGTCAGCTCGATGTCGTTGCGGCTGCGCGGCTGCTTCTGGATCTCGATGCGCTTGTAATGGTTGTAGACCGCGACGGCCAGCTTCTTCTTCGTGCGTTCCTGGCCGATGACGTACTCGTCGAGGAACTTCTTGATTTCCTGCGGGGTGGGCAGCGACGAGCGCGTGCCGCGGTTCTCGAACCGGTTGTCGTCGGCAATGATGTCGTTGCAGACCTCGACGCATTCGTCGCAGATGAAGACCGTCGGGCCCGCGATGAGTTTGCGGACGTCGTTCTGGTCCTTGTTGCAGAAGGAACAACGCAGGACCTCGGTTTCCCCGGCCTTTTTCACCATGCTCAGCGCCTTTTACCCTTAGTCCTTCGCCTTCAGCCTTTTGCGGAGGCAGTCAGGCCCGCTTGCGAATGACATCGTCAATAATACCGTATTCCTTGCCCTGATCGGCCGACATGATGTAATCGCGTTCGGTGTCGTCCTGGATGCGTTTGACGTTCTGGCCCGTGTGGTGGACCAGGATTTCATTGATTCGCTCGCGCATGCGCAGGATCTCGCGCGCTGCAATATCTATATCGGTCGCTTGGCCCGCCAATCCAGACATCAGGGGCTGGTGGATCACAATTCGGGAATTGGGGAGGGAGAACCGCTTTCCTTTCGCCCCCGCCGCAAGCAGGACCGCCGCCATGGAGGCCGCCTGGCCGATGCAGTAGGTCTGGACGTCGGGCTTGATGAACTGCATGGTGTCGTAGATGGCCATCCCAGCTGTGATCGAGCCGCCCGGGCTGTTGATGTAGAGCAGGATGTCCTTGTCGGGGTCCTCGGCTTCGAGGAAGAGCATCTGGGCAATTGCCAGGTTCGCGATCTGGTCGTCGATCGGCGTGCCGATGAAGATGATGCTGTCCTTCAGCAGACGCGAAAAGATGTCGTACGCGCGCTCCCCGCGGTTCGTTTGTTCGACAACCATGGGCACGAGTTGCATACGTGAATTCATAACGGTGTCGCTGAGTTGTCGGGGAAAATCGTGATGCGGGGTGTGTTACGAGTCTCCCGCAATTGTAGCACGCGCCAGAACGAAGTCAATTGACTTCTCCCGGCGCAGACCCGCGTGCACGCGCGCGATCCCGCCTTCTTTCTCGAGCGCGGCGCGTACTGCCGCCGGCGTCCGGCCCGACCGTTCAGCGTAGCGGCCCACTTCACGCTCGACTTCGTCCTCGGTCACGTCGAGCTGCTCGCGCCGCGTGATCTCATCGAGCACGAGCGCGGCCGCCACCGCCTCGCGCGCCACCTCGCGCTGGCTCTCGCGGAACGTGCTCCAGTCGATGCCCGCCTGCCGCGGGTCGATGCGCTGATCGATCAGACGCCGCGCGAATTCCTCCACCCGCCGATCGACGTCGCGGCCGACCATCGACGCGGGCACCTCGAATGGCAGCCGCGTGGCGAGTTGCTTCATCAGCTCGGCGCGGTCCTCGCGCTCCGCGGCGTGCTTCGCCTCGTGCTCGAGGTCCTCGCGCACGCGCGCCGTCAACGCGTCGAGCGTGTCGAACTCCCCGAGATCTTTCGCGAACTCGTCGTCGAGCTCCGGCAGCACGCGGCGCTTCAATCCCTTCACCGTGACTGTATACGAGACGTCGGTGTTGGCGAGCTCCCCAATCGGGTAGTCCGCCGGGTAGTGGATGGTGAAGGCCTTGGTCGCGCCGAGCTCGAGGCCGAGGAGCTCCTCGTCGAAGCCGGGCGGGTTCGCTTTTGCGCCGAGCTCGATGCTGACGTCCTTGTGGATGTCCGGGAGACGGGCGTCGGCCTGTTTGTGCGCAGGCTCCCGCGCGCCGGGTTCGGCCTGAGTGTGCGCCGAGTCCCGGCTCCCATCGCGCCGCTCGAGGTCCAGCACGACCGTGTCGCCGGGCTCGACGCCGCGCCCCTCGACCGGCTCGAAGCGCGCGGCGCGGTCGCGCAGGCGTTGGAGCGCCAGCTGCACCGCTTCTTCGTTGATCGCGTTCGACGCGCGGCGGAATCGGATCGTCGAGAGGTCGCCGGGATCGAACGACGGGAGCGTGTCGAACGATGCGGTGAAGGTCAGCGGCTGGCCCTCCTCGATCATGATGTCGCGGACGTCCGGTGTGTCGACCGCTTCCAGCCCCTTTTCGCGCAGCGCATCGTCCACGGCGCGGGGGATGAGATCGTGCACGACGTCGTGCAGGATCTGATCCTTGAAGCGCTGCTTGATCACGCGCGGCGGCGTCTTGCCTGGGCGAAACCCCGGCACCCGGGCCTTCCGGGAATAGTCGCGCGCGATGCGATCGATCTCGGCGCTCACCACGTCGGGAGAGATCTCGACGCGCACATTCTTGCGCGTCTCGTTGACGTCGACGAACTCGGTTTTCATGAAAACTTGGTTGACTTGCTGATTTGGGGCTTGGCGAATTCACTCACCAGCTCGCCAAATGTGATGTGCGAAAGGGGGGAGTCGAACCCCCAAAGCCTTTCGGCTACCGGATCCTAAGTCCGGCGCGTCTGCCAGTTCCGCCACTTTCGCGCGGTTTTCATTGCGCGCCCCGGCCTCCGCCGGAGCCACCTCAGAGTAACATGCGCCGGGGCGGTGTGGTACCATCCCGCCGCCGATGACACCTTCACATGACGTGACGCTCTATCACGGGTTGTTTCGGTTCGACGCGGACGCCGACGGCCAGCCGCGGCTGTCGCGCACCACGACCGGCCCCGGAATGATTCCCTGTCCGACGACCGGACGCCCGCTGCGCATCTCGACGATCGAAGCGAACACCGCCGCGATCTGCCCCGCCTGCGCGACCCACGGGCAGGGCGGTTTCGTGTCGTTCGAGGGCGACCTGCGCATGGCCTACGCCTGCCCGCAGTGCCGCCAGCTGGTCTGGCTCGCCGGCGCTTAGTGCGTTTGCCGTTCGCGTGCGCGAAGCCTTTAGGGCGCCTCGCTCGCGTCGCTGTCGCGCGGCGCGGGGACGCGACCGGCGCAGAAGATCCCGGAGCGGATTGAATCGCTCGTCGCGCCGCGCGGTGCTCGTCCGCCAACCGATCGCGCGCGCGACTTCGTCCCGCGACGCGCGGACCACCTCGCAGCAGCCGATCAAATCCGCGTTCGAGCCGATCAGGACCACTCGTCCCGGCGGCGACCGCCGCTGTGCGGATCGAAGAACACGGCGCCTGTGCCGAAGAACGGCTCGATGTATGCGCCGAAGGTCCTGGGATAGAAAACCGCCGCAGGTGGGGCAGCAGCTGGCGTTCCCGCCCGCCCTTTCAGCAACGAACGAATTTCACAGCGCCGCGTCCCTCTCCGCCCACCACCAGATGCCGAGCGCGCTCGCCAGGAGCGCCGCCGCGCCGGCGTAGAGTGGAAGGGACGGCACCGCGCGCTGGACGAAGGTCACGAACCCCGTGCCGAACAGCTCGATGGCGTCGCTGCTGACGGCCGCGAGCCCGGTCCGATGAAGCAGCATCCACACGCCGGTGACGACGCCGACGACAATCGCGATGATGGCGAGGTTGAATCCAGCGTCGAGGAACTGGTCGCTGCGCCACCTCGCGCGCCGCACCCGCGCCAGCGTCTGCGAGGTGAACTGCGCGGGCGCCGCCGGCGCCTCGCGCTGCCGCAGCGTCCGCTCGAGCTCGCGCGCGTGCTCGAGGGCGACGGCGCAGTTGGGGCACGTCGTCAGGTGCGCCGCCACGCGGCCGTCGGCGGTCAGCTCGCCGGCTGCAATCGCTTCAACGGCGTCGAGGGCTTCATCGCAAAACATGTCAGTGGTTGCTCGTCGTTCGTCGTGCGTCGTGCTTCGCCGGGCGTTCAAAAACGCCGAACCACGCACGTCGAAAAGCAATCTTCATCGAAGATCCGTCTCCAGTATCCTGCGCAGCTGCTGCTTGGCGCGATACAGCTGCGTCTTCACCGTGCCCAGCGGCAGCTCCAGCGCTTCGGCCAGGTCTTCGTAGCGCACCCCCTGCAGATAGTGCGCGGCGATCAACAGCCGGTAATTCGCCGGCAGCCGCGCGATGGCTTTCTCGAGTCGATCGCGCAGCTCGAAATCGCCGAACTGGCGATCCGGCGACGCCCGCGCCGCCGGCTCCGCCCGCTGGTCGTCGAACGACAGCGCGCGGGGCGCGCGTCCCGGATCCTGCAGGCACACGTTCGCGACAATCCGATAGATCCACGTGGACAGCCGCGCTTCGCCGCGAAAGTACGGCAGGCCACGATGGATGCGCAGGAACACGTCCTGCGCGAGATCTTCGGCGCGGGACCGATCCTGAATAGTGCGCGCAATCAAGGCGAAGACGAGATCCTTGTAGCGATCGACCAGCTCCTGAAACGCGCGTTCGTCACCGGATCGGCAGCGCTCGACGAGCTCGCGCTCGTGGACATCTTCCATCCGCCACCGTATTAGAACACGCGGGTGCCGAAATTGTTTCAGGGGGGCGGCTGAAACAATTCACGAACTGTTCCAGTCTAATCAGTTCGGGCAAGCGCGCTGGAGGCTTAATGGACGATCTCCACTTTGCGTGGCCGTTTCTGATTCCGATCGTGTCGATTATCGGCGCGTTCACCTACGCGATCGTGGCGACGATGGCGCGTGCGCGCGTGCGGGAGCTCGAAGTTCGTGAGCGAATCGCCATGATCGAGCGCGGGCTGGTGCCGGCGCCCGAGGTCGATCCGCGGGGGTTCGACCGCGCGATGAGCCGGATGGAGCGCCGCGAAATTCGCTATGGACATCGTCATCGCAGCGCCGGCGTCACGCTGATGGGCGTCGGGTTCGGTCTGATGGTGCTCATTGCCTTCACCGCCGACGCCTCCATCGCCATCGGCGTCGGTGGTTTTCTCGTCGTCATCGGCATTGCGTTCTTCATCAACAGCCGCTTCGAACAATTGCGAAACGGCTATCCGCCGCCTGGACCGTATCCAGGCGCGTATCCACCGGTCGCACCGCAGTCGACCTCCACCACTCCTCCAGGCTCCCCTGCTCAAGACTCGGCCCGCCACGACTGACCCAACGCTCGCATTTTCCGAACTGATACAGGCACCGGATCTTTATAGATACACCCCCGCGACGCCGATAAATACCTCGAACGGCTGCCCCAGACGGGTGCCACTATGTATCGACTGCGATCGAAGTCAGTATCGCCGTTGACACATACTGTCCTTATTGTCATAATAAGTCCGTTATTGTCACAATTAGGGTCACGTATTCAAACTCTCCTTGTCGCTTTCATGTAAGTGACGGGGCGGAGCTCCAACCCCTTCCGGCCGAGACGCGGTCGGCCGCTATCCACAACATTCCTGTATGGCAAAATCGCTGACCGTTGCGGGCGCGCATGCCACGCGCCTCTCTCGACTGGAACCAGGTGCGCCCGAGCTCGTCGGGTGCTCGCCCGCGATCCGATGCGTTCAGGAGGTCGTGCGCCGTGTGGCCGCGCTCGACGGCGGCGTCCTCCTCATCACGCGCCGCGGCGCCGACGCGGAATCGGTCGCGCATGAGATCCACGCGCGCAGCCCTCGCGCGGCGCACGCGTTTGTGAGCGTGCCGTGCGGCGCCGCCGGCGTCGAACACGCGCTCTTCGGTGGCCCCGTCACTCAAGCTCCCGACCTCGAAGCGGTGTCGGGCGACAGCCGACTCGCGGCTGCGCGCGGCGGCACGCTGTTTCTCCAGGACGCCGCGGAGCTGCCGGCCGCCGTGCAGGCGCGCCTGGCGCGCGTCACGCGCGACGGCGAGGTCCGCGTCGACGGCGCGCCGGTTGCGACCGCGATGCGTCTCATCGTCGGCGCGACGCCCGCCATCGACGCGGACGTCCGCGAGCACCGTTTTCGCACCGATGTGTATCGCCGCGTGTCCACGCTCCGCGTCGAGCTGCCGCCGCTCGGCGATCGGCCGGAGGACGTGCCGGCGGTCGCTGTCCGGCTGCTCGCCGATTTGTCGGTATTGCGCCCCGACGGTCCGCGCGCGTTCACGCAGACGGCGCTGGCGCTGCTCGGCGCGATGTCGTGGCCCGGCAACCTCGCCGAGCTTCGCGAGGCGGTCGAGCGGGCCGCCGCCGCGACCGACGATGCCACGATTCAGATCGAGCACGTGCTGCCGACGCTGCAGCTCGATCGCGCCCCGGCGCCGTTCCTGCCGGCCGGCTCGCTGCGGGAAGCCCGGCAGCGCTTCGAGCACGACTACATCGCCGCGGTGCTGCAGCATCACGGCTGGCGGATGGCCGAGGCCGCCCAGACGCTGGGGATCCAGCGCCCCAACTTGTACCGTAAAGCGCGGCAACTCGGCATTCCCCTCGCGCGCAACCCTGAGCAGCATTCTTGAAGGAACACTGAAAATGTCCCTGTTGGCCCCGCTTGTTCTGGCGCTGTCACTGATGGGACAGGCGCAGCTACCGCCCGCGCCGGTCGCCCAGGCACCGGCTCCGACGCCGAAGCTCGATCCGGCCAAAGGCGACCAGAACGCGCGTTACACCCTCGGCCCGCAGGATCAGCTCAAGATCACCGTCTTCGACGAGCCTGAGCTGACCAACATCTACCGCGTCGACTCGGACGGCTTCATCACGTTTCCGATGATCAACAAGGTGGCCGCCGGCGGGATCACGCCGGTCGAGCTCCAGGAGCGGATCCGCACGATGCTCGCGTCCGGGTACATCAGGAACCCGCAGGTCCGTGTCGAGGTCGAGGGGTACAAGAGCCAGAGCGTGATCGTCAGCGGTGAGGTCCGGGCGCCGGGAAAGATTCCCATGACCGGCTCGATGACCCTCGTGGAAGCGCTCGCCGCCGCCGGCTCGCCGACCTCCTCGGCCAGCAACGACGTGACCGTCTCGCGCCAGAAGCGCAACGCATCGGGCGCGGTCCTCGACACCAACGACGTCGACATCATTCACGTCAACGTGAAGGACCTGCAGCTGGGCAGGGCGGGCCGCGACCTCATCCTCCAGGATGGCGATCTGATTCACATCCCGAAGGCGCAGCTGATCTACATCACCGGCCAGGTCCGGACCCCCGGCGCGCTGGTGTGGGAGTCCGGTATGACGCTGCAGCAGGCGATCGCGCTCGCCGGCGGCTTGACCGACCGCGGATCCGATCGCCGGATCAAGGCCGATCGCATCATGGCAGACGGCAAAGTGAAGGAAGTGACGCTGCGCCTCGAAGACCGCGTCGAGGCAAACGACACGATCAAAGTTCCCAACAAGATTTTCTGATGTGCGGCATCGCGGGCGTCGTCTCCTGGCGTCGGCCCATCGCCGATCCCGAGCGAATCGTCCGCCATCTGGCAGATGCGCTCGCGCATCGCGGGCCCGACGGCGAAGGCGTCTGGCAATCGAGGTCCGCCGACGTCCTCCTGGTCCACCGCCGTCTGGCGATCATCGATCCCGGCCCGGACGGGGCGCAGCCGATGTCGACGCCGGATGGCCGGTACTGCGCCGTGTTCAACGGCGAGGTCTACAACTACCGCGAATTGCGGCGCGATCTGGAATCGCGCGGCGAGCACTTTTCGACCGCGAGCGACACCGAAGTGCTGCTGCGCGTCATCGTCCGCGATGGTCCGCAGGCGCTTGCGCGCGTGCGTGGCATGTTTGCTGTCGCCTGCTGGGACGCCCTGGACCGCTCGCTCGTGGTGGCGCGCGATCGTTTCGGCATCAAGCCGTTGTATCTCGCGCTCGCGGCGCATCGGATCACGTTCGCATCGGAGCTGGCGGCGCTGCGCGCGGCCGGCCTCGTCGACGGCCGGACGTCGCCGGCCGGCGTACTCGGATTCCTGACCTGGGGGAGCGTCATTCCGCCGCTCACGTGGCAGCGCGGCGTCGAGACGCTTGCGCCGGGCACGTGGTGGCGCTGGGGCGACGGCGTCAGCGAGCGCGGCGTGTTTGCGGACGCGCGCGATGCGTACCGGTCGGAGCCTGGCCCGTCGCAATCGGACGGCGACTATCGCGCCAAGGTCGGGGACGCAGTGCGCGAAAGCGTCCGGGCGCATCTCGTCGCCGACGTGCCGGTCGGCGTGTTCCTCTCCGGCGGGATCGACTCGGGCGCCCTCGTGTCGGCCGCGACCTCGGCCGGCGCCGCCGATCTCCAGACCTTCACGGTCGGGTTCGACGATGCGACATCGGAGGCCGAGCGGGCGCGGATCGTCGCGACCCGATTCGGCACGCGCCATCATGAGCTGCGCCTCGACGCGTCGCACGTTGCGGCGGATCTGCCGGCGATCCTCGCGCACTTCGACCAGCCGACGATCGACGCCGTGAATTCGTACTACGTGGCGCGGGCCGTTGCGTCGACCGGTATCAAAGCCGTGCTGTCGGGCGCCGGCGGCGACGAGCTGTTCGGGGGCTATTCGTCGTTCGCGCGGCTGCCGCGTGCGCTGAAGGCCACGCGTGCGATGGGGCGGCTCTGGCCTCTGGTCGCGCCGCTCGCCGGTCCGCTGATGCCGCCGCGGCTCCGGGTGCGGTGGCGGCACTTCGCGCGTGCGAACGGATCGTTCATCGAATCGTATCGCGTGCAGCGTGGATTCCTGCTGCCCGAGGAGCTCAATGAGCTTGCGGGGCCGGCGCTGCGCGATGGCGCCGTGTGGCGCGAAGCGCGCGGCGAAGTCGAGGCGGCCGAGCGATCGCTGCTCGACGCGTCGGGCGCCGAAGCCCCGTCGGCCTCGGTCGCCCGGCTCGAGTCGCGGTTGTACCTCGAGTCGCAGCTGCTCCGCGATCTGGACGTGATGTCGATGGCGCACGGCCTCGAGGTCCGCGTGCCGTTCGTCGATCACGAGCTCATCGGCACCGTCTGGCCCGAGCTCGGGCGGCATCCCTCGCTGCTCCGGCACAAGCGCCTGCTGCACGAGACGCTCGAGCATCGGCTGCCGCAGGAAATCATCCGGCAGCCGAAACAAGGTTTCACGTTGCCGTTCGCGCGCTGGATGGGCGGCGAGCTCGCGCCGACCGTGCGGGACGGACTGCGCCGGCTCGCGGACGGCGGCTGGATTACCCCCGAGGCGCCGGCGAGCGTGTGGGACGGCTGGACCTCCGGCCGCCTTCACTGGAGCCGGCCGTGGGGCCTCGCCATGCTCGGACACTTTCTCGACGGAGCGCGGGCGTGAGGCTCGACGCCGCGGTCGCGCATCCCGCCTCGCCCGATCTCATCGTCGACATCGAGCCGTCGAGCGGTCTGCGTCCGATCAACCTGCGCGAGCTGTGGACGTATCGCGAGCTGCTCTACTTCCTCGCGTGGCGCGACGTCAAGGTGCGGTACAAGCAGACCGTGCTCGGCGCGGCGTGGGCGATCCTGCAGCCGCTGCTGACCATGGCGGTCTTTGCGATCTTTCTGGGCCGCCTCGCGCACATCGCATCCGATGGCCTGCCGTACCCGCTGTTCTCGTTCGCCGGGCTCGTGCCCTGGACCTACTTCGCGACGGCGGTCACCTCGGGCGCGATGTCGATCGTCGGCAGCCAGCAATTGATCTCGAAGGTCTACTTCCCGCGGCTGATCATCCCGCTTGCCGCCACAGTGACGCCGCTGGTCGACTTCGCGATCGCCATGGTGATGCTCGTCGCGATGCTGCTCTGGTATCACGCCGTTCCCAGCGCGGCGATTGTCTGGCTGCCGTTGCTCGTGGTACTCGCCGTGGCGACCGCCTTCGCGACGTCGCTCTGGCTCTCGACGCTGACCGTGCTCTACCGTGACGTCCGGTACATCGTGGCGTTCCTGATGCAGTTCTGGATGTTCGCGACTCCGGTGGCCTACCCGGCGTCGCTCGTGCCGGAGCAGTGGCGGCTGCTGTACGGCCTGAACCCGATGACTGGCGTGGTCGAGGGGTTCCGCTGGGCGCTCGTCGGCGGTCCCTCTCCCGGACCGATCGTGGCGGCTTCGGCGGTGGTCGTGATCGCGATGCTCACCGCCGGCCTGGTGTTCTTCCGCCGCGCCGAAGGCACGTTCGCCGACGTCATCTGACACGTGTCCGACATCGCCATTCGCGTCGAGCATCTCGCCAAGCGCTACGCCATCGGCGCGCAGGTCGAACGCTATCAGACGCTGCGCGACACGCTCTCGCGCTTCGCGCGATCAGGGTTCCGCCGGTTTGGCGCGCGCGGCACCGACGCGCACATCTGGGCGCTCGACGATGTGTCGTTCGAGATCAGGAAGGGTCAAGTCGTCGGCATCATCGGCGGGAACGGCGCCGGGAAATCGACGCTGCTCAAGATCCTCTCACGCATCACCACGCCGACGCGCGGCCACGCGCGCATCTCGGGGCGCGTCGGATCGCTGCTCGAAGTCGGCACCGGATTTCACCCGGAGCTGACGGGCCGTGAGAACATTTTTCTCAACGGCGCGATCCTCGGCATGGCGAGGCGCGAGATCGCGAGGAAGTTCGACGCGATCGTCGCGTTCGCCGAAGTCGATCGCTTCATCGACACGGCCGTAAAGTACTACTCGAGCGGCATGTACGTGCGGCTCGCGTTCGCCGTGGCCGCCCACCTCGAGCCCGAGATCCTCATCGTCGACGAGGTGCTGTCGGTCGGCGACGCGCGCTTCCAGCAGAAGTGCCTCGGCAAGTTGGACGACGTCGCGAAGGCGGGGCGGACGGTGCTGTTCGTGACGCACAATATGGCGGCCGTCTATCGGCTGGCGACCTCCACCGTGTGGCTGAACCGCGGCGTCGTGGCGGCCATCGGCGATCCGAAGACGACCATCGCGAAGTATCTCGGCGGCGAGCGGCGCGCGCGCTATGTCGCGGAGCATCCGAGCGGCCGGCCGCAACTGCTCGAGGCGGAGGTGTGCGACGCGGCGGGCCGGCCCGCGAGCCGTGTGCTGAACACCGACGCCGTGGCCGTGCGGCTGCGCTACGCGCTTCCGCGGCGCACCCCGGGGACGGTGGTCGGCATCGGCGTCCTGTCGGCCGACGGCATCCCGCTCTTCACCAGCAACACGAACGACGTGTCGGCCGACGTCCCGGACTCCGCGGGCGAATACGAGGCCTCGGTCACGATTCCGCCGGACGTGCTCCTGGTCGGCGAGTATCACGTGGCCGTCTGCATCTGGGACCAGGCGGAGATTTTCGATCTCCAGGAACCGGCGATCTCGTTCGCGGTCGAGCACGGACCGTCGGTGTTGTACGCGAACACCGACGCGCGGAAAGGGTTCGTGCACGTGCCGTGCACCTGGAATGTCGGCGAGCGCATGCTGACCGGGCGCGCCGGATGATCCGCCAACAGCTGCGCCGCGGGCTGAACTACGCGCGCCAGACCGTTGTCGGCCGCCCGGCGCTGCCGGTCATGACGCGCCTGATTCGCGGCGATCAACGAGCGTCGACCTTTTTTGCCGCGATCGAATTCGTCAACTACGAGCAGGTGCCCGGCGACATCGTGGAGTTCGGCGTGTTCACCGGCATCAGCCTCGCGCTGCTGGCGCAGGGTCACCGGTTCGACGACAAAGGCATGGCGCGCCGCGTCGCCGGCTTCGATTCCTTCGACGGGCTGCCGCCCTCGGCGGAGGAGCACGCGCGCTGGCGTGAGGGGGCGTGTCAGACAAATCACGCCTGGCATCCGCTCGCCGCACCGGGCGCGCGCGTGACGCCCGAGATGACGCGCGAGCTCTTCGCGGCGTGCGGGCTGCCGGCGCCCGAGCTGCACGTCGGCCTGTTCGATCAGACGGTGCCGCCGGTCATTCCGGCGACGTACTCGGCGGTTGCCGTGGCGCACATCGACTGCGATCTCTACGAGTCGACACGGAGCGTGCTGACCGGCATCGCGCCGGCGCTGCAGGACGGCACCGTCCTGCTGTTCGACGACTGGTTCCACTACCGCGGCAACCCGCACAAGGGCGAGTCGCGCGCCTTCACGGAATTCCTCGACGCACATCCCGAGTGGCAGGCCGCGCACTATCGCTCGTACGGCACCTTCTGCAACGCCTTCATCCTGACGCGGAAGTGAGAATCGCCCACATCGGACCTCCGCTGGCGCGCCGGGGAGGGCCGGCCGGATATCTCTGGCAGCTCGAGCTGGCGGCGCGCTCGTCGTCCGCCGATCCGCGCCACGCGTTGACGTTTCCACCGCGTGAGGTTCCACCGGCGGCGCGACGCCCGTCGGTCCAGTCGCGCACGCGGAGAGTCGCCGGGAACGTAAAGCGTGCGCTGCTCGGCCCGCCGACCTTCTACCGCCCGTCCGCGGACGACCTGCGCCGCGAGGGCGGCGCGATCGACGCGCTGCTGCGCGCGTCGACGGAATCGGCGTGCACCGAGTCGATTGTCAGCATCGACGCGGCGCGCAACAGCCGCGCGGACGTGCTCTTCGCGCATGAAGCGGCGATCGCCGAGCAGCTGCTCGCGGTCCGCCAGCCGGGCCAGCAGGTCTGGCTCATGATGCATTCGCCGATTCCGTTCGGCTTGTATCTCGCGTGGTCGTTCAGCATCCCGGAGTGGGACTGGACCGAGATCGCGCGGCTGCCCGACGTTTCCCGCTGGACAGAGTGGGAAGTGGATCTGTGCGGGCGCGTCGATCGGCTGATCACGGCGTGTCCCGAAGCCGCCGCCGAGCTGGCGCGCGCGGACGCCCGGTTCGCGGCGCTGTCGTCGATCGACTACGTGCTCACCGGCGGCGCCGGTCCGCGGCGCCGCTTTCCCGACGAACCGGTTGCCGCGCTCCGGCGGCGCTGGCGGTTGCCGGAACGTGCGCCGACGGGGCTGTTTCTCGGCAGCGCGCAGCCCTATCGCGGGCTCGACGTGCTGTGTGCCGCCGCGGCGACGCTGCCGGCGTCGGTGCCGGGAACGATCGTGGTGGCGGGGCCCGCGCCCGCAAGCGTGCCGTCCCATCCGCGAATCCGCGCGCTCGGACCGGTGCGCGACGTCTCGGATCTGCTTCACGCCGTGGATTTCGTCGTCAACGTGAACCGCTTCAACCTGTTCGACCTGTCGACGATCGAGGCCGCCGAGGCCGGGCGGCCGATGCTGTTGCACGCGACCGGCGGGAATCTGCGGTTCCACCAGCTCGGCCTCGGTTGCCGCATGCTGGCCGATGTCGCTCCGGCGACCATCGCCGAAGGGCTCTCGGATCTCTTCACGATGAACGAGGCCGCGCGACGCGATCTCGGTGCGGCGTCGCGCCGTTGCTACGAGCAGCATCTGACGCCGGCGCACCTGTGGAACCGCCACGTCGAGATGTACGACCGCGCGGCGTCCGCGCGCACCGTGCTGCGGGCGACGCGATGAGCGCGACCAGGACCGAGGTGCTGATCGTCGGCGCCGGACCCACGGGGCTCGGCGCTGCGTGGCGCCTCACGGCGAAGGGCGAAACGAACTGGCTCGTGTGCGAGGCAGCGGAGCACGCCGGCGGCCTCGCGGGATCCGTCGTCGACGACCAGGGCTTCACGTGGGATCTCGGCGGCCACGTTCAGTTCAGCCACTACGACTACTTCGACGACCTCATGGACGATTTGCTCGGCCCCGACGGCTGGCTGTATCACCAGCGCGAGTCGTGGGTGTGGGTGCGCGGCCGCTTCGTGCCATATCCGTTTCAGCTCAACCTGCACCGGCTGCCCGAGGCGGAGCGCGTGCAGTGCGTCCGCGGGCTCATCACTGCGTCGCTCGCGGCGCAGAGAATTGGGACGAACGGTCCGCCGCCGGAGAGCTTCGGGGAATGGATCGACGCGGCGTTCGGGCCCGGCATCGGCGACGTGTTCCTGCGGCCCTACAACTTCAAGGTCTGGGCGTATCCGCTCGAAGAGCTCTCGTGGTCGTGGATCGGCGATCGCGTCGCACTGGTGGATCTGCCGCGCGTGGTGGAAAACATCAGGCTCGACCGCGACGATGTGTCGTGGGGCCCGAACAATCAGTTTCGGTTTCCACGCTGTGGCGGCACCGGCAGCATCTGGCGGGCGCTGGCGCGCCGGCTCGTCGACGCGGCACCGAATCGCCTGCAGTTCGGGCGGCGGCTGACGCACGTCGAGACCGTCGCCCGCACCGCGGCGTTCGCCGACGGATCGTCGGTTCGCTACGATCAGCTGATCACCACGATTCCGCTCGACAGGCTCGTGGCGATGACCGATCTGGCGCCGGCGTTGTCTGATGCGGCAAGCGATCTCCGGTCCTCGTCGACGCACGTGGTCGGCATCGGCGTGCACGGGAGCGCAGGCCCGCATCTGGCCGGCAAGTGCTGGATCTATTTTCCCGAAGCGAACTGCCCGTTCTACCGCGTGACGCACTTCTCGCATTACTCGCCGCTCAACGTGCCGGACATCACGCGCCACTGGTCGCTGATGGCGGAAGTGTCGGAATCGCCGGCCAAGCCGGTCGACGCCGCGCGAGTGGTCGACGAGACGATCGACGGGCTGGTCAACACGGCGCTCATTCCGGATCGCGCGGCGGTGCATCACACGTGGCACCGCCGCCTGACGCACGGCTATCCGACGCCGTCGCGCGGCCGCGACCGCGCGCTCGCCGTCATCATGCCGGCGCTCGAGGCGCGCGGGGTCTACAGCCGCGGCCGGTTCGGCGCGTGGAGATACGAAGTGTCCAACCAGGATCACAGCTTCGCGCAGGGCGTGGAATGCATCGATCACCTCCGGGCGGGAGCGCCGGAGACGACGCTCGGTCAGCCTGAGGTCGTCAACGCGCGGCGCTCGCAGCCTCGGGCGGTTGCGCGATGAGGCCGAGCGTCGTCTACGTGGTCCCCGACAAGATGGGCGGGATGATGAACATCATCGCCAATCTGCTGGCGCACCGGCGGCCCGATGCGCTGGAGTACCACGCGGTGTTGACGCACAACCATTTGCACACGGACCTGCGGTTCGCGCGCCCGCTCGCAGCCGACACGCAGACGACGATCGAGTACACGCTGCCGGTGGAGAACCTGCACGCCGTGATGCGCCGCGTCGCGCAGGCGGTGCCGCCGGGCCCCGGCGTGTACGTCGCGGGAGACCTGCTCGATCTCGCGACGGCGTCGGTGCACGATTTCGGCCGCGCGGTCATCTACGTGCTGCACGGCGATTCGGACTACTACTACGACCTGGCCGTGAAGCACGACGCGGTCGTGCACGCGTTCATCGCGTACAGCCGTCGCATGTATGAGCAGCTGCTCGCGCGGCTGCCGCACCGCACCGGCACGATTTTTCATCTGCCGTACGGCATCCCGCTGCCTGCCATCGCGACGCGGCCGCCCGGCGGACCGCTGCGGCTGGTGTTCGCCGGACGGTTCGAGCAACAGCAGAAGGGGATCTTCGATCTGCCGGAGATCGACCGCGCGCTGAGCGCGCAGGGCGTCGTCGTGGAGTGGACGATCGCCGGCGCCGGCCCGGACGAGATGGAGCTGAAGCGGCGCTGGGCCTTCAACCCGCACGTGCGATGGATGGGCGCGCTGTCGAACGACGCGGTGATCGCGCTCTACGCCATGGAGGATATCTTCGTCCTGCCGACGCGCGTCGAAGGCTTTCCGGTCGCGCTCGTGGAGGCGATGGGCGCCGGCGTGGTCCCGGTCGTCAGCGACATCGAGAGCGGCGTTCCCGAAGTCATCGCGTCCGCGCGCACGGGCGAGCGGCCGCCGGTCGGCGACATCCGCGCATTCGCCGCGGCGATCGCGGCGCTCGATCGCGATCGGCCGCGCCTCGCGGCGATGGGCGCCGCCGCGCGCCAGAGCATCGTCGAGCGATTCGACATCCGCGATCGCGTGACGGCGTATCAGGCGCTGTATGCGCGGTGGCCCGAGCTCTATCGGCCGCTCGCCGCTGCCAGGCATCTGCAGTACGGCAGCCGGCTGGACAAGCCGTGGCTGCCCAACGCGGTCGTCCGCGCCGTGCGATCCACGATGAGACATCTATGAAAGTACTCATTCTGTGCGGCGGCCTGGGATCGCGCCTGGGGAACACCGCCGGCGAGCTGCCGAAGCCGATGGTGCCGGTCGGCGGCCGGCCGATGGTGTGGCACATCATGAAGGGGTTCGCGCACTGGGGTTACCGCGACTTCATCCTGTGCCTCGGCTATCGCTCCGATCTGTTCAAGCAGTACTTCCTGAACCTGTCGATGATGCTGCACGACGTGACGCTCGATTGGTCGAACGGCGGCCCGCCGACGCTGCATGAGCGCCCGCCGGAAATCGACTGGAGAATCACGCTCGCCGACACCGGGCTCGACAGCCTGACGGGGGCGCGCGTGAAGCGCGGGGCCGCGTTCGTGCCGCCCGAGGACGACCTGTTCGCCGTGACGTACGGCGACGGTGTCACCAACGTCGATTTCCGGAAAGTCGTGGCGTTTCATCGCGCGCACGGCAAGCTGGCGACCGTGACCGCGGTGCATCCGCCGGGGCGGTTCGGCGAGCTTGCCTTCGGCAACGGCGGCCGCGTCGAGGAGTTCAACGAGAAGCCGCAGGTCTCCGCCGGCTGGATCAGCGGGGGCTTTTTCGTGTTCTCACGCGGCTTGCTCGATCGGCTGTCGGACCGCGAAGACTTGATGCTCGAGCGCGAGCCGCTGCAGCAGCTCGCGCGCGATGGCGAGCTGATGGCGTACCAGCACGACGACTTCTGGTTCTGCATCGACACGCCGCGCGACTATCACCAGATCTCGGAGATGTGGGCCACCGGCCGCCCGCCGTGGGTCGTGTGGGACGGCGCGCGATGACGATGACGCCCTGGGTCGACGCGTATCGCGGCCGCCGCGTGCTTGTCACCGGCCACACCGGCTTCAAAGGCGGATGGCTGTCGCTGTGGCTCTCCGAGCTCGGAGCGGACGTCACTGGCTACAGCCTCGCGCCGTGGACCGAGCCCAATTTCTTCACCGCAGCGCGGATCGGGAGCCGCGTGCGCCACCACGAAGGCGACGTGCGCGACCTCGCGTCGCTGCGCGCGGCGTGGCAGGCGTGCCGGCCCGACGTCGTCTTTCACCTCGCGGCGCAGCCGATCGTGCGCGAAAGCTATCGCAACCCCGTCGAGACGGTGACGACCAACGTGGTCGGCACGACGCACGTGCTCGAGCTCGCGCGCGAATCATCGTCGCCGATCGCGATGGTCTGCGTGACCAGCGACAAGTGCTACGACAACGTCGAATGGCCGTACGGGTACCGCGAAGACGATCGGCTCGGCGGCGCCGACGTGTACAGCGGCAGCAAGGCCGCCGCCGAAGTCATCGTCAGCAGCTTTCAGCGCAGCTTCTTCACCACGGTCGATCGCCCGGCCGTCGCGAGCGCCCGCGCCGGCAACGTGATCGGCGGCGGCGACTGGGCGACGGATCGCATCGTGCCCGACTGCATTCGCGCGCTGAGCACGGGCCGTACGATCGAGGTCCGCAATCCGCACGCGGTGCGGCCCTGGCAGCACGTGCTCGAACCGCTGTCGGCGTATCTGACCCTCGGCGCGCGGCTGCAGCAGCGCGACGAGACGGGCCTCGCGGCGCGCGGTCCGTGGAACTTCGGCCCGACGATCCCGAACGCGCGATCGGTCGGCGCGGTCGTGTCGGCGGTGATTCGCGAGTGGGGCGCCGGGGAGTGGCGGCAGCCACCGGCCAACGCCGCGGGCCCCGAGGCGACGCTCTTGCGTCTTGCGATCGACAAGGCGCAGATTCAGCTCGGCTGGTCCCCGCGGTGGAACTTCGACGAGGCGATCCGGCGCACGGTGCATTGGTACAAGGCTTTCTACGCGGGCGCCGATATGGCCGCTTGCACCACGGCGCAAATCGCGGAGTACATGCAGCGCGGAGCGGCCGTTGCCCGGATCTGATCGCCGCGTGGCCGGCGTGGAAGTCCGGCCGCTGACCGTGCTCGCCGACGAGCGTGGCGCCCTCCTGCACATGCTGCGCGCCGACGCGCCCCATTTTCAGCAGTTCGGCGAGATCTATTTCAGCCTCGTCAGGCCCGGATTCGTGAAGGCCTGGCACCGCCACCGCGACATGGTGCTGAATTACGCCGTGCCGCATGGCCGCGTCCGCGTCGTCGTGTACGACGATCGCGAGGGATCGCCCACCCAGGGGGCGGTGATGGAGATCGAGGCGGGCGAGGGCGACTATCGGCTCATCACGATTCCGCCCGGCACGTGGTCCGGGTTCATCGCGCTCGGCGGGGCGCCGGCGCTCGTGGCCAACTGCGCCACGCTGCCGCACGATCCGCGCGAAATCGATCGGCGCGCCGCTGACGACCCGGCCATTCCGTATGTCTGGTCCGCAGACGCGCGATAGCATCTCGCTCGCCGGACGCCGCATGCTCGTCACCGGTGCGCGCGGGTTCCTGGGATCGCGTCTGATGCCTGCGCTGGCCGCGGCCGGCGCCAACGCGCACGCGTTTCAGGGCGACGTCACCGACGCGGCCGCCGTGCGCGCCGCTGTCGCGGCCGTCCGCCCCCACGTCGTCTATCACATGGCCGCGTACGGGACGACGCCGGTTCAGCGCGACGAGGCGCGGATGCGCGACGTCAATGTCGGAGGCATCGCGCGCGTGTGGGAAGCGATCGATGCGCTGCCCTGTCGCATCGTGCAGACCGGCACGTGCGCGGAGTACGGGCCAGCGGCGGGTCCGCTCCGCGAAGACCACGTCTGCCGTCCGGCGACCGCGTATCCGCAGACCGTGCACGAAGCGGTGCTCTTCTCGCTCGATCGCGCGCGCCGGACTGGCCGCGAGCTGATCGTGCTGCGCCCGTTCGGCCCGTACGGGCCCGCGGATCGCCCCGAGCGCCTCGTGCCCCACGTGATCGACGGGCTGCTGTCGGGGGGACGCGTCGCCGTGACGACTGGGGAACAGCGTCGCGATTACTCCTACGTGGACGATCACGTCCGGGCGCTGATGCTCGCTGGAGCGCGATCGCTGACCGACCTGCCGGCGGTGTTCAACATCGGGTCCGGGGGCCCTATTCGGGTGCGCACGCTCGTCGAGACGATTGCATCGGTGGTCGGCGCAGACGCCATCGCGCGCGTGGACTTCGGCGCCGTGCCGTGGCGGGCCACCGACAGCAGTGACATGTTCGCGGACATCGGCGCCGCACGGCGCGTCCTTGGCTACGAGCCGCGGGTGGCGCTCGAGGACGGTCTGTCGCGCACGGTCGCGTGGCACCGCACGGCTCGCGCCGAGGCGGCTCGTTGAGCATGCCGCTCGTCAGCGTGCTCCTGACCTCGTACAACCGCGCGCCGTACATTGCCTCGTCGATCGAGAGCGTGCTCGCACAGACGTTCGGCGACTTCGAGCTGCTCATCACCGACAACTGCTCGACCGACGGCACCGCGGACATCGCGCGCTCCTACGAGCGGCTCGACACGCGGGTCCGCGTCGTCGTCAACGAGAGGAACCTCGGTCAGTTCGGCAATCGGAACCGCGCGGCGGAGCTCGCCGGCGCGCCGCTGCTCAAGTATCACGACTCGGACGATCTGATGTATCCGCACTGTCTGGCCGCGATGGTGCCGCCGATGCAGGTGTATCCGGAGGCCGCGTTCGGGCTGTCGAGCGGCAGCTACTGGTTCGGCGGACCGTGCCCGATGTCGATGACGCCGAGGATGGCGTACCAGCGGGAGTTTCTCGGATCGGGCATGTTCAATGCCGGGCCGGCGGGCGCAATCTTCCGCGCCGACGCGTTCAAGCTGCTCGGCCGGTTCACCGACGCGGGCGCGCCGTCAGACTACTTGTTCTGGCTGCGTGCGTGCGCGCGCGTGATGGTGTTGCTGCTCCCGGCCGATCTGTTCTGGTACCGCGTTCACGCGGATCAGGAATTTCAGAGCCCGGGCGTCGCGCGGCAGTATGCGGAAACGATCCGCGATACATGGGCGGCGCTCGCCGATCCGGCCTGTCCGTTGACTGCCCCGGAACGAGAGCAGGCGCGGCGCAACGTCATGGCGAGGCAGGTGAAGCTGCTCTGGCGCGACATCCGAGCGCGCCGCTTCGCACTGGCGCACACGCGCATCACCGCGGGCCCGACGCTCGGCGAATGGATCCACTACCTGCGGCTGCCGCAGCGCGACGCGTGGGCCGGCACACCGCCCTTCGACGACCGGGCCGGCCGCGCCCCGTCCGCGCCGGCCGTCAACGACGCGATGCGCTCATGATGAGGCCCGTCGGACGAACGCTGAAGCGCGCCTTCAGCCGCGCCGCCGCCGCCGTCAGCGGCCGCCACATCTGCGTGCTCTCACCCGACGCGCGCGAGGAGGGCGCCATCCTCGACGTCCGTGCGCCGTACCGCGTCGGCGACGATCAGCTCTCCATCGATCTGCTCGAGCGTTCGACCGGCACGCTCCAGGCGACGCTGCTCGGTTATGTCGGGCATCAGGCGACGCGCGTCCTCTGGACCAGCTCGTCGCAGGCGTACAGCGGGCCGTCGCGCTTTCAGTTCTGCGTCGCCACCGGCGAAGTCGCGTTGAATGGCACGTCGTGGGGCCGCGCCGATGCCGCCACAGTTGGTCCGCGGTTCTGCTGGCGCCTGACGCATACCCGCGAGGCGCGCGTGCGCGAGCGGCTGACGAGCCACTACCGCGTCGCGCGGACCGGCGACGATCACGGCGAAGCCTATTACGCCGGCAACAACTACGTCGATTACGAAGCGGAATCGGCGGGTCAGCGCGCGGAGATCCTCGCGCTGCTCGCGCAATATCACGCATGCGCGCCGCTCCTCGAGGCGGGCTGCGCGACCGGACGCCTGCTCGCCGACATCGAGGCGCGCCACGGCATCGCGGGCTTCGGGGTCGACGTCTCCGAATGGGCTGTGGCCGAAGCGTCTCGCAAGCTCGGACCGGATCGCGTGTGGGCGCTCGACCTCGAACGCGATCCGATGCCCGAGGTCATCCGGCGCGCCGCGCCGATTCGCACCATCGTGATGTTCGCCGTGCTCGAGCATCTGCGCGACCCGCAGGCGGTGCTGGCCGCGCTGACGCAGCTCTCGGCGCCAGGCACGCTGCTGCTGCTGGAGACGACGAATTGCGACAGCCTGTGCCACCGCATCTTCGGCGGCGACTGGGAAGGGTACTTCGATCGCACGCACCACGGCGTCGACGTCGTGGGCGTGCGCGCCGTGCCGGCGTGGCTCCTTGCGCTCGGCTGGACGATCGTCGAGCTGCGAACGAAGGTCATCTGGGATCGCAGCGCCGATCCGACGCACGCGACCCTCCGCGACTGGTGGGACAGCGACGCGCGGTTCCGGCGTCTGGTGCACGAGCGCGATCTCGGCGACCTGCTGCTCTGCGTCGCGGTCAAATCATGAAAATTCTCCAGGGTGTCGGCTGGTATTACCCGGAGAGCTGGGGCGGTACGGAGATTTATGTGGCCGGGCTGGCGCGCCGCCTTCGCGCGGCCGGGCACGAGGTCGTCGTCGCGGCGCCCGATCCGTCGCACGCGATCGAACGGCGGTACGAGCACGACGGGATTCCGGTCTACCGGTACCCGATTCCGGCAGAGCCGACGCGTGCGGAAGCGCAAGGCAGCACGGTCGTGCGCGGCGCCGAGCGGTTTCATCGCTGGCTCGAGGCCTTCCGGCCGGACGTCGTTCATTTGCATACGTTCGTGACGGGGCTGGGCCTCGCCGAAGTCGACGCGGCGCGGGCCGCCGGCGCGCGCGTCATCGCCACCACGCACGCCGCCAGCCTCGGATTCATCTGCGCGCGCGGCACGATGATGCAGTGGGGCTCCGAGCCGTGCGACGGGATCACGAGCGAGAAGAAGTGCGCCGCCTGCATGCTGCACCACCGGGGCATGCCGCGTTCCATTGCGTCGCTGGTCGCCGGCCTTCCCGGCGCCGTCACCGAGCTGGCGCGCCATGCACCCGGTCCGATCGGCGCCGCCTTCGCGCTGCCGGCCTACATCCGCGATCAGCAGGCGCGTCAGCGCCGCCTCCTCGCGACGGTCGATCGCCTCGTGCTGTTGACCGACTGGGCGCGCAACACCGTGGCGTCGAACGACGCGCCGCCGGAGAAACTCGCCGTCAACCGCCTCGGCGTTGCGCATCGTCTGTTCACGCGGAAGCCTGGCCCCGACGAGCGTCCGACGAACACGCCTGTGCATCTCGCGTACGTCGGGCGGTTCGATCCCATCAAAGGCGTCGCTGATTTCGTGCGCGCGCTGACGAGCCTCTCCGCCGACGTGCCGTTCCGCGCCGAGCTGATTGGCCCTGTGTTTACCGCGGCCGAGCAAGAGGTCGTCGACGACGTCCGGCGCCTGATCGGCGGCGACGCGCGCATCATCGTCGCGGCGCCGATTCCGCACGCCCGCATGTTGCCGGCGCTGGCCGATTTCGACGTGATCTGTTGTCCATCGCTCGCCGCCGAGGGCGGGCCGACGGTCGCCATCGAGGCGCATGCGGTCGGCACGCCCGTGATTGGGACGCGCATCGGCGGCCTCGCCGAGCTCGTCACCGACGGCGTGAACGGCCGCTTGGTGCCGCCAGGCGACTGGCGGGCCCTTGCCGACGCGATCCGGTCGATGGTCGCCGATCCCGCGGCCACGATCGACCGCTGGCGTCGCGTGCTGCCGCCGGTCCGCACGCTGGACGATGTGACGCGCGATTACCTCGTGCTGTACGCCGCATGACACCGGCGCTCCTGCAGCGTGCGAAGGACATCGGGCCGCGTATGACGACTCGCGTGCGCTGTCTGCTCCGCGGCCACGGTCTGCCGCGATGGGGCAACCTGCGGCGGACGACGCCCTTCTCGTCGACGTTCGGATTCGAGCGCGGCACGCCCATCGATCGCCGGTATCTGCACCAGTTTCTGCACGCGCATCGCGCTCTCATCACCGGCGACGTGCTCGAAGTGCAGACCAGTTCGTACACGCGTCGTTACGGCCGCGATCTCCGGCGCACGGACACGTTCGATATCAACCCGGTGTTTCATCCGACATGTCTCTGCGATCGCGCGCACTCGGAGAACACCTTGCCGACTGCCGCGTTCGACTGCGTGCTCCTGCCGCAAACGCTGCAGCACCTGCGCGAGCTCGACGCGTGCCTCGCCCACCTCCTCCGCATCGTCCGGCCGGGGGGCGTGATCCTGGCGTCGGCCGCCGGTCTCATGCCGCTCACCGCCGACGTGCCCGATTACTGGCGCCTGTCGCCGGACGGCTGGCGCGAGCGTCTGTCGCGCGCGTGGAGCGGCGGCGAGGTCACCGTCGAGGGGCACGGCAACTGTCTGACCGCCATTGCGTCGCAGCTCGGACTGGCGCTCGAGGAGCTCACCGACGCGGAGCTCGATGCCCGCGATCCGCGCTACCCGGTTCTCACCACGATTCTGTGCCGCACGCCTCGATGAATTTTGCCGCCGCACAGTCGCTCAAGCGCGGCCTCCTCGCCACCGGCCACTACCGCCGCGCGCTGCGCCGCGCGCGCTTTCCCGGCGTCGTCGTCCTCGGCTATCACGGGTTGCGCGGCGACGACTGGCCCGACGGATCGATGGCGTTCGAGAACCTGCACGTGCGCGCGTCGACGTTCGCCGCGCACTGCCGGGTCATCCGCGACACCTGCGACCCCATCTCGCTCGACGACTGGCGCGCCGCCATCAACGGCACGGCGCCGCTGCCGCCGCGGCCCGTGCTCATCACCTTCGACGATGGGTATCGCAGCGTGTTCACGATTGGCGCGCCCATGCTCGCGGCGCACGGACTCCCGGCCGTTGTCTTTGCCTGCTCCGATCCGGTGGCGCGGCGCGCGCTGCTCTGGTTCGACGCCGTCGCGGCGCGCGACGGCGAAGCGGCCGTCGAGCCGTGGAAGGGCCGCGATTACGCGCCGTGGCTGGCGGCGTGCGCCCGCGGCACGCAGGCGGTTTCCGATACGGACGCTCGCGCATTGATGACATCGGAGGAGCTTGGAATCTTGAGCCGGCAGCCGGGCATCGAGATCGGCGGCCACACGGCGAGGCATCCGATTCTCGCGCAGGCGCCGCCCGCTGCGCAGCGTGAGGAGATTCTCGAGAATCGCGCCGCGCTCGAAGCGTGGATCGGGCGCTCCGTGCGCGCCTTCGCGTACCCGAACGGGCGGCCGGGCGTCGACTACACCGCCGACACGGTCGCGATTCTTGGCGATCTCGGGTTCGACTTCGGCTTCACGATGCGGCCCGCTTTCGCCACAGCCGGCGAGCCGGCGCTGGAGCGCTCGCGCTTCATGGTCGTCTCCGAAGTGATGGCGCCCGAGCTGGCGCATCGTCTGGCGTACGCGTGGCCGCGATGAGCGGGCGCGTCTCGGTCGTGACGGCCGGTCACCTCTCGACCTGCCCCCGCATGCTGAAGGCCGCTGACGCGCTGCACGGCGCCGGCTACCGCGTGCGCGTCGTCAGCGTGAATCACACGCCGTGGGCGAGTGCCGCGGATCGCGCCGTCGCAGCCACACGTGCGTGGGCATGGACCCTCGTCGACTACGATCGGTCGACCGCGCGGGCCCTGCGGCTCATGACCGGCGCGCGCTTTCACGCCGCTCGGGCTGTGTCGGCCGCTGTCGGCCCCGATCGCGTGCCGATGTCCGTCGTCAGGCGCGCGTACAGCCGCGCGCACGATGAGATCGTTCGCGCCGTCGTGTCACAGCCGGCCGATTTCGTGTACGGCGGAACCACTGGCGCGCTGGCGGCGGTCGCCGAGTCCGCCGCCGCGCTGCAGGTGCCGTACGGGATCGATCTCGAAGACTTTCATTCCGCGGAGCAGAACGGTCCCGACAGCGATCACGTGCACGCGCTCGCCACGCGGATCGAGCGGCGCGTCGTCGCGGGCGCCGCGCGCGTCACGGCGGGGAGCCCGATGATCGCCGAGGCGTATGCGCAGAAGTACGGGGTGCGGCCGATCCCGATCCACAACACGTTCTCGCTTCGCCTGCCCATGCAGCCGGTGGCGGGGGACCCGCCTGCGCTTCGTTTGTACTGGTTCAGTCAAACGCTCGGACCCGGCCGCGGGCTCGAGGAGATGGTTCACGGGATCGGACGGAGCGGCGTGCGAGCGGAATTGCACCTGCGCGCGCGGCCGATTCCGGAGTACGTCGAATCGCTGCGCCGGCTGCAGCGGCAGGTTGCGCCGTCGATGATCATCGCGCACCACGACCCGGCGTCACCCGACGCGATGGTGGAGCTGGCGCAGAACTATGACGCAGGCTTTTCGTGCGAGGAGCCGGCCGTGCTCAATCGCCGGCTGTGTCTGTGCAACAAGATTTTCACGTATCTTGCCGCGGGCGTGCCGGTGATCCTCAGCCGGACCCCCGCCCAGGCGGCGCTCTCGGCCGATCTCGGCGCGGCGGCGCTCAGCTACGACTGCGGCGACGTCGATGGGCTCGGCGATCGGCTGCGTCACTTTGGCGAGGACCCCGACGCGCGGCGCCAGGCGCGATGCGCGGCGCGGGCGGCTGCCGAGCGGCGGTGGCACTGGGAGCATCCCGACGATCGCGGCGCGCTGCTCGCCGCGGTGGCGGAAGGCCTGGGTTGATGCGGATTCTGCTGGTCATGGATCCCCTGATCGCGGTGCCCCCACGGCACTACGGCGGCATCGAGCGGGTTATCGCCGACCTCGCCGATCGGCTGCGCGATCGCGGCCACGACGTGACGCTCTGGGCGGCGCCGGGTTCCGGCACAACGGTCCGCCTCGAGTCGTTTGGACACGAAGGGGAATGGACACGCTGGAGCAACGTGCGCAATACGCTGACGCTCAGCGCGCGCTTCGTGCGCGGGACGCGCCGGTTCGACGTCATCCACAACTTCGGACGGCTGGCGTACCTCGCGGCCATCTTCCGGCGGGACCTGCCGAAGGTGCAGACCTACATGCGCAAGGTCAATCCCGCCAACATGCGCAAGGCCGCGCGGCTCGGCGCGCGAAGGCTGCACTTCACGGGTGTCAGCGCCGCCATCCGCGATACGGGATCGCCGGGCGGCGGCGAGTGGAGCGTCATCTACAACTGCGCGGCTCCGGAGCGATACACGTTTCACGGCGACGTCGATGCGCGAACGGCGCCGCTGGTGTTCCTCGGCCGCCTCGAGCGTTGCAAGGGGCCTCACACGGCGATCACGGTCGCGCAGCGGTTGAACCGCCGGCTGATTATCGCAGGGAACATTTCGACGCTGCCCGAGGAGAAAACGTTCTTCGAGCAGGAAGTGGCGCCGCGCATCGACGGCACGCTGATCTCCTACGTGGGGCCCGTCGACGATGCGCAGAAAGACGCGTTGCTCGGCGGCGCGGCGGCGATGCTCATTCCGATCGAGTGGGAGGAGCCGTTCCCGGTCGTCCTGCCCGAATCACTGCTGTGCGGGACGCCGGTCATCGCGTTTCGGCGCGGCGGCGTTCCTGAAGGCATCGCCCACGGCCGTACGGGATTCAACTGCGACACGATCGACGAGATGTGCGATGCGGTCGGGCGGCTCGGCGAGCTGCGCCGCGCCGACTGCCGCGCCGAAGGCGAGCGCCGGTTCAGCGACCGCGCCATCACGGACGAGTACGAACAACTGTATCGACGCTTGCTTGATGGCAGGGCCGGCAGTTGACCCGCCGCGTACTGCTCGTCAGCCCCCACTTTCCGCCGGACAGCACCGCCGGCACGCATCGCGCGCGGCTGCTCGCGCCGCACTTGCGCGCGCACGGCTGGGAGCCAACCGTACTGACCGTCGATCCCCGCGACTACGAGGGCGCGCTCGACCCGACGCTCGCTCGCAGCGTGCCGTCGGATCTGCGCGTGGTTCGCGCCCGCGCGTGGCCTGCGGGCCTGACACGTCGCTTCGGCGTCGGCGATCTCGGACTGCGCGCGTTCGAGGGCCTCTGGCGGGAAGCCTCGCACCTGCTGTCGCACGAGCGCTTTGAAGCCTTGTTCATCACGATCTATCCGGCCTACGCGGCGCTGCTCGGGCCTCTGTTGAAGCGACGATTCCGTGTGCCGTTCGTGCTCGATTATCAGGATCCGTGGGTCGGCGAGTGGGGCCGCACGGTTGGACCCGGTGCAAACGGCGGCCCTGATGGGAGAAGCCGCGTCAGCCGTTTCGCCGCGATGCGGCTCGAGCCCGTCGCGCTCCGCGCCGCCGACGGCGTCACGGCGGTGTCCGCCGCGACCTACGAACAGGCGCTCGCGCGCCATCGCATCGCGCGCCCCGCAGCGACCGCCGAGCTTCCCATCGGGTGGGACCAGGCGGATGCCGCGTTCCTGCGGGCGCGCACGGAGGATCGGTCGCGCGTGATTCCAGCGGGCGACGGACGGGTTCACATCGCCTACGTCGGCACGCTGCTGCCGACCGGCCTCGAGACGCTCCGTGCCGTCTACGCCGCCTGCGTGCGGCTGCGCCAGCGCGACGCCGTGTCCGCAGCGAGGCTGCGGCTGCACTTCGTCGGCACCAGCAATCAGCGATCGGCCGGCGCGCCGCCGCGCGCCATGCCTCTCGCGCGCGAGTTCGGCGTCGACGATCTCGTCACTGAACATCCGGCGCGGCTGGATTACTTCGACGCGCTGCAGACGCTCGACGATGCGACCGCTGTTCTCTTGATGGGCAGCCGCGAGCTGCACTACACGCCCAGCAAAGTGTTCCCGGCGATGCTCAGCGGACGGCCGCTGCTCGCGCTCTATCACGCCGGGAGCACCGCCACCGACCTTCTGCGGCGGTTCGGCGGGCCGCCGGCCGTGCGGCTGGTGACCTACGACGACGATCGGCCGGTAGCCGGGCGGGTCGACGAGATCGCCACGCATCTGTGCGACCTGGTCCGACGGCCGCAGTACGACGAGGCCGCCGTCGATCGGCGCGTGCTCGACGCGGTGTCCGCGCGATCCCTCGCGGCGCGCCTCGCGGGCGTGCTGGATCGGGTGTCCGCATGAACCCGATTCGGCTGACGATCGTCGAGACGCATCCTGTGCAGTACAACGTGCCCTGGTTCCGTTACCTGACCCAGCACTGTCCCGCCCTCGATCTGACCGTCCTGTATGCCTCGCGTCCCACGCCGCTGCAGCAGGCGGTCGGATACGACCGGTCGTTCGAATGGGACATTCCGATGTTCGACGGCTACCGCTGGCGGATCGCGCGGGACAGCCGGGCGGCCGATTCATTCGACAGCGCCCGCTTCCGCGGCCTCGACATCCCGGAGATCGGCGACGTCATTGCCGAGACGAATCCCGACGTCGCGCTCGTGGCCGGATGGCACTCGATCACGCAAGTGCGCGCGCTGGCCGTGTGCCGGCGGCGCGGCGTCCCGTTGGTCTATCGAGGCGACACGCACCTCGGCACGCGGCCGTCCGGACTGCGGCGGCTGTTGTGGAGCGTCAGGACGCGCGCCCTGCTGCGACAGTACTCAGCGCATCTGGCGGTCGGCGCGCTCGCGCGCGAGTACCTGCTCGCGCATGGCGTGCCGCCGACGCGCATTTATGCCTCTCCACATGCCGTCGACAACGAGTATTTTGCGCGGATGGCGGCTCCGCACCTGACCGAATCGGGCCGCGCCGGGGCGCGTCGCGCGTTCGGCTTCGAGCGCGACGATTTCGTCGTCCTGTTTGTCGGGAAGGTCAACGAACGCAAGCGCGTCAGCGATGTCATCCGCGCCGTTCCAGCCATCGGAGGCCATGTCGCCGTCCTCGTCGCCGGCGAAGGCGAACAGCAGGCGGCGGCGAAGGAGTTGGCCGCAGGCCTGGGCGTGCGCGTGACATGGGCGGGCTTCCTGAATCAGGGCGAGCTTGGACGCGCGTACGCGGCCGCGGACTGTCTCGCGCTGCCGAGCCGCTCGGAGTCCTGGGGGCTTGTCGTCAGCGAGGCGATGGCCACGGGTCTGCCCGCCGTGGTGGCCGACACGGTTGGCTGCGCGCCCGACCTCGTCATTTCCGGCGAGACCGGCGAAACGTTTCGCAGCGGCGACGTGTCCGATCTCGCGGCGGCGCTCGGCCGCATTCGCGCGCGCGGAGGACGGTCGCACATGGCTGACGCCTGCCGGCAGCGCGTCGCCAACTACGCGTTCCCGCGGCTGGCCACCGGGCTCGTCGCGGCGTGCGAGGCGGTGGCGCGGCCGCGGCGCGCGCCGCGGGTCCTCGCGTGCTGCGGCGGCATGGTGATCGTCTCGGGCCTCGAGCGGATGGTCTTCGAGGTCCTGCGCATTGTCCGCGAGCGCGGCGGGACGGTGCACTGTGTCGTCAACGGGTGGGAGAACCACCGCATCGTGCCGCTCGTCGAGCGCATCGGCGCGAGCTGGTCGATCGGCTACTACATGTACGGCTTCAGCCGGCGCAGCGTGAACCCTCTTCGGCACGCGCAGTCGGTGTGGGACATCGTGCGCACGAGCGCCGGGTTGATACGCGACGCGCTCCGGTTCCGCCCGACGCACGTGCTCGTCCCCGAGTACTCCGCCATCCTGCGCAACGCACCGGCCCTCGCGCTGCTTCGCCTGTTCGGGGTGCGCATCGTGTTCCGAATCGGCAACGCGCCCGAGCGCGGACACGTGTACGACCTGCTGTGGCGTCGCGTGCTGCCGCCGTTTGTGACGACCTTCGTGCCGAACTCGCGATTCAGCTACGGCCGCCTGCAGGAGACCGGTGTCCCCGCGCGCAAGATCACGCTGATTCGCAACGCGTTGAGCCGGAGGACGCTGCTCGATCAGACCGACGAAGACGTCGTGCGCCTGGCGGCCTCGCGGCGAACGTTGCTCACCGTCGGGCAGGTCGCGCCGTTCAAAGGCACCCATCTGGCCGTCGACGCGGCGCTCGGGCTGATCGCCCAGGGGCGCGACGTGCAGGCGATCATCGTCGGCGCGCTGCCGGTGTGGCCGCCCGACCTGGTCGCGTACGTCCGCGATCTGCAGGAACGAATTGCCCGCGCCCGGGCGACCGATCGCGTGCACTTCGTCGGCGCGCGCGAGAACGTGCCCGCGATCATGCGCGCGAGCTACGTGCTGGCCGCGCCGATTCTGCAGGAAGAGACGTTCGGGAACGTGGTGCTCGAGGCGCGGAGCGTCGGCCTGCCGGTCGTCACCTTCGGCCGGGGCGGTCTCGGCGAACTGGTCACTCACCGCGAAACCGGCTACCTCTGTCCCACGGCCGATCTCGCCGGCTTGCGCGAAGGGTTGCAGTATTTTCTGACGCAGCCCGCCGAGCGCGAGCGTGCAAGCGCGCAGAGCCTCGCCGCGGCCGCGCGTCCGGACAACGATTGCACATCGACCGAATTCGAGCGGCGCTGGTGGGCCCTGTTCGAACGCGCGAGTTGATGGTGAAGGCCGGATCATGATCTGCGGCTGGTTCTCGTCGCCAGGACATGGCGCGCGATCGGCACAGGTGGTCGCAGCAATGGCGCACGCCGTTCGTGTGCACCGCGACGAGCGATGGGTGATTCATCAGGCTGCCGCCGGCCTCGCGCTCGCGGTCATCCATCGCGATGCGGACGACGATCCGTCGATGCATGCACCGGTTGTCTCCGCGGATCGGCGTTTCTGGCTGTGGATGGCGGGGGAGGCTTACGACGGCGGCACCCTGTGCCACGTTCCGTCAGTTGCCGCCAGCCGGACGCCCGCGTTCCGTCGGACGCTGCTGGACGCCCTCCTCGCGCACGGACTCGACGCTCTCGCGAGCCTCGACGGACGGTATCAGATCGTCCTGCTGGACGCCGTCAGCGTGACGGTGGCGGTCGCGTCCGATCGCTTCGGCGGCATGCCGATCTTCTGGGCGCGGTCGCCGAGCGGCACCGCGTTCGCGGGCGGCGTTCGCGGCGTGCTGATGGCGCCAGGTGTCGGGCGCGAGGCCGATCCCGACGCCATCAGAGAGGCGGTCACCTTCGGCGGCTTTCGACTCGGTGGCCGCACGAACGTCCGCAGCGTCCAGCGTCTGCGCGGCGGTGCCTTGCTCACGATCGCGAAGGACGTCTCGTCGCGCGATTACTGGGCCTGGCCGCCCCGGTGTCAGACACCACGTAGAAATGACACGGTGTCTGACACCATCGAGGAAGCGCATCGGCTGTGGCAGCGAGCGATCGCGGTGCGGCTGAGCGATGCAAAACGCCCGGGGCAGACCCTGAGCGGTGGCCTCGACAGCCGCGCGATTCTTGCCGAGGCGGGCGCCACCGCTTCGTCGTGGACCGCCGTGACCTACGGCGTCGAGGGCTGCGATGATGCGCGGTATGCGGAGCGTGCCGCGTCGGCGGCCGGGGCGACGTGGATTTTCCACCCGCTCTATCGCGGCTCGTCGCCCGACTGGCTCGAGCGTCGCACCGCCTTCATACAGGAAACCGATGGCCTCGTCCAACTCTCGGATCTGATGCATTGTGAGTCGCTGTCTCTGCAGACGGCGCGGCTGGACGTTCACCTCTCGGGTTACATCGGAGACGTGGTCTGCGGTGCGACGTACGACGGCGTGGTCGATACGCAATCGCTCATGGCGAAGCTCCCGTACTCGGGCGTCGCGATCGGCTGGAATTGGACGCGCGCCCTGCAGTGGGGCGCGGACACGATTGCCGCGCTCGCGCCGTCGGAGGCCAAGTTCGCGATCTACGAACACAAGCTTCCGCAGGCGATCCATCCGATTTTCCAGAGCTACGCGCCGTACATGCGTCTACGCACGCCGTTCACCGATTACGCGCTGTTCGACTTCTTCGCGGCGCGCTCGCGTCACACGCGCCAGGGCCTTTACACGGCGTGGCTCGCGCGCAAATACGCGGCGCTCTTCAGGGCGATTCCCGACCAGCGCACGGGTCTGCCGGTGACCGCATCGGGTGCCGCGATCGCGGTCGAGCGGTTGAGGCGCGGCGGGATCCGTGCCTTGTCGAGCGCGCTCCGCGCTGTGTCGTTGCCGGCACCGCGGCCTCGCATCCGCTCGTATCACGACGAGCATCGACGGTGGGCGGAGCCGTCCTTTCGCGAGCGCATCGAGGGGGTGATTCTGCGGCGTGACTCTCTGGCGGCAGAGATCTTCGGGCGCGCGCCGCTGACCGCCGTGGTCCGGGACTGGTTCGATCGCGGCGTCGGGCCGGTCCAGGTCATCGGTGCGCTCTATACCTACGAAGCGTACCATCGCGATCTCGCGGCCCATCTCCGGCAGGCCGCGCAACACTCGGAAGAGGCCGCGCCGCGCGCGAGCGTGGTGACGTGACGCGCGCGACCCGCTTGCGGGTGCTCCATGTGACGCCGTATTTCGCGCCGGCATTCCGTTACGGCGGTCCGCCGCGCAGCGTCCTTGGCCTGTGCCAGGCGCTCGGTCGCGCCGGCGTCGACGTCGAGGTGTTCACGACGACGGCGAACGGCGACGACCCGCTGCCGTCCGCGCCCGAGGGTGTCGAGTATCAGGGCGTGCGTGTCCGGTACTTTCCGCTCGCGTGGCCGCGGCAATACTGGCGCGCGGCTGGTCTGTCCGATGCGGTCATGCATGCGGCCGCCGGCGCGGACCTGGTTCACGTGCATGGCCTCTGGAACCTGACCGGGTGGGCGGGCGTCCGCGCCGCGCGCGCGGCCGGCATTCCGTACGCCATCTCGCCGCGCGGCATGTATCAACTCCAGGCGTTGTTGCGCCATCGAACCCTGAAAACGATAGCGTTCTGGTTCGCTGAGCGACGTCATCTCGCCGGCGCGGCGCTCCTGCACGCGACCTCGGCACCCGAAGCGGACGCGCTGTCCCATGTCGGACCGCGGGTCGCGCTGATCGGCAACGGCGTCGACTCGCGGACAGCGACGCCGGATCAGGTGGCAGACCTGCGCCGGCGGTTCGATGTGCCCGCCGGCACAGACGTCATCACGGTCCTGGGCCGGCTGCATCCGATCAAGCGCCTCGATCTTCTGGCCGATGCGTTCACGCGCCTGCGCCGCGACGGCGCCCGGGCGGTGCTGGTCGTCGCCGGACCCGACGAAGGGGGACACCGGCGCGTGATCGAGCCGTTGTTCGGCGAGGTGTCCGCCGACCTTCGATGGATCGGCAGCCTCGACGGCGACGACAAATGGGCGCTGCTCGCGGCGAGCCGCGCGCTCGTCCAGTGCTCGGACTCCGAGAGCTTCGGTCTCAGCGTCGCCGAGGCGCTGGCGGCCGGCGTGCCGGTCGTCGTCACCAACCGTGGCGCATGGGCGGAGGTGTCGGCGGTTGGCTGCGGCGAAGTGGTCTCGCATGACGCGCCGGCGATTGCGGCGGCGCTTGCGCGACTCATCGCTCATCCCGCCGAGGCCCGCGCGATGGGCGAGCGCGGGCGCGCGTGGATCCGCCGCACCTTCAGCTGGGACGAGATCGGCCGCGCGATGGCGCGTGAGTACGGTGCCATGACGGACCTCGCCCGTGTCAGGCGGGCGGGATGACGGTGCCGTTTCGCTCCGTGCTGCTGACGCCGAACATTCTCGGGGCGGACGGCGTGTCCTGCCTGTCGCGGCAGATCGCACGCGCGCTGCCTTCGCCCGTCATGGTCGTGAGCCTGCACGACGCGTCGAGTCGCGACGACGTGCTGCGGCGGTCGGCGCGAGGCTATCGCCTGGCATTCGTCGCCGACGCCGTGCGGACCGCGCTTCGCTGCCACCGCGACACGGTGATCGTCTGCGCGCACGTTCACCTCGCACCGCTGGCGCGCCTGATGGCGTGGCAGGGTGCGCGCGTCACATATGTGCTGTGCGGGATCGAAGCGTGGACCCGGCTGCGGCGCGGCGAACAGCAGGCGCTTCGGACGGGTCGCATCGTGGCGATTTCACGCCATACCGCCGATCGGTTCGTCGAGGCCAACCCGCAGTTCACGCGTTCCTCGGTTGACGTCTGTCATCCCGGCATCCCCGCGCGCGCGGACGGGACAAGGGCTCCGGCCTCGGATCCGGCGGCGCTCATCGTCGGCCGCCTCGCGGCCAGCGAAGGATACAAAGGCCACGAGTCGTTGATTGCGATCTGGCCGCGCGTCCTCGAACGGCATCCCGAGGCGCGTCTGTGGATTGCGGGCGACGGCGACGATCGCGCGAGGCTCGAAGCGCTGACGGCACGCGCGCGCATTCAGGGGGCTGTGAGGTTCACGGGCCGCATTGCCGATGCCGAGCTCGACGCGCTCTACGAGCGGTGCCGGTTCTTCGTGATGCCCAGCCTCCACGAGGGCTTCGGCCTGGTCTTCCTCGAAGCGATGCGAGCGGGGAAGGCATGCATCGGCGCGGTGGGCGCCGCGGCCGAGATCATCGAAGACGGCGTCACAGGCTTTGTCGTCGACCCGGCACGCGCCAATGATCTGGCGGGCGCCGTCATCCGGCTGTTCGACGAGCCGCAGACCTGCGAGTCGTTCGGCCGCGCCGGGGCCGCGCGCTTTCGCGCCGAGTTCACCGACAGCTGCTTCGCCGAGCGGCTCGCGGCTGTCCTTCCCCAGCCATCGGCCATCCCACCGTTGGCGGTCACCGACCGATGGGCATGATCGACAGGATGAAGCATGCAGTGGTTCGCTGAAGTATTCGCGATCGTCCTGACCGTGCTCGCCGTCGGCGGGGTCACCGATCAATGGCACATGGCGTTCTCGCTGCCGGTGCTCTGGGCCATCTGGCGTTTCATGCGGTTCGAAGGCGGGCCGCCCGTGCTCGCGTTCGCGTTCACCTTTCATTGGGCGCAGGTCGTCATCGGCCTCTTCTACTTCGCCGCGACCGGCCGCCAGCCGCTTGCCATGTCGGCGGATCGGTACGGAGACATGGTGCTGATCGGCCTCGTCTGCATCGTCGTGTTCATGGTGGGTATGAAACTGGGCGACTGGGTCGTGGCGCGCAGGATGCCCATCCGGCGGATGAGGGAAACCTCGCTCAGCTGGGGCTACCTTCTGATCTTCTACTTTGGGATTTTCGCGTTCCGCGGCGCCCTGCGGGACTTTGCCTGGGAGAACCCCGGCCTCGCGCAGGGCGTCCTCGCGCTCACCTACATTCGCTTCGCGCTCTTTTACCTCATTCTGCGGAGGCTCGTTCACTCCGAGCGTTACGCGCTGGCCGCGGGGTTCGTCGTCGTCGAAGTGGCGCTCGGTCTGACCGGGTTCTTCGCGGAGTTTCGTGAGCCGGTCTTCATCGCGGCGGTGGTCCTCGCCGAGCAGTTCGACTATCGGCGTCCGGCGCACTGGGCGGCGCTGACGATCGTGGGCACGGCCGGGGTGTTCATCGGCATCATGTGGATCGGCATTCGGACCACGCAGCGCGAGGGGGTGGACGAACGGCAGTCGTTCACGATGTCCGAGCGGCTCCACTACACCTCGGGGCTGGCCGAGGACTGGTGGAAGGGCAACGGCGAGGACAAGATGGCGTCGGTCGATGGCTTCGTCGATCGCATGTGGGACGTGTACTATCCCGCTCTGGCGCTCGCGCGCGTGCCGTCGGTGCTTCCTCACACCGACGGAGAGATGATGATGACCGCCCTGGAGCACGTGCTCACGCCGCGCATCCTGGTGCCGAACAAGAAGGACATCGAGTCGGACAGCCTGCAGGTCCGCCGCTACACGGGTCAGATGGTCGCGGGTCCGGAGCAGCTGACGACCATTTCGTTCGGGTACGAGATTCAGGGGTACATCGATTACGGCATCCCGGGGATGTTCGTGCCGGTGCTTCTGTACGCCATCTTCATGGGGGCCGCATACCGGTTCTTCCTCCGCATCATCAGTCATCGCGAGCTGGCCGTGGCAGTCATCACCGTGATCTTCTGGATGTCGTTGTACGCCTACAACCGCTCGTGGGCGAAGATGCTCGGCCTGTCGCTGACGCTGATGGCGTATCTGGGCGGCGCGACGTATCTCATCGACCGATACCTCGCCAGCAACCCGGAGGCGGCCGACGAGCTGGCGGGCCGGAGCACGCCCAGGCCTGACGCCGATCCCCACCTCCTTTCATGACGAACGGCCTCGTCCTCGGCCTCAACGCCTACCACGGCGACGTATCGGCGGCGATCGTGCGAGACGGCCTGTTGATCGCGGCTGTCGAGGAAGAGCGCTTCCGCCGCGTGAAGCATTACGCGGGCTTTCCCCATCGCGCGATCGCCGAATGCCTGCGGCTGGCGGGCGCGACGGCAGCCGACGTCGACCTGTTCGCCGTCTCGCGCGATCCCCGCGCGCATCTCTGGCGCAAAGCGCTGTTCCTGCTGCGGTACCGTCCCGCCGGAACCGTCGCCGACCGCGCGCGCAACCTGGCGAAGATCGGATCGCTGCCGGCGGCTCTGGCGGCGTCGGTCGGCCTCGACGAGCGCGTCGTCCGGCCGCGGATGCGGTTCGTCGAACACCACCCCGCGCACGCCGCGAGCGCCGCCTTTGTGAGCCCGTTCGACGACGCCGCGGTCTGCACCATCGACGGCTTCGGCGATTTCGTCAGCACGGCGTGGGGCCGCCTCGCCGGACCGACGCTGCAGATCGATCGCCGCGTCTTCTTCCCGCATTCGCTCGGGCTGCTGTATCTCGCGGTCACGCAATTGCTCGGCTTCCCGAAGTACGGCGACGAATTCAAGGTGATGGGTCTGGCGCCCTACGGCGAACCGCGCTACGTTCGCGAGCTCCGCACGCTCGTCCGCCTCGCCGGCGATGGCGGGTTTGCGCTCGACCTGGCCTATTTCCGGCACTGGTCCGACGGCGTGTCGATGACGTGGGAGGACGGCGAGCCCACGATCGGCGCCGTGTTTGCGCGGAAGCTCGAGACGCTGCTTGGTCCCGCGCGGCGGCCCGACGAGCCGCTCGACGCGCGTCACGAAGCGATCGCGGCATCGCTGCAGGTCGTCTACGAGGAGGCGGCGATGCACGTGCTCTCGCACGTCCAGCGTGCCACGGGAGCCACGCGCCTCTGCCTGGCAGGCGGCTGCGCCATGAACAGCGTGGCAAACGGCAAGATCCGCGAGCGGACGGCCTTCCGTGACGTCTTCATTCAGCCGGCGGCGGGTGACAACGGCACCGCGCTCGGCGCGGCCTTTCACGCCTGGCACGGCGCGGGCCGCCGATCGCGCGCGTTCGTCATGGAGCACGGCTACTGGGGCCCGGCATTCGGCGACGCGGAGATTCTGGCGGCGCTCGACGGCGAGCGCGCGTCGATCATGGAAGCCGCGTGTCAGCAGCGCTCATGGGCGGACGATGATGCACTCGACGCGTGGACCGCGGAGCAGATCGCGGCCGGCCGCGTCGTCGGCTGGTTTCAGGGGCGGATGGAGTGGGGGGCGCGCGCGCTCGGCAACCGCAGCATCGTCGCCGACCCGCGGCGCGCCGACATGCGCGACATCATCAACACGCGGATCAAGTTTCGCGAGCGATTTCGGCCGTTTGCGCCGTCGGTGCTCGAGGAGGCGCTCGACGAGTATTTCGTCGGCGCCGTCGCCGATCCCTTCATGCTGCAGGTCTATCCGGTCCGCCCGGACAAGCGCGCGGCGGTGCCCGCGATCACGCACGTCGACGGCTCCGGGCGGCTGCAGACGGTCAGCCGCCGATCGAACCCACGCTACTGGAATCTGATCAAGGCCTTCGAGCGGGTGAGCGGCGTGCCGATGGTGCTCAACACATCCTTCAACGAGAACGAGCCGATCGTCCTCGAGCCGCGGGAAGCGCTCGATTGCTTTCTGCGGACGCACATGGACGTGATCGTGATGGGCCGCCATGTGCTGGAGCGCGCGCCGGTCGGGTCCCCGCCGGCGGGCTGCCGAGTGCCGTCATGACGTTCCCGCTGCGCGACAAGCGCGTGCTCGTGACCGGCGCGGGGGGCTTCCTGGGGCGGCACCTCGTGCGCGAGCTCGAGCGCCGCGGCGTCACGCAGGTGTTCACGCCGCGCAAGGCGGAGCTCGATCTGACGCGCGAGGCCGACGTGCGCCGCGCCTACGAGACGACACGGCCACAGGTCGTCATGCATCTGGCCGCGGTCGTCGGCGGCATCGGCGCCAACCGCGAATCGCCCGGACGCTTCTTCTACGACAACGTGATGATGGGCGCGCTGGTCATGGAACACGCACGGCTCGCGCGCGTGGAAAAATTTGTCGGCCTGGGCACCATCTGCGCCTATCCGAAGCTGGCGCCGATTCCGTTTCTGGAACGCGACCTGTGGAACGGGTATCCCGAGGAGACCAACGCCCCGTACGGTATCGCGAAGAAGATGCTGCTCGTGCAAGGGCAGGCGTATCGCGACCAGTACGGGTTTCACGCCATTCACCTGCTGCCGGTGAATCTCTACGGCCCCCACGACAACTTCGATCCGGCTTCGTCGCACGTCATTCCGGCGCTGATCCGCAAGTTCGTCGAGGCCGACGAGAGCGGCGCCGGAACCGTGGTGTGCTGGGGCACCGGCAACGCGACGCGCGAGTTCCTCTACGTTGGGGACTGCGCGAGGGCGATTGTCGACGCGACCGAACACTACGATCGGCCCGAGCCGCTGAACATCGGCGCCGGCTTCGAGATCAGCATCCGCGATCTGGCCGCGCTGATCGGGGAGTTGGTCGGGTTTCGCGGGGATCTCGTGTTCGATCACACGAAGCCCGACGGCCAGCCGCGGCGATCGCTCGATGTGAGCCGCGCGAGGGAGGCCTTCGGTTTCACCGCGACGACCGATTTCCGCCAGGGCCTGACCCGTACCATCGAGTGGTACAAGGCTCACCGCGCCGCCCACAGCCCGGCATGAAGATCTGTTTCTTCAATCGATCGTACTGGCCCGACCAGGCCGCGACGGGCCAGCTGCTGACCGAGCTCGCCGAGGATCTCGTGAGCCAGTACGGCTGCGACGTCACAGTTGTCGCGGGTCGCCCGCTGCACGCAGCGGGCGACCACGCGGTGACGGTCGCGCCCGTCGAGCGGGACACGCACCATGGCGTGACGATTCTGCGCGCGAACGGCACGCGCTTCCGGCCGCGGCGGTTCGCGGGACGCGTGGCGAACTATCTCACGTATTTTGCGTCCGCGGCGCTGGCGGGCCTCGACCTCGGCCGGCCCGACATCGTCGTGACGCTGACCGATCCGCCGATTCTGGGGCTGGCCGCCCGATGGGCCGCCAGACGCGCTGGCGCGCGCTTCGTGTTTCTCTGCGAAGACGTCTTCCCCGAGGTCGCGGCGCTCGTCGAGGATTTTCGCAACGACGTCGTGAACCGCGCGCTCGATCGCGTCAACCGGTCGCTGCTGCGCGAGGCGGACGCGGTGGTGGCGCTCGGCGATCGGATGCGCCGGCGACTGGTCGAGGAGAAGGGCGCCGATCCGGCGCGCGTCGCGGTCATCCACAACTGGGCGGACTGCGAGGCAATCGTGCCGGGCCCGAAGGACAACGCATTCGCGCGCGAACACGGGCTCGCCGATCGCTTCGTGTTGATGCATTCGGGCAACATCGGGCTGTCGCAGAATCTCGACGTGTTGATCGAGGCGGCGGCTCGGTTGACCTCCCGGGATCGGCTCGTCATCGCGGTCGTCGGCGACGGCGCCAGACGCGAGGACCTCGCCGGCGACGCGGGACGGCGGGGTCTGACCAACGTCCGGTTTCTTCCCTATACGCCGAAGGCTCGGCTGCAAGAATCGTTCGCGGCCGCCGATGCGTTTCTCGTATCGCTGAAGCCGGGGCTCGAGGGCTACATCGTGCCGAGCAAGGTGTATGGCATCCTCGCGGCCGGCCGGCCGTACATCGCCGCAGTGGACCCCAGCTCCGAGGTCGCGACGATTGCGCGCGACTACGGCTGCGGTCTGCCGGCAGCCGCCGGCGATCCCGATGCGCTCGCCGCGGCGATCGCGCAGATGTGCGACAACCCGGACGCGACGCGGGCGATGGGCGAGCGGGCCCGCGCCGCGGCGCTGCAGTTCGACCGGCGGATCGCGGTGGCGGCGTACCACGATCTGTTCGTTCGTGTCGCCGCCCTCGCCCGCGCCGCATGATCAAACGCACGTTCGACGTCATCCTGGCCGGCGCCGGCTTGATCGTGTCGGCACCTCTCTGGGCGCTCTTCGCGGCCGCGATCGTGCTCGAGGACGGCGGCCCGGTGTTCTTCCCGCAGGGGCGCGTCGGTCTCGGCGGCCGTGTGTTCACGGCGCTGAAATTCCGATCGATGGTGCCGAACGCCGATCGGTTGACGGGTCCGGTGCAGGCCGGCGAGGATGATTCGCGTATTACGCGCATCGGGCGGCTGCTGCGCGGCACGGCCATGGACGAGCTCCCGCAGTTGTGGAACATCTTCGTCGGCGACATGAGCTTCGTCGGGCCGCGGCCCCTCGTGCCCGACGAGGTCGAAGTGCGCGGCGATGGCCGCCTGATCAAGCTCGCCGAGATCGACGGCTACGAGGCGCGCCATCGCATCCGGCCCGGCCTGACCGGGCTCACGCAGGTCTATGCGGCGCGCGACATCCCGCGCCGGAGCAAGTTTCGTCTCGACGGTCTCTACCTTCGACGCGCGAGCCTGTGCCTGGATGTGAAACTGATCCTGTTGTCGTTCTGGATTACCGGCCGCGGCGCATGGGAATCGCGCGATCGCAAGGTCTAACACGTAACGACACGCTTATAATGGCCTCGGGAATGCCACACGTCACCGTGGACGCCCTCGTCGTGGGCGCCGGTCCAGGCGGACTCTGTGCGGCCGCGCAGCTGGCCGCGCAGGGGCACGACGTGCTGATCTGTGAAGAGCACGCGGCGATTGGCAGCCCGGTGCACTGCACGGGCGTGCTCGCGGCGGAGAGCTTCCGCGACTTCGACCTGCCGTGCGACGCCACGCTGAACTCGCTCACCACGGCGCGCTTCGTCTCGCCCGCCGGTCTGACCGTGGAGTACACGACGCCGTCGCCGCTGGCCACGGTGATCGATCGCGTGGCGTTCGATCGCGTGCTCGCCGCGCGTGCCGAGGCCGCCGGCGCGCAGCTGCGTCTCGGCGTCCGCGTGTCCAGCCTCGAGCCCGGGGAGGGCTGCCTGACCGCGGCCATCGGCGATGCGCTCGTGCACGCCCGCCTCGTCGTGCTCGCATGCGGCGCCAGCTACGGGTTTCAGCGCCGGCTCGGCCTCGGGCTGCCGCAGGTGTACCTGCACACGGCGCAGCGGGAGCTGCCCGCGCGGCGCCTCTGGGACGTCGAGCTGCATTTCGGCCGCGCCGTCGCGCCCGACGGCTTTGCCTGGGTCGTGCCGGTCGTGCGGCCGGAGGGCAGCTACGCACGCGTCGGCGCGATGGCGTCCGAGGATGCGTTGGGGTGCTACACGCGGATGATCGAGCGCGTGGCGGACCGTTGGGGTGTGACGGTCGACGACGCGCCGCCGCGCCAGAAAATCCTGCCGCTCGGCGAGATCGACCGCACCTACGGCGATCGGCTGCTCGTCATCGGCGATGCCGCGGGGCTCGTCAAGCCGACCACCGGCGGCGGCATTCACTACAGTATCCTGAGCGGCCGGCTCGCAGCCGACGTAGCGGGCGACGCGCTGCGGCGCGATCGGCTCGACGCCGCGACGCTCTCGCGATACGAACGCACCTGGCGGCTGCAGCTCGCCGACGAGTTGGCCGCTCAGCACGCGCTCCGGCGCGTTGTCACGCAGCTCAGTGACGCTGAGGTCGACGGGCTGTTCGATCTGGCGCGGACCGACGGGATCATGCCGCTGGTCCGCAAGACCGCGCAGTTCAATCAGCACCGGCATCTCATTCGCGCGCTCTTCAAGCACCCGCCCGCGCGCCGTATCCTCTTCCGGTCTCTCGTCGGGTGAACGCGGCAGGAGCCGCGTTCGACCGACGCGGCCGGACTCGAGTGTTCCTCAAAGTCTGGCGCGACTCTCTGGTTCGCATCCATCGGGCCGGGTCGATGCCTGTGTCGCCTCGAACCGCGCTGCTGACGCTCTACGCGGCGACGAATATCGCGGTGGGCATCGGACTCGCGCTCACCCAGCCCTCCCGCGCAGGCGATTTGTGGACCATCTACGAGTGGTGCCGCGCGTGGCTGCTGCATGGACAGCAACTCTACGCCGGCCCCTATGCCACAACGGATTACCCGCCCAACGCTGTCGTGCTGTTTGCGCCACTGGCACTGTTGCCGAAGTTGTGGCTCGTGCCTGTGTGGGCTGCGGTCACGCTCTCGATCACGCCGCTGCTGGCCTGCGTCGTGATCCGGTCGGTCCGCCCGCGCATCCAACTTGCCGATGCCCTCCTTCCGATGCTCCTGTTTTTCTGCTGGGGCGGCGTTCGGACCCTTCTGGAGTTCAGCCGGCTCTGCATGATGCTCGCGTTCCTCGCCGTCTTCAAAGCCGACTCGCGCCCCGTTTCGAGCGGCGTCTCCCTCGGCCTGGCGCTGGCGAAGCCGCATATCGCGGGGCCGATCATGCTCTGGGCGCTCTTCACCAGACGCGCGCGGGTCGTGGCAGTGGCGGTGGCAGTCGTCGCCGCCGGGTTCGCCGCCTACTGCGTGCGCGCCCAGGTCACCCCCACCTCCGTGATGAACGATTACGGCCGGATCCTCTTGTCCTTGTACTCCGGCGCGGACGGGCTGGTTGGCAGGACGAGCCTCAGGCCCTGGTGGATCGCTCTGGCGGGCCAGGAGTCGCTCGGCGATATCCTGTGGGGTATCGGCGCCGGACTGCTGTTGATCGTCCCGTGCGGGATCGCGATGCGCGGCTCGGATGTGTCCGACGTACGGGCGGCGGCGCCTGCCTTGTTCTGCCTGTGGTCACTCCTCACGATCTATCACATCGGAAATAACCTGATCCTCATGTTTCCGGCATTTGCGTTCCTCCTGCTGGTGGACGATGCCGCCACGCTGTGGTGGCGCGTGTCGCTCGCCTCGGCGATTCAGCTGGCGATGATGCTCGATGTTCCGGTGCACCTGGCATCGTCGGTGCGCGATCGTGGACCGGTCTTCCTGGTCGTGCGCGACTTCGACCGCCTGGTCGTCCTCGTGACGTTCATCTCCGTCACGATCCTCTGGCGCCGTCTCGAGCGGGCGCGCGTGACGCCGACGATCCTCGCCTGACGCGGATTTACACTCCCGCCTTCAATCCTGTCGAACTGTGATTCACGCAGCCGGAGGCTTCATTCGCGACCAGCACGACGAGCGGGTTGCCCGGAACGTCGCAACGATGTGCGGTCCGCAATCCGGCGGCCAGGGCCTCGGACTCGATTTCTCCCGGCCGGAACGGATGCTCGTAGTGGAAGAGCGGCCGCGCGGGATCCACCAGGAGCACGATGTCGCCGGGCTCCGGGCGCCAGTCCGATCGGGTCAAAGCCCCCGCGAATCGGGCCAGCCGAATCAACATCGGATGACCGGAGGATTCGGTCATGTAGTTGATGAGAATGCGGCCGCGGGCGGTGAGATGCTCGCTCGCCTTGCGAAGCGCCGCGATGCGGCGACGCGACTCGGGGATGAAGCTGTAGCAGCAGCCCGAGAAGATGATCACGTCGAAGCGGCGGTGCAGCGCGACGTCTTCGAAGAACCCTTCGATGATGTCGGCCGACAGGCCGCGCATGGCGAGCTGACGCCGGGAAGTGGCGATTGCCCGGCGCGCGGGCTCGACGGCCGTCACGTTGTAGCCGTCGCCGACGAGCGCGACGAGATCACGGCCCTGGCCGGATCCGACCAGCAGCACGTCATCGTCGCGCGTGACGAATCGGGCGATCATCTCCTCTTCCCACGCCATAAGGCCGGCCGCGACGTCGATGTCGCGGGCGCTGAACTCCTCCCATGTGCGCTCGATGCCCACGCGCAGCTGGCGGATCGTCAGCGTACCCGCCGCAAGGTGGTTGAGGACGCGGGTCGACCGGGCGAAGAGGTGTCCTACGCCGAACAGCGTGACGGTGAGGAGCCGGACGACGACGTCCCTCACGCCATGTGCCTCTTCAGCACGTCGATGACCGAGGAGTCTGGCGCAAACCATAGGTCGTAGCACGGCACATCCCTGGTCACCTGCTCCACGGCCGTCATCGTTCGATCGACCGCCCCCGCGCTGTGGAACGGCAGGAACGAACACGAGAAGAGCCTGGCCGCGGCCCGCGAACCGCCCGTCGGCGCCACCACGTGGGCCGGCCCGCGGTTCAGGAAGAACACGGCTGCGAGCTCGCCGCTCAGCGGCGATGACAGGTGGGCATCACCCTGCCACGGCGTTCCGTACACGGCGATGCGGGCGCGGTCCGTTCGCAGCACGACCCGTTCGTCGCTGAGCACCGACACACCACGCTCGTTGATCCAGAGCCTCGCCATCGTTGACTTGCCGGCGCCCGACTGGCCCGCGAAGAGGTAGGCGCGCCCTGCGTGGTCGAGAAGCCCGCAGCCATGGATCTCGACGCCTTTGCCCTGCGAGAGCAGGTGGATCATCACGAGCTCGTCGAGCGGGTACTGGAGCGGATATGCGGCGTCGGACGGATGACGATCGAAATGGCGCCGGTACAACTGGACGTCGCCGACGGTAAAGCTCGGATTGAAGCGGGCGGTTTTGTACGGGACCGGAAGGCCGATGCTCGATCGAAACGTGAAGAGGAACTCGCCGTCCGGCTGCCGCAGCTGCCACGCTCCACCGGAATCGAAGATCATGCGGCCGCCGCATTCAGCCGGCGTATCTGTCCACCGGGCCCGAATGTCGACGTCTGCCGGCCCACGATCCGTGGAAAACGATTCCAGCGCTCCGCGCGCGCCCATTGCCAGGCGGGGATCGTCAGAGACGACGCGGAACGTGATGTCGCCGATCGACAGGAAGGTGTCGAACGGCGGGGCGCTCAAGGGCCGGTCCCTCTACGCAGGTTTCACGACGTCGACGCGCTGCAGTTGGACGGGCTCGTGCAGCGGTGCTGGGCCGGCCCGGAGGTGCCCGACGTCTTGCAGCCCCCGAGGACCGCTTCGTCGGGCCGCAGTGGAACCTCCTGGATCTGCGGCTTGGCGTAAGGCTTCTTGTCATCGCGCCGGCTGTTCACGGTGGCGTCGTCCATCGTTCAGCTCCTCATCAAATCCGACATCAATGTGTGCCGCACGACCCGCAGCCCGAGGCTGCCGGAGCGTTCACAACGCGCAGAAAAAGATTCCCATCCTTTGCGATCGTCGCGGGCGGTTGATCGATCGGGCGAACGCCGAGGCGCAGCCGTGCCGCGGCGCCGCTGATATGCGCGTGCTCCGACCCGCCGTCGCAATATTCACAGTCGCCATGCGGGGTGACTGGAATGCCGAGCGCCATGGCTCGAAGGTGCGCCGTGTGACACAGCCAGTCCACAGGCGCCTCGGGGTCGCCGTTCTCCAGCTCGCCGTTCGCCGGACACATGCCGCACACGGCCTTGAGCGTACACGCCACGCATTTGGTAGGTCGGGTGATTTTCCTGAGGCGCTGCTGCTGCAGAAATCCGTCCCAGCCGTCTCGAAAGCTCCCGACACGGAGGTCGTACTTGTGCGCTTCGGACAACACGCAGATGCTCAGGCGACCGTACGGGTCGATGGCAAACGAGCTCACGCCGCCGCCGCATTGGTAGACCGTGTCGCGCACCGGCTTCGCCTCGATGGCGCGGCGGACTTCGGCCGCAAACTGGATCCACTCGTCGCTGCGCTTGGGATCCGCCAGATCCAGCGCGACGCATTCTTCGGGCGCGAGACGTACGTCCAATGGACTCTGGGAGCAATCGACCCGCGGGTTGATCATCGAGTCGAACTTGAACCGGACGCCGAGCTCGTCCTCCACGAAGCGCTGCATCGCGGGAATCTCGTGCCGGTTGGTCGAGACCGCCACGGTCTTCAGCGCGAGCGGCAACCCCCGGTCGAGCAGGATGCGGATGCCACGCATGCATCTGTCGAACGACCCCGGAATGCCGGTGAGCCGCTCGTAGGTGTCCTTCGTGAGGCCGTAGAGCGTGATTTCGATGGCGAACGGACGCCACGCGACGAGCTGATCGGCGATACGCTCGGTGACCAGAGTGCCGTTCGTGAAGAGGGTGATCAGAAACCCCTTCTTCTTCGCATACGTGTAGATGTCCAGGAAGTCCCGACGCGCGAAGATCTCGCCGCCTGTATAGAGGAGCCAGAGGCACCCGGCATCGGCCAACTCGTCGAGGAGACGGCAGTGTTCGTCGTAGTCGAGCTCGCGCCCGCGCGCCTCGCGGTCGCCCATCGGCAGATTGTTGTAGCAGTGGAGGCAGGTGAGCGGGCAACGGCGGGTGACCTCGATCGTTCCGTTCAGAGGCAGCCGCCGCCCAGCCAGACGGCTCTGGAAGGCTTCACTGAACGCGCCGTAGCTCAGCACGTCCATTGCGCTAGGCACCCTTCACTTCCTGAATCAGCCCCCGTGTGTTCAGCGAATCGAGAAACTCGGCGACGTCGTCGGCCGCGTGCTGAGGCGTGACCTCGAATTCATCCGAGACGACCCCGGCGATCCGTTCAACAGTGGTCGGCGAGCGGAGCAGCTCCCATATCCGGGAGCCGACGGGGTTGAGCACGTAGATCGACTCGAGATCCATCACGTGGCCGGTGACCGGCACGATGAGTGTCTCACCCGCGATGTGCCGTGTCACGAATGATCTGCGGTCGTCGGCGTGCTGGACGACCATGCTGGCTGGATCCATCTGTCACCGCGATTCGACGGGCCCCGGCGTGAAGCCCGACTGCGCTTCCATCAGCAACTGGTTTGCGTCGCAAACTGGTTCGTGATGATAACCGCAAATCCTTGCCCGCGAAAGCCCGCGGCGAATGGACGCTTTCGCGCCCGACGCCGCCGCCCATGCCTTGTGTCGCACCCGCGCGGCGCGCCCGACCAACGGGATCATGCGGCCGTTTCGGCGGACGCCGACCACTCTGCCAACCACAGCGTCGGCGCCGACTGGTGCGTCGCACGAGGCCTTGGCGTCTCCTCGGAGCTCAAAGAAGCGCGCCGTGCCGCATGGGGTCACGCCGACGACGCGATGCGCGAGTACGCGCATGCCATGCCGGCACAACAATACGTCGCCGCGAACAACTTCTCGAGCGGACACGGCGGCGACCGTGATCAATTCGCCGTCGCGGATGGTGGGATACATGCTCTCGCCCTCGGCGCGGAACCGCACGACGGTCCC
>WNEY01000015.1_pt1 | contig 68912 bp, 59 predicted proteins | sample 5400531 | NCBI WGS metagenome assembly WNEY01 (sample SAMN13153338, study PRJNA577476) | soil metagenome | isolation source: 200 cm saprolite under Douglas fir tree site 1 | place: USA:California | collected 2015-04-18 | reverse complement strand
CCCCCCGCCTCCACCACCGCCGCCACGCCGCTCGGGAACGGCGCGCCCGCCGTCACGATTGTCTCCGCCGCCACGCCGCTCGGGAACAGCGCGCCCACCGTCACGGTTGTCTCCCCCGCCCCCACCGCGCCGCTCGGGCTCGCGCGCCGTAGGCGGCGAACGGTCGCCCCGGTCGCGCGTGTCGCCGCGATCACGCCACTTACCACGATCGCCCGCATTGCCACGATCACGCACGTCGCCGCCACGCTGCATCGCATCGCGCTCGCGTACCGGCGTCGCGTCGGGGCGCCGCCGCGTAACGAACGTTCCTTCGGGGGCCCGGAACCGCGGTCCGATGCCACCATCAGTCGTGTTGGTACCGGGGCGGTCCTTGAAGTACATCTGCCAGCCACCGCCGTTGGCCACGCGCCCGCGGTTGATGAACAGGTTGTGTGAACGGTTGCGGTTGTAGTACCCGAACCCGCCGCCGTAAAACCCACGATACCCGTACCCGTAGAAACCGTAGCCGTAGGGCCGGTAGAAAATCGGGTCGTAGCACAGGAACGGGTCGTAGAAGAACGGATCGTAGCACGTGCTGTAGAGGCCGTAGCGGTAGCGATACGGCCAGCCGTAGCCGTAGCCGAAGTTCACGACGCTGTAATGGGGATAGTACGAGTCATAGTACGAGTCGTAGTACGCCCGCGCCGCCGCGACCACGTACGTAACCGCATCGTAGTCGAAGCGCCCTTCCGCGGTCATGTGCTGCACCATGTCGAGCAGCGCCGCTTCCTTGTCGTCGCCTGCCTGGCGCGCGTCGAGCACGCGGTAGTCCCAATGATCCCCGCGCACGAACTCGTCGAACTTGAACGGCGTGGCGGACCGGGCGGCGAGCACCCGCCCCGAGCCCTCGCGATCGTCCACGAAGAACGCTTCGCGATCGCCCCGGCCGCGCACTTCGATGGTCTCGTGGCCGCGTACGAAATTGTCGTCCGACGGATCGAGCGGGAACAGCACCCGCACGCGCCCCTCGGCGTCGGCGCGCAGCACGAGCAGATAGCCGTCCTCGGCCAACCGCACGTTGACCCGAGCCTTGTCGCCGCGCTGGAAATAGTTGTCGTGATTGAGCCAGACCTTGACCGGCGGATCGTCGGTCGCGGAAACCACCAGCGAGAGCAGCAATGGCAGCATCATGGGGCCATCCTCTATATACCTAGCCGGCCCAACAGATCAAGAACCATGCCGGTTCTAGGTGGACCGTCGGCGCCCCAAAGCCGTTAAGCACGGCCCGGCTATGACCCCCCTGGGAGACAGGCCCTGTCTCCTATCGAGACGCGTCCTTTCCCGCATCCGGCACGAACAGGCTCTGGCCGAAGCGGCCTTTCCCGTATTCCCCGATCAGCCGCTGGGTCTCGGGAGCGAGCAGGAAATCGGCCAGCGCCTTGCCGCCGGCGACATTGATACGAGACGCGTTCTTCGGATTGAGCTCCAACACGTGGTACACGTTGTAGAGCAGCGAATCGCCTTCGACCATGGGGAAGAGCTGCAGCTTGTCGCGCCACGTCAGATAGGTGGCCCGGTCCGTAAGGGTGTAGCCGTGCTTTTCGTCGGCCAGCTGGAGCGTTGCACCCATCCCCTGCCCCGATTCGAGGTACCAGTCGCTTCGGGGCGGACTCTCGAAGCCCGCGCGCTTCCAGAGCAGCTGCTCGCGCTGATGCGTCCCGGATTGATCCCCGCGCGAGACGAACGTGCCGCGCCGCTCGGCGATCTTCCGGAACGCCGCCGCCGGGTCACTCAAGCCGCGCAGCCCCGCCGGGTCCGCCGCCGGCCCGACGATGAGGAACTCGTTGTGCATCACGATGCGACGGCGGACGAAGTACCCCGAATCGACCAGCGCGCGCTCCGCCTCCGGCGCGTGTGACAGCACCACGTCCGCGTCGCCGCGCCGGCCCATCGCGAGGGCCTGCCCGCTGCCCACGGCGATCACCTTGACGGCGTAGTGGGTCTGCCGCTCGAACACAGGCAGCAGCGAATCGAGCAGCCCGGCATCGCGAGTTGAGGTCGTTGTCGCGAGGATGACGTCGCGCGATTGGACGGTGGAGGGTGGTGAAAAGCGGTGGAGGGCGGTGGAGGAGAAGGCAATGCACGCGAGCGCCGCGAACCCCCACCGCCTTCCACCGCCTTCTACGGCCCTCCACCGCCGTCTCATCTCACCATCTCGCCTGCATCTGTACGATGACCCGATTGTTGTCGAGGCTCGGGCCCTGCTCACTGAAGGCCGTGTACTCGAGCTGCAGCTTTAGGTCGTCACCTGAGAAGAAGTACTGCACGCCCCCGGTATAGCCCGTGATCCGGTCGGCCCCCGCGCGGTCGTTCGGGTCGAATTGCTGCACGCGACCGACCAGCTGAAGTCGCTTCGGCACCACGCCGTAGGCCCCGAGCGCATACCAGCCCAAGGTCGTTACGCCGGCGACCGAGCGGTGCCGCGCGAGGAATTCGCCTCGGACAGCGACGCGTCCCCGGTCGACCCACGCCTCGGCGTCCCAGGTAGTGGTGTCGGGCTTTGCAGCGGCAGACACGCCCAGGTAAGCACCCTTGGCGGCTCGAACGACGGCGCGTCCCATGTAAAGGAAGCGCTTGTCCCGGTTCGCGGCGCGGTTGATGCCGTCGCCGTTGAAGACACCGCCCTGCAGCGCCACCGTCCCGGCGCTGTTCCATTCGAGCTTGACCCCGACATCACGGTTAGGCGAGAGCGAGTCCACCGCCATGGAGCGCTCCGGGAGTTCCAGCACGGTCGATGAGCGGATGAACTCGACCGACAGCGGGGTCTTCGACTGGCCGATAGTGGCGGCCCAGAGGTGATGGGTGAGGGCGAGGTAGAGATCGGTCGCGGCGACGGTCGATGCGGTCGCACCGGTGCCACCGCTGCGCAGCTCGGCTTGCACCTTGTAGCTCGCCCAGGGCGTGAGGTTCCCTTGCGCCCCGATGCGGACGCGCCGCAGCGAGAACACCGCCGAGTCGCTTATCGATTGGAAGCGCGCCTGGATGTAGCCCGTGAGCTTCGGTGTGGTCGAGACCGACGGCGGCGTCTGCGCCGGCATGCCCAAGGCCACGCTCGATGTGAGGACTAGGACGACGCGGCCCGAGCGCACGGGGCCAAGCTAGCACCCGGCGCCCCGATAGGCAACATGGTGCCTATCGACGCATGATCTTCCGAAATGCGACGTCGCTCAGCCGCAGCGCTTCCCGCCGCCACCGCTGGAACAGCTTCACCAACCGGCGGGCTTCCGCCGTCAGGCGGGCGCCGCCGCGGTGCGAGCCGCCGCGCGTCGTGTCCAGCACTTTGGCGCCGAGTGCACGCTCCATCGCGCGGATGCGGTTCAGGCAGGTGCGATAGCTCCACCCGACCTCGAGGCCCGCCGCGCGGATGGTGCCCTTGCGATCCACTGCGTCGAGGAAGCGCAGGTAGCGCGGCCCCATGAGAAACGCTCCGTCCCAGTTGAGCCACAGCTTGTGCCGCGGCTTCAAATGGACGCGGAGCGAGGGACGGCGGGGCGACGCCATGACGATGCTTGAGGTAGATTGAGCGGCCTAAGCTAGCCGCCGCCATCCCAATGAGCCAACTGCTCGACGCCATCGCCGGCGTCCCTAACGCGTGCGAGCCGATCCACGGGATCGTGACGGGAGGGCAGCCTGCGCCTGAGCACCTCGCGGCACTGAAGGGCGCCGGATGCGAGGTGGTGATCGACATCCGCGAAGCCATGGAGCCGCGCCCGTTCAAGACGCCCGACGCCGTGGTTCAGGCGGGGCTCGAGTACCGCAACGTTCCCGTGGGGCACGGCGCCGTGAGCGACGCTACGTTCGGCCGCCTGATAGACGCCGTGCGCGAGCTCGCCGGGAAGCGGCCAGCGTTCGTGCACTGCTCGAGCGGCAACCGGGTCGGGGCCGGTCTCATTCCGTATTTCATGCTGGAACAGGGGCTGGCAGAAGAAGACGCCGTCGCTCAAGCTATGCGGGTGGGACTGCGCAGCGCCGAGCTGATGGAGCAGGCGCTCGAGTACGTCAGGAGCCGGCAGGGGATCTAGGCTCTCTGCCAGTACATCCTCATCTCGGTGATCTTGCCGTTCTTGGTCTCGCAGAAGATCGCCCCGCGGGCGTCCACCCATTCGCCGCTGCGGCGCCGGCGGTAGGTGCAGCGAAACTCGGTCGCGAACCACGGACCCGCGACATACACCTCGCCGGACTTGAACGTCACATCGGCCTGGTTCTGCGGCGTATCCTGCCAGTAGGCGCGGATCGCGTCGATGCCGACGGTCCTGGCGCTGAAGGGAGTTTCGAGAAACGCCGCATCGGGGGCGAAGACGGAAGCAATCTCGTCAATGGCGCCACGCTCCCACCCGCGGCCAAACGTATCCAACAGTTCACGATAGGCCTCGGCCATGGCGCCAATATACGCGAAATCTGGAACCCCCGGTCGGGACGTATGGTAGACGGGAGCAGCATTTGGTTGCTCCTTCGGTTCTCGCAGGTTGTTCGGAACTCACCCACAGGAGGATGAACGATGCTGAAGCGCATCCTCGCCACCACTGCCGTCCTGGCGTTCTGCGCGCTGCCCTCCCTGGCGGCGCAGGCGCACGAGAAGGTGGCGGGCGACGAGATGACGATCACCGGCCAGGTGGTCGACTTGAACTGCAACACTACGAACGGCGCCTCCGGCGCAGGTCATAAGGCGTGCGCTCAGGCATGCGCCAAGGCGGGTGTGCCGCTCGGCATACTCTCGAGCGACGGCACGATGTATTTGCCGGTGAGCTCGAAGCCCGGCGATCCGCAGAACTCGAAGCTCATTCCGTTTGCGGAGAGCAAGGTGAAGGTGACGGGCACGCATCGTTTGGTGAGCGGTCTGCACACCATCGAGATCAAGACGGTCACGGCCGCGACCTGATGCGGCGAGCGACGGGGGGCGGGGCCGCCCTGCTCCTGGCGGTCATCGCTTGCCGCCCCCCGGCGCCCCGCTTCACCCTCCTCTTTCTCGGCCGCTCGCCGGCCGCGTCGCTGGGCGGCCTGTCGTGGGCGCCCGATCCCGAGCACAGCCGGCTCGTGGCGTTCGATCACGAGCTGCACGTCACGCACCGAATCTCGAATCCCCGCCTCGCCACCCCCATGGCTGTGGCGCCGCTCGGCCCGGCCGAGCTGCTCGTCACCGAGCGCACGGGCGAGGGCGTAGTGGTCGATACCAGTGAGGGGGGGCGCGTGGTGCGCGAATGGGAGAGCCCGGACGTCGCGTCGCTGTACGCCGCGGGCGGCGGGGGGGGCCGCGTGGTCGCCACCCGTTCGCCCTACTACGTGCCCCAGCTCAGCACCCCCGAGCCCGACACGGCACCCCTGATCCGGCTGCTCGATACCCTGGGCCGGCCCACCGGCGGACTCGCCACCATCCGCCGGCCGGCGACGCCGCTGCTCGACTACGTGGTGAACGCGGGCGCCGTGGCCGTGGGAGGGGATGGGGCGGTGTACTACGCGCCGCTGGTGCGCGACGAGATCCAGAAGTACGGGCCCGGGGGCCAGCTCGCCTGGACCACTAAGCGTGGGCTGTTCCCGAGCGAGCCCGATCCCGAGTTCCTCCCGGCTAAGGGCGCTGAGCTGCGGCTTAAGGCGGCGCTCGTCAACGTCGCGCTCGCGCTCGGTCCCCCTCCAGACGGCCGGCTGTACGCCCTCGGCTCCGACGATTCCGCCGCGACGCGGCTGCGGGTGGACGTGCTCGACCCGGCGACGGGCGCGATCCTCGCGACCCGGCACCTCGGTCCCCGCGAAACGGCGGTGGCGGTGAACGCGAGCGGCGCGCTCGCCGTGTTCGACGCCGACTCGCTGCTCGCTGGTGCCGACCGCGTCGCACCCGCCACCCGGGAGCAGTTCGGTCCCGGGTTCGCGCTGCCCGACCTCGCGGGCGACACGGTCACGCTAGCGCGATTCGCCGGTAGGGTCACGCTGGTGAACTTCTGGGCGTCGTGGTGCGACCCCTGCCGCGAGGAATTCCCCCACATGGCCGAGCTGTACCGCGAGTTCGACCGCAGGGATTTCGAGATCGCCGGGGTGTCGGACGACGTGGACTCGCGGCGCATGCTGGCGTTCGTGCGAGAGTACCGGCCGCCGTTCCCGATCCTGGTAGGGGGCGGCCGCATGAAGCAGCTCTATCACTATCGGGGCCTGCCCTACTCCGCGCTGCTCGACCGCAAGGGCCGGGTGATCGAGCGGATCTTTGGCTTCGGCGGGGCGGAGGAGTTCCGGAAGCTGCACGACACTATTGCAAACGAGGTTCGCGCTCCCTAGCCTTCAGTTTGTGACCGATCGTACGACTCCCCCGGCCGCCGTCCCGCTTCCGATCATTATCGACTCCGACCCCGGCATCGACGACATGCTGGCGCTGTTGTTGGCGCTGGCGTCGCCGGAGCTGGACATCCGCGGTATCTCTGTCTCCTACGGCAACACGGTGGTCGAGAACGCGTTTCGGAACGCCGTCGCAATCCTGCGTCGCGCCGGGAAGCGCACGACCCTGGCCGTGGGCGCCCGGCGCCCGCTCAAGCGGCCGCTGGCGGTGGCGCGCGACACGCACGGTGAGTCGGGCCTGGGATACGCGGAGCTGCCGCCCGCGGGCGTGATCCTCGACTTCGTGAAGTCGCTCGATCGCCTGCTGGCCGAGCAGCCCGAACCGGTCACGCTGGTGACGCTCGGCCCGGTGACGAGCCTGGCGCTCGCGCTGCGCGGCGATCCGGAGTTGGTGCGGGCCAAGGTCGCGCGCCACATCGCGATGATCGGCAACGTGGGCGCCAAGGGAAATACGACGCGCTACTCCGAGTTCAACGCGTGGTGTGACCCCGAGGCGCTGGACATCGTGCTCCGTGCCGAGCTGCCGACCGAGCTGGTGGGCCTCGACGTCACCCGCCAGGTGGTGCTCGCCCAGCACGAGACGACGCGGCTGCAGCACTCGGGTGCGCCACAGGCGCGCTGGATCAACGATGCGCTCCGCTTCTACATCGAGTTCCACAAGCAGCAGGAGGGGCTGGACGGCTGCATCGTGAACGACGTGCTGCCGATCGCGGCATTGCTGAAACCCGAGGCGCTCACCTTCGAGGAGCAGCGGCTGGTAGTGGATATGGACGATGGGGAGCACCGCGGCCACACGCGGATCGATCCGAAAGGCCCGCGGGTGAAGGTGGCCACGCAGGTGGACGTCGCGATGGTGCGCCCCATGCTGTCGGAGCGCGTGTTTCGCTGGGCGGTGCACCAGTCGGCGAAGTCGATCGTATCGCAGGAGGCGGGCGTGTGACCACGATGCCCCGCAAGGTCACGGTGATCGGCGCGGGCGACATCGGCTGCGGCTGGGCGGCGCTGTGCGCTTCCGCGGGCTGGCCGGTTACGTTGTTCGACGCCAGCGCGCACGGCCTGGAGCGCGCCGCGACGGAGGTGCCGCGCCGCACCCGCGCGCTGGTGGCGCTCGAGCGGGCGACTCAGGGCATCGTGGAGCGCGGCCTGCTCGAGTTCACGCAGGCACGCAGCCTGCTCCAGGCGGTCCAGGATGCGGACTGGGTGATCGAGGCGATTAACGAAGATGCGATCGCGAAGCAGAAGCTGTTCGGCTCGATCGAGCAGGTGGCCGGGCCCGACACGCTGCTCACTAGCTCGTCGAGCGGCATTCCCCCCGCCGAGATTTTCGCGCGCTGCCGCCGCCAGGACCGCTGCCTGGTGGCACACCCGTTGAACCCTCCCGAGCTGATCCCCCTGGTCGAGGTGGTACCGTCCACGCGCACCAGCGCGGCCGCCGTGGTGCGGGCCCAGGAGTACCTCCGCGCCCTGGGCCGGATGCCGATCCTCCTCAAAAAGGCGGTCCCGGGCTACGTGGTGGGACGGATCACCGCCGCGGTGTGGCGGCAGTGTATCGATTTGGTCCTGGAAGGAGTGATCGACGTGGACCAGCTCGACCGCGCCGTGTCACTCGGCCCCGCGCTCGGCTGGGCGGCGGCGGGCCCCCATTTGACGTATCACCTCGCCGCCGGCGACGGCGGTGTCACTCTGTTCCTGCAGCAGCTGCTCGGCAGCTTCGAGAGCTGGTGGGCCCAGCTCGCGACGTGGCAGCGGCTCGAGCCCGAGCAGCAGCGCGCGCTGATCCAGAGCATCGAGCGGGCCTATAAGAGCAACATCGAGCAGTTGCGCGAAGCGCGCGATCGGAGGTTGGGCGCTATCCTGCGGGTGCTGGAGCAAGCCAGGACCGCTTAGCGACAGCTATTTCTTCTCCGCCCGCACCATCAAGATCGGAATCGTAGTCTGATGTCGTAATGCTGTCGCGGTGCTGCCTCTGACCACATCCTCCAACAACCGGTGCCCGTGGGTGGCCATGGCGATCAAATCGCAGTGCTCGCGCTCGGCCGCGGCGGCGATCTCTTTGGCCGGATCACCGGCGGCGAGCACGGCATCGACGTCCAGGCCATCCGCCCCGAGTCGCGCGCTGACTTCCTCCAGGTAGGCGAGGTCGTCGCGCATCTCCTCAGACTCGCGCAGGTCCAGCTCCTTGATGTTCCGCGCCACCCAGCCATCCGCCACGTGGATCAAGACGACGGACGACCCCAGGCGCTTGGCCAGCCCGTTCACGTGGGCAAGAATCGCCTCGTCGGAGGCGGAGTGCTCGAGCGGGACGAGGATGCGGGTGTACATCAGGCGAGCCAGCCGCGGAACGTCTGGGCCAGGAGCCACGCGTTGAGGGTGGCGATCACGATCGCCACGAAGTAGGCCAGTGCCTTGACCCAGGGGGGGTTCACGAATTCGCCCATCTTCACGCGATCGGAAGTGAACCACACCAGCGGGAACACGGCGAACGACAGCTGCAGGCTCAGGATCACCTGGCTCAGAATGAGGAGCTTGGCGGTACCGCTTTCCCCGAAGAAGATAGCGGTGAGCGCGGCCGGCACAATCGCGATCAGCCGCGTGATGAGCCGACGCAGCCACGGCCGGATCCGGATGTTCAGGAAGCCCTCCATCACGATCTGACCGGCGAGCGTCCCCGTAAGTGTAGAGTTCTGCCCCGACGCGAGCAGCGCGAGGGCGAAGACGGCGCTCGCGCCCGCCACGCCGAGCAGCGGCGTGAGCAGCTGGTACGCTTCCTGGATTTCGGCGACGCCGGTATGACCGGCGCGGTGGAAGGTGGCCGCGGCGACGATCAGGATCGCCGCGTTGATGAATAACGCGAAGCTGAGCGCGACGGTCGAATCGAGAAACGCATACTTGAACGCCATCCGCTTGCCCGCCGGCGTCTCCTCGTACGCCCTGGTCTGCACCACCGACGAATGCAGATACAGGTTGTGGGGCATCACGGTGGCGCCGAGGATTCCGATCGCGATGTACAGCTTGTCGGAATCGGACAGGATGGAGGGCGTGGGCAGGAAGCCAGCGGCCACGGCGGCCAGGTCGGGGCGCGAAATGACGATCTCGAACAGGAAGCAGCCGGCGATGGTCGCGATCAGCGCCACGACGAGCGCCTCGAGCAGCCGGAAGCCCCGGTGCTGCAGGTACAGCACGATCAGCACGTCGAGCGCCGTGATCGCGATGCCCCACGGCAACGGAATCCCGAACAACAGGTTCAACCCGATCGCCGACCCGATCACCTCCGCCAGGTCGCACGCGGCGATCGCCACCTCGCACAGCACCCAAAGAGCGATCGTCGTCGGCCGCGAGAAGTGGTCGCGGCACGCCTGCGCCAGGTCCCGCCCGGTCACGATGCCGAGCTTGGCGGCGAGCCCCTGCAGCAGGATCGCCATGAGGTTCGACATGAGGACGACGGAGAGGAGCGTGTACCCGAAGCGCGAGCCGCCCGCGAGATCCGTGGCCCAGTTGCCGGGATCCATGTAGCCCACGGCCACGAGGTAGCCCGGGCCCGCGAACGCCAGCGCCTTGCGCCACCACGCACCCGCGCTGACGGGAACGCTGCGATAGACCTCCGCCAGGCTCGGCGCGAGACGCGCACGCCGCCATCCCGGGTCTGGGGTAGCGAGAGGAAAATTGGGTTGCGGCGCCGCCATCAGTGACTCCCGCTCGTGAAGGGATGCTCGAAGCTCAGGTAGAAGAGGACCGCGTCGTCACCGGCGCTCGGTCCGACGCCGATCGGGAACGCGATGCCAGGCACGATCTGCAGCCCGCTCGAAAAATTGTGGGCCCAGCGGATCCCGGGACTGATCGACAGGGCGTCGCTCGCGGCGGCGTGGCCGGAGCTCGTCACGGCCTCGTCCCGCGTCCACACGACCTCGAGCAGGGCATTGAAGGTGGGCCGCGCCAACCATATGACGCTGGCGCCGAGGTTGTAGGCGACCGTCGTCGCCTGGTCACCCACGGCGTTCTTGGCCGAGGGTGTGACGGTACCGCCCACATTCCAGTGTGTGACCACCTTGCTCGCGACGATCACGCTGGCCGGCACGTTCACCTGGACGCCGAGCGCGCCGGCGCCGAGGTCCGATCGGGCGCGGCCGGTGGGCAGGAGCAGAGACAACCGCGGCGCGACGGACAACCGCTCCGCTGCGGCCAGCTGGTAGCGGTAGTTCACCGCCACGTCGCCCACGCCCGTTGCGAACGACGCGCCGTTTTGGACGCGCTGGATCGGCACGGTGAAGCTCAGCTGATGGGTCCGGCTGAACAGCGGCCATTCCTGGGTGAACGTGTACACCCACGAGTCGGCGCCGCGGAACAGCTGAAACGCGCTGATGTGCTGGACGACGCCGGGCTCCTGGTTGTAGGCCTCCTCGAGCAGGAAGCTGTTGTCGGCGATATTGGGCAAAGCCGCCCGCTCCTGCGCGCCTGCCTGCGTGAATGCGGCCGCCAGCAGCAGGCCGATCCAACCAAAGGCGCCGCCCCTCACGAGCCGATCTCCTGGCACAACAAGAGCTGCGCCAGCTCTCGGCCCACAACGCGCGGGTCCCCGGAGGGCACGAGCGCGATGGTCGTCGGGCCGTTGAACGGCTGGCGATCGCTCACGGTGAGCAGCACACCGGGGGTGAGCCCTTGCTCCGCGAAGTAACGCAGGCGCGCGGCATCCTGCGTCCCCACCTGGCGCAGCTCGAGCTTTGCGCCGACACGCGCGTCGGCGAGCGCCACGAGCTCCGCTTCCTCGATGTCGCCGGCCGCCGTGGGAATGGGATCACCGTGCGGGTCGTATTGGGGCTGTCCCAGCGCGCTCGCCATCCGCTCGATTAGCTCGTCCGAGACGGCGTGCTCGAGCCGCTCCGCCTCGGCGTGCACGCCGCCCCAGTCGTAACCCAAATGCTGCGTGAGATAGAGCTCGAGGATGCGGTGTCGGCGGATCATCCTGAGCGCCGCCCGGCGGCCCTGCGAGGTGAGCTGCACGCCGCGGTAGGGCACGTGCTCGATCAGCCCCGTTTCGGAGAGCCGCTTCACCATGCCGCTGACCGACGGTGGAGACACCTCGAGCATCGCGGCGATGTCGCTGGTCGCGGCGAAGCCGCCCTGGCTCGACAGATGGTAAATCGCCTTGAGGTAGTCCTCGACGGACCGTGTCAGCGGAGGGTTGGGATCGCGTAAAGCTGGCTGCATGCCGATTCTCCCTGCCGCAGAGGCAGGTGTTGGGTGCTAGGTATCAGGTGTTAGGGCAACGAATTGACCCCTGCTGCCCGCCAGGAATTAGTCTACACTAATAATGACATGCCGTCAAGCGAATATGTGGATTTCTAGAGGCTATGTTTGAGGCTCTTGAGCTCGCACCAGATCCACGAACGGCGTGATAATCCGCTCCGTCATCCCCCAAATCAGCTCCTCGTCCACGTCCACCATGTAGGCCGGGAAGGTGCGTCGGCCGTCTCGCAGTGTCAGCGTCACCTCGCGCCGCACGCCCGGCTCCGAGAGCCGGCCGAGCGGGAGCCAGAAGGCCCGCTGCACTTCATCGCTCGGAACGAGGTCGGCGCGTTGGGTCAACGCAAAGACGAACGGCCGCACCACCACGGGGGGCAGGACCGACGTGCGGGGATAGAGATCGTCCAACGCCCCCAACCGCTCCGCGCCCGCCAGGTCCACTCCGGTCTCTTCGCGCGTCTCCCGCACCGCCGTGGCCTCGAGGTCCCGGTCGCCGGCGTCGTAGCGGCCGCCCGGGAGCGCAATCTGACCAGACCACGGGTCGTCGCCGCGCTCGGCACGCTTGATGAGGAGGATCTCTAGACCCTGCGGGCCTTCGAGCAGCACGAGCGCGACCGCGGCGGGGCGGGCGTCGGGCGCGTTGGCGACCTGGGGGCGGTGGTCTCGCAGCGCTCGTCGCACCGCCGCGAGGGTGATCACACGAGGTGTTTCGCCAACCACTGCACGATCGCCGCCGCCGCGAGCTCATCCGGAAGGTCGCGGACGACGAGACCGGGGACGCGTACGCCTGCGGCGGCTCGAGCCAGCGCGATCGAGCCATCGTCGTGCGGCTCGATCAACGCATAACTGTCCGCGTCCACTTCCAGCATGCCGCGCCCCAGCGCGTCGAGTGCGACCTCGAGGCTCGGCGCTCCCGGCGGGTCGAACGACACGACCGCGAAGCCTGCCCGCGCCAGCCGCTCGCCGAGCTCGGGCCTGGGCCGACCGCACAAGACGACCACGGGCCGCTGTCCGGCGGCACTCGTGACCTCGACGGCCACGGGCGACCCCGCGGCCCCTGTCAAACGAAACGATCGCTTCGCGGGCGTGGCCACAGGCTAGCGGTTGCGGAGCGTGATGGCGCCGGTGATCATTGTGCCCGGAAATAATACTGTGCGATCGATTGGAAGCCACGTCTGGATGGCGCTCGGCCTCCTGGCCGGGCTCGCGCTGGGCCTCGCCGCCGTCTGGACGCGATCGCCCGTGCTGCTCGCTGCGACGCAATCGCTGCGGCCGCTCGGCACCCTATTCTTGAACCTGCTATCGATGGTCGTGATCCCGCTCGTCGCCACGGCACTGTTCGCCGGCGTCGCCGGGCTGGGCGACTTGCGCCGCGTCGGCCGACTCGGCATCCGGACGGTCGCCTTCTTCTGGGCCATGTCGCTCGGCGCGATCCTCATCGGCTTTGTCGTGGCCGCGCTGCTCCTGCCGCTCGCGCCCATCACTGCCGATCAGCAAGCGGCGCTCCGTCAGGCGGCCGCCGCGGACACGGCAGCCGTGCGGCACGCAGCGGAGCAGATCCCCACGGGTGCCCGGTTCATCGTCGAGCTCATCCCGTCCAACCCGGTGCGCGCCGCCGTAGATGGAAATCTGCTTCCTCTAATCGTGTTCATCACGATTTTCGCGGTGGCCGCCGCCGCACTACCCGACGAGAAGCGTCACGCCCTCACCGACCTGGCCGACGCGGCCACGCAGGCCCTGATCCGGATCGTGCGTTGGGTGCTGCTGCTCGCCCCGATCGGCATTTTCGCGATCGTAGCCAGCGCGTTGTCACAGTTCGACGTCAAGTTGATCGTCGATGTCATCCGAGCGGTGGCCGTCTTCATCGTCGCGGTGATCGTGGGGCTCGCCGCACTCATCGCGCTCGTGCTCCTCCCGGTCGTCGCGCTGGTCGCGCGGCTCGGGCCGGGGCGCTATCTGCGGGCGATCCGCGCCTCCCTGCTCATGGCGTTCTCGACCACTTCGTCGCTCGCCACGCTTCCCGTCATGCTCGAGGCCGCGGAGAGCGACCTGCGCATCTCGCGCACGGTGGCGAGCTTCGTGTTGCCCCTGGGCGCGAGCGTCGGCCGCGTAGGGAGCGCGCTGTTCCAGACAGTGGCGGTGATGTTCGTGGCCCGGCTGTACGGCGTCCCGCTCGGCTTCGCCGGCACGTTCCAGGCGGGAGCCGCCGTGTTCCTCGCCTCGCTCACGGTCGCCAGCGTTCCCTCGGCGAGCATCGTGAGTCTGGTGCCGGCGTTCACCGCCACGGGGCTCCCGCTCGCCGGCCTGCAGCTGCTGCTTGGATTCGATCGCATCCCCGACATGTTCCGCACGATGACCAACGTGTTCGGAACGCTCACCGCCGCGACCGTCGTAGCCGCAGTGGAGGAACCCGCCTACACTCCGCACGCCTGAAACACTGGCGGGTGATCCCCCCGTTGCAGCAGGTCGTGCAGCATCTCGTGCTCGGCGAGCTGCCGGTCGTACAGCTGGTCCTGCGACATGTAGACCGTATGCGGCGAGCGCCACCATCCGTCGCATCGGCCCTCGTACGCAGGACACGAGTAGCTCGAGCCGGGGACTTCGTACCACTCCACGCGATCGAAGTCACCCCACAGGCCGGCGCACGCCTCGATCTGCGTCCACCAAGTACGGTAGACCGCGGGCGGTGTGAACGGCATTGCACCGGCCGGAGCGAATGCATCCAGGCAGCCCAGGAGCAGAAGGGGAGCGAGCCAACCCAGACGCAGCCGCACGGAGCGCTAGAACTCGCCTGCCACGCGGCCAGCCAGGAGCAGCCCCACGGCGATGCTCGCCGCCGCGCTGCCCACATGGAGCAGCGTCGCCCAGCGCGCACCCCGCGTCGAGGCGAGCCGTACGATGCTCGCGAGCGACACCGACACCACGAGCATCCCGATCATAGTTCCCGCGGCGAACGCCCCGAAGTAGGCGAACTGGGCCGCGCGGGTGGGCGCCGCCGCGACGAGCAGCACCAGGATCGCGGCGCTCCCCGCGAGTCCGTGCAGCAGGCCGAATCCCAGTGAGCGACCTGCATCGCCTTGCGGGTGCGCATGCTCGTGCGCCGTCCCCTGCGCGTGGCTGTGGAGATGAAGGTGCGGACCTCCGGCGTGCGAGTGCGCGTGCAGGTGCCAGCGGCCCCGCGCGTAGCGCAGGATCACCGTCCCACCGAGCGCGATCAACAGCAGCGCGACCAGGAGGTCGGCCGCCGGCCAGAGCCGGTCGGGAAGATGCAGCCCGAACAGGATGATCGCGCCCACCACCACGCCCACGCTCGCGGTGTGGCCGAGCGCCCACGCGAGGCCCAAGCGGCAAGCGTCGAGCAAGCGGCCCTGGCGGGTCGCGAGCGTCGATACGGCTGCTAGGTGGTCCGGCTCGAACGCGTGACGGAAGCCCAGCAGCAGGCCGAGGCCGGCGAGGGCGAGCAGGTTGGGCGGGGGGGGACTCATGACGGCTCGCAATTTACTCTAACAATTCTCTCGTGTGTGCCTACTATTCCTTTCCCACGCTGCTACAACCTTTTAACCCTGTGCCCCATCGAAGGGTACACATGGAGCTCACCACTCCCGGGGTGGCGACACTGCGCAGAGATCCGGACCAGCGGGCGTTGGGGGACGCGGAAACTGCCGACGCGGCGCTCGCCGCCTCCGGGGACGGCCGCGCCTTCGAGCGCCTGTACCGGGCCCACGTGGCGCGGGTGCACAGCCTGGTGCGGCGGATGGTCGGCCCGGATCACGCCGACGACATCGCACAGGACGTGTTCGTCCGCGCCTGGACCAAGCTCGCGACGTTTCGGGGCGAAGCGGCGTTCGGGACGTGGCTGCACCGTCTGGCCGTGAACGTCATCCTGGCCCGGCGCACCACGCTCGGTACGGAGCGCGGGCGCTACTACGACGACTCGGCCGACATCCTCGACGGGGTGGCGGGTCGGCCCGCGGCGCCGGAGTTGTCGATGGATTTCGAGGAGGCCATCGGGCGGCTGCCCGACGGCGCGCGACTGGTGTTCGTGCTGCACGATATCGAGGGGTACCGGCACGAGGAGATCGCCGACATGCTGGGGATCGTGGCCGGCACGTCGAAATCGCAGCTGCATCATGCCCGCATGGCGCTCCGCAAGCATCTCGAGCGCTGATGGTAGGGGCTAGGGGCTGGGGGCTAGGGGTTGGGGACGCGGGAGTACCGGAAGGGAGTAGCGTATGACGGACCAGTGGACTGATCGACTGTCGGAGTATCTCGACGGCGAGCTAACGAGCCCCGAGCGGACGGCGTTCGAAGCGCATCTCGCCTCGTGCGACGCCTGCCGCACGACGCTCGACGAGCTGCGGCGCGTGGTGACGAACGCGCGCGCGCTGGACGATCGCCCGCCCGCCGCGGATCTCTGGCCGGCCGTCGCGGCTCGGATCGGGCTGTCGGCGCGCTCGAAGACGCGGCCGGTGGTGAGGCGGTTTTCCTTCACCGTGCCGCAGCTCGCCGCCGCGTCGGTGGCGCTGGCGCTGCTGTCGGGTGGCGCCGCATGGCTGTTCGGGCGACGCGGGACCGTTCCCACCTCGCCGGTCGTGGTGTCCGAACGCGCTCCGACACTCATCAACGCGGCCGTTTACCCGGGCGATCCGCGCTTCGCCGCCCAGGTGGCGGATCTCGAGCGGGCCCTCGCGCGCGGCCGCGGCCAGCTCGACACGGCCACCGTGCGCGTCATCGAGCGCAACCTGAGCATCATTGACCGGGCGATTCGCAACGCGCAGAGCGCGCTCGCGGCCGACCCCGCGAATTCATATCTGAACCTGCACCTCGCCCAAGAGATGCGGCGTAAACTGGAGCTGCTGCGCCAAGCGGCGACACTCGCCGGCGCGCGGAGCTAGGAGGAGGATAGACCAGCATGCTGACGACCCTGGCGACGCTCGCGGCGCTCGCGCTCACGCAGCAAACCGACACGACCGTCCCGGTGCGAGCGGGCGCCCGCCTCGAGGTCCACAATTACGGGGGGGAGATCGCCGTCAAGACGTGGAGCCGCAACGCCGTGCGGGTCGTGGCCGACCACTCGAGCCGGGACCGGATCAGCGTCGATGCGTCCGAACAGGTCGTCCGCGTGAAAACCGAGCCGGGGCGGCGCGGGCCGTCGCAGATCGACTACGCCGTCACCGTGCCGGCGTGGATGGCGCTGAACCTCTCCGGGGTCTACACCGACATCAAGGTGGACGGCGCCCAGAACGAGATCACCGCGGAAACAGTGCAAGGCGAGGTCACGGTCCTGGGCGGGTCGGGCAACGTGTCGCTCAAGTCCGTCATGGGCGCGGTGACACTCGAAAAGGCGCGCGGCCGTATCGACTTGAGCAGCGTCAACGAAGAGATCCGGGCGACCGACGTCTCGGGCGACATCACCGCGGAAACCGTGAACGGAGACATCACGCTCATTCAGATCGAGTCCGCCAATGCCGAGGCGAACACCGTGAACGGCGACATCACGTACGACGGCACGATCAAGGACGGCGGGCGCTATCGCTTCGGGACGCACGACGGCGACGTGCGGGTGTCGGTCCCCGAGAAGGCCAACGTTTCGGTGTCCGTCTCGACGTTCAACGGCGACTTCAGTGCCTGCTTCCCCGTGCAGCTGACGGGAAAGACCAAGCACCGTTTCAATTTCACGCTCGGCTCGGGGAGCGCCCGGCTCGAGCTCGAGTCGTTCAGCGGCGACATCAAGATCTGCCGACCGGGCCAGCTCCTCAGGGACAAGCACCACGAAAAAGACAAGAACGACGAAGACCACCAGGAGGAATGACCATGCCCCGCTCCATACTCGCGCTGCTCCCCGTCGTGGCTGGTCTGGCGCTGGTGCCCCGCGCGGCTCCCGCCCAGGGTGAATTCCACTGGAAGGGGAAAATCGCTTCGGGCAAGGCGATCGAGCTCAAGGGCGTGAACGGCGACGTCCGCGCCGTGGCCGGCTCGGGGGACGTGGAGGTGACCGCCGTGAAGCACGCGCGCCGGAGCGACCCCGACGACGTGAAGATCGAGGTAGTGCAGCACGAAGACGGCGTCACGATTTGCGCGGTGTACCCCAGCGACGGCCGCCGGGAGAACACGTGCGACGCGGGCGATGGCGGTCACATGAACGTGCGCGACAACGACGTGACCGTCGACTTTACCGTCCGCGTGCCGACGGGCGTGCGGTTCCTCGGTAAGACGGTGAACGGCGAGGTCGAGGCGGCCGTTCTGTCGAGCGACGTTGAAGCGAACACGGTGAACGGCAGCATCCGCATTTCCACGGCCGGCTACGCCGAGGCGCAAACGGTGAACGGCGAGATCGTGGCGTCGCTCGGTCGCGCCACGTGGAGCGAAGCCATCGAGTTCCGCACCGTCAACGGCGGCATCACCCTCGATTTACCCGCCGGTCTGTCCACAGAGGTCCGCGCCACAACAGTGAACGGCGACATCCAGACCGATTTCCCGATCATGGTCACGGGACGCCTGGGACCCCGCAGCTTGCGCGGCACGATCGGGAGCGGGGGGCGAAGACTGGCGCTCGAGACCGTCAATGGGAGCATCAGGTTGAGAAAGGCCAGTTAGACCTGCCGCGTTGTTTTGATCGTCGTCGCAATCCCCTGGTACCGAACTCCGGAGGGATGTGAGGTAGCGTAGCCCCCTCCGAACCAGGGGCTCCGTGGTGCTGCGGGACCTTCTCGCCCGCACCGAGCAGATCGACGATCTTCGCCACCTCTTTGGGGCGCTCGGGTTTCAGGCGGCGTGGGAGCCCGTGCCACCCGGACCCTGGCTCGGTCCGGCGCAGGCAGAGGCGGCGGGCGTGCTCCGAGCGGCGCTGGTGGCGCGCCACGAGGCGTTCCGCGTATTCGCGATCGAGGCGCGCGACCCCGAGCGGGCAGCCCGCGCCGCGGCCCATCGGCTGGCGGCGCAAGCGGAGCGGGGCCTCGCGTGCGCGCTCGGCTCGGGTCCGCGGCGCCTGGTCTGCGCCAGCTGGCGGGCGATCGCTCGCGCCGGGCGCGACGGGGGCCCCGCCCTGCGCCTCGCCACCATTCCGCTCGAGCGGCCGCCCGGCGGCTCGCTCGACATGCTGGAGCGGTTCCGTCCCCTCCCGGGTGAAACGCCGCTCGCCCTCAGCCTGCGGATCGGCGAAGCGCTCGCGAGCGAAGGCGTCACCCCGCGGTTCTTCCGGGCATTCCGAGCCACGTTGGAGCGGCTGACGGACCGGCTGGCCGTGCCGCGCAGCCGGTCCGACCGGCACACCCTGGCGCTGACAGCGCTCACCCGCGTGTTGTTCCTCTACTTCGTCCAGGCGAAAGGGTGGCTGGACGGCGACCGGCGCTACTTGATCCATCGATTCGATGACAGCGTCGCCACGCGGCGCCACTTTCACCGCCAGGTGTTCGACCCGCTGTGCTTCGGCGCGCTCAACCGGCCGGCCTCGGGGCGCTCGGGGGCGGCACGCGCACTAGGCCGCCTGCCGTTTCTGAACGGTGGGCTATTCGAGCCAACCGCCCTCGAGCGGCGCGAGGGTTCGGCCCGCTGGACCAATAGCGACTGGCGTGACGCGTTCGACGAGCTGTTCGAGCGATTCCACTTTTCGGCGCGCGAAGCCGACGACGCGGGCCACTGCGTCGCCCCCGACATGCTGGGCCGCGTGTTCGAGGGTGTGATGGACCCGACCGAACGGCGCGCGAGCGGCAGCTACTACACCCCCGCAGCCTTGGTGCGCGAAATCGTACGCGCCGGGTTGACCGCGATCCTCGTGCAGCGCTTCGGCCTCGCCCCCCTGGCCGCCGAGCGTTGGATGCATGACGGCGACCCGCCCGACGCGCCGCCCGATCTGCGCCGGGTCGCCGTACTCGATCCGGCGGTCGGCTCGGGAGCCTTCTTGCTCGGTGCACTGGAGGAGCTCACACGCCTGCGCTGCGCCGCGGGCGAGCGACCCGCGGCCGCGGTACGCCGCGACGTCGTGGCGCACTCCCTCTTCGGCGTGGACCTGAAGCTCACGGCCGTGCGGCTCGCCGAGCTCCGCTTGTGGCTCGCCCTGGTGCCGGACCAGGACGAAACGGACCTCACCCTGATTGCTCCATTGCCGAACCTCGACGGGCACGTGCGCCAGGGCGACGCGTTGCTCGACCCCCTGACGCTGGCGCGCGCGTTGGGCGGAGCTGGTGCGACGATTCCGGCCCCGTCGCCGGAAATCGAGCGGCTCACCATCGCCCGACGCGCGCTCTTCAGCCTCGCGGGACCGGCCAAGCGGCGGGCGCTGGGCGAGCTCGCCGGGGCCGAGGGTGCGCTCGCGCGGCGCTTGTTCGCGGCGGCGGTCGCGACGCTCGAGCGGCGTGCCGCCGAGCTGGTGGCCGCCGGTAAGAATCGCGACCTGTTCGGGCGGCGCCGCGGGCTCCGCCCGGAGGAGCGCGCGCTACTCCGGCGCTTGCGCGCCAGTCGCCGCGAGCTTCGCGTAGCGGCGCGCCGCCTCTCGCGCGAAGGAGGTACCCCCTTCTTCGCGTTCGAATCCCACTTTGCTGACATTCTCGCGCGCGGCGGCTTCGACCTGGTTGTCGGCAACCCGCCCTGGGTGCGCGGCGAGCGGGTGCCCGCCCAGGTGCGCGAGACGCTGGCGACGCGCTACACCACCTGGCGGCCGGAGCGCGGACCCGGGTACGCGCACTTGCCCGACCTCGCGGTCGCGTTCGTGGAGCGTGCGCTCGAGCTGACCGCGCCAGGTGGAGCCGCGGCACTGCTCGTCCCCGCGAAGCTCGCGTCGAGCGGCTATGCGGAGCCGCTGCGGCGGCGGCTCGCCGCAAGCACGCGCCTGGAGCGAGTAGCTCCGGTGGCGCAACTGGGTGGGTTCGGTGCCGCGGTGTACCCGATGGCCCTGGTGACCGTGCGGGCCGAGCCGACCGGCCGCGAGCGCGTGGCGACAGCCCTCGGGCCGAAGACCGGGGCCCCGGCCGTCCCGCAGCGAGCCCTCGCGACCGACGGACCGTGGATTCTTGCAGGTGGGGCAAGCCGTGTGGCGCGTCACCTGCGGGCCGTTTGCCCTGCGGTGGGTGATCGCTGGCGCCCGCAGCTCGGCGTGAAGACCGGAGCGGACGAGGTGTTCCTGGTGTCGCAACCGGGACCGGCGACCCGGCCCGTCGTCCGGGGTCGAGACCTGCGGCCCTGGCGGGCGACGCCGCGCGCACACTTGCTGTGGACTCACGGGCCCGACGGACGGCCCTTCGCCCGCCTCCCGGCCGAGCTGGCGCGCGCGCTCGACCCGCACGTGGAGCGCCTGTGCCGCCGTAGCGATTACCGCCGCGGTCCTCCCTGGCAGCTGTTCCGCATCGCCTTAGCCGACGCGCCACACCGCGTGATCTGGCCGGACCTGGCGCGTCGACTCGCGGCCGTCGTGCCGGACTCAAACGTCGTTCCGCTGAACACCGTGTACGGCATCGTCACCCGGGCGGCGGACGACGCGTACGCGCTGGCGGCGCTGTTCAACTCGCGCTGGCTCACTGCGCTCGCGCGGCTCTCCGCCGATCCTGCCCGCGGCGGCTTCCGGCGCTTCAACGCGCGCGTCGTGCGGGGACTGCCGCTCCCGCCCTCCAATCCCGCGCAATGGCGCGCCCTCGCTGACCAGGGGCGGGCGAACGCCTCCGACGAAGACGCAATTGCCGACATGTACCAACTCGAGGCTGCGGACCGCCGTGCCCTGGACGCATCCGCCGCGGATCCTCTCTGAGCACCTCGCCCCGCTCCCCGAGCCGCTCGCCTGTCTGCTCGCGCCGGCAGCGGTCGGCCCGGCGCCGGCGGTCGCGTCGCTCGGGGCGCGCGCGCTGCTCGACCTCGCGCCGCTCGCGATCGAAGGCAAAGCGCCGTGGCCGGCATGGCTCGCCCCGCACCAGGTCCCCGCCGCGGAGCGGCTCGTCGGCATCCTCGCGCGCTATGGCGGCGCCCTGCTCGCGGACGCGGTCGGCCTCGGCAAGTCGTACGTCGCGCTCGCGGTCGCCGGCGCGCTCGGCGAGCCGTTCGCGCTGGTCGTACCGGCTGTGCTGGTGCCACAGTGGCGCGGCCTGCTTGAGGGTCATGCCGTAGACGCCCCGATCATCACGCATGAGTCCCTCAGCATGACCCGGTGCCGCCCTTCGCCGCCCTGTGCCGCCCCTTGCCGCCTGTTTGTCGTCGACGAGGCCCACCGCTTCCGAAACCCCGACACTAATCGCTACCGCGCGCTCGCGAAGGCCGTGATCGGTGCGCGTGTCCTGCTCGTCACCGCGACGCCGGTGCACAACCGGATCGGCGATCTGTTTCATCTGTTCCGCTTGTTCCTGCGCGACCACGACCTCACGGCGCTGGGCGTGCCCTCACTCTGTCGCGCGGCACTGGGAGACGCCGATCCTCACGCGGTGACGGCCGCCGCCGCCCGGTTGAGCGTGTCGCGCTCGCGGGAGCGGGTGCGACGAGGGTACCGCACAGGGCCCGTGCTCGCCTTCCCCGAGCACGCGTCCGGGGAGGCGATCCGCGCCGGCACCGCGCGCGGCGCAGTGCTCGAGCAGCTCGTGACCGGAGTCGCGCAGCTCGAGGGGGGCGGCGAAGCGGCGGCGCTGTTTCGGTTGCTTCTCTTGTCGCAGCTCGCCTCCAGCCTGCCCGCGTTCCGCGCGAGCCTCGTTCGGTACGAAGCGTTCCTCGAGCTGGGCGCCGCGGCCGCGGCGCAAGGGAGGGCGCTCGGGCGCCGCGATTTCCGGGGACTGTTCCCCGCCGGATCCGACGACCTCCAGCTTGCGTTCTTCCCGCTGGTCCTGCCTCCAGGACCGAGCGCTGTGACCGACCGAGACCGTGCCGTCGCACGACGGCTGCGCGCGGTCGCTGCGTCCCCGGACGATCCCAAGGCGGACGCGCTCGCGCGCCTGCTCGATGAGCGCCCGGGCAAGACGATCGTCTTCGTCCATGCGCGTGCCACCGTGCATCACCTCATGCGCCGGCTGCGTGGCCGCCGAGTCGCGGCGGTGACGGGAGAGCGTGGCTGGTTCGGAAGCGTGCCCGCGCGGCGGGAGGAGGTGCTCCGCGCGTTCGCGCCGCGAGCGCAGGGCGCTTCCCTTCCCGCCCTCGCGCTCGAGACCAACGTCCTGATCGCGACCGATCTCCTGAGCGAGGGCCTGAATCTCCAGGACGCCGGCCGAGTGATCCATTATGACCTGCCCTGGAGCCCTGCGCGCCTCGCACAGCGTGTGGGCCGGATCGATCGCGCCGGCTCAGCCCATGAGCGGATTGAGACGGTAACGTTTCTCCCGCCTCAGCCGCTTGCCGGCGCCCTGACCATAGAGCGCCGCCTCGTGACGAAGCGGCGCATGCAAGCGCGAGCGGGCGCCGGCCCGCGCGGGCTCGACTGGTGCGACCGGCTGCAGCAGCTCGCGGCTCGCGCGGGACCGCCTGCTACGCCCGGGACTTGCGCGGCGGTCACGGCGCTAGAGCCAGCAGTCGTGCTCGTGGTGCGACTGGGGCATCAAGTCGAGGGCGTGGTCGTGACAGATGGGGGCGCTCGAGCCGATCCCGCCCGCGCCACTCGACTGCTCGAGCGGGCTGCCGCGGCGGAGGCGGCCCCGCTCGACCGTCCCACGCTCGAGCGGGCGATCCGACGGGCGGCGCCGCTCGTCCGTGACCGGCTCGCCGCACTCGAGGACGCGCGCTGGCGTGGGGCCCACCGCGACCGCCTCAGTCGCCGGCTAATCCCCTGGGTGCTGGCAGCGGCACGCCGCGCCGCCACCGAGCGTCGCCACGCCGACCTCACCCGCCTCGATGGTCTCGTCTCGCGACTCGCGTTCGGCATGACTGCCGGAGAAGAGCTGGGTCTCGAAGATCTACTGGCTCGCCGCGCGCCGCTCGCGGTGCGCGACGTGCTGGCCTGGCACGAGCGCATGCCGCCGGTCGCGACCGCCGCCGAGGCGCCGCAGGTCGAACTAATCGCAGCGATCGTGCTGGGTGAGGGTCACTCGTGATGCAGCAGGAGCTCCTCGTAGTCGAGCTCCTGCTGCACGCGTCGCATCACGGCGTCAGAGATCGCCCCGTTGTCGCGCATGCGGAGCAGCTCCTGCCGCTCCACGGCGAGCAGCTCGCGTGCGAGGCGCAGGTGCGCGATGGATTTGGCCTCGATCGGGTCCTCGAGCGCGCCGTCCGCGTGGCCGCGCAGATGACGCGTGCGGAGACGATACCGATCGCGCGTGTGCGACAGCGCGCCGGCGTGCATCCACGGCTCCGACGCGAGCTGCTCGAGCCGGGCCAGTGCCGCCTCCGAGGCGCGGAGCCTGGCGGCGATCTCTTCGCGCTCCTCCTCCTCACCCGTTTCGCGCACGCCCAGCCTCCGCATCAGCGGCGCGAGCGTGAACCCTTGGCCGAGCAGCGTGACCAGAATGACGCCGTACGAGAGAGCGATGATGGCGTCGCGGCCGGGGAAGGGTAGGCCGGCGGCCGTCACGGTGGGGATTGCGGCGGCGAGAATGAGGGTGTCACCGCCCCGCAGGCCGGCCCAGCCCACGACCGTCAACACCTGCCAGCGCGGCCGCGGCTCGCGTGGGCGCAGCCGACGCCCCAACAGCCAGCGAAAATTCCCGGCGAAGTAAACCCACACGAGCCGCGCGATGACTACGGCCAGGCTCACGAGGACTGCGGCGCGTGCAAGCTCGAGCGCGGCTGCGCCGCTCAGGCCTTCCAGGATGGGCCGCAGCGCGAGCCCCGTCAGGATGAAGATGAGCCCCTCGAGCACGAAGACCACCACGTCCCACATGCCGACGTTTTGCACGCGCGTGTCCGCCGCCACGAACCGGGGCCCCACGCGCCCCAGATAGATCCCCATGGCGACCACCGCCAAGACCCCGGACACGCCGAAGTGCTCGGCGGGGAGATAGGCGGCGTAGCCTGAGAGCAGCGAGATGGTGTTCTCGACCTCGGGATCATGAATGTGGCGGCGAACCGCAGCCAGGAGCCACCCCACGGCCAGGCCGACCAACACACCGCCCGTACCCACCACCACGAACCGTCCGGCGGCGCCCATGAGCGAGAACGCGCCGGTCACCGCGGCCGCGACGGCCACGCGATACGCGACGATTGCGGCCGCGTCGTTGATCATGCTCTCGCCCTCGAGGATCGTCACGGCACGTCGCGGCATCGGTAGCCGCCGCAGGAACGCCGTCGCGGCCGCGACGTCAGGCGGCGAGACGACGGCACCGAGCGCGAACGCCGACGCCCACGGCAGGCCAGGAATCGCGTTGTGCGCAACCCAGGCGATCACGATCGTCGCGAACACCACGTGTCCCACACCGAGGGACAGGATGGGTCGAAAGTTGGCCCGCACGTCGCGATAGGACGCCAGCAACGAGGCCCTATAGAGGAGCGGCGGGATGAATATCAGGAACACGAGCTGCGGGTCGAACTGCACCGTGGGGAGCCCAGGGACCACGGCGACCAGCAGCCCGCCCACGACGAGCAGCGCGGGCGTGGGGAGCTGAAAGCGGCGCGCCACCAACGCCAGCAAGGTGACGCCGACGAGCAAGGTGAGGACGGTCTCGAAGTTGCGCATGGCTACGTGACTCCGAACACAAGCTTGGACTGTCCGGTTCCGTCGAGCGAGTGTGAGCGGGACGCCGCAGAATTGGGAGCCATGCCCGCCCGGACCCGGACCTGCACCGGACTCCGCGCCGCAATCGACCGGCTCGTGACATTCTACGGTCGGCCGCCGCGCCCGCCAGCGGTTGATCCCTTCGAGTTGGTCATCTGGGAGAACTGTGCCTACCTAGTGGACGACGCGCGGCGCGCCACGGTGTTCAAGCGGTTGCAGCGCGCTGTGGGCCTGAAACCCGCGGCGATCCTCGCCACGCCCCTGCCGGCTCTTGCCGACATCATCAAGGAAGACGGCGTGCACGCGGGCGGCGCTTCCCGGGAATCGGCGAGCCGGGCGCGGACAAGATCCTTCTGCTTTGCCGCGGTGCGTTGACTCTCGCGCCGGATTCGAACGCACTCCGAGTGCTGGTGCGACTCGGCTACGGAGCGGAGAGTGAGAATTATCAGCGGACCTATCGCTCGGCGGCGAGCGCCGCGGCACCCGAGCTTCCCACCGACTTCGCCTGGTCGATCAGGGCACACCAGCTGCTGCGCCGCCATGGCCAAGAGCTGTGCAAGCGTTCGGCGCCTCGCTGCGACGCGTGCCCGCTCCGCGCAGAGTGTCGCTGGTATCTCACACACGCGTAGTTACCTTCCGGCGTGCCTCTCTCAACGTTCCTGTTCGACCTCGATGGCACGCTGATCGACTCCATCGAGTTGATCCTCCGCTCCTACCGTCACACCATGCGCCAGCACCGCAGCGAGCAGCCGTCGGACGACGTCTGGATGCAGGGGCTGGGTACTCCGCTGTGGGTACAGTTCCGGCAATTCACCGACGACCCCGGCGAGATCGAGGCCATGGTGGCGACGTATCGGGCCTACAACCTCGCCCACCACGACGAGCTGGTGCGTCCCTATGACGGTGTAGTCGAGGCGGTACGGGCGCTGCGAGACCGCGGCAAGACGCTCGGGCTCGTGACCAGCAAAATGCACAGCGGCGCCGTGCGCGGGCTCCGGGTCGCCGGGCTGGAGGACGCCTTTCAGGTGATCGTGGGTGCGGACGAAGTCACGCATCCCAAGCCGCACCCCGAGCCGGTGCTCATGGCGCTCGAGCGCTTGGGCGTGCCGGCCACGGGCGCCGTGTTCGTGGGCGATTCGCGCCACGACATCGAGTGCGGCCGGGCAGCGGGCGTGAAGACCGCGGCCGTCCTGTGGGGACCGTTCGACCGCTCGCACCTGGAGGACCTGCGGCCGGATTACTGGCTGGAAACGCCGGCGGACCTCACTTTAATGACTCCTAAGACCTAGCACCCCGCACTGGGAGGTTCCTTGCCGTTTGTCCCATTCGAGCTGGAGCGCTGGCAAAGCACCTGGGAGAACCGGGTGCGCTACAACTTGTCCGAGTCGGGTGTGCACCCGCTCTCGATCAAGGAGCTGCTCGACCTGGCCGGCGCGTCCCCGGCGCCGCTGCTCGATGTTCGCCTCGGCTACAGCCAGTCGAACGGCACCGATCTCCTGCGCCGGCGCATCGCCGCCCTGTACGACGGCGTCCCGCCCGAGCAGATCCTGGTCACCACCGGCAGCGCAGAAGGGAACTTCGTCGTGTGCTGGCGGCTGGTCGAGCCCGGCGACAAGGTCGCCGTGATGCTCCCGAATTACCTCCAGACGTGGGGGCTCGCGCAGAACTTCGGGGCCGAAGTGCGCGGCTTCACGCTGCGCAGCGAGGCGCAGTGGGAGCCCGCGCTCGACGAGGTGCGGCACGCCATCGCGCCGGGCACGAAGCTGGTCGTCGTCACCAATCCGCACAATCCGACCGGACACGTGCTCTCGCAAGAAATGCGAGGTGCGATCGTGAGTCGCGCGGCCGAGGTGGGCGCGTGGCTGCTCGCGGACGAGGTCTACCAGGGAGCGGAGCGGGATGGGACGACCACGCCGTCCTTCTGGGGCAGCTACGAGCGGGTGATCGTGGTGAACGGCCTCTCGAAGGCGTACGGCCTGCCGGGCCTGCGGATCGGCTGGGTCGTGGCGCCGCCGGCGCTCTCGGGCGACGCGTGGGCGCGCCACGACTACACCACGATCGGACCGGCGGGCGCGAGCGATCACCTCGCCGCGATAGTCCTCGCGCCCGCGGTGCGGGAGAAAGTGCTCGCGCGCACCCGCGGCATCCTGCGCGCCAACTACCCGGTGATCGAGCAGTGGCTGAGGCGCTTCGGCGATACCTTCAGCTGGCATCCGCCCCAGGCGGGGGCGATCTGTCTGGTGCGCTACCGTCAGGCGATCAGCGCACTCGACCTGGTGGAGAAGATGCGGGCCGAGCACGACGTGCTGCTCGTACCCGGCGATCACTTCGGTTTGCCGAACCACATCCGGTTCGGCTTCGGGGAGGAGCTGCACCATTTCCGGGAAGCGCTCGCCGAGAGCGAACGGGGTCTGAAGCGCGTGTTTGCCGACTGAGATGCGGGTCGTCCCGCTCGAAGCGTTTCGGGACAAGATCCCCTTCAGCGTGGCGATCGCGGCCGTCGAACGGGGCTTCCGCGCGCTGGGGCGCGGCGAGGCCGCGCTCCCCGACCCGATGGTGCTGGAGCTGCGCGAGCAGCAGGCCGAAGTGCATGTCAAGGGCGCGCACCTCGCCGGCGGCCGGCACATCGTCCTCAAGGTGGCCACGGGGTTCTATCGCAACCGGGCGCGCGGCCTGCCCTCGGGCGACGGCATGTTTCTCCTGCTCGACGCCGATACCGGTGTCCCCGCCGCGCTGCTCGAGGAGCACGGCTACCTCACCGACTTCCGCACGGCCGCGGCGGTCGCCCTGACGCTCAAGTACCTGGCGCCCAAGGACACGCACGAGGCCCTGCTGGTGGGGGCCGGCGCGCTCGCCCGGCTCACTGCTCGAGCCATGGTCGCGCAGATGCCGCTCGCCCGGCTCACCCTGTGGAATCGCAACCGCGAGCGCGCCGAGGCGCTCGCGAAGGAGCTCGGTCAAGCCGTCGAAACGCGTATCGCCCCGGCGCTCGAGTCCGCCGTCCGCGACCACCGGGTGATCGTGACCGCGACGGCCAGCACGACGCCGCTCGTGATGGCCTCGTGGGTGGGGCCCGGCACACACGTGACTTCGGTGGGAACCGGCAGCCCAGAGAAGATCGAGCTCGAGCCGGCATTGCTCGCACGGGCGGACAAGCTCGTGGCTGATCGCGTATTCCAGACGGAGCGGTACGGCAACCTGCACCACGCCATCGTGGCCGGCGTCGTGACCCGAGAAAAGGTCTATGCGGAGCTCGGCGACCTCGCCGCCGGCCGGCGCCCCGGACGCGAGAGCGCGAGTGAGATTACGGTCGCGGACCTGACCGGCGTCGGTGTACAGGACGCCGCGATCGCGCAGGCCGTCGTGGAGGTACTGGGACTCTGAACCGGCCACAGCGGGCGCGGCACCGGCTCGTCGACTTCCTGGGGTTCACCCCGATGGCGCACCGGCCGCCGCTGCCCAGGCGCTGGTGGATCTATTGCGCCATCGCGTATCTCTCTCCCTCTGTGGTGCTCGCGCTCGTCCCGGCGCACGAAGTGCCCTACCGCGACATCGTCTGGCTGCTCACGCTCGTGCCGGCGTATCTGCTGTCGCTGCATTACGGTATGCGCGGCGCCGTGGCCGGTCTGGTGATGGGCACGGTGCTCTTCACCACGATCCAGTTGCTGGTCGCGCTACGGCTCGACGCCGAAGACTGGCGCATCACCGTTCCCATCTACGCGGCCTACGGGACGATCGCGATCTCCGTGGGCTGGCTGTCGCAGCAGCTGCACGAATTCTACGGCCGCGCCATCGAGGGCGAGCGGGTGGCGGTGATCCGACAGCTGGCCGTGACCATGCGTCACGAGGTGAACAACGCGCTCGCGGCCATCCTCGCGGAAGGCCAACTGCTCGAGCACGACGCGGTGCTCACGCACCCGGAAGACAAGCAGTCGCTGCAGAACATCCTGACGATGGCGCGACGCATCCAGCACAGCATCGATACCCTGGTGAACGTCACCCACGCCCCGGTCACGGAGTACGTGGAGGGGATGCCGATGATCGACTTGCGGAATGTGAAATCAGCTCACCAACGCTCGAAGGACTAGGTACGAGACCCCCGCGATCCCCGCCGCCGCCGGGATCGTGAGAATCCACGCCCACACGATCCGTGCCGCCACGCCCCAGCGCACCGCCGAGAGGCGCTGCGCGGCGCCCACGCCCGAGATGGCGCCGGTGATGGTGTGGGTGGTGCTCACCGGAATACCGAAATGCGACGCGACGAACAGCGTGATGGCGCCGCTCGTTTCGGCGCAGAAGCCGCCGAACGGCGTGAGTTTGGTGATGCGCTGGCCCATGGTCTTCACGATCCGCCACCCGCCCGCCAGCGTGCCCAGCGCGATCGCCGCGTGCGCGCTCAGGATCACCCACAATGGAATCACGTCCGCGGTCGTCAGGTGGAGCGCGCGGATGGGGAAATCGACGAACGCCGCTTGGGCGGCGAATAGCAGTCCAACGATGATCCCCATCGTCTTCTGCGCGTCGTTGGTGCCGTGGCCGAGGGAATAGAGCGCCGCCGACACGAGCTGCAGCGAGCGAAACACGCGATCCACCCTGCGGGGCAGGGAGCGGCGCAGGGCCCAGGAGAGCGCAACGGTCAGGCCCAGCGCGATCGTCAGGCCCATCATCGGTGCGACCACGATGAACACCAGCGTCTTGACCCATCCCTGCGCGATGATGGCGGCGAACCCGGCTTTGGCGACCGCGGCACCGGCATAGCCGCCGATCAGCGCGTGGGACGACGAGGTCGGCAGCCCCCCCCACCACGTGATCAGGTCCCACACGATGGCCCCGATCAGACCGCCGAGGATCACGATCGGCTCGACCACCGAGAGATCGATCAGGCCTTTGCCGATGGTCTTCGCAACCGCCGTCCCCAGACCGAACGCGGCCACGAAGTTGAAGAAGGCCGCCCAGATCACCGCCATACCGGGACTGAGCACGCGCGTGGAGACGACCGTCGCGATCGAGTTGGCGCTGTCGTGGAATCCGTTGATGAAGTCGAACGTGAGCGCCACCAGCACGATGGCGAGGACGAACCAGACGGTGGCAGTCATCAGGCGTGCTTGAGCGTGATGGACTCGAGCACGTTCGCGACATCCTCGGACTCATCGAGTGTTCGCTCGAGGGTGTCGTAGATCTCCTTCCACTTGATGACCTCGAGAGGGTCCCGCTCGGTCTCGAACAAGAGGCCGAGGGCCTGTTGGTAGATCGCGTCGCCCTCTTCCTCGAGCTTCTTGGCCTCGATGCAGTATTTCATCACGTCGTCGCCCTTCTTGAGACGGCCGACGGCTTCGCCGAGCACGCCCTCCATTCGCTGGATCACCTCGGCGAGCTGCTTCACGCCCTGCGGGGCGGAACCCAGGTGGAAGATCTGGGAGCGCCGGGCGGTGCCGTCGATCGCGTCCATCACGTCGTCGAGATTGGAGGCAAGCTGGTGGATGTCCTCGCGATCGAGCGGGGTAATGAATGTGCGATCGAGCCGGTTCACCACTTCATGCGTGACCTGGTCGGCCTCGTGCTCCAGTCGCTTGATCGCGTCGACGTGGGCGATACGGCGCTCGGGGGGCACGTCGAATAGGTCGCGCAGATGCTGGGCCGCGACCTTGTTGCGCGTGGCAACCTCGACGAACAAGTCGAAGAACTCTTCTTCCCGGGGCAAGAGGCGCACGGTCGTCCTCGCGTGGAGAGGGGGCTACGACGGCCGAGAACATAGCGGCCCCAAGCTTGAGCCACTAGGTTACCTCGCCAAATGGCCACCACCCAACAGCCGCAAACCGATTTCGTCAAGGCGATCTCCCGGCTCGACGCCACCGCCCTCGTCGTCGGGTCGATGATCGGCTCGGGGATTTTCATCGTCTCGGCGGAGATCCTCCGCCAAGTCCACGCCCCCGGCCTCCTGCTCGTCGTCTGGGCGGTGTCGGGTGTCGTAACCCTCATGGGCGCGATGACCTATGGCGAGCTGGCGGCGATGTTCCCGCGCGCGGGCGGACAGTACGTGTATCTGCGCGAAGGGATCTCTCCCCTGTTCGGCTACCTGTACGGCTGGACGCTGTTCGTAGTCATCCAGACGGGCACCATCGCGGCGGTCGCCGTCGCGTTCGCCCGGTTCACCGCCGTCTTCTGGCCCGGTCTGTCGCCCGACGTGTTCCTCGGCTCGACCCTGCACTTCCCGCAGCCGATCGGCGACATCACGGTCGGCCTCTCGCCGCAGCGCATTCTCGCCGTCCTCTCCGTCGCCGTGCTCACGTGGATCAACGTCCGCGGCGTGCGCACGGCGGCCCTGATCCAGACGTCCCTCACCGCAATCAAGACCGGTGCGCTCGCGTTGCTGATCCTGCTCGGCATCACCATCGGCCGGAACGCGGAGGCATTGGCCGCCAATTTCGGCGTCAACTTTTGGGCGACCGGCGGCGCCGCGGTGGGTCTGGGGGCAATCGGAGCTGCGATGGTCGGCTCGCTGTTCTCGATGGACGCATGGAACAACGTGGGGTTCGCGGGAAGCGAGCTCAAGAACGCCCAGCGCGACCTGCCGGTGGCCATGGGTGCAGGCGTGCTGATCGTCACCGTCCTGTACGTGCTCGCGAACGTCGCCTACTTGAACGTCCTGCCCGCGTCCGCGATCGCCAGCGCGCCGCAGGACCGGGTCGGAACCGCCGCGCTCCAGGCCATCCTGGGAGAGCCTGGCCTGAAACTCATGGCCGCGGCGATCATGATCTCGACGTTCGGGTGCAACAACGGCCTCATTCTGTCCGGAGCGCGCGTCTATTACGCCATGGCGCGCGACGACCTGTTCTTCACGTCCGCCGGCGTGCTCCATCCATCGTACAAGACGCCCGCGGTCGCCCTCGTCGTACAGGCGGTGTGGACCAGCGTTCTGTGTCTGTCGGGCACGTACACGCAACTCCTGAACTTCGTCATCTTCGCGGCGCTGGTGTTCTACGGGCTGACGGCGGTGGGGTTGTTTGCGTTGCGCATCAAGCGCCCCGCGGCCGACCGACCGGTCCGCGCCCCGGGCTATCCATGGCTTCCTGCGTTGTACGTAATCGCGACTGCCGTCATCGCCATCGACCTCCTGGTGCAGGACGCTACGCGTACCTACAGCTTCCTCGGTCTCGGCCTCGTGCTGATCGGTGTGCCGGTGTACTTCGGATGGCGCGCCCTGGTGCGGCGGGGTAGCGCCACCGTCTAGGCACCGACCCGGCCGACCCGCGACACTTGCCGACTGTTTAGGCCGATAGCATATTGGCTTTGTACCCGAACAAATACCGAAGCCAATAATCGTGTCAGCATCCCACCCTTCCCCGGTGCCCAAGCCCACGTCTCAGCCGTCGTCCTGCCCGGACTGTGGCGGCGGGCTGGTCCGCCAATCGGGGTGCCTGGTGTGTGTGCAGTGCGGGTGGGCGAGGTGCGGGTGAATCGGGCGGGAGGGCGGTCAGGCGGTATGGCCGTAGGCGAAGGGAAGACAAACTCAGCGAAGCGGTCCCAGCAGCTGCAGCTGCTTAGCGCCGTGCCGCCATACCGTCCGACTGCCCTCCCCATTCTCGACGAGCGGCTCCGCGGCACCAAATTCGTGTCGCTCGAACCCAACTCCGTGCTCAACTCGCCGCAGCAGACCGGCGTGGATTTCTGGTCGCTCAACCCCTACATCGGCTGCGAATTCGGGTGCACGTACTGCTACGCGCGCTACGCGCACCGCTACACAGTCGAGCGCGCCCACGACGCGGGGAAGCTCACCGACGAGGAGTTTCTCGAGTTCCGCGGGCCGCACGGGTGGGAAGCATTCGAGCGGCGCGTGTTCGTGAAGGACACGCTGTTCGGCGCGCTCGAGCGCGATCTGCGGCGGTACTTTCGGTCCACCGGTCCGACGACCCGCCCGGCCGCGCCGATCGTCATCGGGACCGCTACCGACCCCTACCAGCCAGCCGAGCGGCGCTTCCGGCTCACGCGCGGGATCCTCGAGCGGTTGGCGCGCTGCGAGGGCTTGAACATCGGCATCATCACGAAGAGTCCGCTCATCGCGCGCGACACCGACGTGCTGCGGCGCCTCCAGCACCGAAGCGATCTCGAAGTCCACATCTCTCTCACCACGGTGGACGTGGCCCTGATCAGGCAGGTCGAGGCGCGCTCGCCGATGCCGGTGGTCCGGCTGCGGGCGCTTCAGCGACTCGCCGATGCCGGCGTCCGTGTCGGGTTGATCGTGGCGCCGGTCCTTCCGGGAATCACCGACGACATACCCCACCTGGAAGCGCTCTTCCAGGCGGCCCGGGAGGCCGGCGCCAAGTTCGTCCACGCCGGACCGCTGCGCCTGTACCCGGCGGTGCGGGACCGATTCCTCCCGATGCTCGAGGAGCGGTTCCCACACCTCGCGGCACGCTACCGACGCGCCTACGAGGGACGGAGCGGTGTGCCGCGTGACTATGCGCGCGCGCTGGCGGCGCGCATCAAGCAGCTGCAGGCGCGATTCGGGTTCCCGCTAAACGAGGGGATGGTGGATCGCTACGGACAGAGGCTGGCACCGGCGCAGCAAGAACTCGGATTGTGAATCCTCAGGCGACCTCGCTCGCCGCCTTACCGCGGCGCGTCCGGTAGTGGCGCAACAGGTCCCGGACCCAGCGCGGCGGGGAAAGCCGGCGCGCCTCGTATGACTGGACGAGCAGCTCGGCGAGCGCGCGCCCCAGTTCGAGCGCCTGCGCCGGGGGGATATCCACCGACAGCTCGTTCAGCAGGCGGATGAACTGACCCAGGTTGGGGGGTCGCGTGACCTTGCCTTGGGCGGCGAGCCAGCACTCCAGCTTGACTCGCGTGGCGCTGCGAGGAGCCGCTCCCTCCAGAAAGTGACGCAGCCCGTTCGGGCTCATGCCCACCTCGCGCGCGACGCGTCGCAGCGAGAAGCGCGCCGACTCGCGCGCGAGCCCGTCCCGCAGCAGCGGGACTGGCAGCGTCGGGACCATCGAGCCGGAAGTCACGGACGACCGGGCGTGGCGGGGCCGGGGGGGGGGCGCCCTAAGGCGCCCGCTTCTCCCGGGCGTAGTACGCGATCAGATCCCGCACCCAACGCGGGATCGGTCGCTGCCGCTCGCGGTACGCGTCTCGCAACAACTCCGCGATGCCGCGACCTAGCACGACGCCGTCGTGCGAGGCAACCCCGGCGGTCAACGCCTCGACCAGACGCACGATTTCCGAGGCCTTGGGAGACGGGGTCTTGGGATTACGTCGAGTCGCCAGCCGGCGCTTGGATCTCAGCCGTCCGCCGGGGCGCGTGCCGGTACGCTTCAACCGGCTCCAGCCATGTGGTCGTCACCGCCGCACTGGGGAACTGCACAAACTTCACATCGGAGATGTACTACGGGAACAGCCTGGTCGCAAGCCCGAGCCTTTCAAGCGACTTCGCTGGCCGCTTTGCCCCGGCGCACCCGGTAATGGCGGAGTAAGTCCTGGACCCAACGGGGTGGGGACAGTCGCCGCGCTTCGTATGCCGTCGCGAGCAGCCCCGCGATATCGCCCGCCAGCGCGGCGGTCTGCTGGGTGGAGAGGTCCCCCGCCAACTCGTTCAGCAGCCGCACCAGCTGACCGACGTTAGGCGGGCGGGTGACGTGCTGTCGCCCGGCGAGCCAGCGCTCGAACTTCGTACGCGTAGCGCTGCGGGGAGCCGAGCCGTTCAGGAAGTTTCGCAGGCCGTTCGGGCTTATGGAGATCTCTGCGGCTGCTCGGCGCAAGGATATCCGCGCCGTTTCCCGGCCGATCGCGTCACGCAGTAGGGGAACCGGCAGCGTAGGAACGCCCCGGCTGCTAGAGCTCATGAGCGGTGTGCACTTTGTGCGTTACTGAAGACGTTACACGAGGGTAGCCTAGCCCAAGTCGGAAAAGCCCGCAAGCACGTCTCCCATCACCCCTTTTCCATCATCTCCACGAGCGCCCGGATCGTCCCGGGTGCGTTCCCCTCCAGCCGGTTGTTCACGAGGATCAGGGCTTCCATATGGCGCCGGATCACTTCGGCGATGAGGCGCAGAAGATCCAGTCGCACCTCCGGTTGCGGATCGCCGATCCGGTCGTAGGGCTCGAACAGCTTCACCGCGTCGGCATACGCCCGCCCGGGGCGGAGCAGCCCGCGCGCCACGGTGAACCCGGTCGGAAACGTCCACGGCAGCTCCAGCTGCTCGCCTATCGCCGGCATCTCGTTCCAGGAATTGAACACGTGGGCCACGCCATGGCGCGCCAACACCGCGCCGTGGTCATCGGTCAGAAGCTCCGGGTTCCGCAGCTCCACCGCATAGCGAAAGTCACGCGGCAGCTGCTTCAGGAAGCCGTCGAGCTCTTCCGCCCATCGAGCCGGCTCGGGCTGGTCCTTTCCCCGCATCGCCTGAAACTCGAACACGAACGCGCCGGCGTGATCGCGGAACGCCCGCGCGTACGGCGCGAGCACCGCGTCCTTGAACAGGTCGGCGTTCAGGAAGTCGGGATTGCGCTCTCCGGCGAGGTTGCCCCAGCGCGGATCCTGCGTGAAGCGCCTGGCCGTGATCCGATCCCACACCTTGCTCACGCACGGAAACCCGGGGGGCAGCGCTCGTGCGTACGCCGTGAGGACCTCCTCGGACGGCGGCTCGTAGAACGCGCTGTCGATCCCTACCGTGCGGAACAAGGGATAACGCACGTACTCCTCGAGCCGGCGGGCCGGCTGGGCGCTGCGATAGGACCGATGGTAGACCTCCCCCATCCAGCCGTCGTAGGTCCAGGTGGACGTGCCGAACCTGATATTGGGCGGGACGCGCTCGCCGAGCGCGACCAGCTCGGCCGGAGGGGGTGGCAACGACCCGACGTCGTCAAACAGACTTTGCTGATGGCGCGAGCGCAAAACCCGATGCTCCAAGTTAAGTAAATTAGAATCAATAGCTTATATCGAGCAGGCGCAATCTTGCCAACTGTTCGATCTTCGGGATATATTCGGGTCCCATTGTCTGGCCTGGCACATGACCCGGACACCCCGTCTCACGAGCGATACCGCGGCGTGCTGCTGGATTCCGCTGTTCGCGCTGCGCTCCGAGCTCGCGCGGCGGCCCGAGCTCGTGTCGCTCCCCGTTGCCCTGCTTTCACCCGACGACACCCGCCGGCTCTGGCAGGTCGCGCCGCTCGCCCGGCGCGCGGGCGTGAAGCCGGGCATGACCGTCAGCCAGGCAATCGGGCTCTGTCCCTCGTTGAAGCTGTGCGAGCCCGACTCGGTGCATTACGACGAGCAGTTCGCGCGGCTCGTCGCGGCGCTCGGCACCGTGAGCCCGGTGGTCGAGCCGGTGGAGCTGGGACGGGTGTTCGTGGGGACGGATGGGTTGGAGGGGTTGTACGGAGCGCCCGAGATGATTGTCGAAGCGATTGAACGCGGAACGCGGAAGTGGGAATGCGGAACAGACGAACGATCTTCCAGCCCCTGTTCCGCGTTCCGCGTTCCACGTTCCGCGTTTCGTTTGGGGTGGGGCAAGGGGAAATTCGTCTCCTGGGTCGCAGCCACACGTGCGCGACCGGGGACGGCCGTGATCGTGCGGGCCGGGGAGGAGGAGAAGTTCCTCGCCTCCCAGCGGCTCGCCGTGCTCCCGCTCGACCCCGACACGCATCGCCGGCTGCTGCAGCTCGGCATCAAGACGCTGGGCGCACTCGTCGCGCTGCCCGAGGAAGCCGTCGTGTCGCAGTTCGGCCGCGCCGGCCGGCGTCTGTGGCGGCTCGCGGCGGGGCTCGAATCGGAGCCGGTGGTCGGACGGATTGTGCCCGAGCCGATCGTTGCCGCCCTCACGTTTTTCACCCCGGTCGGCGAGCGAGACCTGCTCGCCCACGCACTGGACAAGCTCGTCGACCGCGCGCTCGCGGATCCGCGCCGCAGCGGCTGGCGCGTGCAGGTAGTGCGACTGCGCGCCGAGCTCGAGCACGGGGCCTCCTGGCTCGTGGCCGCGACCCTCAAGGATCCGTCCGCGACGCGGGAGCGCATCGCGGCGCCGCTCAAGACGCAGCTCGAACGGTCGCCGCCAGCCGGAGCGGTGGAGCGGCTCGTCGTCGAGTTCACCGCCTTCACTCCGGGCACCGCGGAGCTGCAGCTGTTCGCGCGCGATGCGAGCGCCGCGGCGCGCGCCGGGCGGCGGCGTGCGCTCCAGAGCGCCGCCCGGGAGATCGCACTCCGCATCAGACGGCCGATGTTGTATCACGTCATCGAGGTGCAACCATGGTCCCGACTCCCCGAGCGGCGCTACGCGTTGATCGACTATGAACCCTAGTGGAGCTGACAGACTTCGTGCCCTCAACGCACCCCAACGGGTACAGGTGGAGCTGGACGAGCAACGAAGACCAAGGGTTGTGAAACGGGAAACGGGAAACGAGAAGCGTGTCGAGTCTTTCGGTGAGAATTGGCGCATGGACGACGAGTGGTGGCGTCAGCCGATCGTGCGCCGCTATGTCGAGGTCGTATTGGAAGGCGGAGGACGTGTGGTGCTGTTCGAGGACCTCATCACCGGAGAGTGGTTTGTGCAGATGCCGACCTAATACGACACGCTGAGTACGGAATCGAAGCGCGTATATCCACTCTCATTCCGCACTCCGCATTCAGCATTCTATGTATATCGAGCTTCACTGCCACTCGGCGTTTTCTTTCCTCGACGGTGCGTCTCTCCCCGAGCAGCTCGCGCTCACCGCCTCGCAGCTCGGCTACCCAGCAATCGCGCTCACCGACCACAGCGGGCTGTACGGCTCGATGGCGTTCGCACAAGAAGCGAAACAACTCGGTCTCCAGGCGATCACCGGTGCAGAGCTGACGCTCCTCGACGGTTCTCACGTGACGCTGCTCGCGGAGACGCCAGAAGGGTACGCGAACCTTTGCCGCTTGATCACGGAGGCTCATCTCGGCCGCGCAGATCGGCGCGACCCGCGGCTCGATTTTGCCTCGCTCGAAGCCCGGCATGCGGGGCTCATCGTGCTGTCGGGGTGCCGCAACGGGCTCTTGCCCGGCGTGCTGCGGCGCGACGGTCCGGCCGCTGCCCGCCGCTTCGCCGAGCGGTGCCGTGCGGTATTCGGGAAGGAGAACTTTGTCGTCGAGCTGCAGCGCAACTACGTCCGGGGAGATCTCGCCCTCACCCGGGCGCTAAAAGCCCTCGCGGACGATGTGCACCTGAGCGTCGTGGCGACGGGCAACGTGCATTATCACGCTCGCGCTCGTCATCGACTGCACGATGTGCTGGTGGCGATCCGGCACCGCACCACGCTCGACGGCTCGCACGATGTGCGCCATGCGAACAGCGAGTTCTTCCTGCGTCCGCTGCAAGAAGTCGAAGCGCTGTTTCATGACTGTCCAGTTGCTGTCGCTAATAGTCTGGCGCTGGCAGAGCGCTGCCGTGGGTTCGATCTCACGCGCGATCTGGGATATCGCTTTCCCGACTTCCACGGCGCCGAGCGCGCGCCTGCCCCCCAGGCGCTCGCCGAGCTGTGCCGGGCGCGGCTCGAAGAGCGCTACCCCGCCGGCTCCCCACACCGCGGCGAGGCGGAGCGGCGGCTCACCGAGGAACTGCGGCTCGTCGAGCACCACGGGCTCAGCGGATTCTTTCTCGTCTATCACGATCTGTTCGACCTCGCCCGCGAGGTCGCCGCCGACGTGCGGCGCGGCACGCGGCGGGCGCAGGGTGGCCTGCTCCCGGGTCGCGGTCGCGGCTCGTCCGTCTCCTCCGTCGTGTGCTACCTGCTCGGCCTCTCGCACATCGATCCGATTGCCACCCGGCTCTTCATCGGGCGGTTCCTGAGCGAGACCCTCGCCTCGGTGCCGGACATCGACCTCGATTTCCCGCGCGAGATCCGAGAAGAGCTGATCCGGCGCGTCTACACGCGGTACGGGCACGAGCACGTCGGGCTCGTCTGCTCGTTCCCCACCTACCGCCTGCGCTCGACAGTGCGCGAGATCGGCAAGGCGCTGGATCTGCCGCCGGGCGAAATCGAGCAGGTCGCGAAACTGGCGGACCGGCGATCCGGCGGACTGGCAGACGAGTTGGACCAGCTTCCCGGATTCGCGGGGCGCAGGAGCGCGCCGCTCTGGAAAGAGCTGTGCGAGCTCGCCGAGGAGATAGCGGGTCTGCCGCGGCACATTTCCCAGCACGTGGGCGGGATGGTCATCTCGAGCCGACCGCTCGTGGACATCGTGCCGCTCGAGCGGGCCGCCATGGAAGACCGCGTGGTGTGTCAGTGGGACAAGGATTCCTGCGACGACGCGCGCTTCATCAAAATCGACTTTCTGGCGCTCGGCATGCTGTCGCTGGTGGAAGAGTGCGTCGAGCGGATCGCCGTGCGGGAGGGAACGCCACCCGACCTCTCGCGCATCGACTTCGAGGACCCCGCGGTGTACGACCGCATCTGCCGTGGCGACACGGTGGGGCTGTTCCAGATCGAGAGCCGGGCGCAGATCCAGATGATCCGTCGCACCCGCCCCACAAATCTCGAAGACCTGGCGGTGGAGGTCGCGATCGTGCGGCCCGGCCCGATCGTGGGCGGCGCGGTGAACCCGTACGTGCGACGCCGCGAGGAGCAGCGCCGCGCCCGGGCCGCGGGCCGCGTATACCAGCCGCCGCTCGAGCATCCTCTCCTCAAGGACGCGCTGGCAGAAACACTCGGCGTGATCCTCTATCAGGACCAGGTGCTGCAGGTGTGCCAGGCGCTCGCCGGATTCACCGCCGGGCAGGCGGAAGCGCTGCGGCGGGCCATGAGTCGGCGCCGCAGCCGCGAGCTGATGGCGGGGTTCTGGGAGGAGTTCAAGGACGGCGCCGCGGCGCGCGGCGTTTCCGAAGCGACCGCTCAGCGCGTGTTCACCCAGGTGATCGCGTTCTCAGAGTTCGGCTTCCCCAAGTCGCACGCCGCCGCGTTCGGCTTGCTCGCCTACCAATCGGCATGGCTGCGGCATTATCACCCAGCCGAGTATTATTGCGCCCTCTTCAACAACCAGCCGATGGGGTTCTACTCACTCGACGCGCTGGGACGCGACGCCCAGCGGAACGGCGTCGAGATCCGGCTGCCGAATGTGAATCTGAGTGATGTCTATTGCACCGTTGAAAGCGGGGGCGGCAGAGGCGGCAAGGGCGGCAGAAACGGTGCTCACTCTGCCGCCCCTGCAGCCCTTGCCGCCGTTCGTGTAGGTCTCGGGTTCGTGCGCGACTGGAGCGAAGAGACGGCGACCGGAGTGGTGGCCGAGCGAGAGCGCGCCGGTCAGTACCGCAGCGTCGGCGACTTCGCGCGCCGCGCACCGCCCAAGCTCAAGCGCACCGCGATCGAACATCTCGTGTGGGTGGGGGGATGCGACTGCTTCGGGCTCACCCGGCGCGAGCTGCTCTGGCAGGTGGGTCTGTGGCTTCCTCCGGAAGCGGTGCAAGGGGTGGACGCGCGCGGACGGCGCCAGCTCGAGCTGGCGCTCAATCATCCCCACGAGGGGCTGCGGTTCGGCGGCCTTGCGGCGGCCGAGCGGCTGCTCGCCGAATATGCCGTCCTGGGGTTCGCCGCGAGCGGCCATCCGCTTTCACTGCTTCGCGGGTCGCTGCCACCGGGTGTGGTGCAGAGCGACGCGCTCCCCCGGCTCGAGCACGGATCGTGGGTCGAGGTGGCCGGCTTGGTGGTCGCGCGCCAGCGGCCCGAGACGGCGAAGGGGTTCATTTTCGTGCTGCTCGAAGATGAAGCGGGGATGGTGAACGTGATCGTGCGGCCCGACGTGTACGAGCGGTACCGGACGGCGGTCCGCGGCGAGCCGTTGCTGTGGGTGCGCGGCAAGCTCGCCAAGGACGACGGGACGGTGAACGTGCTCGCAGAAGGGGCGCAGGGACTGAGACTGGACGGGACGCGGGAATCTCACATCCCGCGTCTCGACTCACCGTACGCCTTCCTGAAGACATTTCGTCGCCTCGCGCCCGAGTCCAAGGATTGGGGATAGCATCATTGACATCGCCCCAGTGCCGGCTAGCCTTGCTCCATGCCTATCCCCACCGAGCCCATTGGCAGCATCCCCCGATCCCCCGAGCTCATCGCGGGGATGCAGCAGTTCGCTATCGGTCGTATCTCGCGCGACCAGCTCGCTCGCCTTCAGGACGAGGGCGTCCGCGACACCATCAAGCGTTTCGAGGCGACCGAGTCTCCCGTCATCACCGATGGCGAGCAGGCGAAACCCAGCTTCGCCACGTACCCGATCCACGGGCTCACCAACCTCGCACCCGACGGCGTCACCATCCCGTTCGCCGACGGACACACGCGCCAGCTCCCTCGGCTGACCGCCGGGCCGTTCCGCTACCAGACGTACGCCGATGCGTATCTCGCTACCGCGCGGGCGCACGCCCACGTGCCCGTCAAGCAGGCGGTCATTACAGCCTCGGCGCTCAGCCTGCTGTATCCCCAGGACGGCATTCGGGGCTACCCGCGGGAGGCGTTTCTGCGTGATCTCGTGCGCGAGGCGGAAACGGACATCCGGCGTTGTCTGGCGAAAGGCGCCCACGTCGTGCAGCTCGATTTCACCGAAGCCCGGCTGTCGGTCAAACTCGATCCGACGAAGGGGCTGCTCAAGACGTTTGTGGACTTGAACAACCAGGTGCTGCAGCGCTTCAGCGCGGACGAGCAGCAGAGGATCGGGGTCCACAGCTGTCCGGGCGGCGACCGAGACTCGACGCACAGCGCCGACGTGGACTACGCGGAGCTCCTGCCAACGCTGTTCGAGTTGAAGGCAGCGAACTTCTACATCCAGTGCGCAAGTGAGACGGAACGCGGCAGGGTGCTGCGCCTCATCAAGCAGCACCTCAAGCCCGGTCAGCGGATTTTCGTGGGCGTGATCGATCCGATCGATCCGACAGTGGAGACGCCCGAGGAAGTCCGGGACCGCGTGCTCGAAGCAGCGGAGTACATCCCGCTCGACCGGCTTGGAACGACGGACGACTGCGGGTTCGCGCCCTTCAGCGACGACACCTCCACGGACCGCGACACGGCGTTCGCCAAGATCGGAGCGCGCGTCGCCGGAACTGCCCTGGCAGCCCGCGCGTTGAGGGCGTAATGATGCCTTGCCACTCAGGCTAGGTTTCGCGAGAAAGGGGATAGGCAGGTGCCGCAGCGCGAAGTCGCAACCCTGGCCGGCGGGTGCTTCTGGTGCCTCGAAGCCGCCTTCCAGGACCTGAAGGGGGTCGAGAAGGTCCAGTCGGGCTACGCCGGCGGGCGCGTCGCCAACCCGTCGTACGAAGACGTGTGCACCGGGACCACGGGACACGCCGAGGTCGTGCAGATCACCTTTGACCCCGCGGTGGTCTCGTTCAACGACCTGCTGCACGTCTTCTTCACGATTCACGACCCGACCACACTCAACCGCCAGGGCGGGGACGTCGGTACGCAGTACCGCTCCGCCGTGTTCTACCACTCGCCGGAGCAGAAAGCGGCGACGGAGAAGGTCATCAAGGAGCTCGCGGCGGAGCACGTGTGGGACGACCCGATCGTGACCGAGGTGAAAGCGCTCGAGGCGTTCTATCCGGCAGAGGAATACCACCGCGACTACTTCCGCCGTAACCCGAACCAGGGCTACTGCAGCGCCGTGATCGCACCCAAAGTGGCCAAGGTACGGAAGCTCTACTTCGACAAGCTGAAGCAACCGGTCGGATAGGGAGGGAGCACATGGTGCGTTGGTTCATACTCACGGTACTACTCGCAGCACCGGCGGTGGGGGCCGCCCAGGCACCGCCGGCGGGATCGAGTGAGCCGTTCGTGGTGGAGTATTACTACAAGACGCGCTGGGGCTTTGCCGACGAGTTCATCCGGCTCTTCAAGAAGAACCACTTCCCCGTACTCAAGCGGGAAATCGAGCTGGGGCACATCCAGCGGGTCACGGCCGAGGCCCCGCGGTTCCACGGCACGGAGGACGGCCGCTGGGACTATCGCGTCACGATCGTGTGGAAGAACGCGGCGGCGCCGCACGAGCCGTTCCCCGAGACGGAGCTGAAACGTCTCTTTCCTGACCAGGACACGTTTCGGCGCGAGGAGCAGCGCCGCTTCGAGATCCTCGCGGCGCATTGGGATCTACCGATTGTCAGCGTTGACCTGACCCGGCCGTGACGGCCCGGCTCCTCGGCGTCGCCGCCGTTCTCGCGGTTTGCGCCGCGCCACTCGGGCTCGTGGGGCAGTCGCGCGCCTCCCAGTTGGTCGATTCCGCTCGCGCACAGTTTGCCTCCAGCCATTTGGACAGCGCCGAGGCCCTGCTTCGTGCAGCTCTCGATACGGCCGCTCATGCTATGCCCGCGGAGCGCACGAACGCGCTCGTGTGGGAAGGGATCGTGCAGTTCTTCCGCAGAGATGAAAACCTTGCTCGCGCCGCGTTCCGGCAGGCCCTGGCGCTCGACTCGGCGGTGAACGTGAAAGGGCTCGACCGGCTGTCACCCGAACTGGCGCAGCTGTTCCAACAGGAGAAGCAGGCGGTCTTCCGGACGCGCGTCTTCTACGCCTCGGGGAGCGTGGACGAGCCGCCCCGGCGTGTGTCGGGCCCGCCCGTGGACTACCCGCCCGGCCTGCTGCGGCGGCATCCTCAGGGATTGGTCAGGGTCGCGGCGATCATCGATACCACCGGGCGAGCGGAGCCTGCCTCCGTGGAGGTCTTGTCGACGCCGGACTCGGGCCTGATCGAACCCGTGAAGCAGATGATGCTGGCGTCCCAGTTCTCCGCCGGCCGCCTCAAGGGCGCCGCCGTGCGCGTGATGGTCCAGATGGGCGTGGACGTCCGGCCGCCCCGCCTGAGCGCAGCGGAGCTGGTGGGGACGGCCCGCCGCCAAGTCGGCGCAGGCCGCCCGGACAGCGCGCTCGCGCTGCTCGAGATCGCCCTTGATTCGGAGTTGACGCATCCGACCGATGGAGAACGGGCCTACGGGCTGCTGGTGCGCGGCATCGCCGCGTCGCGCGCGGGGCAGGACAGCGCCGCACGCGCCGATTTGGGAAATGGCCTTACACTGTACCAGAGCCTCATCGCCCGCGGCGTGGACCTCGCGCCGTTCGTGCGCCGACTGGCGGACTCGGTCCGGCTCAGCCGCCGCGGCGGCAAACCGCCCGGCGCTGCGATGCCGGCGCCGACGACCGTCGGGGTCGTGGACGAGCAGCCCGCGCTCGTCTCTCATCCGCCGATTCGCTATCCGCCAGAGATGCAAGCGTTGCGGGTCGACGGGACGGTTCTGGTGGAAGCGACGCTCGATGCCACCGGTCGCGTGGAGCCCGGGTCGGTGAAAATTGTGCAGAGTCCAAACCACGCGTTCGACGCGGAAGCGGCGCGCGTGGTGCGCGGCTCGGTCTATCGCCCGGCACGCAGTAAGGGCTCGCCGGTGCGCGCGGTCATCCGGCAGGCAATCACCTTCGTCAATTACTAGTCGGCCGTGGTGGCGGGTCTGGGACGGGTCTTTCCGAGATACGTCCGGACCAGCGGAGCCACCCGCCCGCGCACCAGCGCGGCCTTGAGCCGCTCCCGCTCGTCCGGCGTGACTTCCGCGAGGAATTGCTCCCCGCTGCCCGCTCCTTCTCTGATCGCGACTGGAATCCCGTCTCGATAGAGAATCCGGTTCGTCGCCACGCCGGCGACCACGTCTCCCGGCGTGACGATCCCTACCAGGTTGAGCGGGTCCGCCCCACTCACGGCCACCAGCTCGCCGCGCGGCTCCTCGCGCCGCACGCTGCGCAGCAACCCCACCGCTTCCGGCAGCGCGTACTGCTCCCCCGAGAACCCTCCCACGAAGCGCCCGCCGCGAATCTCGCCCCGCGCCTCGAGCCGGCGGTACACCCGCAGGATGTCGCGCCACGGCGTGAGCAGCGCCTCGCGCGCCACCACCCGACGGAACACCACCCCGTAGCGGCGCAACAGCTGCCACGCCACCGCCTCAGCGACCGCCTCTTCCGGCTGCGGCGCCGGGGGCCGCACGCGCGACCACCGGCCCGCTGTCTCGACGCCGAACGGCGCCACGTGCCCGCGCCGCCGGAAGCCGCCAATGGGACGGCGCCGGTCGGACGGCACGAGCAGCGCTCGGAGCCCGGCGAAGCTGTCCGAGGTCACGAGCCCCCACGCGACCAGCTCACCGAGTCCCTTCTCCACTTCGGTGCGCAACAGTCCCGTCGCGTTCACCAAGTCGCCGAAGAACGACGCGCCCCGTTCGTCGAGCGCATCGAGCACGGCCCGGGCCGAATGCGAGAGCGGGAGTTGCGCCGGATCGGGCGGCACCGTGAGGGACCGCCACACCGCGCCCCGCTCCCGGCGGAACAGTGCAATCGGGGTGGTGCGAATCGGGCCGCCCTTGTGGCCGTTCGACGGCGCTGCCGGCGACAGCCGGCCCCAGGCGATCTCCCCCGAAAGGCACAGGCCGTCGAGCCACAGCGGGTCGTACTCGCCCAGCCGCGCCGGGAGCACGTCCGCTTCCCACGCACCCGCCGGTACCTCGTACCCGTCGAGCAGCTCCAGCACGGCTCCGAGTCCCTCCGGGCCCTCGGCTCGGGCGTCCGGTGCGGCGCGCTGCCACCGCAGCAGAAACCGCATGAAGTCCGCCGCGGTGACCGGCTCGATCTCCTGGCGCAGGCGGTCGAGCGTGTAGCGGTGAATGCGAGCCAGCAGGCGCCGCTCGCACCACTCGAGCTCCGCGACCCCGGGGGTGAACCGCCCGCGCAGCACGAAGCCTTCGTGCTCGAGCGCGCCGAGCGCGAAGTCCACGTCGCCGACCGCCACGCCCAGCGAGCGGGCCACCTCTGCGGCAGTTGTGGGACCGACCGCCTCGAGCCGGCCGCGCACCAGCTCGCGCACCGCATCCTCGCGCGTCCATGCCTTAGCGCGATCACGCTCCGGCACACTCAGCGCCGGCTCGCAGCGAGCACCCTGGAACACCGCCTCCAGCATCGGCAGCCGCTCGGCCGCTACCCAGAGCTTTGATTCGGTTTGCAGCACGCCCGCTCGCCCCGCCTTCACCAATTCCTCGAAATACCCTTTCCATTCCGCATTCCGCACTCCGCATTCCGCACTCGGGATAGCCCCCATGACCAGCAAGGCGTCGTGGAGCTCGTCCGAGCTCCCGACCTCCGGCCAGGCCTCGTCCTTCACCCGTTCGATCGCCGCCTGATCGAGCCTTCCGAGCTCATCCGCGGTCTTCACATCGAGCCCGCGCCGCGTGATCACCGCCTGGGTGCGGCGCTCCTCCAGCGGCGCGTCGTCCAGGAAGGCGTACGGCTTGGCGTTGATCACCTCGTGGGCGAGCGGGGACGGCTCCGTGGTGTCGCGCGCCACGAGCGTGAATCGGCCTGCCTCCATCCCTTCGAGCACGCGCTTCAAGCCGGGGAAGTCCATCGCTTCGAGCAGGCAGTCCGCGATGGTCTGCTGCACCAGCGGATGATCGGGAATCTCGCGGTCCCCCACGAGGTTCTCAGGACAGGCGAGCTGGTCGGGGAATACGGCGGCCACCAGGTCCTCGGCATCCATGCGCTGGAGCGGCGTGGGCACCTTCTTCCCGCCGCGGGCGCGCAGCACGGCGAGCGCGCGGGTCGCGTTCCAGCGCCAGCGCGAGCCGAACATCGGCGCGTCCAGCATCGCCTGCACCAGCAGCTGCTCGGCCGTCTCGGGCTTCAAGTACTGGAACACGGACTCGAGGGGGAAGCTGTGCTGCGGCCCGAGCGAGAGAACGATCGCGTCTTCGGTGGCCGCCGCTTGGAGCTCGAAGTTGAAGCTGCGGCAGAACCGCTTGCGGAGCGCGAGACCCCACGCGCGGTTGACGCGACTTCCGAACGGCGCGTGCAGCACCAGCTGCATCCCGCCCGCCTCGTCGAAGAAGCGCTCCAGCACGAGGGTCTCCTGCGTTGGGATGACGCCCAGGATCTTCTTCGAGGCGTCGAGATACTCGACCATCTGGCGGGCCGCCGGCTCGGAGACACCCGGGATCTCGCTCGCGAGCCAGACAATGGCCGCGCCCGTGTCCCCCAGTCGAACGCCGACGTCCCCGCGCAGTCGCGACACTTCCTGCGACAGCTCCGGCGTGCGACCCGGCGCCTCGCCCAGCCAGAACGGGATCGACGGCGGCTGGCCCTGGGCATCCACCACCCGCACCTGGCCCGACTCTACTTTCTGGATCAGATATGAGCGGTTGCCCAGCTGGAAAATGTCGCCCGGCGCGCTCTCGATGGCGAAATCTTCGTTGAGCGTGCCGACGAATGTCTCGGTCGGCTCGAGGATCACACGATAGTCGCCGATGTCCGGAATCGCGCCGCCCGACGTGAGCGCGGCGAGCCGCGCGCCGCGCCGTGCGCGCAACCGGCGATTCACCCCGTCATAATGGACGTACGCGCCGCGCCGCCCGCGCCGGGTGGTGAATCCCTCGGCGAGCATCTGCACCACGGCGTCGAAATCTTTGCGCGAGACCTCGCGGTACGGGTATGCCCCCCGCACGAGATCGAACAGCGCGTCCTCCTGCCACTCCTCGCACGCCACCGCCGCCACGATCTGCTGCGCCAGGATGTCGAGGGGATGGTCCGGAATGATCAATCGGTCGAGCGTCCGGTCCCGGGCGGCGCGCACCAGTGCGGCGCACTCGATCAGCTCGTCGCGCGACAGCGGGAACAGCCGGCCCTTGGGCACAGCGGCGAGGTGGTGTCCCGAGCGACCCACGCGCTGCAGCAGCGTCGCGATCGAGCGGGTCGAGCCGATCTGGCACACCAGGTCCACCGCACCGATGTCGATCCCCAGCTCGAGCGATGCGGTCGCGACCAACGCCTTGAGCTTCCCCTCCTTGAGTCGGGTCTCGGCATCGAGGCGCTTTTCTCGAGACAGGCTGCCGTGATGCGACGTCACCTGATCCGCGCCCAGCCGCTCGGAGAGATGAAGCGTGAGCCGCTCCGCGAGCCGACGGGTGTTCACGAATACCAGCGTGGTGCGATGCTCGAGTATCAGCTGCACCAGCCGCTCGTAGATCTCCTCCCACACCTCGGCCGCCATCACCGCCTCGAGCGGCGACGACGGAATCTCGAGCGCCAGATCGAGGGTGCGCGCGTGTCCCGAGTCGACGATGGAGGTGTCGCTTGTGGGGCGGCGCGTGCCCGCGAGGAAACAGGCGATGTCCTCGATCGGTTTCTGCGTCGCCGAGAGGCCGATGCGCTGGAGTCGCCGGCCGGTGAGGTGCTCCAGCCGCTCGAGCGACAGCGCCAGGTGGCTCCCCCGCTTGTCGCGCGCCACGGCGTGGATCTCGTCCACGATCACCGTGCGCACACCGCGCAGCATTTCGCGCGCCCGCTCGGAGGTGAGAATCAAATAGAGCGATTCGGGCGTGGTGACGAGGATATGGGGGGGCCGCCGCACCATCTCCTGGCGCTCCGCGCCCGGCGTATCGCCGGTGCGCACCATCGTGCGGATCTCCACATCCGGCAGGCGCAACGCTTCGAGCGTGCGGCGGATCTCGGCGAGCGGCTCCGCCAGGTTCTTCTGGACGTCGTTCGAGAGTGCCTTGAGCGGCGAGACGTATACGACCTGGGTTCCGTCCGTCAGCGTCCCCCCCCCGTCCAGTCCCTGACGCAGCAGCGAGTCGATGGCGGCGAGGAAGGCCGCGAACGTCTTGCCGGAGCCGGTGGGGGCCGCGATCAGAGCATTCCGGCCGGCCTGAATGAGGGGCCACGCACGCTGCTGCGGCTCGGTGGGGTCGCGGAAGCGGGACTCGAACCAGCGCTCAATGGCGGGATGAAACCCGGACAACGACATCCTGAAATATGGCGAAGATTTACCGAAGGAGCGACACCCCCCGCGATGCCGCGATGCGTTCGACGGTCTCGCCGATCTTGTTGTTCGGCGTCGACGCACCCGCGGTCACGCCCACCGTCAGGGGCCCGCTGCGCAACCACCCGGTCGCCACCTGCTCCTCTTTGGCCCCCACCGGGCGGAACCGGATGGCTCCGGCCTCGGGATCGATGCAGCTCGCGTCCTCTATGTGATAGGTCGGCGCCCTCTCATGACAGATGGCGGCGAGGTGGGTCGTGTTGCTCGAGTTGTATCCCCCGATCACGATCATCAGGTCGAGCGGCTCGGCGATGAGCTTCAGCACCGCGTCCTGACGGTCCTGGGTAGCCGAGCAGATCGTGTCGAACGTGCGGAAGTGATCGGGCAGGGCGTCATCACCGTACCGCTTCGCCATGCTGCGCCGGATCTCGGCCGCGATGGCGAGCGACTCCCCGGAGAGCATCGTGGTCTGATTCGCGACCCCGACGCGCACCAGGTCGCGGTCGGGATCGAAGCCGGGCGACATCTTGCCGGCAAAGCGCTCCAGAAACCGCTCCCCGGACCCCGCTCCCTCGACATACCGACACACCTCGCGCGCGTCGTCCATGTCGCGCACCACGAGGAAGCGACCGGCCGGATACTTGGTGACCTGACTGGACGTGGCCTTCGTCTCCTCGTGGTGGTACTTGCCGTGGATCACGGCTGTAAAGCCGTCCTTCGCGTAAGCGTCCACGCGCTTCCACACGTTGAGCACCGATCCACAGGTCGTGTCCACGAGCACGCAGCCGACCGCGCGCAGCCGCTCGAAATCCTTCACCGTGACCCCGAAGGCCGGGAGGATGACGACGTCCGCCGGCGTGATCCCGCTGAAGTCGAACTCACCGTCGTCCGGCCGGTGGAGGAACTCGACGCCCATGGCCTGCAGCTTCTTGTTGACGTGCGGATTGTGGATGATCTCGCCGACCAGGAACACGCGCCGCTCGGGAAACTTGGTGCGGGTTTCGTAGGCGTACTCGACGGCGCGGTCCACACCGTAGCAGAACCCGAACTCGCGCGCCAGCTTGAACGTCAGGTCGCCGACCGCGAGGACGTAGCCGTGCGCGCGGATGCGGTCCACCACGCGGCTGTGATAGTCCGCGGCGAGCGCTCCCTCGATGTCGCCCTTGAGTCCGAAGCCGCGTCGAAAATAGGTCTGTTCCACGAGGTCAATCTAACCGCGCGCCACGCCCGTCGCGCACGGCGTCCATGACACGCTGCACCGCCAGGCCGTCGTGGAACGTGGCGGGCTGTCCCGCGGCGGACCGGCCGTCGAGCACTGCGACCACGTCCCGCATCAACCGCACGAACGAGCGGGCCCACATGTTGTTGGGAGCCGTCTGCTCCCACAGGTCGTCCGGTACGCTGGCGTCCTCGAGCGGCCCGCCGGCACGACCGATCTCGAGCGTGGTCTCGCCGGTCAACACGAGCGTGCCGTCGCGTCCGGTGACCTGGGCGAAATGCCCGGGCCCGTGCGACGCCACCGTGGTCAGCGTGATGGTCGCGATCGCGCCGCTCGCGAGACGCATCACGAAGCTCGCATAGTCGTCCGCGGTCACGCGGCGCCGCACCCGCTGCTCGTCGTACCGCTCGGGAACGAGCGTGGCGGCGCGGCCGCCGACCTCGACGATGTCGCTCCCCGTCCAGAACCGGCACAGGTCGATGAGGTGGGACCCGACCGCGCCCAGGATGCCGCCGCCCCTCGCGGCGTCGTACCACCAGGTCCACGGAGCATCGAATGTCTGCGGGCGCCCATCGCCGCGCACGTACGGCCTGAGCACGAGCTCCAGATGGAGCACCGGACCGATGGTGCCGACCTGGATCAGCTGGCGCACTTTGCGCCGATTGGGCTCGTAGCGCAGCTGGTGGTCGATCCGGGCCAAGCCGGGGCTCCGCTCCGCGACCTCCAGCATCTGCTCCGCCTCCCGGACCGTGAGCGCCATGGGCTTCTCGCACAAGACGTGCTTCCCCGCCTCCAGCGCCGCGATGGTATGACGCGCGTGGGCGTCGGGCGTCGAGGATACGATCACGAGGTCGACGGCGGGAGAGCGGGCGAGTTCCTCACCGCTCCCGAATGCGTTGGGAATGCCGAATTCCGCCGCGACGGCGCGGGCGCGCTCCGCGTTGCCGCTCGCGATGGCGGTCACCGCAACGCCGGGTACGAGCCGCAGCGCCGGGACTTGCACCCGACGCGCGAACCCTGTGCCGATCAGGCCCACGCGAAGCGTCACGACATCGGCCGGCAGGAAACGGTGTCCACCTCGAGCGGCACCGCTTCGAACGACGCTTCGAGCGCCACGCGCCCACCCGCCGCCGGCTCGAGCCCGGTGCCACGCGCGACGAGCGCTACGACACGGCCGGTGTCCCGCACCTCGACGGCCCCGCTGTCGAGCACCAGGCCGTGCGCCACTTCGCTCGTCATGTACCTGACGCCGACCGTTGCGCCCCGCGGCGACACGGTATCACCCCGCTGCAAGAGCGGCCACGGCCCTGGGGCCAGCGCGTCGGGGCCGCGACTGCGCAGCCACACGACCACGCCGTTCCCGGCGCGGGACCCCTGCAGCAGCAGCCCCCACCTCCCGGAAGCGCCGCTGCAGCGCTTCGCGCCCGCCGGAGCCTCGAATCGGATGGTGTCCTGGTGGGGACGGGCCACGAGGGCGCGCACGCGGCTCGCTGGCTCGGGCTTCCGGCCGCAAGCCGCGCCCAACAGGGCGAGCCCGACGCCCACAAAACGAGGCAGCGTCAAGTGGAGGATCGCGCGCCCAATGGGGGCGTGGCGCCGAGGATCGCGCGGGCAGCGGCGGTCGTCAGCGTGTGGGGGGTGAGCGCCTCGACCAGCCCGGCCGGCAGGGGCTGCGGCTTCAGCGTCTTGCGGTCCACACACACCAGCACCATCCACCCGGCCGCGACGAGTCGCGGCGGATCGTCGCGCAGCACGTCGAAGTTCAGGGTCATGGATTTGGTGCCGACGCGCCCGACGTAGGTCGCCACCCGCAGGCGGTCGTCGAGCCGGGCGGGGACGTAGAACTCGCTATGAACGGCTTTGCGGGGAAGGAAGATGTTGTAGCGGTCGAACACCCGGGCGTAGGCGAGGCCGCAGGCGCGGAACAGCTCCGTCTCCGCGATCTCGAAGAAGCGGACGTAAGACCCGTAGAAGATGATGCCGGCGAAGTCCACGTCGGACCACCGGACGTACTCTTCGATGATGTACGGCTTGGCGGTCATCGCTTCCCGAGCACTGGAAACCGAGCGGGAAGCTAGGGGGCGCGAAACCCCCACGCCAGCATAGCGGCGCTAGACTCGCGTCGCGGGCCCGTTTCCGTGCCCGTTGGGCCGGAGCCCATAGGCTCGCAGCCGGCGCCACAACGTCGTACGGCTGATGCCGAGCCGTCGCGCGGTCTCGGCCAGTTTGCCGTGCGTCACCTCGAGCGTGTCGAGGATCGCCTGGCGCTCGCGATCGGCCAGCGTCGGGCTCTCCCCGCCGTCCGGAAGGAACACCACTTCGCCGAGCTCGAGCGAGCCCTGCTTCAGGGTTCGCGCCCGGCCTCCGAACGCGATGAGCCGCTCGCGGGTGTTTTCGCCGCGATGCGACCCGCCGTCCCCAAGGGTGTCGAGGGTGCGCCGCGCTCGCTGGTTCGCATATAGCATCCGGCCGTAGGAGTCGAACACGACCACGCCCTCGCTGAACGTTTCCATCACGGCCTGCCCGAGGGGGGCGACGCTCTGCGGGGGTGGGAGATTGGGGGTCTTTTCTCTCGCGACCATACGTTCTTGCATAACCGAGTTTGCGGGTCAAGGTTCCAGAGGGCACCGACCATAACAAAGACCCGCGCAGCCTCGGGAGGTCACAGCGCGGGGTGCGCATCCTAGCGGCGCCGGCCCCGCCTCCCGCCCCGTATCAGGCGCTGCCGCTCCCCCCGGGTCAGACCGGTCAACTGGCGGCGCAGATCCTCCAGCGTATCCGACCGCACCGCCTCGCGTTTGCCCCGAAGGACCGTGAAGCGGATCGGCCGGTCCAATGGGGGCAGATCGCGCGGCTGCAGGCGGCGCGCCTGGCCTTCCTTCAGGCGTAGCCGCACCACGCCGATCCCCTGCTCCACCTCATAATCCACCGGCACACGATCGCCATACAGGTGGACGGAGGCCGGGAGCGCCTCCAGGGCGAGGCGCTCGGCTTCGGGCACCATCTCGTCTACGTCGAGCACCAGGCGAGCGTTGATGAAGTCGTCCCACGAGGCCACCCGCGAGAGCTGGGAGGCGAGGCGGGCACTCACGTGGTCCGTGGCCGCTTGCGTCAGGCGCCCGCCCGAGCGCCGCCAGTAGAATCCGAGCCGTTCGAGCCCCCGGCGCACGCGGGCCTGATCGGGGTGCGGCGTGTGTCCGGCGAGCAGGGCTTCGACCAGCGCTGCCCGTGCGGCGTCGGCGAGCTCCGGAGGAAACGGGCTCGGGAGCGGCTCAACCTCGCGCTCGAGCAGGAACCCGAAATAGCTGACCGTCCGGACCCGCATCAGCCCCTCGCGCCTGCGTTGCCGCTCGAACACCACGGTGGGCGCGCCGCGTCGCGCGTAGCGGCGGATGGCGCGATCGGCCAGCTGCGTTCCTTCGATGCTGGCGCGCGGCACGCCGAAGCGGTCCGCGAAGTAGCGCAGCGTGCCGGCGACGGCGCCCCAGCTCGAGCACACCGACCCGCGGCTGACGCGGGCCTCGTGGCCGTCCGCCGTCTCCTCGTCGATCACCAGGTCGAACGGCTGGATTTTGGCCACGAGGTCCGCGAAGGCCGCAAGCGTCGTGTCGCCCCCGTGCGGCAACCGCTCGGGGAGGGGCAGCTCGAGCTGGCGGTACACCGACGCCAGCCCGAGCGCCACATCCTCGATCGCCTTGACGAGCACGCCGCGGCCTTCGGCCCAGCGATCGATCCCCTCGCGGAACAGGTGGCGCGGCAGACCGTACACCTCCCCCAGGTAGCCGTGCTTGTTGACCGCCTCGGCGTAGACGTTGTACGCGGTGAGGTGGTCGCTTCCGGACACGATCAGGCCCCGCAGGTCCCGCTCCTCCCGCGTCATGCGGTGCAACGACTCGCCACTCGCCGCGACCGCCACCATCGGCACGAGATCGGGATCGGCGTGATACAGCAGCTCGCCCCAGGGTCGCTCGACCGGCATCGCTTCCACCTCGCGGCCATACCCGGTGAGGCGTCCGTGCTCGATCAACCCGCGCTGGGTCAGCAGCTCGACGGCGTCGCGATACGCCTTCCGGTCGAGGGGCACCGGCAGATCGAGCTCGCGTGCGTCCACGCCGAGTGCCGCGCAGGTGATGGCCACCCGCTCCGCATCTCCCGCGAGCTGGAACTCCGGTGGCGTCGGCTGGAGCTGTTCGAACACGAGCTCGCGGTCACTGAGGATGTAGACCTCGCCGCCTTCCACGCGCCCGTGGACGCGGCCGGCCATTTGGAGGACTTCGTTCGCGCCCAGATAGAGGCGCGTCAGCACGTTGCGACCCCGCTCCACGACATTGGCGTAGCGCGCGTCGTAGATCACCACGGTGTCGAGGCCGCGGATGTTGAGGGCCGACTGGCCCGCGGCCGTCATCGCCAGGAGGAACGGACGGCGCACCTGACCGTCGAGGAACGGCCGGATGACCCGGATCGGCTCGCCTCCGTGGTAGAACGCGGTCGGCAGTCCCTGCCAACGGTTGCCGAGCTCCTTCGCGATCTGCTCGACTTCGGCCCGGGTCGGTACGAACACGGCCACGCCGCGGCGCTCCCGCAGGACGCGCTTCATGAAGCGGTCGTTCAGGAACTCGAGCGGCTGTTGGGGCAGGACGCGCACATCGGCCGCCCGCGCCGGATCGAACGCCCGGGTCTCGAGCACCTCGACCGAGCCCAGATAGCGCGCGTAGAAGGCCGGATCCACGGTGGCGGAGAGCCAGATGAAGCGGCACCCCGCCCGCTTGCCCAGCGCCAGGCAAAGCTCCAGCTCCGCCGACGTCTGGTGGATCTCGTCCACCACCAACGTGTCCCGCGCGGTAATGAGCCCGTCCTCGAACCAGCGGCGCGCGATCCCCGTCGTCACGATCACCACGTTCCACGTGGGCGTCTCGGGGGTGGCTTCGCGCTCCCGGTTCACGACCCCGACCTTGAGCGGCGCCTGTAGGATGGTCGTCGCGATCGACCGGATGGCGAGCGTCTTCCCCGTGCCCGTGCCCGCCACGATTCCGAACCCCCGCCCCGAGGCCGCCAGGCGCCGGATGTCCTCACCGTGCTCCCGGGCGAGCAGGGTGTCGATCTCGAGGCCCATGGCCAGCTCGATGGTTTCGCAGGCCGCGCGCGTTGGTGCGATCACCACGACCCGCCCGGTGGCGGGCTCCGCGGCGAGGAAGGCGTTGGGATCGGGGGGAAGGAAGTGGTCGCGGGAAATTCGCACGGTGGCAATATAGATTAGCGGAGGAGGTCTCAATGCTCCATCGACTACCGACGTATCTCCTGGTCGTCCCGGCGCTAGCGGTTGCGCCCGTCGCCGCACCGGCACAGCGGCTCGAACGCACTCCCGAGCACCCCACCCCCGAGCAAGTCGAAGCGCAGCTCCACTATCAAATGGGCCACGTCACCTTGCGCGGCGGCCTTGCGACGCTCGACCTGCCCGCGGACTTCCGCTACCTCGACCAGCAAGCGACCGACGTCGTGCTGCGCGCGTGGGGCAACCCCCCCGGCAGCGAGACCCTGGGGATGCTAGTGCCCGCGGGTGTTCGCGTGCTCGCGCCGGAGGGGTGGGGCGTCATCATCAGCTTCAGCGAGGACGGCTACGTCAAGGACGACGACGCCGCAAAGATCGACTACGGCGAGCTCCTGGCGAGTATGCAGAAGGCGACGCGCGAGGCGAATCCCGAGCGCGCCAAAGCCGGCTACGCGCAGGTCGAGTTGGTGGGGTGGGCGGAGCCTCCGTCCTACGACAGCGTCGCCCATAAGCTCTACTGGGCGAAGGACCTCAAGTTCACGGACGACTCGGCGCACACCCTCAACTACAATATTCGGGTCCTGGGCCGGCGCGGCGTCCTCGTGTTCAACGCCGTGGCATCGATGGATCGGCTCGAGTCCGTCCGGCGGGACATGGCGAAGGTGATCGGCTTCGTCGAGTTCAGCGGGGGTCATCGCTATGCCGACTTCATCCCCGGCACGGATAAGGTGGCCGAGTACGGCATCGCGGCCCTGATCGCGGGCGGTCTCGCGGCGAAGGCGGGGTTGTTCAAGGTCCTGCTCGGCGCGCTGATCGCCCTGAAGAAATTCATCGTGCTGGGGCTCGTTGCGGCGGCAGCCTTCCTCCGCAGGCTGTTCGGGCGCAAGTCGGCCGACGCGGCGGCGAAGCCCTGAAGGGACCGAGCAAAGAAAGCGGGAGGCGTGCGTGCGCGCCTCCCGCTTCGCGGACCTTGCCTGCGGCACTGCCTAGGGCGTCAGCCGCCGCATCCGGAAACTCCACGTGCACGCCGCACTCCGGTGGTACGGCCCGCGTGCGAACTCACTCATCGTCGCGGTCGTAACGGTGATAGTAGCGGTGGCGATGATGACGATACCGATCCACGTAGACCCGCCGCACCACGAACAGCGAGGGTCGGTAATAGAAAGCGCGCCGATGTGGGTAGTAGACTTGCGGCCGTCCCACGATGACGACGCCGGTCACGTACGGCTGCGGTATGCCGAAACCGACGGCCACGTGGACGCGCGTCTGCGCCGCAATCGGCGTAACACCGAGCGCCAGCGCGATTCCAGCTGCCAATAGCACACGTTTCATGGGTCACCTCCAGCCCGCCTTCCCTGAAAGGGTCGTGCCAGGGGCGATGGCGGCGTCGCAACGACAATGGTCGATGGGACTTAGGACGCTGAGTGCGAGGGCTGCGGTAACCGGAGAGTGTCACCCGCTCGGGTCACAACTGTCTCCCGGGTCCCGCGATGCGTCAACGCGACGGTGGCGGGGCGACCTGACCCATCAGCCGCACTACTTCTCCGGGCTCGGCGTGGCGTCCCAATGCCTTCTTGGAGAAAATGCGGCGACCGTCGACCTCCACCTCGAACACGCCGCCCGAGGACTGGATCAACTTCACGTCGGCGTGAGGGTAGGTCTTGCGGATTTCGGCCGCCAGACCGGCGGCTCGTGGCTCGTAGTTTCAGACGACGCAGTATTCGATCGTAACGCGCATGCCGTAAACGATAGTCGCGCTTGACAGGTCACGCCAAGGGGCCGACCTTGCTCCGAGCTTGCCCATGAGTGCCCTCTCCCGCCTCAAAGCGTCGCCGGGCCTGCTGGTGCGGGCGCTCGTCGCGCTCGGTGCCGTGGCGGCGATCGCCGCAGGGCTGGCGGCCTTCGCGTCCCGACGGGCGCCGCTCGGCTCCGATCTCGCGCAAGAAATCGTGGTGCTCGTCGTGGTCGGGGCGCTGACCCGTCGCTACGGCATCGCGCTTCCGGGCAACGGATTCTCCTCGTTCATCCTCGGCGTCACGGCATACGCCATCCTCGACCGTGGCTGGGCCTTCGGCATCCTGCTCGCGCCGCTGGCAATGCTCGCGGGCGACCTCGCGCTACGCCGTCTGCCTGTGGCGGCAGCGCTCGACAACGCCGCGCACCTCACGCTGGGCGCGGCCGTTGCGGGGCTCGCCTATGCGCGCCTCGGTGGGGCCACGGGTGCCCAGGCGCTGGCCGCGGGCAACCTCGTGCCCCTGGTCGTGTTCCTCGTCCTGCTGCCCTGCGTGGTGAACAGCACCTTCTACGTCGAGCTCGCCCTCGGCCGTAGCCTCGCCTGGGTCGACGCCGCACTCACCGCGCGGTGGGAAGCCGTCGTGTACGCCTGCTCGGCGGGTCTGGCACTCGCGTGCCTCGCGCTCGTGCACGCGGGGCTCGACACGGGCGGATTCCTCGTGATCGGCGCCGCAATCGTGGGCGTCGCAGTCGCGAGCGCGTCGGTGATTCGGCGAGGCGTACACGCCGACGAGCTCGCGCTCATTCAGGGCTTGTCGCAGGCGATCGCGCGGGACATTAGCCTGGCGAAGAGCTTCCCACGGATTCAGGAGCTCGCCCGCCGGCTCGTCCCATGGGAGCACATGGGCTTCGCGCGGTACGACGCGGGGACGAACGAAATGGAGCTCGTCGCCGACACGGCCACGGGCGATCGCAGCGCCGGCAAGTTCCGCTTCGACGCCAATGCCGGACTCTCCGGCGAGGCCGTGCGGCTGCGGCGGCCGGTCGTCGCCCGTGCGCTCACCCCCGAGCAGGTGGTCGTGCCCGGTCGGGAAACACCCGGCTCGGAGGTGCTGGTCCCGCTGTATCACGCCCGGCAGCTGGTGGGCCTTTGGAGCGTCCGGCACTCGGATCCCGGCATGTACCGCGACGCCGATGGCGACATGCTGGCGCTGCTGGCGCCGCAGCTCGCGCTGATGCTCGCGATCGAGGGCTCGGTTCAGCCGGTGGTCGGGGCGTCGGATCGCACCAGTGCCTACATCCACACCCTGACCGCTACGACCGAGGAGATCCACGCCTCGAGCCAGGAGGTGGCGGCGTCCGCGCGCCGGGCCAGTGAGGGCGCGGCCCAGGCCGCGAGCCTCGTAACCATGCTGGCCCGCGACTCGGAGCAGCTCACTCAGCAGGCCGGCGAGGTGGCCGCCGCGGGCGCCGAGACACGCGACTCGGGTGCGCAGATGGAGCAGACCACCGAAAAGGTCCGCCTCGCGACCCAAACGGCCGTCCGTCGCCTGGCGGACCTGGGGGTCACCACCGAAGAGAGCGCGCGCGAGGTAGGGCGGTTGCGCGACGTGGCGGAGCAGGTCGAGAAGTTCTCGGAAACGATCGGCTTCATCGCGAATCAGACGAACCTGCTCGCACTCAATGCCACGATCGAAGCGGCGCGTGCCGGCGTTCATGGCCGTGGGTTCGCGGTGGTTGCGGATGAGGTGCACAAACTGGCCGAGGCGAGCGGCCGGGAGGCACGCAACGTCGGGAAGTCCGCCCAAGAGACGCGCCGGGCCCTCGACCGGGCCGCCCAGCTGCTCGAACGCGTCCGCGCCGACCTCGGGGACGTGGTGCGCAGCTCAAGCGACTGGGTGCAGGACTTGACCCGCATCGCGGAAGCCGCGGGCGGCACGGCGCGCGCCGGGAAACAAGTCGCGAAGCTGGCGCAGGGCATCAGCGAGCGGGCGGCCAGGATCAGCCAGTCGCTCGAACAGGCCAAGACGGGCGCCCACTCTTCCACGCAGGAAGCGGAAGCCGTTGCCGCGGCCGCCGCGGAGCAGCTGCAGGCCATCGAGGGCCTGGCCCACGGTGCTACCGAGCTGGCGGCGCTCGCCGACAACCTCGCCAAGGCCGTCCGCTTCGTGCGCGGCGAGAACGGCCGCCAGTAGCGACGTGACCCACATCACCACGCCAGGCCTCCGGGGTTTCTAACCGGAGGCCGACTTATTACCGTAGGGCCAGCCCTAGAGGAGAAGCCGATCCGTGCGAACCCTCGCGACCCTCGCAGTAGCGCTCACGTGCGGGATCTCCAGCCTCGGCGCGCAGCGCGCGCATCAGTTCGAGTTCGGCGCGTTCGGATCGTTCACGCGCTACGACAAGGTGTTCAACCTGGACAACCAGATCGGCGGCGGTGGCCGGCTGGGCTACTTCTTCAGTAACGTCGTCAGCGCAGAGGTCGACGCGGGCTACCAGAGCCCCGACCCGAGGATCGGGACCGCCTCTCCCACACTGTCTCATGGCAGCGCCAGTCTCGTATTGAACTTCGGAACCGCCCGCAACCTCTTCTATATCCTCGGCGGCTACTCCCGGCTCGACTTCGAGAAGACCGCACCGTACCGCTTCACCGACGACGCCGTTCATGGCGCGATCGGCGACCGGATCTTCCTCGGCGACCAAGCCGCGCTCCGCTTCGAGGTGCGTGGTTTCTACACGCCCAACACCGGATTCGCCGGTGGAGACTGGGCGGGCCACGTCGTCGGCTCGCTCGGCTTGTCCGTCTTCACCAGGGGGGGCCGCCCGCCTCTCGACTCCGACCATGACGGAGTCCCCGATAAGCGGGACGCGTGTCCCGACACGCCAGTGGGCGCCACGGTGGATGCGCGTGGCTGCCCGGCCGACTCCGACCGCGACGGCGTGTACGACGGGCTCGACCAGTGCCCGGGCACGCCCGTCGGGGCGCGCGTAAACGCAAAGGGCTGTCCCTCGGACGAGGACGGCGACGGCGTCCTGGACGGCCTCGACCAGTGCCCGAACACACCCGCCGGGGCCCGCGTCGACGCCAAGGGCTGCCCGATCGACTCGGACCGGGACGGCGTCCCGGATGGCGTCGACCAGTGCCCCAACACGCCCACCGGCGCAATCGTGGACAAGGCCGGCTGTCCGCTCGACTCCGACAAGGACGGCGTGCCAGATGGCATCGACAAGTGTCCCAATACGCCACCGGGGACGGAAGTGGACAGCGTGGGCTGTCAACGGTTCAAGGATTCGGACGGCGACGGCGTGGATGACACCAAGGACAAGTGCCCCAACACGCCTCCCGGCACGCGCGTGGACGCCGCCGGCTGCCCGATTCTGTTCACGCCAGAGCGGACGCCGGTCATCCTGCGCGGCGTGATCTTCGAGACCGGTAAGTCGGCCCTCAAGCCGGAGTCTTTCACGGTCCTCGACATCGTCGCACAGTCGCTGACCGCCAATCCAGACATCCGGATCGAGATCGCGGGCTACACGGACACTACCGGCTCCCAGGCCACCAACCTCCGGTTGTCGCAGGCGCGGGCGGACGCGGTGCGCGCATACCTCGGAAGCAAGGGCGTGGCGCCGGGCCGCATGGTGGCGAAGGGGTATGGCGCGGCGAATCCCATCGCGTCCAACTCGACCGGCGCGGGGCGCGCCCAGAACCGGCGCGTCGAGCTGCACCAGTTACCTTGAGCGCCCTGCGCGGGCGGGAGCCGACATGAGACGGTTCGGGTTGCTGGCGGGTGCGCTGGCGCTCGCCGCCGGACGACTCGCCGCGCAGCACGCCGGGCAGGTCGAAGTCGGCGCGTTCGGCTCCTACACACGCTACGATGCGACGTTCGGGCTCGCCCATAAAATCGGGGGCGGCGTCCGGATGGGATACCTCTTCGGCAGCATCGTCGGCCTGGAAGCGGACGTCCTGTTCCAGCCCGAGTACAACGTCGTGCCGCCGAGCGGCACGCCCTCCACCCTTCAGCCGCTGATCGCGAGCGCGTCGCTCGTGGTCAATGCCGTGCACGCGAGCCGGCTCATGGTCTACGTGCTGGGCGGCTACTCGCTGCTCGACTTCGGCACCCGAGCGCCCTACCGCTTCACCGACAATGCCGCCCATGGTGGGGCCGGCATTCGCCTGTTCCTGACCGAGCGCGTCGCGCTGCGGGTGGAGGGCCGGGCGATTTACAGCCCGAGCACCCAGTCCACGTTCGGCCCCAAGACGGCGACGCACTACCTCGGCACTGCCGGGCTCTCGGTGCTCCACCTGGGTACGCCCTCCAAGGACTCTGACCACGACGGCGTGCCCGACAATAGGGACGCCTGCCCGGACACGCCCGCCGGAGCGACGGTGGACTCGAAAGGCTGCCCCATCGATTCCGACCATGACGGGGTTTACGATGGGATCGACAAGTGCCCGGGTACGCCGCCGGGCGCACATGTCGATGCAACCGGTTGCCCCGTGGACAGCGACGCCGACGGCGTCCCTGACGGAATCGATCAATGCCCCGCCACACCGGCGGGGGTGCACGTCGACGCGAAGGGCTGCCCGGTCGACTCCGATGGCGACGGCGTGCCCGACGGTGTCGATCAGTGTCCCAACACGCCCGCGGGGGTCGCGGTCGACGCGGCCGGGTGCCCGCTGGACTCGGACAAGGACGGCGTGCCCGATGGCATCGACAAGTGCCCCAACACGCCGCCCGGAGCCACCGTGGACGCGAGCGGCTGCCCGTTGGACTCGGACTTGGATGGCGTGCCGGACGGCATCGACCAGTGTCCCAACACACCGGCGGGCACCAAGGTCGACGCGACGGGCTGCCCGCTGCCCATCGGTGCGGTAAAGCCGCCGGTGGCACCCCCGCCCAGTGCGCCGGGCAAGTGCCCGCCCGCGCCGCCGGGGAGCCAGGTGGACGCGAACGGCTGTCTCATTCTGTTCGCGCCCGAAGCGGCTCGGTCCCCGACGCCGGGGGCGCCCCCGCGACCCACGCTGATTCTGACCGGTGTCAACTTCGAAACCGGCAGGTCGGCGCTGACGCGTGACTCCTACGCCGTGCTCGACGCGGTGGCGGCATCGCTGCTCGCGAACCCGGACATCCGGATCGAAATCGCGGGATACACCGACAGCACCGGCAGGAAGTTCATGAACCTGCGGCTGTCGCAAGGGCGCGCTACCGCTGTGCGCTTCTTTCTCGCGCGGAAGGGTGTGACGCCTGCCCGTATGGTTGCGAAAGGATACGGCGCGTCGGGCTACATCGCGCCCAACAACACCGCCGCGGGGCGGTCGCAGAACCGGCGGGTCGAGCTGCACAAGCTGCCGTAGCGGCGGCGGGCGGGGCGTCGGTATGTTCTCCTGCCCCCATGCTCCGCCCGCTCGTCCTCCTGTTCGCCGTGGCGATCGTCGCCGCGCCGGCTTCCCCTGCCGCGGCGCAGCAACCACGCCGCACGCCCCCGCGCCGCCGCCCTCCCTCGGTCGCCGCCCCACGCATTCCGACACCGCGGTCGGTGCTGGGATTCGAGCCCGGCGAGGACAGGAAGCTCGCCGATTGGCCGACCCTGGTGAGGTACTACCAGGCTTTGGCCGCGGCGAGCGACCGCATGCGCTACCGCGAGCTGGGGCACAGCACGCTCGGTGCCCCGCTTATTGCACTCGCCATCTCGAGCCCACAGAACCTGCGGGCCCTGGACCGCTACCGTGAGCTCAACGCGAGGCTCGCGGATCCCCGTGGCTTCAAGACCCCGAAGGAAGCGGAGGACGTGCTCCGTCTTGGCAAGACCGTCGTGCTCATCACGTCCGGCATTCACTCGACGGAGGTCGGCGGGCACCTGACGCCCGCGGGGCTCGCGTACCGCCTCGCGAGCGACACCAGCTTGGCGACCCGGGCCATCCTCGACAACGTGATCCTCTGGCTGGTCCCGTCGCTCAACCCCGATGGCGTCTCGATCGTCACCCGCTGGTACAACCGCACCCTCGGCACCCCGGCCGAAGGCACCGATCCCCCCGAGCTGTACCATCACTACACCGGGCACGACAACAACCGCGACTGGTACGCCTTCACGCAGGTGGAGACGCAGCTCGTCGTGGACTCGATCTACAACGTGTGGCACCCGCAGATCGTGCACGACATTCACCAGCAGGACACCGACGGATCGCGGCTCTTCCTGCCGCCCTACCTCGATCCGATCGAGCCGAATGTCGATCCCCTGCTGGTCGACGGCGTGAACGCCCTGGGCACCGCTATGGCGTGGGCGCTCGCGGGGCAGGGTAAGACGGGGATCGTGATCAACGCAGTGTACGACGCGTGGACGCCCGCCCGGGCCTACCAGCACTACCATGGCGGCGTCCGCATCCTGTCGGAGGCGGCGAGCGCGAACCTCGCGTCGCCGATCGACCTGCCCTTCGACCAGCTGGCGACGCGCGGTCGGGGCTTCAACCCGCACGAACGGTCCTGGAACTTCAGCAATCCCTGGCCGGGCGGTCATTGGACACTCCGCGACATCGTGACCTACCAGACCGACGGCGCGTACGCCCTGCTTGAGAATGCGGCCCGCTACCGCGACCACTGGCTCGAGAACTTCCTGACGGTCGAAGGCCGGGCGGTCCGCGGGTGGAAGGGGTGGCCCTATGCCTACGTTTTGCCGCGACAGCACCAGGATTCCGTCGGGCTCGCCACGCTGCTCGGCATTCTGCATCGCGGGCAGATCGAGATTCGCACCTCGCTCCATCCCGTGGCGCTCGGCGGCCAGCGCTTCCCGGCCGGGAGCTACGTCGTGGCGCTGCGGCAGCCGTATGCCGGGTTCGCCAAGACGCTGCTCGAGCCGCAGCGCTATCCCGATCTCCGCCTGTACCCAGGAGGCCCGCCGCTGCCGCCGTACGATGTCACCGCCCACACGCTGCCGTTGCTGATGGGCGTGACCGCCGTGCCGGCGCGCGATTCGCTGCGCATCGCCCTGTCTTCACCGGTCGAGCCGCCCGCCGCGAGCCCCGGCGTTCCGGGCTTCACCGGACCGGAGGCGCCACGGATCGGGTTGTACCGGTCGTACGCGGCGCCGATCGACGAGGGCTGGACGCGCTGGGTGTTCGACACGTGGAAGGTGCCCTATACGTCGGTCGTCGACTCGGTGGTGCGTGCGGGGAAGCTCAGAGATCACTTCGACGTGATCGTGCTGCCGGATCAGTCACCCCACGAGCTGTTCGATGGGCTGCCACGCGAGTATCCGGCTCCCTATGCGGGCGGCCTCGGGACCGCGGGCGTGGAGGCGCTGCGCCAGTTCGTGACCGATGGCGGAACGCTCGTGGCCCTCAACGATGCCAGCCGCTTCGCCGTCGAGCGCCTGCTCCTCCCCGTGCGCAACGTCCTCGAGAGCGTGGCCGACGACGAATTCTACGCTCCCGGATCGATCTTCCGGCTCGAGCTGGACCCGAACGATGCGATTGCGCGCGGCATGCCCGCCCAGTCGGTGGCGTGGTATGAGAGCGGTCCCGCGTTCGAGGTACTCGATTCGAGCGCGGCGCGCGTGGTGGGCCGTTATCCCGCCGATGGGGACAAGGTGCTGCTGTCCGGTTGGGCGTTGCATCCCGAGCGGGTGGCAGGGCGGGCGGCCCTGGTGGACGTAAAACTCGGGACCGGGCGGGTGGTCCTGTTCGGCTTCCGGCCGCAGTACCGGGGGCAGAGCATCGCCACTTACCCCTTGCTATTCAACAGCTTGCGGTTGACTCCACGGTAACGTGATGCCCGTCTCTTGTCCGATGGTGCGGTGATTCCTATCGTGTAGCCCCCTATGGCTGTGGTCCGGCAGGCAAGTGCCCTCTTGCTGGCCGCGCTCATTATGAGTCGCGGCCTTTTTGCGCAGGATACCGCCGACACCGCGACGGCTCCGGCACCTCTCCCCTCTCTGCCGGCCGGCGCCGACGCCACTGCTCCAGTCGATCAGCTGAAGGTGTTGTTGCGTCCCACTGAGATCCGCTACGTCCAGCAGGAATCGGTACTGCTGCCGCCTACGGCGAACATCAAGGCGCTGTACGTGAACGCTTGGGCGTTCGGATCCCAGAAACTGTGGCAGCTCGTGCGCCTCGCCGATGAGACCGAGATCAACGCCTTCGTGATCGATGTGAAGGATGACACCGGCTGCCTGCTGTATCCTTCGGCGGTGCCGACGGCCGAGCAGATCGGGGCGAACAAGTGCGTGCGAGCGAAGGATGCAAAGGCGCGGCTCGATACACTCGCCGCTCATGGCATCTATCCCATCGCGCGCATCGTGGTCGCCAAGGATCCGCTGCTTGCCGAGCGCAAGGCGGCGTGGTCGGTGAAGGAACGCACCACGGGCGGCCTGTGGCGCGACCGGATCAACATCGCCTGGGTGGACGCCTACAACGACTCCGTCTGGATCTATTCCGCCCAGCTCGCGCAGGAGGCCGCGCAGATGGGATTCCAGGAGGTGCAGTTCGACTACGTCCGCTTCCCCGACGAGCCGCGCGAGCGGATGGCGACGGCCATCTTCCCCGCGCATCGTGCGGGGCAGAGCCAGCGCGAGGCGGTGCGCGACCACGTCGCGCTGCTGAAAGACCGGCTGCGGCCGTTCGGGGTTCCCGTCACGTTCGACATCTTCGGGCTGACGGCCTCGGTGACGAGCGGCGATCTCGGCATCGGGCAGGTGTGGGAAGATTTCGTGAGCGTGGCCGATGTCGTGCTGCCGATGGTATACCCGAGTCATTACTACCGGGGCGCATTCGGCTACGCGTGGCCGAACGGCCAGCCGTACCATATCGTACGCAGCGCCCTCACGGACGCGCTGAAGCGCTCGGAACCGCTTCCAGGCTCAGCCGAAATCCGCCCCTTCCTGCAGGCGTTCACGCTCGGGCGACGGCTGCCCCGTTACACTCCGTTCGAGATCCGCGAGCAAATCCGCGCAGTGGAAGACCTGGGAATCACTTCGTGGGTGCTGTGGAACCCGCGCAGTGTGTACCAGCGCGGCTCGCTGCGGTCGAAGGACGGGACTGAGCCGGCGGCGGGACAGACCATCTCCAGCCGCGGCGGCCGCTAGGCCGATGGTTCGGCGAGCGCCATCCCGGGCTGCCATTCGGTGATGTAGCCCGCGATGGCCGACGCCGCGACCGTGTAGGGATTGGCGAGGTAGAGCTGGCCCGGACCCGAGCGCCCTGGGAAGTTGCGGTTGATCGCGCTTATAGTCACTTCGTCGCCCGTCTTGGAGACCCCGGGACCCGCATTGATGCACGCGCCGCAGGACGGCTCGAGGAACATGGCACCTACCTTCCGAAACAGCTCGAGGTATCCCCGCTCTTCGCAGTAACGCTTCACATCCTGCGACCCGGACTGGATGTAGAAGCGCACCCACGGCGCAACGCGTTCGCCTCGCTCCGCCGCCTCCTCGAGCACGCGCGCGTACATATCCATGTCTTCCTTTTTCCCCGCGGTGCAGGACCCGGCGTACGCGATGTCCACCCTCACCCGCTCCCCGGCCTCCGCGATGGCGCGCCCGTTCCCGGGGTCGCCCGGTAGCGCGATCAGCGGCCGGACCGCCCCGGCGTCGATCTCGATCACCTGGCAGTACTCCGCGCCCGCGTCGCTCGAGAGTCCCCGACACAGTCGTTCCGCCGCGTCTCGCGTCATCCCCCGATACTCCATCAGGTAGGCGAGGGTCTTCTGGTCTGGGGCGACGTAACCGGTGAAACCGCCGACTTCCGCCGTCATGTTGGTCATCGTGGCGCGCTCATCGACGGACAGCGACTCGACAGCATCGCCACAGTACTCCACCAGTTTCCCAATCGCACGGCCGCTCTTCACGTACGGGTGGCGCAGGATCTCGAGCATGAAGTCCTTCGCCGTCACGTTGTCGGGCTTCCGGCCGCGCACGACGACTTTCACGGTCTCGGGCACCGTGAGCCGCACGTCCTTCGTGATCCAGGAGTTGAAGATCGCCGTCGTGCCGACTCCGAACGCGACGCACCCCACGGCGCCGGCATGCGGCGTGTGGGAGTCGCTCCCGATGATCACCATGCCCGGCTCGGCGTGCCCCTCGAGGATCTTGGAGTGGCAGATGGCCTCGGATCCATGGTGCCCCAGGCGCAGCTCGCCGTACAGCCGGATCCTCTGCTTCTCCGCGAACGCGCGCTGCTTTTTCTCGAGCTCCAGGGCCACGTCGAGCAGGCCTTCCTTGACGCGCTCGGGTGTCATCGCCTCGCCGAGAAAGGTGAGGTGATCGCGGAACATGAGGATCGACGCCGGATCGTGGACCTTCTCGTCCTTCCCCACGAGCTGCTCGAAGAAGATCGCCGCCATGGGCGTGACGTACTCGTGGCTGAACCGGATGTCTGTTACGACGAAGCCCTCGTCCCCCGGCTTGACCGCCGGGACGCCGACCTTCCCCTTGGACGGATCCACGACCCAGTGGCGGGCGATGATCTTCTCACCGAGGGTCATCGGGCGAGCCGGCGTGGCGGGTGGGGAGAGCGTCACCTTCCCCTGGAGTCGCGCGACGTTGAAGTTGAAGAGCCCGCCATACTCGATGATCCCACGGGTGATCTCGCCTTCGCCCGCGGTGAACGCGCTCAGGGGGATCGGCTCGCCACGTCGCACCTTGTCGATTATCGAGAAGTCCGTCGTGGCCAAAACGCCTAGATTCTGGCAGTTCTCGCGATAGATGCGCTCGATGTTTTCCGCGACCACCAGCTTGATCCCGGCGCACATCTCGGCGTACGGCGACTGCTCCCGTGACGAGCCCTTACCCCGGCGCTTGCCGCTCACCGAGGCGACAAAACCACCGCCTTTCACCGAGCCGCGTGTGATGGGAAACTCGTCGCCGCACTTGAGCCCCAGGTAGGGAAAGTCCCCCAGGGTCTCGTCGTAGTAGTAGCAGATGTAAGCGGGCGTGATCTCGTCGGTGGAGATGTTGTCGCGGAGCCTGGTCTCGGGACGCCAGTCGATGTCCTCTCCGGCGAGCTGGCGCCGCACCAGCGCCGCGTCCTCGGCCAGGAACAGGATCCGCCCCCGGAGCACCACCTGGTCCGGCAGCTTCTCGACGCGACGGGAGCGCAACGCAGCGAGCATCGGGCGAAAGATTACCCCTTGTCTAGGCCCGAGCAAGCCGATTTCCTTGGGGGCGGTGATCCTCCTCCTAGTGACACTCCAGAGCATTCCCGGCGTCGCCCTCACCGGCACATTGCAAAGTCCGCGGGTGAAGGAGAGCTCCGGGGTCGCCCTGAGCCGCGCGCACCTCGGTGTGTTGTGGACCCACAACGACTCGGGCGACGGTGCATATATGTACGCCACCGATCTCACCGGTGCGGACCGCGGCTTCGTTCGAATAGACGGTGCCCGTGCCGTGGACTGGGAGGACATCGCGCTCGGTCCCTGTCCCGCCCGGCGCGGCACCTGCCTGTACATCGCGGACACCGGAGATAACGACAGGACCCGGAAGTCCGTAGTCAACTACGCCGTGCCCGAGCCGGATTATCGATACGTTCGTCCCGGACGACGGGGGGCGTCTGACACCCAGCGGCTGGCCCGCGTGTAGCATCACTGGGCTCGAGCTGCAGGGAGAGGCGATCGATTTCCTGGACGACTCGACGTTCGTTCTCACCAGCGAAGCCGACCGGCGCGGCCGCGGGTCGATTCACACCGTGAGATGCCCAAGTGACCCCATGGAGGAG
>WNEY01000025.1_pt1 | contig 71969 bp, 71 predicted proteins | sample 5400531 | NCBI WGS metagenome assembly WNEY01 (sample SAMN13153338, study PRJNA577476) | soil metagenome | isolation source: 200 cm saprolite under Douglas fir tree site 1 | place: USA:California | collected 2015-04-18 | reverse complement strand
GAGGTCTGCCTGCGCCGCAGCCTCACGATCGTCGCCGACGAGATCCACTGCGAGCTGGTCTACTCGGGCCACCGCCATACCCCGATCGCGTCGCTCGATCCGGAAATCGCGGAGCGCACGATCACGTTCATGGCCCCGAGCAAAACCTTCAACCTGGCAGGCCTCAAGTGCGCAGTCGCGATCATTCCGAACGCCTCGCTTCGCGAGAAGTTCGTCGCCGCGCGCGTGGACCTCGTGTCGACGGTCAACGTGCTCGGCTACACCGCGGCCTACGCCGCCTACCGCGACGGCCAGCCGTGGCTGGAAGAGCTCTTGCGCTATCTCGAGGCCAACCGTGACTTCGCCATCGACTACGCGCGCACGCGCCTACCCGGCGTGCGGGTCGCGACGCCCGAGGCGACCTATCTCGCCTGGCTCGACTGCCGAAACGCCGGGGCGGCCGGCGCCGACCCGTTCACCTTCTTCCTGGACAAGGCGCGGGTCGCCCTGCACGACGGGGCCTTGTTCGGCCCCGGCGCCGAGGGGTTCGTCCGGCTCAACTTCGGCTGCCCGCGCGCGATGCTCACGGAGGCGCTCGAGCGCATGCGGGAGGCTCTCATGCGCGACCGTCCAGCGCGCGTTTGAGCTGATCGAGGTGGTTGTCGTCGTGCCAGGCCATCACCGAGAGGAACTCGTCGATCGTGCGCCGCCCGCGCGAATCGGCGTGAACGCCGGCGCGTGCCCAGTCGTCGGGCCCGAGCCGCTGGAGAAACTCGAGGGTCTCTTCGCGCCGCCGGGTGAACGCGGCCAGCGCGACGGTCGCGTCGTTCGTGAGGTACTGGCGCTCCTCCGCCCAGCGATCGGGGTTGGTCGCGACGAACCGCGGCTGGTCCATCGCCACGACGAGCTTCATCCGCTCGAGAAACCACTCCTCGTTGTCGCGCAGGTGGCAGATCACCTCCGTCGCGGCCCAGCTCTTCGGGGCCGGGCGGCGTGCGAGAACCTCATTGCCGGCGCCCCGCACTGCGGCCGCCAGCTCACTCGGCGTCCGCGCGACCCGCGTCAGCCGTTCCTCACGAGGGCGGTGCGCGTACTCGTCTATCGTCGGCATGCCACACCTCCGGCGGGCTCATGGTAGCTGAACCCGATCGCTCAGCCGAAGGCGGTTGGGCAGCCGAAGGCGGTCGGGCAGCCGGAGGCGGTCGGGCAGCCGGAGGCGATTGCTCGAACGTCGCCCGCCAGCGGGCCCACATGCCCGAGGGCACCAGCGCGATTCTCGACACCCGCTCGCTCGAGACCGGGAACCGCCGCCTGGCGGCGCTGCTGCATCCCGGCCTCTCCGTGCTCGACGTTGGATGCGGCACCGGCGCGATCACCCGCGGCATCGCCGAGGCCGTCGGGCACCAGGGTCGCGTGGTCGGCGTGGACGTCAACGCGTCGATGATCGAAAAGGCGCGGGCCGCCCACGGCAGCGTGCCCGGCCTGTCGTTCGAGGTCGCCGACGTCCATACGCTGCCGTCCGGCGGCGCGTTCGACATCGTCGCCGCGGCGCGCGTGCTCCAGTGGCTCGCCGACCCTGCCGCCGCCCTGCGCGCGATGACGGCGGTGGCGAAACCCCGCGGGCGCGTCGTCGTCCTCGACTATAACCACGAGAAGGCCGCGTGGACGCCCGAACCGCCGGTGAGCATGCGCCGCTTCTACGCGGCGTTCCTGCAGTGGCGCGCGGCCGCGGGCATGGACAACGCGATCGCGGACCACCTCCGCGACCTCTTCGCGGGAGTCGGTCTCGGCGACATCGTGGTGAGCGACCAGCACGAGGTCAGCCAACGCGCCGACCCCGACTTCGAGATGCGCGCCGGGATCTGGGCCGCGGTCGCCGCCACGCGCGGCCACCAGATGGTCGCCGACGGCGCGATCCGCGAGCGGGAGCGCGACGCGGCCGAGGCCGACTACCGGGCCTGGCTCCGCGACAGCGCCGAGTCGCACGTTCAGTATCTGCTCGCCGTCGAGGGCGTGCGGACGTAGCGTTCCAGGCGGGGGAGCCTCGTCCGCGTCAGTGCTTCAATAAATATGGCACGTCGGCGACGACGGTGTTCTTCCGGAAGAGCAGGGCGCCCTTGACGAGCAGGGCCGTCTGGTTGTGCAGGACGTGCTGCCACCAGTGCCGCGGCAGGAATTCCGGGAGCACGATCGTGACCATCTGCTCGTCGCCGCGCGACTGGATCTGGTCGAGGTAGTCGAGCAGCGGCCGCAGAAGCGACCGGTAAGGCGACGTCAGGACGACCAGGGGGACGCCGAGTCCCCACTTGCCCCACTTCTCCTCGAGACGGGCCGTGCGTGCCGGGTCCGTTTCGACGTAGACGGCGCGCACCGTGGCCGTCGGGGCGAGCGTCCGAGCGTACTGCACCGCGCGGACGACCCCGCGGTGGACGTCCCCGATCAGGACCAGGACCGTGTGCTGGAATCGGGGCGGCTCGTCCAGGCCCTCGAGCGACAGCTCGCGGGCGACCTCGTCGTAGTGCCGGTGCATGACGATGAACGTCACGACCAGGAAGGGGATGACGACGACGACGATCCAGGCGCCCTCGACGAACTTCGTGACCGCGAGCGTCAGCAGGACCACGCCGGTCACGACGGCGCCGACTCCGTTGATCCAGACGCGCCAGCGCCAGCCCTTCTCGCGGAGCCGGAGCCAGCGCCGCACCATGCCGCTCTGGGAGATGGTGAACGAGATAAAGACGCCGATCGCGTAGAGCGGCAGGAGCGCGTGTGTGTCGCCCTGGAAGACCACGATCAGGAGGATGGCGAACCCGCTGAGGATCAGGATCCCGTTGGAGAAGACGAGCCGATCGCCCTGGTTGGCGAATTGCCGGGGCACGAAGTGGTCGCGCGCGAGGATCGACGAGAGCCTCGGAAAATCGGCGTACGAGGTGTTGGCGGCGAGGACGAGGATGAGCAGCGTCGCGGTCTGCACGGCGTAGTAGAGCACCCCGGTGCCGAACACCCGGCGGGCGATCTTCGACACGACGGTCTCGTCGCCACCCGGGATGATCCCGAAGTCGTACGCGAGATACGTGATTCCGAGGAACATGACAATCGAGATGATGCCGAGCGCCGTCATGACGGTCTGGGCGTTGCGCCCCTCGGGCGGCTTGAGCGCCTGGACGCCGTTGGAGACGGCCTCGACCCCCGTCAGCGCGGTGCAACCGGCGGCGTAGCTGCGCAAGAGCAGAAACAGGCCGAGGCCTTCGAGACCCGACGGATGGGGCTCGTACGGGGCCTCGGGCAGCCAATCGAAGATCGCGCCGACGAGGCCATACGCGATCGTGACGAGGATACTCGCCACGAAGAAGTAGGTCGGCGCGGCGAACAGCCGGCCGGATTCCCGCACCCCGCGAAGGTTCCCCAGGGCGATCCCGCCGACGGCGAGGACGCTCAGAACGATCCGGTACGAGTGGAGCCAGGGCACCGCGGACGTCAGGGCCGCGATCCCGGCGACCACGGAGACCGACACCGTCAGCACGTAGTCAACCAGCAGCGCAGCGGCGGCGGTGAGCGCCGGGTACTGTCCAATGTTGTCCTTCGCGACGAGATAGGCGCCGCCCCCCTGCGGGTACGCCGCGACGGTCTGGCGATACGAGATGACGACGACCGCCAGCAGGGCGGCGATCCCCATGGCGACGGGCAGCGAGTAACTGAGCGCGGCGGTGCCGCCCAACATGAGCACCAGCAGGATTTCCTCGGTCGCATATGCCACTGAGGACAGCGGGTCGGAGGCGAACACCGCAAGCGCCACTGTCTTGCTCAGGCGCTCGTGCCGGGCCTGGGCGAGCGGCATCGGCACGCCGACGAGAAGGCGCTTGACGAGGGCGAGTCGCATGTCGTCGAGCCGACTCTACGCCGGTCCGTGACCACCGGCGCCGACCCGGCGATATTTTTACGGATTTTTAACGCGCGGACCGTTCTTCTTGACGCGGGCTTGAGGCCGAACGTGCCACCGTGGGGCTGGTGCCCCGATGTGCGGCATGACGGAACGTTCCGGATGGTTGCGGACGACCCCTCGACCGCGATGGGGCCGCCTGTACGCGCTGGGCGGGCTCATGCTGGCCGCGCTGGCGGTGGTCGAGGTGCTCGTTTCGCCGGGCCCCGAGCTCACCGCGCTCCGGTGCGGGCTCGTCCTCGGCGGTTTCGGCGCGATGGTTCAGTGGACGCGACGCAACCGCGCGGCACTCGATCACCTGGACTGGTGCGATTGCGCCAGCGAGCGGCTGACCATGCCGGGTGATCCCATCTCGACGTGGGGAGCCGGCGCGTGCCGCGTTGGTGAACAGGCCGGCGCCGGTCGAGGCGACGCTGGAAGAAGTCGCGCGGTAGCGGCTCGGCCCCTCGCCGCCGCGCCCCCGGTTCAGCTCAGCCAGCTCAGGAGCGCGGTGGCCAGCGAGAGGAAGATCGTCACGCCGAGCACGTCCTGCAGGGCCGTCTCGAAGGGGCCCGCCGTGATCGCTGGATCGAACCCGAGGCGCTTGGAGAGCATGGGGATCATCGTCCCCGCGAAGCCCGAGAGGTTCACCGACGCGAACATCGAGAGGGCCACTACGAGCCCGAAGGCCGGCGAGTGCCAGAGCAGGCCGACCGAGCCGACCACCAGCGCGCACACGCCGCCCAGGATGCTCGAGGTCTGGACCTGCCGGCGGAGCGGCTCCCACCAGCGGCTGAGATGCAGCTGGCCGGTCGCGAGCCCGCGGACCACCATCGTCACGGACTGCAGCCCCGTGTTGCCGGAGATCGCCTGGATCACCGGCATGAAGGACGCCAGGAGGATGACCTTGCCGAGCGTCTGATCGAAGTAGTGGATGACCGCGCCCGCCCCGAGCTCGATGACGAGCGTGGCCATCACCCAGGGCAGCCGCATGAGGGCGATCTGCTGTGGCGTACGCCGCTCGAGCTCGGCGGCGTCCGAGCCCGCCATCCGGAAGATGTCCTCCGTCGCCTCCTCGCCGACGATGTCGACCACGTCGTCGGCCGTGATGGTGCCGACCAGGCGGTGCTGGCGGTCGACCACCGCCACGGCCACCAGGTCGTACTTGGCCACCACCCGCGCGACCTCCTCCTGATCCATCTCGGTCGGCACGCTGACGACGTTTTCCTCCCGGATCGCGAACACCGCTGTGGTCGGATCGGCGATGAGCAGGCGGCGCAGCGGAACCACGCCGACCAGGTGGCGATGACCGTCGACGACGTACAGCTCGAAGGCCCGCTCGACGGCGATCGAGTCGCGGATGTGCTTGATCGCCTCCTCCACGGTCGCGTCCTCGCGCACGGCGACGAAGTCGGGCGACATCAATCGGCCGGCTGAATGCTCGGGATACTCGAGGATCTCCTGGACGTCCTCGGAGTGCCCTTCCTCCATGAGCTCGAGGATCTTTGCGGCCTCGTCCCGGTGCAGCTCCTCCACGACACCGGCCGCATGCTCGGCCGGCATCTCGTCAAGGATGCGCGAGACCTCCGCCTCGTCGAGGGCGCGGACGAGAGCCAGCAGCGTGGTGTCGTCCAGCCCCGGGAGCACCTCGCCGGCGCGCTCCGGGGAGAGCCGTCGGAAGAGCGCGACCTGCTGGTCGAGGGGCAGGCGCTGGAGGGTCGCAGCGATGTCCGACGGGTGGGCCGCCTCGAGCGCCTGATCGTCGCGGGCGTCCTTGCCGCCTTCGAGCAGGCGCTTGGCGGAATCGAGCAGTCGCTCCTGATCGCTCATGACCACAGGTTACGCCGGGTGCCTAGCCTCGCGCGGTCGACGGCCGCCCGAGGAGGAGCTGGGAGCCGTCGCGGGCTACCGCGAATCGAGTGCCAGGTTGAGGCCGAGGACGTTCACGCGGGGCTCACCCAACAGGCCGAGCAGCCGGCCCTCCGTGTGCTGCGCGACGAGGCGCTGCACGACGGCATCGTCGAGCTTGCGCGCCCTGGCCACGCGACGCACCTGGTAGAGGGCCGCCGCCGGGCTGATATGGGGGTCGAGCCCGCTGCCCGACGCGGTGACGAGGTCCACCGGCACGGGCGCCGCGTTGCCGGGATCAGCGGTCCGGAGGGCGTCGACACGGCCTTGCACGGTCTTGATCAGGTCGGCGTTCGTCGGGCTCAGGTTCGAGGCTCCCGAGGCGCCCGCGTTGTAGCCGAACGGGCTGGTCGCCGAGGGACGGCCCCAGAAGTACTTCGGGTCGTCGAAGGGCTGGCCGATGAGCGTCGAGCCCACGGGCTTTCCGTCCTTGACGATCAGGCTGCCGTTCGCTTGATGCGGGAAGACGAGCTGAGCGATGACCGTCACGAGCGTTGGATAAACGACGCCGGTGACGACGGTGAACAGGACGAGCGAGACGATCGCGGCGCGGACGTGAGTCAGCATGGCGTCGATTCCTCTACACCAGGTGGAGGGCCACGAGGATCATGTCGATCAGCTTGATGCCCGGGAACGGGATGATGATGCCGCCGATGCCGTAGATCCAGACGTGACGACGCAGGACGGCGGCGGCGCCGATCGCCCGGTAGCGGACGCCCTTCAGCGCCAGCGGGATCAACGCGACGATGATGAGCGCGTTGAAGATGACCGCAGACAGGATCGCGCTCTGCGGCGTCGCCAGCCGCATGATGTTGAGCGCCTCGAGCACCGGATAGGTCGTGGCGAAGGCCGCCGGGATTATCGCGAAGTACTTGGCGACGTCGTTGGCGATGCTGAACGTCGTGAGGGCGCCCCGGGTCATCAGCATCTGCTTGCCGGTCTCGACGACCTCGAGCAGCTTCGTCGGATTCGAGTCGAGGTCGATCATGTTGCCGGCTTCCTTCGCCGCCTGGGTCCCGGTGTTCATGGCGACAGCCACGTCGGCCTGAGCGAGGGCGGGCGCGTCGTTGGTGCCGTCGCCCGTCATCGCCACCAGCCGTCCCTGCGCCTGCGTGTCGCGGATGAGCTTGAGCTTGGCCTCAGGCGTTGCCTCGGCGAGGAACTCGTCGAGCCCGGCCTCGGCGGCGATCGCCGCCGCCGTGAGCGGGTTGTCGCCGGTGATCATCACGGTCTTGATACCCATGCGGCGGAGCTCGGCGAACCGCTCCTTGATGCCGCCCTTCACGATGTCCTTGAGCTGGATGACGCCCAGCACGTTGGGGCCGTCCGCAACCACCAGCGGCGTCGCGCCTTCCTTCGCGACCCTGTCGACCACACCGCGGATCCCGACGGAGACACTGCCGCCGAGTCTCTTCACGTGGGCCTCGATCGCATCGGCGGCGCCCTTGCGGATCTGGCGCCCGTTCAGGTTGACCCCGCTCATCCGGGTCTGCGCGGTGAACGCGACGAAGGTCGCGCCCATCTTCTCGATGTCGCGCTCGCGCAGCTGGTACTTCTCCTTGGCCAGCACGACGATGCTGCGGCCCTCCGGCGTCTCGTCGGCCAGCGACGCGAGCTGCGCGGCGTCGGCCAGCGCGGCCTCGCCGACGCCCTCGGCCGGAAAGAAGGCCGTCGCCTGACGGTTCCCCAGCGTGATCGTGCCGGTCTTGTCGAGCAGGAGGACGTCGACGTCGCCGGCGGCCTCGACGGCGCGACCGGACATGGCGATGACGTTCTTCTGGATCATGCGGTCCATGCCGGCGATGCCGATCGCCGAGAGCAGCGCCCCGATCGTCGTCGGGATCAGGCACACGAGCAAGGCGACCAGGACCGTCACGGTCACCGGCGTCCCCTGCCCCGCCGCGTCCACGCTGTAGAGCGAGAACGGCAGCAACGTGGCCGTGGCCAGGAGAAAGATGATGGTCATGGCCGCGAGCAGGATGTCGAGCGCGATCTCGTTCGGCGTCTTCTGCCGCTTGGCGCCCTCGACCAGTGAGATCATGCGGTCGAGGAACGCCTCGCCCGGGTCCGCGGTGACCTCGACGATGAGCCAGTCCGAGAGCACCTGCGTGCCGCCGGTGACCGAGCTGCGGTCGCCGCCGCTCTCGCGGATCACCGGCGCGCTCTCGCCGGTGATCGCCGCTTCGTTCACCGAGGCGACGCCCTCGACGACGGTCCCGTCGGCCGGGATGAAGTCGCCGGCTTCCACGAGCACGAGCTGGCCCTTTCGCAGGCTCGAGGCCGAGACGAGCTCGTACCGTGCGGTGCGCTCGGACCGCGCCAATCGCTTGGCCTGGAGATCGCGCCGCGCCTTGCGCAGCGAAGCCGCCTGCGCCTTGCCGCGTCCCTCGGCCATCGCCTCGGCGAAGTTCGCGAAGAGCACGGTGAACCAGAGCCAGACGGAGACCCAGAAGATGAACCAGCCCGGCGCCTCGCCCTTTCCGACCAGAGCCTGCACCCACAGCAGGGTCGTCAGAATCGAGCCCACGTAGACGACGAACATGACGGGGTTCCGCACCTGGCGGCGCGGCGTTAGCTTGCGGAAGGAATCGACGATCGCCTGCCTCACGATCGTCGTGTCGAACAGCGAACGCGTTTTCACGGTCCCGGCCATGGTCCCATCACCTCATTTCGCGGCGATCAGCGTGAGCTGCTCGACGATCGGCCCGAGCGCCAGGGCCGGGACGAACGTCAGCGCGCCGACCAGAAGCACCACGCCGACCAGCAGCCCGACGAAGAGCGGCGTGTGCGTGGGCAGCGTGCCCGCACCGACCGGAACGATCTTCTTCTTCGCCAGGGCCCCGGCGATCGCGAGCACGGGGACGGCGAGCCAGTAGCGCCCGAACAGCATGCAGAGACCGAGCGCCGTGTTGTAGAACGGCGTGTTCGCGCTCAAGCCCGCGAACGCGCTGCCGTTGTTGTTGGAGGCGGAGGAAAAGGCGTAGAGGATCTCGCTGAACCCGTGAATGCCGGGGTTCGCGATCCCGGCCTTGCCCGCTGCGGTAACGACGCCGATCGACGTTCCGATGAGCACCAGAGCGGGAGTGATCAGGATGACCAGCGAGGACATCTTCATCTCGTACGACTCGATCTTCTTGCCCAGGTACTCCGGGGTGCGTCCCACCATGAGCCCGGCGACGAAAACGGCGATGATCGCGAACATGAGCATCCCGTAGAGTCCGGAGCCGACCCCGCCGTACACGACCTCGCCGAGCTGGATCAGCCACATCGGCACGAGCCCGCCGATCGGTGTGAAGGAGTCGTGCATGGCGTTGACCGACCCATTCGAGGCCGACGTGGTCGCCGCGGCCCACAGGGCTGAGGTCGCGATGCCGAACCGCACCTCCTTGCCTTCCATGTTGCCGCCTGCCTGAAGCGCGCTCGCGGTGTGATCGACGCCCTGCTTGACGAACACGTGGCCGTTCTGCTCGGCTACGACGCACACGACGAGGAGCGCGACGAAGATGACCGTCATGGCCGCGAGCACGGCCCAGCCCTGGCGCGTGTCGTCGACCATCACGCCGAATGTGTAGCAGAGCGCGGCCGAGATGAGCAGAATCGCGAGCAGCTCGAGGAAGTTCGTCAGCGGCGTCGGGTTCTCGAACGGATGCGCCGAGTTCACGTTGAAGAAGCCGCCGCCGTTCGTCCCGAGCTGCTTGATCGCGATTTGAGACGCGGCCGGCCCCACCGCGATGACTTGCTCGGTCAGCGTGGACTTCTTCGTCTTCGCCTGGCCCTTCTCGTCGAGCACCGGTTTCCCGTCTTTATCGGTCACGGGCTCGTCGTACTCGGTGGGCTGCACGACGGCGACCTTCGCGTATGGGCCGAACGTCTGCACGACGCCCTGGGAAACGAGAACCAGCGCGAAGACGAACGAGAGCGGCAGGAGGATGTAGAGCGTGGTTCGAGTGAGATCGACCCAGAAGTTGCCGATCGTCTCGGCCGAGCGGCGCGCGAATCCCCGGATCAGCGCAGCGGCGACGGCCATGCCCGTCGCCGCCGAGACGAAGTTCTGCACGGTCAGCGCGAGCATCTGCGTGAGGTAGCTCATGGTCGTCTCGCCGCCGTAACCCTGCCAGTTGGTGTTCGTCGCGAAGCTCACGGCGGTGTTGAACGAGGAATCCGGCGAGACGGCGCCGAGCCCCGCCGGATTCAGCCGTAGCACGCCCTGAAGGCGCTGGAGCGCGTAGACTGCCAGGACCCCGGCGAGGTTGAAGATGAGCATCGTCAGGGCATAGATCTTCCACCCCATCTCCGCCTTGGGACTGATTCCTGACACCCTATAGATGAGGCGCTCCAGCCAGCCGAGCGCCCGGTCGAGCCCGATCCGCCGGCCTTCGTAGACGCGCGCCATGTAGGCCCCGAGCGGCTTGGCCAGCACCAGCAGCACCACCAGGTAGACGACAAGCTGAAGAACGCCGTTGGCGGTCATGCGAAGAGCTCCGGTTTGAGAAGCGCCAGCACGAGGTAGATCAACAGACCCAGTGAGACGAGACCGCCGACGATGTAGAGCAATGGCATCGTGACCTCCTACACGCGCTCACAGAGCTTGACGAACGCCCAGGTGAGGCCGAAGAAGAGCACGCTTAGTCCGAGATAGAACCCGTCCATCCAGTCCATGGTCTCCCTCCAACCAAGAACGATAGAGCCCACCAGTCTCAAGGAATCGTCGAATCGTCAAGATCATCCGTGGAGACGTTAAAGGCGCGTCAAAACCCGCAAGCTCCCTCCGCAACGTGCGTTTCCGCGACGTTGACTTCGCCTTAACGCGGAGCGCCTTCAGTTTAGCGGCGCCTTGATCCGCCCCGGCGTGCTTCTCGTGGCGCTGATCGGACTCATCGAGGTCATTCTCCCGTCGGGCGCCCTGCGCACGACCCTCGAGAGCGGCGCGGTGATTTTCGCGTTCGTGCTCATGGCGATCTGGCGGCGTCTCAACCGGATGGCTCTCGACTTGGCGCGGCGCCGATGAATCCCATGATGCTCACGTACCTCGCTCTCGCGCTTCCATATCTGGTCGCGACCGGGCGCGTCGTCCTGGCGCTGGGCGCCTGGACGCGGTGGGGGATTCGATGAACCGACAAGCCTGATCCTTAGCGCACCTCGGGCGCTACACTAGGGCCATGAGCACCGACCGGCCCGACCCCGAGGCGCTGCTGGCCCGTGTCAAAGAGGAAGAGGCGCGCAGGCGCCGGGGGAAGCTGAAGGTGTTTTTCGGCGCCGCCGCCGGCGTCGGCAAGACGTACGCCATGCTCGAGGGCGCGCGCGAGCAGCGGGCCGACGGGGTCGACGTGCTCGTCGGCTGCGTCGAGACTCACGGCCGCGCCGAGACGGACGCGCTGCTCGAGGGGCTCGAGGTCCTCCCGTCGCGCAGCGTCGAGTATCGCGGCACCGCGCTGCGCGAATTCGATCTCGACGGCGCGCTCGGTCGCCATCCCGCCCTGATCCTCGTCGACGAGCTCGCGCATACCAACGCGCCTGGCTCGCGTCACGCCAAGCGGTGGCAAGACGTGCTGGAGCTTCTCGACGCCGGTATCGACGTGTACACGACCGTCAACGTCCAGCACGTCGAAAGCCTCAACGACGTCGTCGCGAAGATCACTGGTGTCGTCGTGCGCGAGACGGTGCCGGACTCGGTCCTCGAGCAGGCGGACGAGGTCGAGCTGATCGACTTGCCGCCCGACGATCTACTCGAGCGCTTCAAGGACGGCAAGGTCTACATGCCCGACCAGGCGCAGGAGGCCGTCCGGAACTTCTTCCGCAAGGGCAACCTGATCGCCCTGCGCGAGCTCGCGCTCCGCCGAACCGCCGAGCGCGTCGACGCGCAGATGCGCGTCTACATGCACGAGCACGCGATCGGCAAGGCCTGGCCGACGGCCGAGCGACTCCTGGTGTGCGTCAGCCCCGGGCCGGAAACGGCCCGGATCGTGCGGGCGGCCAAGCGGATGGCGGACCAGCTCGGCGCGCCGTGGGTGGCTGCGTACGTCGAAACACCGGCGCAGCTTCGGCTCCCGGCCGAGGTGCGCGATCGAGTCACGCAGACGCTGCGGCTGGCCGAGCAGCTCGGCGCCGAGACCGTCAGGCTGCCGGGCCAGAAGATGAGTGAGGCGATCCTGGCGTTCGCGCACGACCGCAACGTGACGAAGATCGTCGTGGGCAAGCCCCGCCGCCGGCTCTGGACGCGAATCTTGATCGGCTCGATCGTCGACGCGCTCGTGCAGGGCAGCGGCGACATCGACATCTACGTCATCAGCGCGGAGCGTGAGCCGGGCGTATCTCCGTCGCTCATCCGCCGGCGCGCGATCCCGACCGACTGGGCGCCCTACGGCTGGGCGATGGCGGTCGTGGCCCTGGCGAGCGGCGTCGCGTGGCTGACGCTCCCGTTCTTCGAGCTCGCCAACCTCGTCATGGTGTATTTGCTCGGGATCGTCGTCGTCGCAACGCGCTACGGTCGGGGGCCCTCGCTGGTGGCCTCCGTCCTGAGCGTCGCCGCTCTCGACTTCCTGTTCGTAGAGCCCGTCTTCACGTTCGCAGTCTCCGACGTCCGCTACCTGTTCACCTTCGCAGTCATGCTGCTCGTCGGGCTGGTGACCAGCAGTCTGGCGGCGCGGATCCGCATGCAGGCGGTGGCGGCCCGCCAGCGCGAGGAGCGGACGGCGGCGCTCTACGCCTTGAGTCGAGAGCTGGCGAGCACGCGCGGCGTGGACCAGCTCCTGACGATCGCGGTGCGCCACATCAGCGAGGTCTTCCGCAGCCAGGTGGTCGTGCTCCTTCCCGGCGCGGGGGGTCTCGTGCCCTCGGGCGGCGGACAGTTCGCGCTGGACTCGAACGAGCTCGGCGTCGCGAAGTGGGTGCACGAGCACCATCAGCCGGCGGGGCTCGGCACCGGCACGCTGCCCGGAGCCGCCGCGCTCTACCTGCCACTGCAGGCGCCGCGCGGACCGGTGGGCGTCCTCGGCGTCCGCCCCGCCGATCCCCACGCGCTCGACGCGCCCGACCAGCTCCATCAGCTCGAGACCTTCGCCAATCAGACCGCGCTCGCGATCGAGCGGGCACAGCTCGCCGACGAGGCGCAGCAGGCCCAGGTAAGGATCGAGACCGAGCGCCTGCGCAACTCGCTCCTCAGCTCGGTCTCGCACGACCTCCGGACGCCGCTCGCCACGATCACCGGGGCGGCCACCACGATCCTGGAAAGCGGGTCCCGGCTCGATGCCCAGACGCGCCAGGAATTGCTCGAGTCGGTGCGCGAGGAGGCGGACCGGTTGAACCGCCTCGTCCAGAATCTCCTGGAGATGACGCGTCTCGAGTCCGGCGCGCTCCAGCTCCGCCGGGAATGGCATCCGCTCGAAGAAGTCATCGGCGCCGCGTTGAGCCGCCTCGGCAAAGAGCTCGCCGACCGGCCCGTGGACACGCGCGTGCCGCCCGACCTGCCCCTCGTGCCGATCGACGACGTCCTGGTCGAGCAGGTGCTGGTCAACCTCCTCGACAACGCCGTCAAGTACACGCCCCACGAGAGTCCGATCCGGATCATCGCGACGGCCACTGACCGCGCCGTCACCGTCGAGGTGGCCGATCGTGGCCCGGGGTTGCCGCGGGGTGAGGAAGACAAGGTCTTCGAGAAGTTCTATCGCGGAGCCGATGGCGGCCGCGGCGTGGGCCTCGGTCTCGCGATCGCCCAGGGCATCGTCAAGGCGCACGGCGGACGTATCTGGGCGCAGAACCTGCCCGAGGGTGGCGTGGCGTTCCTGTTCACGCTGCCGCTGGTGGGCACGCCACCCGCCGCCGTGCCCGCTGATGCCTGAGCCCGTCGTCGTCCTGATCGAGGACGAGCCCCAGATCCGGCGCTTCTTGCGGGCGACGCTGACCGGTCAGGGGTACAAGCTCTTCGAAGCCACGACGGGCGCCGACGGGGTCGTGGAAGTGGGCTCGCGCCAGCCCGACATCGTCATCGTCGACCTCGGGTTGCCGGACATGGACGGCCTCGAAGTCATCCGTCGCGTGCGCGAGTGGACCGACGTCCCGGTCATCGTGCTGTCGGCGCGCGGCCAGGAGCGCGACAAGGTCACGGCGCTCGACGCGGGCGCCGACGATTACGTGAGCAAGCCGTTCGGCGCCGGCGAGCTTCTCGCGCGGATCCGGGTGGCGCTCCGGCACACCGCCGGAGCCTCCCACGAGTCAGACGATGCCGTCTTCAAGGTGGGCGATCTCCAGGTCGATCTCCTGCGCCGCCAGGTGCTGGTCGGCGACAAGGAGATCCACCTGACGCCGATCGAGTACAAGCTGTTGACGATGCTCGTTCGTCACGCGGGAAAGGTCGTCACGCACCAGCAGCTGCTCCGCGAGGTGTGGGGCCCCGCGCACACCGAGCAGGCCCACTACGCGCGCGTCTACATGGCCCATCTGCGTCACAAGCTCGAGGCAGAGCCGGCCCGTCCCCGCTATCTTCTGACGGAGCCCGGCGTCGGTTATCGGCTGGCGTCCGAGTAGCCCTGAGGAACTCCATCGTCATCCTCATGGCCGCGCCGGGGCGGTGGCTTGCCGAGTGTTCCAGAATGCGGTATCAGCGAGAGTCGAGAGCCAGCATGCTCGCGCCACGCGAGGCCGCGAGCCGAAGAGGAGGTTCACGATGGCCCGCTATCTCAAGATCGCCGGCGCACAGATGGGCCCGAACCAGGACGGCACGCCGCGCGAGGCGATTGTCGAGCGGATGCTGGCGCTCCTCGACGAGGCGGCGCGCGACGACGTCGAGCTGATCGTGTATCCGGAGATGGCGCTGACGACGTACTTCCCCAAGCGCATCCGCCAGGACTTCGACCAGTTCTTCGAGACCGAGGTGCCGCCGAAGGCCCTCGAGCCTCTCCTGCGTCGCGCGGCCGAGGCGCGCGTCGGTGTGCACGTGGGCTTCTGTGAGAAGGCCGACGGGAAATACTTCAACACGGCCCTCCTCACCGACCGCGACGGGCACCTGTGCGGGACGTTCCGCAAGATCCACCTGCCCGGCACCAAGGCCCCCGACGGCTTCGCTCAGGTGCACGAGCCTTACTACTTCGCTCACGGCGACACCGGCTACCGGGTCTTCGACGCCGCCGGCGCCCGCGTCGGCGTCGCGATCTGCCAGGATCGCCGGTACCCGGAGAGCTATCGCTCGCTCGCCCTCCAGGGCGCCGAGATCATCCTCATCGGCTACAACACCCCGCTCTCGGCACTGGCGCTCGACCTGAACGAGCTCTGCATGCGTGCCGGCGCCTACGCGAATCTCTGCTTCGTGGTGGGCGTCGCCAAGGCCGGCGTGGAGGACGGCGTCGAGCTGATCGCCGGTTCCTGCATCATCGACCCGCAGGGCCAGGTGCTGGCGCGGGCGGCGACACGCGGCGACGAGCTCGTGGTGGCGCGGGTCGACCTCGACCAGATGGCGCCGCTCCGGAAGCGCTGGAACTTCCTCGGGCGGCGCCAGCCCCAGCACTATGGGCTTCTGCTCCAGCCCGTCACCGAGAGGGAGCCCAACCGATGAGCGCGTCCGGCGTCGACGTCGTGGTCCGCGGTGGGCAGGTCGTCACGGCCACGGACGTCGTCGAAGCCGCGGTCGCGATCCAGGGCGACAAGATCGTCGCGATCGTGCCAGAGTCGCTGCTCCCGCCCGCCGGCCGGGTGATCGACGCCTCGGGCAAATTTGTCCTGCCCGGCCTCATCGACTGTCATCTGCACGTCGGCCCCGAGTACGACGACTGGCGGACGGCGCCGATGGCCGCGGCGCGCACCGGGCTCACCACACTCCTGCCGTTCGTCACCTATGACGAGGGCGAAACGCTGCCGAGGGCGGTCGCGCGCCTGCGCGAAGAGGCTGAGGCGCTCTCCGTCCTCGACTTCGGCTTTCACTTCATCCTGAACCACGAGCCGTACATCCTCGAGGGCCTTCCCGAGGCCTTCCGCATGGGCGTCTCGTCGATCAAGCTCTTCATGACGTACAAGAAGCGCGGCAAGCGCATGGTCTCCGACGAGTTCATCGCGAAGACGATGGAGCGGCTCGCCGCGCTCGGCGGTCTCTGCCAGCTCCATTGCGAGAACGGCGACATCCTCTGCTATCTCGAGGACAAGGCGATCGCCGAAGGGCGCACCGCGCCGACCGACTTCCCGCCGACCTGTCCGGACTGGACCGAGGAGGAAGCGATCAACCGCGCGATCCTCATCGGGCGGCTCACCGGGTGCCCCGTCTACGTCGTGCACCTCTCGACGAAACTCGGGCTCGAGCGCATCAAGCGCGCCCAGGCCGAGGGACAGAAGGTGTGGTGCGAGACCTGCCCGCAGTACCTGCTGCTCACCGACAAGGAAATGGAGCGTCTCGGGCCCTTCGCCAAGATCGGTCCGCCGCTCCGTCCAGCCGACGGCCCGGACCGCGCGGCCCTCTGGCAAGGCTCGGCGCAGGGCTTCATCGCCAATGTCGCCAGCGACCACTCGCCGCGCGTGCCGGCGGCGAAGGAGCCAGGGCGGAAGAACATCTTCGTCGACGCCGCGGGCAAGCCGATCCCCTTCGGCGCGCCGTCGCTCGAGACGCTGGTGCCGCTCGCCTGGAGCGAGGGCGTGGCGAAGCGCGGCCTTCCGGTCACGTGGATGGCGCGCGTGCTCGCCGAGAACCCGGCGCGGATTTTCGGCCTCTGGCCACGCAAGGGCGCGATCCGCCCGGGAGCCGACGCCGATCTGACGATCTGGGATCCAGCCCCCGAGTGGACCATCCAGCAATCGCAGCACCTCGGGATCGCCGGCTTCACGCCGTACGAAGGTTGGCGGGTACGCGGCAAGCCATGGACGACCCTCGTGCGCGGTCAGGTGCTGCTGAACCCGGCGGGCGAGCTCGAGCAGAAGCCAGGTTACGGTCGCTATCTGCCTCGCCGCGGCCCGACCCCGCCCATCGCCGGCGCGGTCGTCTGAGCGGTCCGCGCCCGGTGGACTATCTGGACCGGCTCGCGGCCTTCGTCGCGGCGACTCGCTTCGACGCGCTCCCCGCCGCCACGGTCGCAGCTGCCAAGCTCGTGCTGCTCGACACGCTCGGCGCCATCGTCGCCGGAAGTGCCTTACCAGAGAATGCCAAGCTCGCGCGACTGGCCGCCGCGCGGTCGCCACACGGCGCGGCGACACTGCTGGGCCACCGCGCCAAGGCCGACCCGTTCTGGGCCGCATTGACGAACGCGACAGCAGGCGTCGCGCTCGAAGTCGACGAGGGCAGCCGGCTCGGCGGCGGCCACCCGGCGATCCACGTCGTCCCCGGGGCGCTCGCCGGCGCCGAAGAGCGCGGCCTCGACGGCCGGAAGCTGCTCGAAAGCCTCGTGGCCGGTTACGAGATCGGCTCGCGGATCGGCGGCGCGACCCTGGTGCGGGCGAACGTCCACTCGCACGGGACGTGGGGGACGATCAGCACCGCCGTCGCCGTCGCCAAGCTCGCCGGCGCGCCCGCCGAGACGATCCGCGAGGTCATCAACCTCGCGGCGTCGATGAGTCCGGCCAACACGTGGACGCCCGCGCTGGCCGGCGCGACGATCCGTAACCTCTATCCGGGCCGCTCGGGCTTTCAGGGCATGCTCGCCGTGGAGCTCCAGCGCTGCGGGTTCACCGGCCTTGGCGACGCGCCATCCGATGTCTATGGAACGATCCTGGCCGACGCGTTCGACCCGACATCCGCCGTCGCCGGCCTCGATGCGCTCGCGCGCACCGCTTCAGGGCGCGAGCTCTACCGCATCGAGCAGAACTACTTCAAGCTGCACGCGTGCTGTCGGTTCAACCACTTCGCCCTCGACGCCGTGACGGATCTCCGCCGGGTTCATCGACTCGCGAGCGACGACGTCCTGAAGGTCGAGGTCGTCACCATCCCGTTCGCCATCCGGATGAGCGAGCCAGCGCCCACGAACCCGCTCGCCGCCCGGTTCTCCATTCCCTGGGCCGTCGCCGCGGCGCTCGTCCTGGGCCGGACCGACCCGGTGGCCTTCGACTCAGCGACGCTGGCCGACGCGAGGATCCGCGACCTGGCGCGACGGGTGGAGATCGGCACCGATCCGGCGATGTCCCCGCGACGGGCCGACGCGCCGACAGCGCGCGTGAGAATTGTGCTCCGCGACGGGCGCACGCTCGAGGAGACGACGACCGTGGTTCGCGGCGACGCGCTGAGCCCCGTACCCCGCGACGAGATCACGGGCAAGTTCGTGGCCCTCGCCTCGCCGATCCTGGGCGACTCGCACGCGCGCAAGGTCGCGGACGCGGTGGACGAGATCCACACCCTCGACGACGTCCGCGCCTTGACCGCGCTGCTCGTCCCCTGAGGTCGCTCGCGTGTCGCGAACATCTACGCCTACGTCAGCAAGGTCACGCCCCGACCAGGGCGACCAGGATACGATCACAAGCCGGCGCGATGGTCTCGGCGACGCCCGCCACCCATAGGGCAGTGACGATGGCCGCGAAGACGTCCATCGTGTAGTGTGCCCGAAGAACGAGAACCGTTGTTGCCTCAATGACCGCGATCGCGACACCGAGAGCGAGAAAACCCGGTCCCCCCAGCCGCGCCAACTCGATACCGCCATAAACCGCGAGTGCCGTGTGGCCGGAAAAGAACAGATCCGTGGCCGTTCCGTAGGTCACGAGCAGCGAGGGCACGCCCGGGCGACGCCAGATCATCCCGTCGGGCGGCGGCAGCGCGCACAGGCCCTGGCACATCTGCCGCAACGCATAGAGGATCAGAAGACCCAAGAATGGGCGGAGGCTCGGTCCGAAGATCGATCGCGCGAGGATGAACAGCCCGAGCGCGTCGATAATGGCGGAGGTGGTGACCAGGAGCGCGTTGGCGGTGGGCGGATGCCCGTGGAGGTACCGGTTCAGGCGCGCGGTCAGCTGGTGAAGGCCGTCGCCGATGCGACCCGCGCGCCACGCCCTTTGTCCGATGAGGCGCTGCGTCCAGAACCAGCCGACCAGGCCGGCCACGACCAGACCGAGGCGCACGGCCCACAGCGCCGGTGTCGCTTCGCTCATCTCAGCCCTCCCGTGGTGTCGAGGCCGACGCGCGCGTCGCGACGAGATCGACCTCCAGTGTCGCCCGGCCCCAGAGAAGCACCACGCCCGCCGCGGCCAGGAGAGATCCCGTCACGAGGACGGGAATCCGGAGCCCGATTCGATCGGACTCGGCGCCGATCAGCCACGGCGAGGCGGCATCGCCGAGCAGATGCATCAGCATCGTCGTCACGGCGAACCCACGCGCCCGCAGCTCGGCGGGCAACACGTTGGCCATCGCCGCGTTGAGCGGCCCCACGTTGATGAAGAGCAGGAGCAATGTGACGAACATGGCCGGCCAGAACACGGCTGGCTGGGGTGCCAGCACCGCGAAGAGCGTGAACAGGATGGACACCGACAGTGACCAGCCCGACACGGTAAAGTCAGCGCCGGGCCGGCGACGCGCCACCGCGCTGGCGATTCGACCACCGAGCAGCGTCCCGGCGAAGCCTGCGGCCACCAGGAGTAGACCGAAGGTCGTCGCCGCGCTTCCGAGCGGGATGCCGCGCTCCCGCACGAAATACGTCGGCATCCACGTCGCCAGGCCGCCCATGGCGAACGTATAGATGACCTGTGCCGCAGTATTGACGAGATAGCTACGACGACTCGCCAGGGCGCGGAGTGACGGGCCGAGCCCCAGCGGTGTCGCCCCGACTGACGTGGCGTCCTGGGCACCCCGCGGCGGCTCCGTGAGGCGCAAGAGCAAGAACGCCAGGACGGCGCCGGGCGCACCGGCGATGAAGAAGGCAGTGCGCCAGCCGTGGGCCTCACCGATCACCCCGCCTACGATGTAGCCGAGGGCGGCGCCGATCGGGATCGCTGCGTAGAAGACGCCGAGCATGCGCGCCCGCCGTTCGGCAGGGTAGCAATCCGAGAGTAGCGACGGGGTGACGACTGCGTAGCTCGCCTCCCCGACGCCGATGACGGCCCGGGCGAGCAGCAGCCAGCCATAAGTTGGCGCCAGCCCCGACGCCACGGTGGCCAGGCTCCACACGAACACGCCGATTGCAGCCAACCGCAGGCGGCTCCCGACGTCCCCGAGCCAGCCGGCCGGCACGCAGGCCAGGGAATACGCAACGATGAAGAGCGACTGGAGGAGACCGCCCTGTGCGTCCGAGATTGCGAGGTCGGCGAGGATGAGGGGCAGCGTTGCCGCGGTGACGTATCGATCCAGGTAGTTCAGCGCGTTGACCGTCGTGAGCACACCGAGGATGACGCCGGGTGAGCGCGACCAGCGACTACCGAGCATCGCGTGTGCCGTGTCTCAACTCCAAGACCTCTGGGGGCACTCGATCGGCCAGCGCGCGCAACTCCTCGGCCAGCGCGCGACGCTCGTCGAGGAGCCGCCGGTGGAGATCACGGTCGGCGAGGAACCGGAGGAACGCTTGCGCCTGTCCGGCCACGCGGCCGAGCCGCTCCCGCCAGGCGAGCGCCAGGAGCCCGGACGGCGCCAGCAGCAGCAGGAACGCCAGGAGCGGAGCGAGGCCTGCGAGCCGCCAGACGAGCCAGCCTTCGACACCCCAGAGGAGCGGATAGATGACGAGGCCGACCGCCATCTTGTCAGTCGCTTCCTCCTCGAGGGTTCGGCCGAGCCGCGGCACGATCTGTCCCGTCATCCAGTAGGGCACGGCGTGACATGCGATCCCCCAGCACGCAAGAGGGAGGCCGAGCGCCAGCCAGAGCACGTTGGCCGCGACGTAGAAGACCATGAGGCGGGCGGTGTACGTCTGGCCAAGCTGCTCGCTCGCGATCCCGACCTCGTCGAGGTGACCTCGATACCGCTCGACCCTGCGACGCAGTTCGGCCACGAGCTGGGGCTCGCGCTCGCCGAGATAGCGCGCTGCCCGCATGACCCGCCGCTTCCACGCCAGCGCTTGCTCAGCGATCTTGTCCGACGCCGGACCAGGCTCACCACGACGCGCCGCCTCCTCCCACCACGCGCGTTCGAGGACCGCGAGCAGGCCGAGCGTGTAGTGGTCCTCAGCCTCGACGATCCGCTCGCCAATCGACTCCGTCAGTCGAGCGGTGATCACCCTGACCGCCTCCTCGGGTCGCTCACGGTGCGAGGCGAAGACATCGGCCGTCGCCACCGGCGCACCAATCGTGAGCTGCACGGAGGCCGACCGAAAGATTCCTGGATCATGAAAGACGATGCCGACGGGCAATAGCGTCACAGAGTGGGGTCCGCCGGCGGCGCGTTCCAGCCCGAGGGCCAGGCGCGCGGCACCCGTCCGCAGCGGTAGCAGGATCGGCTGCGGCTGCGTGCGCCCCTCGGGAAAGATCAGGACGACGCCGCCCGCGCGCAGCGCGTCGATCGCGGCGGTGAACATCGCCTCATTCTTCCGCGGATCGTCGCCGGCCTCGAGGCGTCGGTTCACGGGCACTGCGCCCAACATGCGCAGCAGAGGGCCGACGAGGGGATGGCGAAAGAGAGGCGCGTTGGCCAGCACGGTGACGGCTCGGGGAACGGTTGCGATGATGAGCATGGCGTCGACCACCGAGTTGTGGTGGTTGGCGGCGACGATCACGCCGCCGTCGGGCGGAATCCGCTCACGCCCGACGACGTCGATTCGACGGTAGAAGAGCCACAGCAGCAACCGGATCATCATCCGGACGAGGCGATAGGCGATCGTCCCCTGCGTGTTCCTGGCCCCCGGAGAGCTGGTGGAATGCATGCGGCTCCAACCCTATCCGATGCCGCCCGTTAGCGGGGTAGACATTCAGCCGGTTGTCAGCCGCGCGGGCCTCGCCTCTGCCCGGCGGAGGTGGGGAACCCAGCGCCCAGCTAGCGCCTCAACTCTGTCTGATCAGAGAAGTCCGAGCCTTCGAAGGACTGCGTCACTTATCGGCTCCGCGGGGCGATCAGCCACCGGATTCACCCCTCTGTCTCGAGGACGCGACACCTCCGTGGCCTCCATGTAGCGTGTAAAGAGCACGAAGCAACTCACGAGGCCGACGAGCACCAGCGTCGGAATGGCCAACTCCCGAGCGGTGAGCGACCACACTCCCTTTGACGCGCGGGGCTTCCGAACGGTCGCCCGCGCTTGCACGCGCGCTTCCGGCTTTTTGAAGAACGTCTCCATGCTTTCCTCCCTGGACGTCACCACAGGGGGTGCGAAGCTCATTGCGTCGCCACCCCTCCGAAACGAATGACGGTATACCCCAGCGCGTACACCTCGCCCGGGCGCACGCGGCGGTCCGCGCGGCGCCGCTCGTCGGGCGCACTTTGCTGGGCTCGACGGCGCTCGCCTCGGCGCCGATCCACTATCACCTTCACCCCGCGGACGCCGGCAAACCGCCGTTGAAGGAACTCAAACAGCGTCGACTCCTTCGGATTCACCACCAACAGCAGCTGCACTCCCGGGAACGAGCGTGACGGCAAGGTCTGACGAAATTCCACTGCGTGGCGCCGGCAGATGCCGTGGGTCACGGCTGGATCGTCGAGGGGCTCGCGCTCGCCCAGATCCGCCGGTCGCCCCTCGCGCTCGCACCACGGACATTTGACTTTCACGCCTCGCAGCTCTCCCGGCGTCGCGCCTCTCGGGCATCGAGAGCGTTCGGCCAAAGGTGTGGAAGAGCACGCGCAATGCCACAAAATTCCGGATTTCCAGGAAAATTGCGGTGCCGCGTTCTCACGAACTTAGCGTGAGCGGTTGTGATACGCGCGCTTCGCCGACTTGGCAGACGGTGGCCATTGTGGCCAGCACGTCCCTCGGGGATGGTGGTATGTCGGTGCATCGTCCGCCTGCGCGCGAGCCCGGATCGCCATTCCTGCCGGCGACAGAGGATTCCGGAACCGGACGAAGACAGCCGTAGCGTGAAGGCCTCGAACGTGGTTTCAGGAGACGGCGCGCAGCCAAGCGCCGACCACCAACACCAGGACGGCCACAGCGAGCGCCCACTGCGCCGGCGGGCGCAGAGGCCGCCGCAGCGCGGACGCGGCGGCCAGGCCCAGGGCGCCGCCGAGCAGGAGGCCGAACAGATGGGCGAGGAGGTCCGCGTTCGGGCTCGTGCCGAGGAGTGCGAGCAGGGCGAGACTCGCGGCCACGACCATCCACAGCTTGCGCGCGGCTGGGCGCCGTCCACGGGACACGACTCGCGTGGCCGCGAGGATTCCGATGGCGCCGAACATTGCTGTCGAGGCGCCCACCGAGTCGTGGTGGGCGCCGTGGGCGACGGCGGTGAGGGCGTTACCGCCGGCGCCGCAGAAGAGCAGCAGCCAGAGGCCCACACCCGGGCCGAGCTGGTGACTCACCGCCCCGACAAGCAGGGCGCTCGACACCGCGTTGCCGACTACATGGGGGGCGTCGGCGTGGAGCGTTAGCGCGGTGACGGTTCGCCACCACTCTCCGGCGATAATGCGCTCGGCGGCGGCACCGCCGCGCTCGAACCAGACGCTGCCGCTGGCACGCGTTCCGGTGACGGCAAAGAACCCGATCAGCAGCAGGCCGATGGCGACGCCGACCGCGGCCGCGCCACGAACGGGCGCTACGGCATCGGCGCCCACGTCCGACGTGTTGGCAATGTTCTCCCGATCATAGGCGTCGAGGGTCTCGCGGGCGGCCTCCGCGTCGCGGGCGGCGACGATGAGCGCCCAGCCATCGAGCCGGGGGCGCAGCCGGTGCGGAATGCAGCCGGCGGCGAGCACCACGGCCCATTCGTCGGCCCGGTGGCGCTCGGGCGTCACGCGGACGGCAGTTCCAGCGAGATCCTCCATCTGCCAGCCATGATAGTCGGCGCTCGTGTATATGCCCGCCATGATCGAAGGCGGCCAGCAGCGGCGGGAGGAATCAGCGACGAGAGGGGATACGGCAGACGCGAGTTCCAGTACTACTTGGTGAACATAGCTGCGTTCCCGAGTCACCCGGAATTTGAGGGTAGAGGCGCACTCGTAGAGCGCAAGAGCACGCGAGTTCTATTCGACAGCACACCCTGCAGCTGGCCCGCGACGGCACGTCCTACGACCTGCTCAAGATCAGTTCCTCACCGGCCGCTTCGTCTCACCGACTCCCGGCGACGTCGTGGCCACGACGCCGAAGATCCCCGGGCTCGAGCTGCACCTGGCACCATGCACACTGCTCGAGGATCGCCACGGCCGACCCGTCCGTGAGCTGAGCATCACGCCGATCCCCCCCCGGACCGGCCCCCCTTCCCACTGCCCGAGCCCTTCGCGATGTACTTCACGATCCAGCCCGGCGGGGTAAGCCTGAGCCGCGGCGCCCGACTGACCTACCCGAACGGTGGGGACTCGCCCGAGGGCAAGGGCCTGGACTTCTGCCCCCCGAGCCCTGAGGCGCCGCCGAAGCGGGACTTGAAGCGGAGGGCAGGTTGCTCGATGACCCGGAAGGACACGATGCACACCACGAAGGTGACCAACCACGCGAGTCCGAGCCACACGGGATGAAAGCCGTGCCTTTTGCCAATCAGCACGCCGAACCCCAAGAGAATCGGAAAGTGCCACAGGTACAGACCGTAGGAGATTCTGCCGATCCCAACTAGAGGGCGGACTTCAAGGAACCGAGCCAGGCGCGAGCCCGGAACGAGGACGTCACCGATCAGCAAGCCCCCTGCGAGCGCCGTCAGCGTGCTTGCGAAGTGGTCCCGGAAGGCGCTGGGGAAACGTGCCGTGGCGAAGAGCAGGCACAGCCCCATCGCGGCGGCCAGCCCAGCCCAGCGCCTCGTGATGAGTGCCGCGTGCGAATCCGGCACCATTCGCCACGAGACGAGCATGGCGACGGCGCATCCGATCAAGAGTGAATCCGCTCGCGCGTCCACGCCCTGGTAGGCCCAGGGCAACGACCCACCATGCAGCAGGACACCGCGCCAAATGATGCTTGCCGCAATCCCCGCCCCGACGATCGACACGATGACGACTCTGGTACGGACGTAGCGCAATAGGGCCAGCAGAGCGAGAGGCCATAGAGCGTAGAACTGTTCCTCGATCGCCAGGGACCACGTGTGGGCGAAGGGATACAGCCCGAAGCCAGCCATGATCGCCCAGTTCGCCACGTAAAACAGCACCGCTGCCAGGCGCAACAGTATGGCCGCCAAGCCCACGGAGGCCGAGGTCGCTATCGTGATCGTGCCGAGCACGATGACCAGGGCGAGGAGTCCCGGCAGGAGCCGGAGCGCGCGTCGGACGTAGAACCTCTTGAGACCGATGACGCCCGTCCGGCGATGCTCCTCGATCAGCAGCGTCGTGATGAGGAACCCGCTGAGAGCAAAGAAGACATCCACGCCAAGCCAGCCTCCGACAAGAAGACCCGAGTGGTGGAGCATCACTGCGAGCACGGACACGGCTCGAAGGCCATCGAGCGCCGGTTGGTAGCCGAGACGGAACGGTTCTGCCGAGCCGGGAGGTGTCGCTGTCATGTCGGCGTCCTGTCCGCCGATCCGCTCCGCGCTGGTGGGCATGGGTCCCGGAACAGGTCACGCAAGGTTGGGACCAGATCGCCCACCAATCAAATCAGGGCATTGTCCACCCCACACCGGGAAAAGTGTCGAAATGCGGGAGGGGCTGACGTTCTACGGGCCTCGGTAGTCTCCGAGGAGCCCGACCCGTTCATGGAACCAGGCCGTACTCCACCTCCCCTCGGCTCCGCGCCAACGGGCATCACGGATCGCGCCCCGTCCCGCCCTGCGGCTCCCCCGAGCTACGCGCTGCGCGGCGGCCAGGTGATGCCGAGCGCGTCGATCCGCCGCAAGCGATCCTGACCGAGCGCCGTGTCGTAGACGTCGGCCAGCGCCTCCGGCGTCCAGCCCTCGCGGCTCGTGATCGCGCGGATCGGCGCGGGGTGCGACCAGAGGGACACCTGGTTGCCGCGCACGTGCAGGATCTGCCCGGTGACGTGCGCCGCGCGGTCGCTCGCGAGAAATGCGACGACCGGGGCGATCGCTTCCGGCGGCGCCGCCGCCTGCGCCCGGCGCCCGTCCGGGAGCCGCTCGGTCATCCGCGTCTCGGCGGTCGGCGAGATGCAGTTCACCGTGACGCCGTATTTCGCCATCGCGAGGGCCGTCGAGCGCGTCAGGCCGACGATGCCTTCCTTGGCCGCCGAGTAGTTCGGCTGGCCCGGGCTGCCCTCGAGCCCGGCGGTCGACGTGAAGGTCACGATCCGCCCATAGCGCCGCTCCCGCATGTGACGCGTCGCCGGACGCATGACCGTGAAGTGCCCCTTCAGATGGACGGCGACCACGGTGTCCCACTCCTCTTCGCTCATGTTGAAGATCATCCGCTCCTTCAGGATTCCGGCGCAGCAGACGACGATGTGGAGGTCGCCGAAGGTGTTCAGCGCGGCGTCGACCATCGCCTGGCCCCCGGCCATCGTCGCCACACTGTCGGCGTTCGCGACGGCCTGCCCGCCGTGCGTCTCGATCTCCTTGACGACCCCCAGAGCGCGCTCGCTCGACGGGTCACGCCCGTCGACCGTCACGCCGTAGTCGTTGACCACGACACTGGCGCCCGCGGCCGCCAGGCCCAGCGCCACCCCGCGACCGATGCCGCTGCCCCCGCCCGTCACGACCGCAACCTTTCCGTCCAAGAGACCCATGGCTCTCGCCTCCGCGATAGTTTTCTGCCGAGAGACTACTCGATTTCCATCCGGGACGCGACGTGACGCCTCACTCGGCCACCCCGATGAGCGCAGCGAGCCGGTCGGGATCGGCGCTGAGCGCGGCGGACTCGCCGTCGTAGACGACGCGGCCCTTGTCCATGACCACGGTGCGAGCCGAGAAGGCGAGCGCGACGCGGCTGTTCTGCTCGACGAGCACGATCGAGAGCGCGCCCTCCCCGCGCAGGCGCAGCAGCACCGCGGTGAGCGCCTCGACGATCACGGGCGCCAGGCCCTCGGTCGGCTCGTCCATGAGCAGCACCGAGGGATTCGTCAGGAGCGCCCGCGCGATCGAGAGCATCTGCTGCTCGCCGCCGGAGAGCTGGTTGCCCATGTTCGACAGGCGCGCTCCCAGGTTCGGGAACAGCTCGAACACCCGCTCCTGGGTCCAGTGCCCCGGCCGGGCCGCGACCTCCAGGTTCTCGCGGACGCTGAGCGACGGGAAGATCTCGCGCTCCTGAGGTACCCAGCCGATGCCGTTCCGCGCGCGGCGGAAGACCGGGACGCGATTGATGCTCACGCCACCGAGTAGCACCTCGCCGTGGTGCAGCGTCGTATGGCCCATCACCGTTGCCAGCAACGTGGTCTTGCCGACGCCATTGCGGCCGATCACGCTGATGCTTTCACCCGGCGACAGCGCAAGGCTGATGTCTTCGAGCACGACGGTCTCGCCATAACCCGCCGAGACGTGCCGCAGCGCCAGGGCCTCAGCCATGACCGGCCCGGCCGAGATAGACGGCGCGGACGGCGGCGTCGGCTCCGATCTCCCCGGGGCTCCCGGTGGCGAAGACGGCGCCGCTCACCATCACCGTGATCCGCTCCGCGAATCGGAACACGAGGTCCATGTCGTGATCGATGATGAGCACGCCGATGTTCCTGGGCAGGCCGTCGATGGCGTCGAGAATGATGTGGCTTTCGGCGCTGGGCACGCCGGCCGCGGGCTCGTCGAGCAGCAGCACCTCGGGTTTCAAGCCGAGCGCGATGGCGAGCTCGACCAGGCGCTGGCGGCCGTAGGGCAGCTCGGAGATGCGGTGCGTCGCGTCGGCCGTCAGCTTCAAGCTGTCGAGCAGATGCATCGACTCTTCGACCACGTCCCGGCGCATCCCGGCCGGCCGGAACATGGACGGGGCCGCCCCGACCCGCTCGGCGACCGCGATGCACACGTTTTCCAGCACCGAGAGCCGGCGGAACAGCCGGTTGATCTGGAACGTCCGGGCGATGCCGAGCTTGACCCGTGCCGCCTGGACGACGCCCGTGATGTCTCGCCCCTTCATCAAGATGGATCCCGAGGTTGGTTGAACGACGCCGGTCAATAGATTCACGAACGTGGTCTTGCCCGCGCCGTTCGGGCCGATCAGGGCGTGGCGCGCGCCGGCCTCGAGCCGGAAGTCGATATCGCGCGCGGCGGCCAGTGCGCCGAAGTTCCGGCAGAGCGCGCGGGTTTCGAGGAGAGGCGCGGTCATGACGTCGCGTGTCGCGTCCGGAGACGGCGCACTGCGGCCTCGGCGATCCCTAAGATGCCGTTGCGCGCGAACAGGGCGATGACGACCAGCAGGAGCCCCAGCCCGAGCTGCCAGGCGGTGGGGTAGATCTTCGACAGAAAGTGCGACAGCACCATGTAGGCGACGGCACCGACGAAGGCGCCGTAGAGACGGCCATAGCCCCCGAGGACGAGGATGATGAGCACCGTGGCCGCGCGGTCGAGGCCGAGCGTGCCGAGATTGACGTAGGCGTTAGCCTGCGCCCAGATGCCGCCCGCGACGCCGGCGATCGCGGCCGAGAGCGCGTAGCAGAGGACGAGCCGTCCCCTCACGGGCGCCCCGACGGCATGCATCCGCAGCATGTTCTCGCGGATTCCGGTCAAGCTCTGGCCGAACGGCGAATAGACGAGCGTGCGCACGAACACGAAGCAGACGAACAGCACGGTGAGGACGTAGAGATACTGCGTCTTCGGATAGAGCGGATTGAACCCGAACACCCCGAACAGCGGGGCGATCGGCAGACTGTCGAGGCCGTCGAAGCCGCCGGTGTAGTCGTGGGCGAGATTGGCGGCCTCCTCGAGCAGGGCCATGGTGCACAGCGTGAGCATGAGCAGCGTCAGGCCGTGGGTGCGCAGGAGCACCAGACCCGAGCCGAGGCCGACGGCCGCCGCCACCACTGCCGCGAGGATCAGGCCCGTGATCGGCTCCTTCCAGATTCCGTGCTTGGCCAGCATGCCCACCGTGTACGCGCCGGCGCCGAAGAACGCGGCGTGACCGAGAGTGACGATCCCGGCGTAACCGAGCACGAGATCGAGCGAGATCGCGAAGAGGATCGTGACCAGGAGCTCGGTGCCGAAACCCAGATATTTCGGAAAGGCGAAATAAAACGCGAGCGCGAGGACCCAGGGGATCGGCTCCCATACCCGCACTCGGTGGCGGCCGGCCAGCGCCAGCGCCGCCGGATGATCGGCCCAGCCGGCCGGCGGCGGGGTCATGTGACCTTGGCGCCGAACAGGCCCTGCGGCCGCCAGAGCAGAAGGAGGATCGTGAGCACGTAGATGAACGCGGTGCCGCCCTGGGGCACGTATTTCTTCAGCACGAAGTCCAGCACCCCGATCAGGAGCGCGGCGTAGAACACTCCGGTCACGCGCCCGAGGCCGCCGACCGCGACCACGATCAAAAAATACACCAGGTATTTCAGCGCGTACTGGGGATCGAGGCCGAGGAACTCGGCGCCGAGCCCGCCGCCCAGGGCCGCCATGCCGCTTCCGAAGGCGAAGGTGATGGTGAACAGGCGAGCGATGTTGATTCCGAGCGACTCGGCCATGCGCCGGTTGTCGACCGCGGCGCGGATCTGCGCGCCGATCTGCGTGCGCTCGAAGCCGAGCCAGAGGCCGCTCACGATCACGATCCCGACCACGATGAGGACGACGCTGTAGGTGCGGTACTGCGTGATCCCGAGATTGATCTGGCCCTGCAGAATCGCGGGGAGCGCCAGCGGCTGGTTTTCGGGCCCGATCAGCAGCGTGACCGACGCGATCATCATGAAGACCAGGCCGATGGTGAAGAGCACCTGGTCGAGCTCGGTCGCCCGGTAGAGCCGCGCGTAGAGCAGCCGTTCCAGCACGGCACTTGCGGCCGCGGTGACGACAAATCCGAAAACCAGGGCCGGCACGAACCCGAGACCCCAGTGCTTCATCGCCAGCGCGATCGCGTAGCCCCCGAGCATGGCGAAGCCGCCGTGGGCGAGGTTGACGAAGCCCATGAGGCCCATGGTGACCGACAGGCCCACGGACACGATGAAGAGCACCATGCCCGCGGCCACGCCGCCCAGGAGCATGCTGGCGACGTCGATACCGAAGATCACGGGCGCGGCGGTTGGCCGGAGGCGCTCACCTCACTTGGGGGCGCACGGACCGATCTTCTGCTCCTTGCAGGCGTCCTTGACGGCGTCGATCTTGCCGATCACCTTCTGGAAGACGCGGCCGTCCTTCATCACCGCCTCGGACAGGTACTCGTTCATGACGATGTCGCGGGTCACGGGGTCGATCGCGATGGGCCCCCGCGGGCTCGCGAACTTCCAGCCCTTGAGTGCCTCCAGCGCCTGCTCCACCTCGATCTTGCCCTTGAGGGTCTGGACCACGTGGACGATCGCCGCCATGCCGTCGTAGCCGCCCACGGCCATGAAGTCGGGCGTGGTGGTGGCGCCGTACTCCTTTTTCCACGCCTCGACGAAGCGCTTGTTTTCGGGATTGTCGAGATCGGCGTGGTAGTGGTGCATCGTGATGAGGCCGACCGCCGCCGCTCCCATGGCCTGCAACTTGGTGTCCTGCGTGATGTCGCCCGGGCCGATCAGCTTGATGCCGGCCTCCCGCATGCCGAGCGCGGCGTAGGTCTTGACCACCGCGGCCGCGTGGTCACCGGCCGGGACGAAGACGAAAAAGACGTCCGGCTTCTTGTCCTTGGCGCGCTGGAAGAACGGGGTGAAGTCGGGCACCGCGCCGGCGCCGCCCATCGGGATCTCGTCGATCACCTTGCCGCCGGTGCCTTCGAAGCTGCGCTTGAACGCCGCGAGGCTGTCCTTACCCGGCGGGAAGTCGGTGTAGCCGACCACGGCGGTCTTCGCGTTCAAGAGCTTGGCCGCGGCCTCGCCCAGGGCGTAGCCGGCGTGCCACATGCTGAACGACGTCCGGACGTAGTAGGGCGACATGTTGGTGATCTGCGCCGTCCCAGCGTTCATGATCACCGCGAGCTTCTTGCCCGCGGTCACGATCGGTGCGGACGCGATCGCGTTCGGGGAATAGATCCAGCCGGCGAGGATGTCGACGTTGTCCTGAGTGAGCAGCTCCTGCACGGCGATCTTGGCGTTGGCGCCGCCGGGATCCTTCACGTCGCGCTTGATCAGGGTGATCTTGTAGGGCCTCACCTTGTCGGCGTTGAGCTTGAGGTAGAGCTCCATCCCGCGGTCCACCAGCTGCGCGAACTCGGCGCCGATGCCGGTGTACGGCAGGTTGACGCCGACTTTCACCTCCTGGGCCTGCGCCCACGAGGTGGTCATGGCAAGCGCGGCGACAGCGACCGCGACGATCCATTTCATCATGAGAGTTCCCTCCAATTATATGGGGCGAATACTAGGGCAAAAACTGGAAAGGGTGCAAGTTGCCTAGGACGCCGAGTGTGCGATGATCTGGGGCCAGGAGGCCGCGGAGAACTTCAAGGACGTGACGCCCGCGGCGCGGCGCCGCATCCTGTGCGACAATGCGCGCGCGCTGTACGGGCTGTAAGCGACTAACGTCAGGAGGACGACGTGGCTAAGTTCAAGGTGGTCACACCGAGTGGCGCGAGCTTCTCCGTACCGCGCGCGGGCTACAAGCTGGAAATGGAAGCCCTGGCCCCGCTCGAGGCGGAAATCGTCGAGGTGGCCGGGAAGACCGACGACGACTTCGTCAAGGACGCCCGCGACGCCGACGCGCTCTACGCGAAGGGGCGGCGTATCAGCAAGCGCATCATCGACGGCCTCGATCGGTGCAAGGTGATCGCCCTCGGCAGCGTCGGCGTCGACTCCGTCGATGTCGCCGCGGCCACGGCCCGCGGAATTCCGGTCACCAACGTCCCCGACACCTTCATCGAGGAAGTCGCCGACCACGCCCTGATGCTGATCCTGGCCACCTTCCGCCGGGTCACCACGATGGACCGGCTCGTCAGAGAAGGACGCTGGGCCGAGGGGCGACCGCTCCTGTCCCAGTTCCCGCGGCTCATGGGCCAGACCCTGGGCTTGATCGCCTTCGGCCACGTGGCCCGGGCCGTGGCGGTGCGGGCGCGGGCCTTCGGCATGCACATCCTGGCCTATGACCCGTACGTCGAAGAGCTAGTCGTGAGTCAGCACGGGGTCGAGCCGGTGAACCTCACCGAGCTGCTGCAGCGCTCGGACATCGTCTCCATGCACGCCCCGTCCACCGCGGACGCCCATCACATGCTGACGGAGCACCACTTCCGGCTGATGAAGCCGGAAGCGATCTTCATCAGCACCGGTCGCGGCCCGACTACGGACGAGCCGGCGCTGATCAAGGCCTTGAAGGAAGGCTGGATCGCCGCCGCCGGGCTGGACGTGCTCGAGCAGGAGCCTCCCGACGCGAACAATCCCCTGTTGAAGATGGACAACGTCATCCTGACGCCGCACGTCGCGTCGGCCTCGGCGAGGTTCGACCCCGTGCGCAAGCGGCGCGTCGGTCAGGAGATCGCGCTGGTGCTGAACGGCCGCTGGCCACGGAGCTGCGTGAACCCCTCGGTCCTCGAAAAGAGCGGGCTCGTGCGCTGGCAGCCGTACTCGATGGAGCGCGGGCCGGGCGCGTAAGGGAGAGCAGGTATGGCGCGCAAGCGACTCTTCCTCAAGGACCCCGGCCGTTTCAGCGACCCGGCGGGCCTCACCTGGGAGCGCTACGTCGCCATGCAGGCCCGCGAGCGCGAGCGGTACATGGCCGAGCGGGCCGCCATTTCTCAGGATGCGCTGAACTTCAAGACCGTGAGCCCGCAATATCTCGAGCGCGCCGTCGATCAGTTCGCCAACAACTACTATTCCGAGCTGTCGGCCACCCACTACGTCGCGACCGCCGCCGCCAACGCGCCGTTCGACGAGCTGAAGAAGTGCGCGTTGTTCCAGCTCGCCGACGAGCAGCGTCACCTGGAGATGGACCGGGAGGTGTTCGAGCGGGCCGGCATCCCCGAGCGTGACTGGCTCGCGGCATGGGAGGCGCCGGGGACCACGTGCCGCTTCTTCCGCCATTTGCTCGAGCTCGAGGACACGATCGAGATCCTCGTGAAGGGGAACTTCGTCGCGGAGGGCGCCGCCGGACCCGCCACCTTCACGGTTCTCGCGGACGGCGCGGAGGCCCGCGGTGACGTGCTCTCGGCCGTCAACCATCGGGCGCGTATCCGCGACGAGACCCGGCACATCAGCTACGGCCGCGTCCTCGTCAAGGCGTTGATCGACGACGATCCGGGCAATCTCGACACGATCCAGGAGTGGCAGGACGAGAGCCTGCGCCTGTTCGCCGAGGTGGCCCGCGGCGGCGAGCGCCGGACGTGGTGGGACGGGTTCCTCGCCTCGTACTACAAGATCGCGCTCCCGCTCGGGCTCCGCCCGAGTTTCTAGCTTCTATTTCTAGCTTCTAGAGGAAGGTCCCGCCGCTCCTGGTCCCTGGCCAGGAATCCTCCAGGACCGACGACGGATCATCCAGTTTCGAAGCATACCTTTATAAGGAAAGGTCAGTATTTACATCTGCTTAGGCTCGCATGACCAATGGTATGCCGATTGCTGGAACAGGGGTAGCCCCAACCGGGCAACCTATGCGCGTACTGGTCATCGACGACGATCACGCGGTCTGCGAGGTTTTCGGGGAGTTTCTCCACGAGATCGGCCACGAGCCGCTCATCAGGCACAACGCCGAAACGGCGCTCGACACCCTGCGCGCCGAGCGGCCTGACGCCGTCCTCCTCGACATGTGCCTGCCCGGGATGAGCGGGCTCGACTTCCTGAAGCACGACATGGTTCGTGACTTGCACGTGCCGATTCTCGTGATTTCCGGCAGGGCAACCGAGAGCCAGGCCCAGGAGTGTCTGCGGGCCGGCGCCTTCGACTTCATCGGAAAGCCGGTCGCCCTCCGGCGTTTGCAAGAAGCGCTCGCGTGCTTCGAGTCACAGCCCGAGGCTCCCGGTCGGAGCGTCGACCCCCCGTCGGACCGGCGGCGCGCGCCGCGGGCGATCCTCGCGCTGCCCGTGCGCGTCCACGAGCAGAACGGTACCGCATGGGAGTCGAAATCGGTCAATCTCAGCGCCTCCGGCATCAAGGTTCAGACCAACGGCGCGCGTCATTCCGGGGGCACGACGACGCTGTCCATCATGCTGCCGGACAGCGGCACGCGACTCGATGTTCCGTCAGTGTTTGTCCGCGCCGACGACGACGGGTACGCATTCCACTTCGAGGATCGCGACGACGAGCGGCTTCAGCAGCTCGGGGACCTGGTCCGACGCACCGTGGGCGCTCCGACGGTGGACGTCGAGCCCCACGTCCGCATCCTGCACCGCATCGGCGAAGCGATCAGCGCGACCCTCGACGTCGACGAGGTGCTCCGCATCGCCCTGGACGCGCTCACCCACGTCACCGGCCACGAGATCTCGAGCCTCCACCTGTTGTCGCCGGACGGCGCGACGCTGCACCTTCGCGGTGACCGGGGACTGCGGCCGCGCCTGCGCGAGATCAACCGCGTGCTGCCGACCGGCCAGGGCCTCATCGGCGGGGTCGCGGCGACCGGCAAGACCCTTCACTGGGCGCACGTCAGCGAGTCGGCCGATCTCTTGCCGGCGGCGCGGGTCGCCGTCACGCAGGAAGGGATCCACGCTTTCGTGTGCGTGTCGATCCACAGTCGGGGACGGATCCTGGGCGCACTGTCGCTCGGCCGCCGGACGCGCGAGCCGTTCACGGAGGCCGAGATCGCGCTCGTCGAAGCGTGCGCGAACCAGATCGGTCTGGCCCTGCAGAACGCCCAGCTCTACTCGGCGACCCGACGCCAGCTCGACGACCTCAAGTCGGCCGAGGCTCACCTCATCGAGGGCGAGAAGCTCTCGACGGTCGGCAAGCTGGCAGCGGGCCTCGCGCACGAGACGCGCAATCGGCTGACAGTGATCCTCGGCCAGGCGGAGCTCCTGCTCACGGGCTCGGATGATCCCATCAAGAGCCGGGAACGCCTCAACACCATCGTCCAGGAGACGTCGCGTGCGGCGCAGATGCTCCAGAACCTCCTGCGCTTCGCCGGTGGCAACTCGACCGAGCGGCGGCCGTGCCGTCTGGAAGATCAGATCCAGTATGTGCTCGAGCTCAAGGGCCACCAGCTCCATCGGGACGGGGTCCAGATCGTCACGGAGCTCGAGAGCGTTCGCCCGGTCCTGGCCGACGAAACGCAGATCCAGCAGGTGCTGCTCAACCTCGTCCAGAACGCGCACCAGGCGATGGCAGGGCACTCGGGCCCACGCGTGATCACCGTGCGCCTGGCGGAGACCGGCGCGGCGAACATCCGCCTGGAGGTCCTCGATTCCGGTCCCGGCATCCATCCCAACGTGCTCCCCCGAATCTTCGACGCGTTCACGACGACAAAGGCGCCCGGCGAGGGCAACGGGCTCGGCCTCTGGGTCTCGTCGGCCATCGTCGAGCAGCATCAGGGCTCGCTCCGCGCCGCCAATCGCCCGGAAGGCGGTGCGGCATTCGTCGTCGAGCTCCCTGCGGTCACCTGAGGGAGCCGCTGCCTCAGCGCTGGAGGTAGCGCGATCCGCGCACGCCCTCAGCAGGCCGGCCGGCGCAGTACCTCGGGGGAGATCTTGCGCGCCACCAGCTTCCCGTCGCGCGGGTCGCCGACCAGACGGCGGTTCTCCACGACGACGCGGCCGCGGAGAATCGTGGTCACGGGCCAGCCCTGGATCGCCCAGCCCTCCCAGGGGCTGTAGTCACTCACGTGGAAGTCCTCGCGCACGAGCGTCTTCTTGATCGACGGATCGATGATCGCGATATCCGCGTCGCTGCCAGGGGCGATGACTCCCTTGCGGGGGTAGAGCCCGAGGATCTTCGCGGCGTTCGTGGCGGTGACGTCGGCGAACCGCTCGAGCGACATCCGCCGCTTCACGACGCCTTCGGAATAGACGATCCCCATCCGCGCCTCGGCGCCGAGGTTGCCGCCCGTGACGTTCTCGAGATCCTGGCCGCGGAGCTTCAGCTCGAGCGACGTCGGAAACTCGTCGGTTGCCGTCGTCGAGACCCCGTCGCGCACGAGCCCGTTCCAGAGCGCCGCCTGGTCCTCGGGATACTTGAGCGACGGATAGGTGTGGTAGCAGAAGCCGCGCGGGGTCTTGTAGTCCTCGGCGGTGAAGCAGGCGTAGTGATGGAGCGTCTCGGCGTAGATCGGCAGCCCGTGGGCCCGCGCTTCGGCCACGGCGTCCACGCCCTCGCTGGCGGAGGTGTGGACGAAGTAGACGCCGGCGCCGGTGTGCGCCGCGAGCTGGATCGTACGGCGGAACGCGAGCTTCTCCGAGAGCTTGTTGTGCACGAGCGGGAGCAGCCAGCCGTCGGTCTGCTTTTCCTCGCGGAACTTCTCGTACATGAACTGCACGATGTCCTGGTCCTCGGCGTGAACGGCCATGATTCCCCCGTGCGGGGCGACCTTCTCCATCGCCAGCTGGATCCGCCCGAAGTCCAGCCGATAGGGATGGCGCTTGGGGTGCGGCGGCAGCACGTCGACCGTGAATACCTTGAAGCTCGGGAAGCCTGCCTGGATCGCCTCGGGGACCTGGTCGAAGACCTTGAGCGGAAGCTGCCCCTGGAGGGCGACGTGGAAGGAGTAGTCCGCGTAAGAGTTGCCCTTCCAGCGCGCGGCCCGGCTCTCGATCACCTGCTGGACATCGGTCCCGGGCCGCACGAAGCAAAAGTCCACGTGGGTGGTTGTGCCCCCGAAGACCATTCCCCGCGTGTCCTCCTCCGGACCGAGCGTGTGGAGGTTCTCCTCGGGCTGCATCGAGATGAGGTGCGCGAGGTGCGTGTGCGGCTCGATGCCCCCTGGCACGACGATCTTGCCGGTGGCGTCGATCACGCGCCCCGCCTCGAGCCCGAGCTCGGGCAGACCGAGGGCGACGATGCGCTCCCCCTCGATGGCCACGTCCCACCGGCCGACGCCCTGCGGCGTCACGACGTCGCCGCCGCGAATCAGGAGATCCAGCATGGCTCGTCCTCCCATCACGTCGTCACGGGCTCTGCGTCTCGGCCGCGGGCCAGGGCCCTCGGCGACGTGCTGGACGGGTACCATGCGTCAGGGCGTCGGGTCAAGGCCGCGCGCGCGCAGCCGCCGATCGCCTCCGCTTGACAGCGAGCGAGATCGCACTCTATAACTCCGAGAAACAACTCCGAGAAACGACGGTCACGCGACAGCCTCGGCAGCGTTCCGTGAGCGCATGGAGGAGGGATTTACGCATGGCATTCAGGACTCCTGAGTCCCGGCTGGCTCGATCGCAGATCGTGGGAGTCGTCGTCTTGGCCACCCTGGTCTTCCTGGGAATCCTCGTCTTGGCCGGAGGCCGCGGCATCGCCCAGGAAGTGCTCACGAACGACAGTGTCGTCAAGATGGTCAAGGCCGGGCTCCCCGACGCCGTCATCATCCAGAAGATCCGGGCTTCGGAGCGGAAGTTCGACACGAGCGCGGACGCCCTCATCAAGCTCAAGGGCGCCGGCGTACCCGATAAAGTCATCGAGGCCATGGTGGGTGGGCCCGCCGCGGCGCCGCCGGCTGCGGCCGCTCCAGCGCCCGCCGGCGCGGCCGCGGGCGAGCCCGTCATCGCGCACGTGGCGGCCGGTAGCCAGAAGAAGCTGAAGTCCGTCACGGGCAACATGGAATTCAAGGTCGAGCCCTTCGGCGGCTCCCGGCGGGAAGTCGTCCTGCAAGAGCCGCGTGCGCAGTATCGGATTGCCGAGAAGGAGCCGGTCTTCCTCGCGCCAAACACCACCTACCAATGGGTGCTGGTTCGGCTCAAACCAGGAAAACGCGACCGGAACCTGCCGATGGACGACAGTTCGGGCCCTTGGATGTACGGGGGAGCCACCTACCGGCATGGCGTTGACCCCAAGTACGCGATAAAGCTCACGACCGAGCCCGCGCCGAACGGCGGCCTCCGGCTCAAGCCCACGGAGCCGCTAAAGTCCGGCGAATACGGGTTCGTCGCGGCCAGTCGCGGACAGATCAACATCGTCGAGGTGTTCGACTTCGCCGTGGAGTGAGGCGAGCGGACTAGCGGCTCAGGCGGGAATCGCGACCTTCTTCAGGAGCTCGAAGTCGTCGAGCGCCTTCCCGGCGCCTCGAGCCGCGCAGCTCAGCGGATCATCCGCGACCCGCACCGGTAGCTGCGTCACGTGCTGGAGGAGCCCGGCGATTCCCCGCAAGAGCGCGCCGCCGCCCGTCAGCACGACACCCTTCTCGATGATGTCGGCCGCGAGCTCCGGCGGAGTACGCTCGAGGCAGGTACGAACCGTCTCCACGATCGTCATGATGGGCTCGCGGAGCGCCTCCCGGATCTCCTCGTCGGTGACGACGAGGGTCTTCGGGACGCCGTCGACGAGGTCGCGCCCCTTGACCTCGATGGAGCAACGGTCGATGGCGTCCGGATGGGCCGAGCCCAGGGCGATCTTGATCTCTTCAGCGCGACGCTCACCCACCAGTAGCCGGTAGTGCTTCCGAATGTGCTGGATGATCGCCTCGTCCATCTCGTCGCCGGCGATCCTGACGGAGTTGCAGTACACCGTGCCCGACATGGAGATGACGGCGACCTCGGTCGTCCCGCCGCCGATGTCGACGATCAGGTGACCACCCGGCTCGTGGATCGGCAGTCCAGCGCCGATCGCGGCGGCGGTCGGCTCCTCGATGAGATAGACCTCGCGCGCGCCGGCCTGGAGCGCCGCGTCCCGGACCGCGCGCTTCTCCACCTGGGTGATCCCCGATGGCACCCCGACGACGACCCGCGGACGGTCGAGAAACCAACCACGCCGGCGCCCCGTCGAGATCTTCCGCGCCCGCTCGATGAAATACTGCAGCATCCGCTCGGTGACGTCGAAGTCCGCGATCACCCCGTCCTTCAGCGGGCGAAGGGCCATGATGTTGTCTGGCGTACGACCGAGCATCGCCTTGGCCTCGTGCCCGACCGCGATGACGGTGTTGTCGTTCTTGCGTATGGCAATGATCGACGGCTCGTTGAGCACGATCCCCTGGTGCCGCACGAAGACAAGGGTGTTCGCGGTACCCAGGTCGATCGCGAGGTCGGACGAGAAAAGGCCCAGTAGACGAGCTCCTAGCATCGACGCCAAGGGTAGCAAGACCCGCGCCACAGGCGCTTAACGATTGAAACGCCTGATTCGACAACACCTCTGCCGATCGAGCTCCCTCCCGGGTGTGATCGAACGATGACAGGGGCGACGTCCAGTGGACACCGGACGGGGAGGTCCGGCGCCCCCGGCATCCCGCGGGGACCCCTACACCTTGCCCCAGTAGGGGCGGGCGGCGGGGAAGACGGGCTTGCAGCGCGTCGCGGCGGTCGGCCCGTCCAGCGAGTCGGCCGCTGCGCGCCAGACGGCGTAGTGCGGCGCGGCACGATGCGCTTCGAGCGCGGCCTGGTCCTTGTAGACCTCGAAGAAGTAATAGGTGTTCTCATCCTGGTCATCTTGCAGCACGTTGAACCTGAGGCAGCCGGGCTCGTCCCTCTCGGAACCGAGCGCGTCCACCTCGATCGCCTCGAGAAACCGCTTTCGCTGGTCCGGCTTCACGCGCACTTTCACCCAGATCGCGAGCATTGAGGCCTCCTTGTGCCCGATGGTAACGGGGATGGTATCGCGAAGCGGGCGCGAACGCAGGGTCAAACTACGGCGCGAGACGTCGCTTCCCGCTCGGTCCCTCGCTGGCCAGAGCCAGCGGTCCGCAGTATATTGCCGCCGTCCGGTCGCGCACTGACAAGGAGGCGACGCCATGCCCGACGGTTCTCTGCTCGTCGCCGGATCCGGAAGCGGCCAGGCTGCCCATACTCACGACGGGCCGCTGACGCGCCGCTGGACCGAGCAGCGCTGGTTGCTCGACAACACGATCCGCTCGGTCGGGATGGATTGGGATCAGCCGCGCTCCATCTATCTCTCCGTGCCCTGCGGCCCCGAGGCCAACGCCGACTTCGCCGCGATTCGCCAGCGCATCACGAAGCTCGCCGACGCCTCGCCCGCCTTCGAGGCGGTCGCCCGCCGGCGTGAAACCAAGGCGCAGGCGGCCGAGCAGAACCAGGACTTCGTGACCGCGCGCGAGAACTACTTCATGGCGAGCGTCCACTGGGCCGCCGCGCAGTGGCCCATCGACGAGAACAACGAGCAGAATCGGTTCTACAACGGCAAGAAGCGCGAGTGTTATACGAAGTACGGCAAGCTCGCCGACCACCACGTCGAGGCGGCGTGGATTCCGTTGCCGGGTGGCAAATTACTGCCGGCCTGGTTCCACCTGCCGCCTGGCTACCAGGGCGGGCGCATCCCGGTGGTGGTATCGCTCCCCGGCATGGACAGCTTCAAGGAGATCGGCGTCGCCATGTACGGCGACCGGTGGCTGTCCCGCGGGATCGCGGTGCTGGCGCTGGACGGGCCCGGTCAGTACGAGAGCCCGGTGCTCGACATCTACTTCAGCATGCCAGCGTGGATCGCGACCGGACCGGCGGCGGTCAACTGGCTGATCGCTCGCGCGGAGATCGATCCGGACCGCATCGGTCTCGCCGGCAACAGCTTCGGCTCGTTCTTCGGCACGATCGCCGCCGCCCACGAGCCTCGCATCCGCTCCGTCGCGGTGTCGGCCGTCTGCCACGAGCCGGGCTTTCACACGATCTTCGAAGAGGCGTCGCCGACCTTCAAGATGCGCTTCATGTACATGTCCGGCATCACCGACGAAGCCCGGTTCGATGAACTCCGCCAGAGCATGACCTGGGAGGGACACGCGGAGAAGATCCGCGTGCCGTATCTGTGCGTCGCGGGTGAATTCGACGAGCTCTCCCCGCTCGAGCACACCGACCGGCTGATGAAGGCCCTCGGGGGACCCAAGCGCCTGGTTGTCTACCAGGACTCGCGTCACTCCGTCGGCAACGTGCCGGCCGCGAACCTCGGCCCGTTTCCGCCGATCCTCGCCGCCGACTGGATGGCGGCAAGCCTCGCCGGCAAGTCGTTCCCGAGCGAGAAGTGGTACGTGGAAGCGAGCGGGCGCATCGTCAAGACTCCACTCTAGACACGAGGCCACGATGACTGACTATCGCACTGTCGAGCGGCAGCTTTCCGCGGCCCTCGGCCTCCAGCGGCGCCCCGTCGCTGTCGCCTTCCGATCGACCCCACCTCCCGGCGTCCCCAAGTTCGCCGGCACGGAGCCCTCGGGGTGCAGCTTCTGGCGACTCGCCATGAGTGAGCGGACCTTCTACACGGTTCCCGCGGATCACCACAACTGTCCGATCGGCAGCTACACCCACAACATCCCGCTGCCGCCCGAGCGCGCCCCGGAGCTCGGCCAGACGCTCGCGCTCATGACCGGGCTCGGCTATCTCAGGATGGAAGAGGTCCCGGGAATTCCACGCCTGCCCCAGACGCCCGGCGTCGTGATTTACGCGCCGCTCGCCGACTCGCCAGTGGACCCCGACGTCGTGCTCGTCGCGGGTCGGCCCGGCCGCGTGATGCTCCTGCAGGAAGCCGCGCTGCGCGCCGGCGTCGCGGCGACCGCTCCGCTCCTCGGCCGGCCGACGTGCATGGCGCTCCCGGCCTCCCTCACCCAGGGCGTCATCGCGAGCACGGGCTGTGTCGGCAACCGGGTCTACACGGACCTGGACGAAGACGAGCTCTACGTGATGATCCCCGGGAAGGACGTGACGAGAGTGGCCGCGGAGGCCCAGACGATCGCGGCCGCCAACCTCACGCTATCCGAGTACCATCGGGGGCGACGTCAGGCCCTGGCGACGGAATAGGCGCTCAGCGCCGCAGGAGGAGGCACGAAGATGTCAGAGGCGTCAGGGACTCCGCTCCAGTTCCAGCTGCGAAGGCTCGGACACGTCGTGCTCAACGTCACCGATCTCGAGGCGTCGGTGCGTTTCTACACGGACGTGCTCGGGTTGCAGGTCAGCGACCGCTACCCCGACAGCATGGTGCCGGGCGGCATGGTCTTCATGCGCTGCAATGCCGACCACCACGGGGTAGCCCTGGTCGGCGGCGCCAAGAAGAGTGACCGCACTAGCCTGAACCACTTCGCCTTCGAGGTGGCGACGCTCGACGAGGTGTTCCGCACGCGGACCTGGCTGCGCAAGCACGGTGTCCCGATCGTCTTCGAGGGGCGCCGACGCGCCGGCTGTCAGATCGCCGTGGAGTTCCAGGACCCCGACGGGAACAACCTCGAGATCTACTGGGGCATCGACCAGGTCGGCACGAACGGATACGTACGTCCGGCGAGCGAGTGGCGACAAGCGCGCACCCTGGAGGACGCCGTCGCCAACCTGCCGCCCGGCCAGCGGCTGCCTCCGAGGATGACCACGCCGGCCTGAGCCTTGGCCCCAGACGGGAGCACCGCGCCCTGCCCAGCCTGAACCTGATCGGTCAGTCGCTCCTCGCGGGGCTCTTCACGGGTGGTCTCTACGCCTTGCTCGGCCTCGGGCTCAGCCTGACCTGGGGCCTGCTCCGCGTCATCAATCTCGCCAACTTCGCGCTGGCCTTTCTCGGCGCGTACCTGACTTACCAGCTCGCCACGGCCTTTCGGCTCGACCCGATCCTGACGCTCGTGGTGATCGTGCCGGGGTTCTTCGTCGTCGGAATCGGGCTGGAGCTGGGATTTTTGCGCTTCAAGATCAACGAGCTCACGTCGCTGATCGTGACCTTCGGGCTCACGGTGATCCTCGAGAGTCTGATCCAGTGGATCTGGACCGCCGACTTCCGGCGCCTGGAGTGGCCGTACACGCGAGTGTCGCTCCGGATCGGGACGCTCTTCGTGGGGCTGACGGGGCTCCTCGCGTTCGGCGCCGCCGCGCTGTTGACACTCGGGACCTGGGCGTGGCTCCGCTGGAGCTACCTCGGCAAGGCCGCGCGCGCCAGCGCGCAGGACGGGCCGATGGCCGGCGCGTTCGGCGTCAACCGCCGCCGCCTCGCGCTGCTGCTCGCCGGCCTCAGCGCAGCCTACGCGGCCGTCGCGGGACTCTTCATCGCGCTCAACCACACGCTGGCGCCGTCGCAGATCTACTCGTGGATCGGCGTCGTCTTCGCCGCCGTGATCATCGGCCGCCTCGGCAACGCCCTCGGCCTGCTCGCCGCCTCCGTCTTCATCGCCGCGAGCGAGGCGTTGACCATGGCGGTCACCGCGCCGGGCTGGGCGCCGCTCGTGTCCTTCACGCTGCTGATCGTGATCCTGTTATTGCGGCCCGAGCTGTGATCGCGTCGCGGCTCCCCCCGGCGCTCCCGCTCGTCGTGGCCGGCGTCGCGCTGGCCCTGGTGCCAGCGCTCAAGCTCCCGGCCTTCTACGAGACGTTCCTTTATCTGGTGCTCTTCTGGGTGTCGCTGGCCACGAGCTGGAACATCCTGAGCGGGTACGCCGGCTACTTCAGCTTCGGCCACGCCGCGTTCTTCGGCGCGGGCGTCTACACCACGGCGACACTCACGACCGCCGTCGCTGTCCCATTCCTCTGGACGCTGCCGGCGGCCGGCTTGGTGGCCGCGCTGCTCGGGAGCGGCATCGCGGCGGTGGTCTTCCGCGTCCGCGGTGTCCGCGGCGAGCTCTTCGGCCTCCTCACGCTCGCCGTCACCTTCGTGCTCTCCACGGTCGCCCTCAACACCACGATCGATGGCGGCCCGGGGGTGTTCCTGGCCGCGGTCCCCCTCCCGACGCTCTTCGGCGCTCCGGCGACGACGCTCTACTACCTGGCGCTCGCGGTCGCGTTCCTCTCCACCTTCGCCGCCCTCGCGATCTATCGCTCGCGCTGGGGCATGGGACTCTTCGCCATCCGCGACGACGAGGACGTCGCCGAGGTCCTCGGGGTCCCCACCTACCGATACAAGCTCGTCGCCTTCGCACTGAGCTGCTTCATCGCCGGGCTGATCGGTGGGATTCACGCGATGTTCGTGACGTACGTGACCGTCGCCGAGACGTTCTCCGTCGGTCTCACCGTGGACGCGATCATGATGGCCGCCCTGGGCGGCACGGGCTTCTGGTACGGCCCCGCCGTGGGCGCCGTCATCGTCACCACGCTCACGCAATCCCTCACCGGCGGTGAGAGCGCGATCCTGAATCGCGCGCTCATCGGCGGGATCCTGATCGTCGTCATCGTCTTCCTGCCGGACGGGGTCGCGGGCGGGCTAGGACGACGCGGGCGCCGGGCGGCCGTGTCGCCCGTCGAAACGGCCACGCCCCTCGCCGTGGAGCTGCCGTGGGCCCCGGCGACGTGGCAGGCCGCAGCCCCGCTGCTCGCCTGCACCGACGTGAAAAAGGCGTTCCGCGGCCTCCAGGCCCTCGCCGGCGTGACGCTCGAGGTTCGGGCCGGCGAGATCCTCGGTCTCATCGGGCCAAACGGCTCGGGCAAGTCGACGCTGATCAACGTGGTCAGCGGCTACTACCAGACCGACGGCGGCCGGATCGCGCTCGACGGCCGGGACATCGCCCGGGTCCGGGCTCACCGGATCGCCGGGCTCGGCGTCGCCCGCACCTATCAGATCCCGCGCTCGTTCCGCCGGCTCAGCGTCGTCGACAACGTCGCCCTCGCGGCGATGTTCGGTGGCGGCGGCCACGGCCGCGAGACGGGGCGCCGCCTCGCGCGATCCTGGCTCGCCTTCGCCGGTCTCGAGGCCAGAGCCGACGCGCTGCCCGACGAGCTGAACCTGCTCGAACGCAAGTTTCTCGATCTCGCCCGCGCCCTCGCGTCCGAGCCGCGGCTGGTGCTGCTGGACGAGGTGCTCTCGGGGCTGACGCCGGCGCAGATGACCGACGCGCTCCAACTCGTCCGCAAGATCCGCGACCGCGGCACGACGGTCGTCTTCGTCGAGCACATCATGCGCGCCGTCCTCGACCTGGCCGACCGTGTCGTGGTGCTGAGCTACGGGCAAGTCATCGCCGAGGGACTCCCACGGCAGGTGATGCGCGACCCGGACGTCGTCCGCGCATATCTGGGCAAGGCCTATGCTTGAGATCGAGCATCTCGAGGTCGCCCACGGTGACGCCGTGGCCGTCTGGGACGTGTCGCTCAGCGTCCGGCCCCGAGATCTCGTCACCGTGGTGGGCCCGAACGGCGCCGGCAAGACGACGCTCATCAACGCGATCGCCGGTCTCCTGCCGATCAGGGCGGGAACCATTCGACTCGACGGGAGCGATCTCGCGTCGGTTCCGGCCCACGCGCTCTGCCGCCACGGCATCGCGCTCGTCCCCGAGGGGCGCCGGCTCTTCCCGGCCATGACCGTGGAGGAGAACCTCGAGATCGGCTGCTACGCTTCGCCGGCGCGGAAGCTACGAAACCAGAGCCTCGAGCGCGTCTACGCGACCTTTTCGATCCTGCGCGAGCGTCGCAGACAGCTCGCCGGCTCCCTCTCCGGCGGGCAGCAGCAGATGGTGGCGATCGGGCGGGCCCTCATGGCCTGCCCGCGGCTCCTCCTCCTCGACGAGCCGTCGCTCGGCCTCGCGCCACAAATCGTCGATCAGGTGTTCGAGGTGGTCGCGGGTATCCACGCCGACGGCGTGGCGGTACTGCTCGTCGAGCAGAACGTCGTCCAGGCCTTTGCCATCGCCGCCCGCGGGTACGTCCTCGAGCAGGGACGCGTCGTGGCCGAAGGCGCGCCGTCCCAGCTCGCCCAGGACGCCAGGATCCGCGAGGCCTACCTCGGCCAACAGTGAACGAGCGTAGCCGGAGCGTAGCCGCGTCTTGCCCTGGGATCGACGGTGGTCTAGCATGTCGAGCGTCCGCAAACAGGAGGAGATGACGATGCCACTGATCAAGGTGACGGATCTCGCGTACGGAAGGCTTCGGGCGCCCGACCTCGACACGGCGGAGGAGTTTCTCACCAACTTCGGCATGGTGCGGTCGGCGCGGACGAACAGCGCCCTCTACATGCGGGGCACCGATCCGTCCCACCATCTGCACGTCACGGAGAAGGGCGATCCCGGCTTCGTCGGGCTCGCGTACTACGCGGCCAGCATGGACGACCTGAAGCGGGTGGCCAAAGCCCCCGGGGCGTCGGCCGTCGAGGAGATCGACGAGCCCGGCGGTGGCAAGCGGGTGCGGCTGAAGGAGCCGAACGGGTACCAGATCGAGGTCGTGTACGGCATCAAGAAGCTGAAGCCGCTCCCGGTGAAGCGGCAGCCGCTGAACCTCGGCGCGGACGCGCTGAAGCGCGCCGGAAAGGTGATGCGGATCCACCAGGGCCCCGCGCGGGTGAAGCGGATCGGCCACGGGGTGATGGCGTCGCCCAAGGTGGTGGAGTCGGCGCGGTGGTTCCGGGAAACGCTCGGGTTCATCTGCTCGGACGACGTGTACGCGGGCAGCAAGGACAACATCATCGGCTCGTTCAACCGGCTCGATCGCGGGAGCACGTACGTCGACCATCACGTGTACTTCTGCGTGCGGAACGAGCGGGCCGGCCTGAACCACCTGTCGTTCGAGGTGGCGGACATCGACGACGTGTTCACCGGGCACGAGCACCTGAAGAAGCTCGGCAAGTACGAGCACATGTGGGGAATCGGACGGCATCTCCTCGGCAGCCAGATCTACGACTACTGGTCGGACCCGTGGGGTCGGGTGCACGAGCACTGGTCGGACACCGACCGCCTGAACACGAAGAACGGCTCGAACTTGATCTCGGCGGAGGCGGGGCTGGTCTCCCAGTGGGGAGAACGGCCACCGGAGAGGTTCCTCAATCGCGTGATCGCGTAGCGGGAAGTCCGTGAGGGGCAGGATCCTCGCGCTCCTCGCCCTGATCCTCGCCCCGCTCGTGGTAGCCGCGACGGCGGCCGCCGCGCCCGCGGGGCCGGCCGTGAGAATCGGCAGTACGCTGGCGTTGACCGGACCGCTCGCGGCGACGTCGATGATCCACAAGATCGCCGGCGAGATCTCCGTCGAGCAGATCAACAAGCGCAACGGCTTCCTCGGCCGGCCCATCGAATGGGTGTTGCTCGACGACCAGTCCAAGCCCGAGGTGGCCCGGACCCTCTACGAGCGCTTGATCACGGTCGACAAGGTCGATCTGATCATCGGCCCCTACGCGACCGGCGCCATCCTGTCCGCGATGGCCGTGGCCCAGCGCTACCAGAAGGTGCTGATCCACCATACCTTCGGCATTCCGAAGCTGGCGAAGTACCCCATGCACTTCTCGTCGAGCGGCCTCGCGTTCGAATCCGAGAAGGTCGTGCCCGCCAAGCTGCTGGACGCGCTCGCGTCGACCGGGCGTCTCCCGAAGTCGATCGCGATCGTGACGAGCAAGTTCCCATCCGTGCAGTTCATCTCGGCCGGGGCACGTGACGTCGCGACCGCCCGCGGCGTGAAGGTGGTCCTCTACCTGGAGTACGAATTCGGCAACCGCGACTTCGCGCCGATCGCCGCGCGCATCAAGGAGGCGGACGCCGATTTCCTGTGGGTCGGCACGATCGGGCTCGACGGAAATCTATTACTCGACGCGTTGCACACGATCGGCTACCGGCCGCGCGGCCAGTACCACCTGTTTCCGTCTCCGGGGCCCCTGCTCACGGCGCCGGGCGCGGCGCACGCGTTCGCCTACAGCACGTTCGAGGCGCACCCGCCGCTGACGAACAACCCGAGCGTCGACGTCCTCTGCAAGCTCTTCACCGAGCGGGCGAAGCCGGCCGGCCTACCCTATCCCTTCGTGGAAAGCCAGGCGGCGGGATCGCTGAACGCCTGGCTCTTGCTCGAGGCCGCCGTCAACGCCGCCCGGAGTCTCGACGACAAGGCCATTGCCGCCTGGCTCAAGGCCAACCGCGTCGACACGCCGTTCGGCCGCCTCTCCTTCGAGGGCGAGAACAACTACGGGGCCGAGCACACGAAGGTCAAGCAGAACCAGAACGGGCGGTGGGTCATCGTCTGGCCACGCGAATTCGCGGCGCCCGGCGCGACCGTCGTCTACCCGGCGCCGTAGGGTCGGACGATGAGCCGCCTCCACGCCATTCAGACCTCCTCGAACTCGGCGGTGTACTCGACGTTGATGCCCCGCCGGACGCTCTGGCTGGCCGGGCAGCCTTTCTCGTGGACGCCGAGCGCGCGCTCGGCCTCGGCGCGCTTGCCCTTGGGAATCTTGCACGAGTAGCGAACGCGGATGGTCGTGATGAGCGGGACGCCGTCCACGTTCTCGATGATGCCCTCGACGTGCGCGACCAGATTGTCCGGTGAGCTCTTGATCCCGCGCGCATCCAGCGCGCTTCCCATATTGCCGGTCAGTCAGCCGGCCACCGCCATCACGAGATGGTCCAGGGTGGCGGGCCGTTCCACCTCCGGCTCGGTCTTGTAGAACTTCTTGATGCCCCCGTGGATGCCATACGGGACGGGCGTGTCGGGGAAGGCGTCGAGGTACGCCGTCTTCATGCCGCGGCCCGGCTCCTTGACGACGCGCGCCCTGGTCACGTGGATGATTTCGCCCATGGAATCCTCCTTGATTCGAGCGCCGCCAGGACGACTCCGACGATGTCTTCCAGGACGGCGCGCTCGGGAAAGGCCTTGGCCATGACGGAGAGCCCCTGGGCGCTGCTGGTCAGGAACCGCGCCAGGGCTCGCGGGTCTCGCGCTCGGTCGACCTCACCCGCCTTCTGGGCGCGGACCACCGCGCGATGAAACGCGGCCTCGATCTTCGCCAGCACCGCCCCGACCCTGGTCGCCGCCCCCCGATCGCGCGAGGCGAGCTCCGCCGCCGAATTGGTCACCAGACATCCGCGCGGGCGACGTGGCTCCAGGGCCAGCTCGATCTTGAACCGGAAGAACCCCCGGATGGCGTCCTTCCCCGACGCCGGCTCGTCCAGGGCCGCCAGGAGCTTCGCGGTCACCACGCGGTCGTAGCGGTCGATGGCGGCGAAGAAGAGCGCACGCTTGTCCCCGAACGTGTCGTAGAGGCTGCCGCGCTGGATGCGCATCCGATCCACGAGGTGCCGGATCGACGTCGCTTCGTACCCTCTGGACCAGAAGACCTGCATGGCCCGGTCGAGGACCACGTCGCGCTCGAACTCCCTGGGGCGGCCCATGCCCCATCGAGTACCAGTTCCTGAACGATCGGTCAAGAAAACATGGTACGGTCCCGACTGGTCGATCTCACTCGAGGAGGGCTCGATGACGCTTCAGGAAAAGCTGCCCGACGGGCTGAATCCCAGGATCGAGACCCGCGAGATCGTGTTCGACGCCGACGTCAATCTGGTCACGCCGTTTCTCAAGCTGGCGACCGTCAGCCGGGGTGGTTCGGGCCACATGACGTTCGCCTCCGACGAGGGCCCCAACCTGGGCGGACTCGGCTCGGCGCCCACGCCGCTCATGTACTTCAGTGCCGCGCTCGCGTTCTGACTGATGACCCAGGTGTCCCGGTACGGGCACATGCTGAAGGTCACGGTGAACGGGATGCGGATGCGCGTGACGGCACGCTACCGGGTGGACGGCTCGGTGCTGAACGACACCGTCCAGGGCCGGATGCTCGGCGCCGAGACCACGTTGGAGATCGATTCGCCGGACCCGCCCGAGCGCGTGTCCAAGGTGGTGCGCAATGCCGAGCGCGGCTGCTTCGTCATGCAGGCACTCCAGAACCCGGTGCCAGTCACCGGTCGAACGCTGCTGAACGGCACTCTCCTGGCCGAGTAACAGCGGAGGTTCCGGTTGACCCGTGAGCGCAAAAGCGCGGTAAAGTAGGCGGGGCGCCGGGGGCGCCCGAGGGAGGACATCATGATTCAGGCGCGCAGGCTCGGTCACGTCGTGCTGAACGTCCGGGACGCCGAGAAATCCAGAGATTTCTACACGCAGACCCTGGGCTTGAAGGTGGCCCACGAGAACCTGGAGCGAGGCGCGGTGTTCCTCAGCTTCGGCAAGGAGCACCACGACCTGGCGCTGTTCCAGCAGGCGACCGGCGAGCCGCCCGCGAAGACGCAGCCCGGCCTCCACCACGTGGCGTGGCGGCTCGACAACTTCGAGGAGCTGCAGGCCGCCTACAAAGAGCTGAAGAGGATGGGGATCCCGCTCGACGGCACGGTCGAGCACAACGTGACGCGCAGCGTCTACTTCTTCGATCCGGACGGCAATCGCGTGGAGCTCTATTGCGACATGGTTGAAAACGGCTTCGAGACCATGCGCACGGTGGGGCCGAAGCGCGATCCGCTGAATCTAGAGTAAGCGCGTCGGCGCGCTTCTCGCGCTGTCCTCTCCCCTGAATCCTGCGACGCCGGTCAGCGCCGAGGCGCGTTGGCCGGCGTTGTACTGAGGAGAATCCACATGGCCCGGCTCGCCACCTCGTCCAAGCTCCAGGAGAGTTATGCCGACGCCCTGCCCGCCTCGCGCGCGTTGTACGAGCGCGCTCGGCGCCTCTTCCCCGACGCGGTAACCCACGACAACCGCCGGATGCAACCATTTCCGCTCTACGTCGACCGGGCGGAGGGTGCCTACAAGTGGGACGTGGACGGCCATCGGTACGTGGATTACTGGATGGGGCACGGCGCCTTGCTCCTCGGACACAATCCCCGCCAGGTTTCGGACGCCGTGCGCGAGCAGGCGCTCCGAGGCACCCACTACGGTGCCTGCCATGAGAAAGAGGTCGAGTGGGGCGAGTGGGTCTGCCGGCTGGTGCCGAGCGCCGAGCGCCTGCGCTTCACCGCGTCGGGCACCGAAGCCACTCACATGGCCGTTCGCCTGGCCCGGGCGTTCACAGGAAAGCGGCACGTCGCCAAGTTCGCGGGCCACTTCCACGGCTGGCACGAAGGGCTCGAGATCGGCGTGCGGCCTCCGTACGAAGCCGAGCCCGAGGCGGGACAACTGCCGGAGGTGGTCGATCTCGTGTCGGTGCTGCCCCCCAACGACATCGTCGCGGTGCGCGAGCGCCTCGCGAAGGGCGACGTGGCCGCGGTGATCATCGAGCCGACCGGCGGCCATTTCGGCTCCGTGCCCGCCCCGGCGTCTTTCGTCACAGCGCTCCGCGAGGAGACCAGGCGCGCCGGCGCGCTGCTGATCTTTGACGAGGTCGTCACCGGCTTCCGCGTGGCTCCCGGCGGAGCCCAGGAAAAGCTCGGCGTGCGGCCCGACCTGACCACGATGGCGAAAATCCTGTGCGGTGGGCTTCCGGGAGGCGCCTGCGCCGGGCGCGAGGACGTGATGAGCTATCTGGCCACCAAGCCCAGTCCGGAAGAGAATCGCCGCGCCAAGATCGCCCATGCGGGCACCTTCAACGCCAACCCGCTCTCGGCCGCCGCCGGCGTCGCGATGCTCGCCTCGGTGGCGGACGGCCAGGCCATCCGCTTCGCCAATCAGCAGGCGGCCAAGCTGCGCCACGGCCTGAACGAGATCCTGGCGCGCGAAAAGGTCGCCTGGAAGATCTACGGCGAGCACAGCGACTGGAAGATCTTCTTCGGCGCGGGCGCGCCGCCGCGCGATGGCTCGGATCAGTCCGTCCAGGACGTCGACTGGCGGCGGCTCGACGCGAAGAACGCCGAGCAGAGCCGGGCGCTCAGACAGGCGCTCATCCTGCACGGCGTGGACTTCAACGGGGCCCGGGCGCTGGTGGGCACCTGCCACACCGACGAGATCCTCGGCGAGACCTTCGCCGCGTTCGAGGCCGCGATTCGCGCCATGAAGGAGGAGGGCCTCGCATGATCCCCGAGATCTACCGGAAGCTCGGCGTCCGTCCCGTCATTCACGGCTCGGGGACGACCACGCGCTACGGCGGCTCGCTGCTGCGCCCCGAGGCGCTGGAGGCGATGCGCGAGGCGTCGCTCGCCCTCGTGAACATCGACGAGCTCAACGAGGCCGCGGGGGCAGCCATCGCCCGCATGCTCGGCGCCGAGGCGGCGTTCGTCACCGCCGGTGCCAGCTCCGGTCTGATCCTCCAGGCCGCGGCGTGCATCGCCGGCGACGACCCGGCGAGGATCACGCGCCTGCCCGATACGCGCGGCATGCGGAACGAGATCATCATCCAGCGCGCGCATCGTTTTGCCTACGACCAGGCTTATCGGGTCGCCGGAGGCGTTCTCATGGACATCGGCCTGGCGCGCCGCACGCAACCCTACGAGCTGGAAGAGGCGATCACCGATCGGACGGCGGCGGTCGCGTACCTGATCTCGCCCTTCACGAGCCCGCCCGGCATCCTCTCGCTCGAGCAGGTCATCGCGAGCGCCCACCGTCGGGGCGTGCCCGTCATCGTCGACGCGGCGTCGATGCTGCCGCCGCGCGAGAACCTCACGAAGTTTCTCCGCCTCGGCGCCGACCTCGTGAGCTTCAGCGGCGGCAAAGGCATCCGCGGCCCGCAGAGCACCGGCATCCTGGCCGGGCGCCGCGATCTCGTGCGCGCCGCCTCGCTCAACGCCAGCCCGAACCAGGCTCTCGGTCGGGCGGCGAAGACCTCGAAGGAGGAGATCGCCGGCCTCGTGAAGGCGCTGGAGCTGTTCATGGCCGAGGACGAGGCCGCCGAGATGAAGCGCTACATTGACGTCTGCACGACGATCGTCGAGGCGCTGGCCGACATCCCCGGGCTCCGCGTCGTGGTCGAGCACGACGCCGTGAATCGCGTGATCCCCCACGCGGTCGTCTACTTCACGCCGGACTGGGCGGGACCGTCGGGCCACGCCGTGCAGGTGGCCCTGGCCCAGGGCGATCCACACATCTACGTGCAACAAGGGGCGCACCAGGGCGGCTACTTCGACGAGATCGCGATCGATCCGATCAACCTCCAGTCCGGCGAGGAAGCGATCGTCGCGGCGCGGCTCCGTGAGGAGCTCACCCGGCGGTAGGCGGCACTCGGGTTCGGAGCCCGAGCTTCTCCAGCCGAGGCAGGACTTCGGCGGCGAAATACGGCAGCTCCTTGAGATAGTCGACGAAGTTGATGGCCAGCCCGTCGAGATTCGCCGATCGAAGCCGGGAGAACTCCCGCACGATAGCGTCCGGATCACCGATGACACAGTAGGACCCGCGTGCGAGGGCTCGTCGCGCGATCGGATTGTGCCCGCTGTGCACCAGGCCCTGGGGATCGGTCCGTGAGCGGCCCTCCTTGGCATGCATCTCGGCGAGATATCCGATCGCTCCCCAGTCGGCGTGGTCGAGGACATACTGAAGGTAGTCATCGGCCTCCTTCTGGGTGGGACGGCAGATGATGCCCACGGGCGTCCACACCTGGATGTCGCGACCGCGCTCACGCGCCAGTCGCTTGGTCTCGGCGATGCGCCCGGCACTGGCCTCTGGTGTTTCGACCGCGTCGAAATGCATATCCGAGTGGCGGATGGCGAACTGGCGTCCGGTCTCGGAGCTGCCGGCGTTCATCATCAGCGGGTCTGCGTCATCGAAGGGCCGCGGCGAACCTTCCACGCCGTGGAGCTGGTAATACGTCCCCTCGTGATCGAACCGGCCTTCGCCGGCCCAGATCCTCTTGACGACGCTCCACCACTCTTCGCCCTGAGCGTAGCGGGCGTCGTGCTCCTTCTTGGTCACCCCGAACATCTGGAACTCGTCCTCGTTCCAGCCACAGACGATGTTCACGCCGAGGCGTCCCCGGCCAATGTGGTCCCCCGTAGCCATCTGCTTGGCCGCCACGAGGGGATGATGCAGGGGAACGTGGATCGTGCAGAACACGTGCAGGCGCCGCGTCGCGGCCAGCAAGCCACACGCCCAGGCAATCGATTCGAAGCTGGACCCGTTGGGGTTGGACTCGCCTCCGTAGCCCTTCCACCGCGCGATGGGCACCATGCACTCGATCCCGATCTCGTCCGCCATCTGCGCGAGCCTGAGGTTGTTCTCCCAGCTCGCCTGCCAGCGCTCGGGGAGCGTGGCATACGTTCTCCCGCTCGAGCAATTGGCGCCGAAGAGCCCGAGCCTGAGGCCATTGCCGTTCTGGAGAACCGCATTGCGTTGTCGCATCCGCGCTTTCTCCTCCCCGCCGCTCCACTGTATCCGATTCCATCCGGCCAGCGGGACTCGCGCCGTTTCGTCGATTTGCCTTGCTCGACCCAACTCGCTCGGCTATGTTCGAAACTCACGAACACAAGGGGGCCGCCAGAATATGGCCAGTGTCGCCCTTCGACCGAGCCGCTCTTTCTCATATCCCACCGCCTCGGAATCATCCGCGCTCGCTTTCGCACTTCGCGTAGGCGGAGCCGACCCGACCGGCGCGCCCAAGCCGCGACTGCTCGACCGCGTCCGCGTAGCCATCCGCGCCAGACATTACAGCCGCCGCACCGAGAAGGCCTACGTCGCGTGGATCCGCCGCTGCATCTTCTTCCACGACAAGAGGTAGTTAGTCCCCATTAGAGAGGCGATACCCGCATCCGAGTTCTACGACAAACTCGCTCCCTTCTACCATCTCATCTTCGAGAACTGGGAACGCAGCATTGAGCGTCAAGGGACTGCTCTCGATTCGATTATCCGCTCGGCGGCGCTTCACGGTGCTTGTTCCGTTCTCGATCTCGCGTGTGGTATCGGAACGCAAACTCTGGGTCTTGCTGCCCGTGGTTATGACGTTACTGCATCAGACATCTCACCTGGTGCTGTACATCGCGCTCGGGCTGAAGCCGCACGACGTAGTCTCCCGATCAAGTTCTCGATTGCTGACATGCGCGTCGCGCACAAACACCATGGCCGTACTTTCGACGTGGTGCTTTGCGCCGATAATTCCTTGCCTCATCTCCTTACGGATGCCGAAATTCTTCAAGCACTCGAGCAGTTCTTCGCTTGTGTAAATCCAGGAGGCTTATGCATAGTATCCGTTCGAGACTATGCTGTGCTCGAGCACGGCGGAGTTCAGTTCAAACCGTACGGAGTGCGAGTCGAGAACAACACGCGCTACGCGCTATTTCAAGTATGGGAATGGCATGGCTCGCTGTACGACGTGCACTTTTATGTCGTTCGCGACGATGGTGCTGAGAGCTGCGAGACTCACGTAATGCGGTCTACCTACTATGCGATTTCCATCGCCGATGTTATGGCGATGATGGCTCGCGCTGGGTTTGCGAAAGTGCACCGCTTGGACGATGTTTTCTTTCAACCGGTTTTGGTAGGTGTTCGTCCCAATGGGGGCTAACCACCCAGGAACACGGACGCAGTGCAAGCGGCACGCCGCTACGCACTGCGGGGGTTACTGGGGACGTTAGACGGACACAAGGCACACGTGAGCGGGCGGGATCTGGTCACTGGGTTCGCATGGTACCGGCGAGAACAATGGTCTCGTCTTCGAGAGCGGGCATCGGATCGCGACAAACTCGATGACTCCTACGACGAATGGCTCGCGGGTGCTCAGAAGGCGCTGCTGGAGATGGGTCTAGCAGGCGTCCCCGCCAGGCGAGTGGATGTCGACGTCGATGCCCTTTTCCGATGGTGTGAAGCTGAGGGCCGTTCTGTAGACAGCGCCGCGAGGGCAGCATTTGTGGCCGAGGAACTTCGGCGGACACACGAAGGTCGGTAGACGTGAGCAACCCGTCTAACACCGCGCTGGACCCGACGGCCCGCCAGCCGTGTGATGCTGCGGTCGAACCGTGTACGCGGGCCTCGGGTCACCGCGAGCGTTAGCGTGCAAGGGACCGGCTTGGCTGCGACAGATTCCAGGAGTGGAGCCCGCTCGGGCGGGTTCGGCGCCGAACGCTTGACCAGAAGCTTCCCGAAGGAATAAGGAATAGAGAACAGTCGTATCCGTACCCAAGCGGGGTTGTCCCCGAGTATTTGAGGTGACTGTGGACGGGACACCGAGAGCGCCCCCGTATACTCTGGGGCGCGGATGCTGCGGCGAACAACCGTCGCTTTCGCTGTGACTTTGCACGGTGCGTTACCTCAACAGCCTGAGGAGGGCTGCATCATGACTGTTGCTATCAGCCGGCGTCAATTCGTCCATGCCTCGGTGGCGTTGGCCGGGCTCGCGACGGTAGCGCCCCTCGGTTCGGTCCTCGCTGCCGAAGAAACCTACAAATGGGTCCTGGGCGAGAGCACCCCAGGAACCGTGATGGGACCGTTCTACCCGTTGCTCACCAAGGCCGCCGATCCAGGAACAGACCTGACGATGATCAAAGGCGCGACGACACGGGCGAAGGGGCAACTCCTCCATCTGATGGGCCGGGTGGTCGACATCAAAGGCAAACCGCTCAAGGGCGTCAAGGTCGCGATCTGGCAACCGAACGCCGCTGGGCGCTACAGCCATCCGTCCGACGGCAATCCAGCACCCCTGGATCCGAATTTCCAGGGCTATGGTGTCGCGGTCACCGACGCCGACGGTCGTTACCGGTTCAAGACCATCAAACCCGGCCCGTACCCCGTGACCCAGGGCTGGGACCGGCCGCCGCACATCCATTTTGAAGTGACCGGGCTCAAGGACAGGCAGGTCACCCAGATATGGTTCCCGGACGAACCGCTCAATGCTCAGGACAGGTTGCTTAACGGGCTGTCGCCGGCGGCGCAGAAGATGCTCACCTGCAAGATCGAGGCGCCGACCGGGAACATCGAGCCGGATTCGAAGATCGCGCTGTTCAACATCATCCTGACCAACGGGTGATCTTGGTCGAGTCGACTGCCTCCTGGGGTTCCTCGTCGAAGAGGGTGACTACGGGCGCGCGACTCAGCGCGCTGCCAGCCGGAAGGTTGACGACCTTCACGCTAACCACCGGCTCCAGCGGTCGCCCGCACGCGGACGCCGCTGAGCCGGACCGGTCAGCGCACGAGCACACAAACGGTCGCGCGCGAGCGCAGTGGATCGAGGAACGCGGCAAGACACGTGAGCGGCATGGGGACTGCAGCATTCGTGGCGCTCACTCTGCTCATCATCGGTTGCTCGACCGACCGTTCTGTCGTCACGACGCACGCCACAGCCATTTCTCCGTCGCGGCTGGAGAACATCCAAGACGACGGCGTGGCCGGCGCCCCGGAAGACGAAGGGGTCGATAGCGGCACTATAGTCACGTTGACTGAGTGGATCCGTGGCCAGCGCATTCCGATATTTTCATTCCTCATCTCGAGGAACGGGCGGCTCGTCTACGAGTTGTACACGACGTCCCTGACCCGGAACCATGCCCACTACCAGATGTCGGCCACGAAGTCCGTCGCCTCTGCACTCGTCGGCATCGCGATCGACCAGGGCTTGATCAGCGGACCGAACGCTCCCATCACCGAGACGCTTCCGCGGCAGCTCTTCGCGTCCGACGCCGATGTCGCGCGATTCAGGTCGGTGACCGTCCGTCACGTGCTCGGAATGTCCGCCCTCGACGCGCCGGATCCACCTCGCGTGACGACACCTGAGGCGGTCGCGCGCCACCTCCGATTCCGGTCGGCGCACAACCGGGTCAAGTTCGCGCTGGAGCAGCCACTGCTCGCGACGCCTGGGCGCGCGTACCAGTACAACGACGTGACTCCTGCGCTGGCCGTGGGCCTCGTCCAGTACGCAACGGGAAAGACCGCGCTCGAGTTTGCCGAAGACCGCTTGTTCGGGCCGATGGGACTCCGAAACTACGAGTGGATGCATCAGGATCCCTCGGGAATCGACCTCGGGGGTTTCGGTCTCCGTCCGATCGACATGCAGAAGTTCGGCGTGCTGTATCTAAACGGCGGAGTGTGGCGGGGCAACGCCCTCATCTCGCGTAGCTGGGTCGACCGGTCGTTCTCGCCGTGGAACCGCAGCCGAGCGGACGCGCGGGATCCCGACTACGGCTGGTTCTGGTGGACTTACGAGGGCGCCTCGGCAGAAGATCGTCGTGACGATGACCGGCAATATCGAGGATGGAACCCAGAACCGCGTCTTCAACGACCTCGTCGAGAGGTTCGTGGTGCCGTCAGTTCGCGGGAATACGCCACGTCGTGCCGACCCGGCGATCCAGTTGCGGCTCACGGCGTTGCTGGAAGAGGTGTGCACCGGTCCCTCACGGATCGACACAGGGGTCGAGGGCCGAATGATTCCTTCCGTTTTGCCGAAGGGCCGGCGCGTGCCTTTCAGAAACCAACCGTGATCGAGAGAGTCGGGCGCCGAACAAACGCTTGCAGCCGACGGCGCGCAAACACGCCGCGGCTGATACGTCACGCTAGGCTGCTCGATATGCCAAGTTGCCGATTGCCGGTCCCGACTGTCACGCTTTTCCAACGAGGGCGGATTGCATGAAGCCAGGTAGTCGCAGCAGCCGCGACATCGTGGCGGCCGTTTGTCTCGCGATTGGCGCGGTGTTCGGTTTGTCAGGGACCATGGTCTCGCACGCCCCTCTTCGCCAGGCCTTCTGGGCGATCGATGGCGTCGGGCTGGTTGTCGCCAGCGCCCTTTTGACGATGAAGTATCTGAGAAGTGGCAACGACTGTGTGGCTGCGGGCTTTCTGGTGTTTGCGATCGGGGAAAGTCTCCTCGTCTCGGGCACGGCGGCGGGGCTTGCAGGCAGCGTTCCGTCATTCGGCGGCGGCGGGGCGCTGTGGGCCGTGGCGCTCCTGCTGACGAGCATTCCGCGCGAGTTTGCCCTGTGGGTTCGTCTTGTCGGAGGTGTCGCGTCCCTGCTGTTTGCCGTCGTTGCGGCCCGGATATTCTGGGGTGAACAGCTGCTGCCCACGGCGTCGCCGCTTCCGTTCTTCGCATATCCGTTTCTGGTTATGACGCTTGTCGGCTGGATATGGGCGCTCGTCAGAGGAGAGGGCGTCGCCTCGTCACGCATGGGAGCCGAGCAGCCTAACCCGGCGCTGCACCCGTCGGCGCCGCCCTCGCAACGCGGTAACTAAGGTGCGCTCGTAGGCGCCACGGGTGAGCGCCCGACGTCAGGCTCCGCGGGGAGGGGCGGCGTGGTGAGGTTACTCTTCTCGGTCTGCCTTGGGCTCACTCTGGTTTCGCAGCCGGCGTGTGCGCAGACTCCATCAGCTGTGAGCACGACGGACCGCCATCACCCGTTCGTGGAGCATGCAGAAAGCCGCTATAGGCAGTACCTCGCGTCAGAGAGCGAGGGTGACGCTGCTGCGTACAAGGCGGTACGCACGAGGCAGGCCAATGAGAGGGTGATGGAAAACCTCAAGAGAATGGGGAAATCGGAAACTGATCTCGGGCCGATGCTAAAGCGGGCCGCCAGCGTACAAACTGACGTATCGCAGCTCACATTCGTGCGCTGCGAGGGGAAGACAAGGGTTGCCCGGCTGCTCTACCAGCTCGAGGGCGGTGGCCCGAAGGGGCCAACGCTGGAGTTCGCCGTGTTCATGATCCACTGGGAGGACGGCGCATGGCGAATCGGTTGGATTGGCCACGCGAGCGGCGCATCAAGGCGGGCCAATGGCGAGAAACGCACCGCTGATGAGTTGTTGCAAGATCCGCGCTTTGCGCTCGAGTAGCCTCACTGAGCGCTTCAGGGGATGGAGATGACGATCCCCCTCTTCCAAAAGGTCGATTGCCTGAGCATCCCTGTGCCCGACCTCGATGCGGCGCTGGCCTTCTATTCCGGGAACCTCGGACACGAACTCATCTGGCGTAGCACGAAGGCGGCGGGGCTGAGACTCCCAGGCTCCAACGCGGAGCTGGTTCTCCACACCGGCGCCAGGTCGATGGAAACGGACTTGGCTGTCGAGTCAGTTCCTGAAGCTCTCGCGCGATTCACGTCAGCCGGCGGGAAGCTTCTCGCGGGCCCGTTCGAGATTGAGATCGGTCTCTGCGCTGTAGTGTCCGACCCCTGGGACAATGCGCTCTCATCCTCGATGCGTCCAAGGGACCTCTACAGGTGGACGAGAACGGACGTGTCATCGACAGGCCGAGCGGTCGGGGACATAGGTAACAAAAGAGTCCGGGGACATGGGTTACACCGTTCGGCGAAATTGCGTTCTCGTCCATGGGTGATGCCTCCCTCCACGACATGGGCACCTCCTCCGGTGCCCTCCAGTGTGGTGTCGTCCCTGGACTAAAGTGTTACCTATGTCTCGGACCGTACCCAACGGAGGAGATGCAACCAACGGCGAACACATGAGGCTTAGGCTGCTCGGGCCCTCATTATTCTCGCATCGGTCATCCTGGCGCCGCCGCCGGCGCCCGAGGCGCAGCAGGCGAAAGTTCCGCGGATCGGCGTGTTGCTGCTAAGCGATCTGGAAATCGTCCAGCCGTGGTTTCGAGAGGGACTGCGAGACGTCGGGCTCATCGAAGGGCAGAGCATCTTCGTCGAATATCGGTCTGCGGCAGGACGGGTCGCAAAGCGCGCACCGACCGAGCATGGCTCCTGCCGGTGATCCAGTCGGAACTGGGCTGGTCGCGAGCATCGGTCGCTATGTGACCTGTAGAGGCGGGAACAAAGTGGAGATCGGTTTCTTCTTCTGGCCATACGACGTCGCCCTCGTGCGCGCGATGGCCGAGGCGGCGGACGCCTTCGGCTACGACATGGTCGGTATCGCCGACACCCCGGGCATCGCGATGGACCCCTGGGTGGCGACGACGCTCCTGGCTGCCCACACGCAACGCGCGCGGGTCGCGGTCTGCGTCACGAACCTCGTCACCCGGCACCCCGCCGTGTCGGCGGCGTCGATCGCGTCGGTGAGCCTGCTCGCTCCGGGTCGCGTCCTGCTCGGCATCGGCGTCGGCCACAGCGGCACGCGAAATCTCGGAGCGCCCAGCCTGCCGGCGAGCGAGCTCGCGGAAGGCGTCGCGTTCATCAGAGAGCTCTTGCGGGGTCGTCCGGCCTCCTATCGCGGCGGGACCGCCCATCTGCCGTGGGTGAAGGAACCCAGCCCCGTCTTCCTCGCCGCGTCGCACCCGCGCTCGCTCCGAGCCGCCGGGGCCACCGCCGACGGCGTGTTCATCAACTACGGCCTTGGCGCCGGCGACGTGAAGGCGTCAGAGGGAACGGTCCTGGAGGCTGCGCGCTCGGCCGGGCGGAATCCGGACGAGGTCGAGGTCTGGCAGATCGCGTGCCTGGACTGCACCGCTGACGGTGACGTGGCCCGCCGGAAGATCGGCGCGATCCTGGCGTTCGTGTCGGCGTACGTCATGGGGGGCGGGGATCTCTCGCGTCGCGGCGTGCCGCCGGAGCACCGCGGGCCGCTGCTCGAGCTGCGTCGCCGCTACAGCACGCGCCCGGGCGAGGCCGACGCCGCGCTCGTCGCCGAGCTAGGCCTCTTCGACTACCTCAGCCGTCGCCTCGCGGTGTGCGGCACTCCCGACGAGTGCCTGGCGCAGGTGCGCGCCGCCCAGGCGGCCGGCGTGAGTCGGCTCATGTTCTCCGTCAGCCTCGCCGCCGATCCCGTCCACACCGTGCAGCTCTTCGGCGAGAAGGTGCTCCCCGCGGTGCGCTCCGGAGGAACACCATGCCGAAGCTGAACCAGGTCCGGTGCGTGCTCGCCGTCAACGATCACCGAAAATCGGCCGACTTCTATCGCGAAAAGCTCGGCTTCAAGCTCGACCTCGAAGTCGAGGGCTGGTTCTTCCTCTCCAGGGACAACTTCAAGGTCATGCTGGGCCATTGCCCGGACGAAGTGGCCGCGACCAGGATCGGGGACCACTCCTGGTTCGCGTACGCCTACATGGACGACGTCGACGGCCTGTATTCCGAGTACAAGGCGAAGGGCGTGAAGATCATCCAGGAGCTCGTCAACCGGCCGTGACGGGCACCGGATTATGTTCGGCCAGGAGATCAAGGTCTCGTAGAATCGCGAGCGATGCCGCGAAACGGGACTTCTCACGCCGAGAGCGACCTCTATCCAGCGGTCAAGGCGTTCCTCGAGGGTCAGGGCTACAGCGTCAAGGCGGAGGTCCGCGGCTGTGATGTGGTGGCCACGCGCGGCGACGAGTCACCCGTGATCGTCGAGCTGAAGCTGAGCTTCAGCCTCACGCTCCTGCTGCAGGGTATCGATCGACTCGCGCTGACGGACCGCGTCTATCTCGCGGTCAGTCGACCGCGAGGCCGTCGCGCTCGGCGCGTGTCGGTCCATCGGCGCGACGTGCGCGACCTGTGCCGACGGCTCGGGCTCGGCCTGATGACCGTCGCGCCCGGCCGTGCGGCCACCGGTGTCGAGGTGATCGTCGATCCCGTGCCCTACCGGCCGCGACGGCGAGTGGCGAGCCTGACCAGACTGCTCGGCGAGCATGCGCGGCGTGTGGGCGATCCGAATCGTGGCGGCGTCACGCGGACGCCGATCGTCACCGCCTACCGCCAGGAGGCCCTGCGCTGCGCGATGCTCATCCAGCGCGGCGGCCACGCGAGCTTGAAGGCGCTGCGCGAAACCGGCCTCGTGCCCAACGCGCCGCGCATTCTCCAGCGCGACGTCTACGGCTGGTTTCGTCGACTCGAGCGCGCGACCTATGGCCTGACCGAGCGCGCGCGCCGGGACATCGGGCGCTTCGCGGCGTCCAGCGCGGTGCCCGATCTCGGCGTCGGTGCGATGATGCAGTACTGAGGAGACATATATGTGGAAGCCGAGGAAGACCGTCGGGCAGATGGTCGAGGAAGCGAAGACGCGGATTGAGAACCTATCGGTCGAGCAGGTCGAAGCCGAGATGGCCCGCGGTGACGTCCAGGTCCTGGACATCCGCGACGTCCGCGAGCGGCGCAAGCTCGGCTTCATTCCCGGCTCGACCCACGTGCCGCGTGGCATGCTCGAGTTCTGGCTCGACCCGACGTCGCACTACTACACGGGCAAGGTCGATCCCATGAAACGCATCATCGTGTACTGTGCCGGCGGCCAGCGTTCCGCGCTCGCCGCGGACGTGCTGCGCGAGATGGGGTTTCCGAGCGTGGCCCATCTCGAGGGCGGCTTCAGCGGCTGGACGGCGGCCGGGCGCGCCGTCGACCGCGAGCCCGAGGGCCGCGCGTGAGCGGCCGCGGGTTGACCAGCGTCCGGGATCGGACACATTGACGTCTCCCGCCGTGTGACGTAGCGTCCCCTGCATGACGACGTCTCCGGCCCGCACGCGGCGCTGGACCCGCGCGGAGTACGAGCGCTTGATCGACATCGGCGTCTTCCGCGCGGACGAGCCCCTCGAGCTGCTGGGCGGCGAGCTCATCGTGAGCGAGCCCCAGAACAGCGCCCACTACACGGCGATCGGGCTCGTGGAGGACGCTCTCCGCGCTGCGCTGGAGCCGGGCTGGCTGGTGCGGTCCCAGGGTCCCATCGAGCTCGACGACGAGTCCGAGCCAGAGCCCGATGTCGCGGTCACGCGCGGCACTCGTCGAAGCTACAGCCGTCAGCATCCCTCGCGGCCCGCGCTCGTCGTCGAGGTCGCGGAGTCGAGCCTCGCCCTCGACAGGGAGCGCAAGGGCAGCCTCTACGCTCGCGCTCGTCTGGAGGACTACTGGATCGTGAACCTCGTCGATCGCGTCCTGGAAGTCTACCGACGGCCTGTCCCGGACCCGCCGTCGCCGTTCGGCTGGCGCTACGTTGCGAAGGAGGTCCTGAGCGCCGAGTCCTTCGTCGAGCTCCTGGCCGCACCGGGAGCCCGCATTCTCGTCAGCGACCTCCTGCCCTAGAAAGGAGCTGTCCATGAAAGCCGCCGTGTTCCATGGCCCCCAGAAGCCGCTCACCATCGAGAACGTCGACATCGCGAAGCCCATCGGGCGCGAAGTGCTCGTGCGCACGGTCGCGAGCGGCGTGTGCCACAGCGACCTGCACTTCGTCGACGGCTACTATCCGTTCCCCGCGCCCGCGATCCTCGGCCACGAGGCCGCCGGGATCGTCGAGGAGGTGGGCCCGCACGTGACGGAGTTCAAGCCCGGCGATCACGTGATCGCCTGCCTGTCGGTCTTCTGCGGGCACTGCAGCTACTGCCTGACCGGACGGACCCACCTCTGCCAGTCGCGGCCCGTCCGGACACCGCAGGAGCCGCCCAAGCTCAGCTGGAACGGCGCGCCGGTGAATCAGTTCGCGAATCTGTCCGCCTATGCCGAGAAAATGCTGGTCCACGAAAACGGGCTCGTCAAAGTCCGCGACGACATGCCGCTCGACCGGGGCGCGTTGATCGGCTGCGGCGTGACGACCGGCGTCGGCGCGGTGCTCAACACGGCCCGCGTCGAGGCCGGCGCGACGGTGGCGGTGTACGGCGCCGGCGGCGTCGGCTTGGCCGTCATCCAGGGTGCGCGCATCGCGGGCGCCGGGATGATCATCGCCGTCGACGTCTTCGAGAAGAAGCTCGCGCAGGCGCGTGAGCTCGGCGCAACCCACACGGTGGACGCCTCCAAGGGCGATCCGGTCAAGGCGATCCGCGAGCTCACCGGCGGTGGCGTCGAGTACGCCTTCGAGGCGATCGGCCTCAAGAAGGCCGCCGAGCAGGCCTTCGAGTGTATCCGCCCGGGCGGCACCGCGACGGTGATCGGCATGATCCCGGTCGGTCAGAAGCTCGAGCTCGAGGGCAGCGTGTTCCTGCGGGAGAAGCGCATCCAGGGCTGCAGCATGGGCTCGAACCGCTTCAAGGTCGACATGCCGAAGTACGTCGACTTCTACCAGCGAGGCCTGCTGCGCCTGGACGAGATGATCACCCGGCGGGGCCGGCTCGAGGACGTGAACGACGCGTTCCGCGCGATGAAGGCGGGCGAGGTCGCGCGCACCGTGCTGATGTTCGAGTGATGGACATGAGGGGCCTCGAAGGGCCCCGATCCTCTTTCATGGGGGCCTCGAAGGGCCCCCCAATCCCCCCGAGGGGCGGTGAGCGCGATGCCGGTTCGCACCCGGCGATGGACACGCCTGGAGTACGAGCGATTGATCGATCGAGGCGGCACGCCGAAGAGCGGCGCCAGCGCGGCGTCTCGCCGGAGCGCCGCGGTCGCGCGACGCGCCTCCCGCAACGCCGAGTCGCGCACCAGCGTCACGAGCGCGTTCACGTCAGGGTTCACGGCGTCGACCCGCGAGAGGATCTCCTGCATGACCTCGAGCGGGGAGGCCTTGCGGGCCCGATAGAGCTTCAGCAGCCCGATCGCGGGAGTGAAGCAGAGGTCGCGTGTGGAGATCATGGCGCGCTCAGTCTCGCTGGTCAGCGGCCTTCTCGCAACAAGTCCAGGTATGCGCCACGTATCAAGTCGGCTTCGGAGACGCCAAGCGCGGATAGCAATCGGAGCGCCACCACCTCTCCGTCCGCTGCAGTCTGTGGCTCCGACAGCTCGACCTCGAGCTCGAGAAATGAGCCGAGCCCTTCGACGTGATCGAGATGAATGCGCGTGTGCTCGACCAGGTACAAGCGGCGCCGCTTGCGCACACGACCGATGATGCCCAGGGCGCGACCCAGCGTCTCGCGCATGGCCTGGGGCGACGGTGTCGCCGCGATGAAGAACTCGGAGATCTTGGGGCCCGGAACGTCCGGACGCACGTAGAAAATGAGCTCGCCCTGCTCCGGCGACAGCTCGCGGAGCTTCAATCGGCCACGGGGGCAGGCAAAGAACGTGTCGTCCTGAGTCAGATCGACCGGCCCCCGGTCGGCGATCGACCGAGCGCGAGCCTCGACGATGGCGAGATCGGAGACGCGCGTTTTGACCTCGACGTTTCGAGCCATGCCGACGCCCCCTAACCATGCCGCCGATCCCGGCCGGAGTACCGCGAGAACAGCTAGCGTCCCGCCCGCGAAGTTCTGTTAGCGATCACGCTCCACCGGAGGCGACGGGCGGGTGCGGTAGGGGGCGACGGGATCCGTTCCCGCCTCGCCCGATGCGGATGCGATGCGCCCGGATGGAGCCCAGCCGCAACCGAGCAGCGAGCGCGAACCGCGTGGTCCCGCCGCCCCCTACCGCACCCGCCCGTCGCCTCCGCCTGCAGCGAAGCCTCAACATGAGTTCTGGGACGGGACACTAGCGGCCCCGCGCCCGAAGGGCGCGCCAGACGCGCTCGGGCGTGAGCGGCAAGTCTCTGAGGCGCACGCCGGTGAGGCGCGCCAGCGCGTTGGCGACGGCCGGGCTCACCGGAATGAGGCTCCCCTCGCCCGCGCCCTTGGCGCCGAAGGGGCCGCTGCCATCCGCGTTCTCCACGAAGTGGCACTCGAGCTCGGGCGGCGCATCGTCGGCGCGCGGCACGCGATAGACGAGCAGCGTGCCGTTCAAGAGGTGGCCGTCCTGGTAGAGCATCTCCTCGAGGAGGGTGTGACCGAGCCCCTGGACGACGCCGCCCTCGTCCTGCCCCTCGAGGAGCAGCGGGTTGATCGCGCGTCCGACGTCGGCGACCGAGACGTAGCGCTCGATCCGCACCGCGCCCGTCTCCTCGTCCACGCTCACCTCGGCCGCGCCGACCGCCATTTCCCAGAACGGCGTGCTGCCGCCGAGCGGCGCGGCGGTGCGCCCGGGCGCGATCACGCCGCGGCCGATCAGCTCGCCGCCGGACATTCCGAACCTGAGCACCAGCACCTCGGTATACGTGAGACGTCGCGCCGGCGCCACGACCGCGCCGTCCTCGAGGGCGAGATCACGCGCCGCCACGCCAAGAGCTTCCGCCACGACACGCAAGAGCTGGTCGCGGACGTCCTCCGCAGCGAGCTGCACCGCGCGCCCGGTCATCGCCGTCGACCGGCTCGAGCTCGTCGTCTGATCGTACGGCGTCACGGCGGTATCGGGCTGGACGACGGTCACACGCGCCAGCGGGAGACTGAGGACTTCAGCCGCGATCTGAGCGAGGACGGTCCGCGTCCCCTGCCCCATCTCGACGGCACTCGCGAGCACGCTGACGCTTCCATCGGTGTGCAGCCGCACGATCGCCTCCGACACGCTCGGCGCGAGCGAGGCCTTGAGCATCGCCGCCACGCCGCGCCCGCGATCGGCCGCGCCCGCCCGGGTCCAGCCGATCGCCTCGGCGGCCCGGCCGAGGCTCTCCTCGAGCTTGCCGTCGATGGGCGTGTCGCCGGGCGCGAACTCCTCGCCGTGGGCGAGGAAGTTCTGGCGCCGGAGGTCGACCGGATCGCGATCGAGACGGCCGGCGGCCACGTCGAAGAGCGACTCGAGCGCCCAGGCGAGCTGCGGTACGCCGAAGCCGCGAAACGCGCCGCCGGGCGTCGTATTCGTGTAGACGGCCCGCGCGTCGAGCCTCACGTGCGGGACGCGATAGGGGCCGGTCGCCGTGTAGGTTGCTTTCTGCACGACGCGCGGCCCGATGTCGGCGTAGGCGCCGACGTCGTAGTCCGCGGCGCACTCCACCGCGACCAGCGTACCGTCGCGGCGGAAGCCGACGCGCGTGGTGACCCGCGCGGCACAGCGGCGCACCGTCTGGAACGCCTCCGGCACCGAGGCCGCCAGACGCACCGGCCGCCCGGCGGCGCGGGCCAGGGCGGCGGCCAGCGGCTCGAGCTTCGCGTAGGTCTTGCTGCCGAACCCACCGCCGAGGTGCGGGACGATGACGCGGATCCGCGCGAGCGGCACGCCGAACATCTTCGCCAGCTCGACGCGCACCGAGTAGGGATTCTGGGTCGAGGCCCAGAGGGTCAGAGCGCCGGTCTCGTCCCAGGCGGCGAGCACGGCGTGGGGCTCGAGCGCATAGTGCTGCACCGGTGGGAACCGGTACGTATCTTCGACGACGAGGTCCGCACCGGCGAGCGCGGTCACGGCGTCACCACGCTCGAAGTGGAACCGGTGGCAGACGTTCGTGCCCGGCTGCGGCCGGAGCGTGGCGAGATCCGCGAAGTGGCCGGACAGCGGCTCGCCCGTGTGGACCAGCGGGGCGCCGGGCCCCAGCGCCTCCTCGAGCGTGATCGCCCACGGGAGCGGCTCGTAGTCGACGGCGATCAGCTCGAGCGCCTCCTCGGCCGTCGCCTCGTCGACGGCGGCGACCGCCGCGACGGGCTCGCCTTCGTGGCGGGCGACGTCGATGGCGAGCACCGGCCGATCACGGAACGCCGGCCCGAAGTAGGGCTCGCACCAGGTGAGGTCGGCGCTGCTGAGCGCCGCGAAGACGCCCGGCCGGGTGCCGGCCCGCGCGACGTCGACGCGCCTGACACGCGCGTGCGCGTACGGCGAGCGCAACACCTTCGCGTGCGCCATGCCCGGTAGCACGAGGTCCGTCACGTAGCGCGCACGGCCGGTGACTTTCTCGAGGCCATCGACGCGCGGCACCGGGCGCCCGACGACACGAAGCGGACGCGCGCTCACCGGGCGGTCTCCGCGGCGGCCAGGACCGCCTCGACGATCTTCCGGTAGCCCGTGCAGCGGCAGAGGCTCCCGCGGAGATAGTGGAGGACGTCTTCGCGGGTCGGCGCCGGGTTCTCGCGGAGCAACGCACGCGCCGTGAGCAGCATGCCGGAGGTGCAGAAGCCGCACTGCACGGCGCCGGCGTCGAGAAACGCGCGCTGGAGCGGGTCGAGCGACTCGCCGTCGGCCAGCCCCTCGACGGTCAGGACCGAGCGCCCGTCGGCTTCCACCGCCAGATAGGTGCAGGCGCTCACGGCGAGGCCGTCGACCAGCACCGTGCAGGCGCCGCACACCTGGGTGTCGCACGAGCGCTTGGCGCCCTTGAGGTCGAGGACGTCGCGGAGCACGTCGAGCAGCAACGCGTGCGGCGCCACCTCGAGAACATGGGCGCGGTCGTTGACGGCCACGTTGATTTGCATTTATTCCGCTCGCCCTCGCATCACGCGACCACCGCATGCGGAAAGCGCGCCGCCGGCTCGGCACCGCGTGCCCTCGCGGCGGCGATCCGGAGCGCGCGCCGCACGAACACCGCCACCATCTCGCGCTTGTAGTCGGCCGAGCCGTAGAGGTCGTCCGCCGGGTCGACGGTCGCGGCGGCTGACTCCGCCGCCGCGCCGGCCACGTCCTCGAGCTCGGCGATCGCCACGCCCCCCAGACGCGCCTCGGCGGCGGGCGCACGCGTGGGCCGCGGACTGACGCAGCCGATGGCGACGCGCGCATCCGCGACCCGCACGCTCCGGCCGCTGCTCCTCGCGCCGCCGGGACCCGCTCCGTCGAGCTGAAGGGCGACTGCGACGCCGAGCGTCGGGCGCTCATGAACGCCGAACTTGACGTAGGCGGCCGCGGTTCCGGCCGGCCACGGCGTGAGCCTCACCAGCGCGAGAAGCTCGTCCGATGCGCGCGCCGTCTCCCAGGGCCCGCGCACGAAATCGGCGAGCGGCAGCTCGCGGCGCCCACGCGGCGACACGAGCGCGACGGTCGCGTCGAGCGTCAGGAACAGCGTGGCGAGATCGCTGTGGGGATCGGCGAAGGCGAGGTTGCCGCCGACGGTGCCGACGTTCCGCACGCGCACGTTGACCACGTGCCGGGCGACCGAGGCGACGAGCGGGCAGTGCACCCGCACGAGCGCGGACCGCTCGAGCGCCCGATGGGTGACCGTGGCGCCGATCGCGAGTCGCGGACCGCCCGTGAGGTCGCCGAGCTCGCGGATGCGCTTGACGTCGACGAGGTGGCGCGGGCGGAGCCAGCCAAGCTTCATGAGCAGCAGCAGCTCCGTTCCGCCGGCATACGGCGCCGCGTCCTCGCCGAGCCGCGCCAGCAGCGCGCACGCCTCGTCCGTGGTGTCGGGCCGGTGGAGCGTGAAGGGACGCAGCACGGTCAGAGGCCGAGCGCCGTGGCCGGCCGCACGATCTCCTCCGAGATCATCCGGAGGTACTCGATGCGCGCCTTCACCTCGCGCGGCAGGCTGTAGATGGTGAGGCCGATGCCGTCAAGACCCAGGGCGCGCGCCCGAGCGATCGTCGCCAGACACTGGGCCGGGGTGCCGTTGATCGTCCAGTCGTCGAGGCTGCTATCGAAGCCGAGCTGGAGTTGCACCATGCCAGGCTCCTGCATTTCCCAGCTCCGGTACATCGCGAACGTCCGCTCGAGATAGCCGCGCGCGGCCGCGCGCGCCGCCTCCTTGCTCGCGCCGACGATGAGGCTGCGCGAGGCGAACGCCGTGCCCGCGGTCCCCGCGCTCTCAGCCGCGCGCGCCTCGCGATAGACACCGACGAGACGTCCGACGTCGGCCCAGGCGACCTGAGGGCCGAAGAACACGGCGTCGACCAGACGGGCCGCGCGCCGCGTCGCGCCGACGCTCTGGGCCCCCATCTCGAGCGGTGGATGGGGGCGCTGGTGGGGTGGCAGCCCGAGGCGGGCCTTCGTCAATTTCATATAGGCGCCCTCGAGGGTGACCTCCTCGCCGCGCCAGAGCCGCTTCATCACGCCGAGCGATTCCTCGAGCTTGGGCACGCGGTCCCGGCGCCGGAGGCCCGCGGCCTCGAGCTCGAGCTCTCGGTAGCCGATCGCGACGCCGACGTCCAGCCGCCCATGTGTGATGTGGTCGAGCGTGACCACGCTCTCCGCGACGTCCACGGGATTCAGGAGCGGCAGCAGGAGCATCGAGGTCTTGAGCCGCATCGCGCCCGCCTCCGGCGCGAGCCGGCCCAGCATCGCGATCGGGTGGGGCCAGACGGTCGGATGCGAGAGCCAGTGATGGCCGATCGAGACCCACGCGAAGCCCATCCCCGCCGCCGCCCGCACCACCTCGATCGCCTCGTCGATGATGGCCGTGGGCGCGCGGTCTGTCGGGCTCCAGAAGGGTGTGAGGTGGAAGCCGATCCGCACCGGCGTATTCTACCCGGTGCCGCCGCCATGCGGGCGGCTCGAGGAGGAGGCCTCACATGACGATGCTCGATGAGCTCTTGCGCACCCGCGTGGCCCGCTTCGTGGACCGCCTGCCCGACTGGGACGCGTTCGCCGACGCCCGCGTCGAGGGCTACCGGCGCGCCCAGCACCGGTACATCGGCGCCGGCGCCTCCGGCAAGAGCGACGCGCGAGCGATTCCCGCCGAGCAGTTCACCCTGAGCGTCATGTTCGTGCCGCCGGGCCAGGGCAACGCCCCGCACACGCACGAGGTCGAGGAGGTGTTCTTCATCCTCGACGGCAAGGTGAAGGTCTTCTTCGAGGACGGGGCCGGGCGCCGCGAGGAGACGGTGCTCGGGCGCTGGGACTGTGTCTCGGCACCGGCCGGCGTCGTCCACGGCTTCGAGAACGTGGGCCTCGAGCCCGCGTACCTTCAAGTCATGCTCGGCCGCGCGCGCCCCGATCTGATGACCTACGCCGATCCCGGGCTGCAGGCGAAGCGCGACGCCCACCTCGGCGCGGCGCGAGCTTGATTGCTCGTTTCCTGAGGCTGTCGTAAGGTGCTGGCCGTGGCGAGCGACCGTGAGCCGCGCGAGCACGTGGGTCGCAACCGAGCCCGCTGGGACGTCGAGGCCAAGGACTATGTCGCCGCCGGCGAGAGATCCTGGGCTCGCGAGGAGCCGACCTGGGGCGTCTGGAAGGTGCCCGAGTCGCAGCTCGGCGTCCTGCCTGCGAATCTCGCCGACAAGGACGCCATCGAGCTTGGATGCGGCACGGCGTACGTGTCGGCCTGGCTCGCCCGTCGCGGGGCACGTGTCGTCGGCATCGACGCGTCGATGGCCCAGCTCTCGACCGCCCGGCGACTCCAGCGCCAGCACGGCCTCGTGTTCCCGCTGCTCCACGCCGACGCCGAGCTCGTGCCGTGCCGAGACGCGGCCTTCGATCTCGCGATCTCGGAGTACGGTGCCTGCCTGTGGGCCGACCCCGATCGCTGGCTTCCGGAGGCGGCCCGGATCCTGCGACCCGGCGGCGAGCTGATCTTTCTCGTGAACTCATCGCTCCTGACGCTCTGCATGCCGGCCGAAGATGGCGTCGCCGCAACCGATCGGCTGCTGCGTCCGGCGTTCGGGATGTTTCGGATCGAGTGGCCCGGCGATCCGGGCGTCGAGTTCCACCTCTCCCACGGCGACTGGATCCGGCGGCTCCGGCGGAGCAGATTCGAGATCGAGGACTTGATCGAGGTGCGGCCTCCCGAATCATCCACGACGCGCTATCCGTACGTCACGCTGGAGTGGTCGCGACAGTGGCCGGTCGAAGAGGTCTGGCGGGCGCGGCGCCGGTAGCGACGGGCGCGAGAGGGCCATGGACGACCTCCTGATCCGAGGCGGTCAGCTGATCGACGGCACCGGATCGCCCGGACGCGAGGCCGACGTGAGCATCAGCTCGGGCCGGGTCGTCGCGATCGAGCCCCGCGCTACGCGCCCGGCCCGACGCGTGATAAGCGCGCAGGGGCAGGTCGTCGCGCCAGGATTCATCGACATCCACACCCATTCCGATTTCACCCTGCCGATCAATCAGCGGGCCGAGTCGAAGATCCGCCAGGGTGTGACGCTGGAGGTCGTCGGCAACTGCGGCTTCTCGGTCGCGCCGGCGCTGCCAGGGCGCGTGGCGATGCTGCGTGAATACCTGGCGCCCAGCGCGCCGGGGCTCGAGCTGCATGAGACAAGCTTCGCCGAGTACGTCCGAAGCTTCCCCGCGACCTCCGTCAACGTGATCTTCCAGGTTGGGCACAACACGCTCCGGCTCATGACCGGGGGAATGG
>WNEY01000024.1_pt1 | contig 72477 bp, 65 predicted proteins | sample 5400531 | NCBI WGS metagenome assembly WNEY01 (sample SAMN13153338, study PRJNA577476) | soil metagenome | isolation source: 200 cm saprolite under Douglas fir tree site 1 | place: USA:California | collected 2015-04-18 | reverse complement strand
CGAAGAACGCGTCCTTCGGGTTGGTGCCCTGGAACGCGCCCTGCCGGAACAGCGACATCATGTAGGCATTGATGTTGAGCCTGATCTTCGCCCACAGCGGCTCGTCGTTGGGCTCGAACACCACCCATTTGGTGCCGCGGAACAACGACTCCTCGAGCATCAGCGCCAGCCGCCTGATCGGGATGTATTTCCACTCCGAGCCGATCTGATCGGCGCCCTCGAGGGTGCGGGCTCCCCAGGCGATGGCGCCGTAGATCGGGAATGCGCGCAGGCAGTTGATGCCGAGCGGGTTGAGCGTTCCGTTCTGGGCGTCGGTCAGCTTGGCATCGAGCTCGGCAACGCCGCTCAAAGTCGCCTCGATGCCGGCCGGCGCCTTCCACACGCCGCGGGCGCTGTCGGTGCGGGCGTAGATTCCCGCCATCGTGCCGCTGGCGCCCACCGTGCGCAGGCGGAACTCGTTCTTGGGATCGGGAATCCGCGGATGCGGGAAGTAGAGCGCGGAGTTGTTGTTGCGGAAGCCGTCGTGTTGGTCCAGCCAGTCCTTCATCTTCTGGACCGTGTTCCGGTCCTCGGGAACATCGATGATCATGAAGGCGCGCCGGTCGTCGCAGTATTTCAGCGCCGCGCTGACCACGGTGACCCTGTCCGAATCGCCCAGCTTGGCGGCGGCGGCGCACGGGATGCAAAGGATGTTGAAGAGGTCCGCGCGATCGAGCGCGAACATGCCGGTCGGCGGATCGCCCGGCGCGCCGATGAGTTCATTCGGCCCGGCCGCACTGCCGTCGGCACCCACGTTTCCTTTTTCGAGCGCTCCAACCTGGGGAGGAGAAGCGGCAAGTCCGAATCGGTATTGCTGGACATTGGTGGGCCCTAAACCGGTCAAGGCGAGGACATCCTGTGCCGTGTGGTCGGCCCCGACATTGCTGATGGTGACGAATTCGCTCGGGTCATAAGTGCCGCTTGTCTTGCTGGAAAGGATGCGTAGCCGGTTGCCGGGCGCTTCGACGATCGCGCCAGTAAATGAGGGATTTTTGTTGGGACTCGCGGCTCGAATCGCCTGCTGCAGCTGTTGTGCGATTTGCGTAATACCCGTTCCAGCCGACCAAGTTCCCAACGAGACATCGTGTGCCTCCGTGCCGATGGCGACATTGATGCTCTTGCCGGGCGAGGGCGACGTGCCGAGAGCGTCGAGCGCAGCTTGAGTGAGTGGGCCGCTGGTGGTGCCGCAGGCCGCCGGACGATCCGTGGCCGCAACCGAGGACGGCACGTCGACCTGAATCAGGCTCGATCCGTCATTGATCACTCGCTTCGCATAGCGCGGCTTGCTTGGATCCAAAGTGAGGTTGAGGAAGCTCTCGGTGGCGATCGCCTTGGCCTTGAGGCCGGGGCCGTCGTATCGCGTGACGGTGAGATTGAACAGCGTCCCAACCTCCTTGGTACTCGGATCGATCGTGTTGTAGTCGATGTCGAGGCGCAGATTGTTGCCCCAGACACCTTCATTGGCTGCCGTCACGTCGAGTACGTCGGCGTTGGAGGGCGTGTTGGAGTGCAGCTTGATGCCGGCCTTGACAGCCGACCCCGCTGCCGCAACGCGGACGACCAGTGCGGTGCCGCCGCCATTGAGGAAGAACTGCGAGATCGCGTAGCTCGCCTCGCTGCGATCATCGAGACCGCCGAACACGCGCCCGAAATCGGTCATGCCGAAAATTTCGATCGCTCTGTTGCTCGGCCCCTCCTTGAACCAGTCGATGAAGGCGGTGATCGAGGTGGCGACGCTGGTGATGGTGTGGACGCCGCTCGGAACCTCTTGGATGTAGACACCCGGATAGCTCACCTGGACCATTCATCTCTCCTACGGCCTGAGGATGCAGACTGCGTCACCCCGAACGGTGCTCGACACGAGCAGCGCGCGGGTCACTCCTTGCGGTTAATGTGCCGGTCCGGCGCGGGCGTAAATCGCCGTGCCGTCGGCCAAGACGGTGCGGCGCAGGTGGCCGCCTCCGACGAGATGATCGAGCGCCTCCCGGACCTCGGCGGGCGAAGCCGCATGGCCCTGGCTTGCCACCCACCATTCGCAGACTCCCTTGGGCGTATCGGCCGCCCGTGGATGCTCCGTCACGTACTGCTCGATGAGGGCCGCGATGGCGATGATCCGCTCGCTGGGCCGTGTCACCTGGAAGCCCTCGCCGGAAATCGACGCCACCGCCCGTGCACGCCGCGTGCCAACGGCAAGATTGCCGTCAGCGCGACGTTTTGGCGGGGCCACTGGGGCGATCTCACCGCAGGCGGCGCGCAGAGGGATCGTGCCTGCAGGCGGCCAAGTCCCATGCCGCGCGCGGCTTTTGCCGACTGAGCACTTATCGACCCGCTTGAGGAAGATTCGCCCCACCTCGGTCAGGCGGAGGGCGCTCGGAACTGCTGAACGGTGAAGCCGTGCTTCTTGACCAGCTTGTTGAGCGCGCTGCGGTCCTTTCGCGATATGCGCGCGGCGAGCGACACATTGCCGGACGTCTTGGTTAGGAGATGCCTGAGATAATTCTTCTCGAATTGAGCGATGGCCAGCGCCTTGGCCTGCTTGAAGGCGCGATCGAAGTTGTCCTCGGGGTCGGCGCCCGTCGCCGTCGCGCCGCTCGACGGCTCGATCCTGATCGTTTCGGCATCACCGAGAAGGAGCTCGCGCAGCATCAGGTTCTCCAGCTCGCGCACGTTTCCCGGCCACGCATAAGACGACATCCACGCGATGGTCGCGGGATGCAGGCGCTTGGCGGGACGGCAATACTGGACGGCGAAGCGATGGAGGAAATGCTCGGCGAGGAGCACCACGTCATCGCCGCGTTGCCGCAAGGGCGGCAGGGTGACGGACAAGACGCCGAAGCGAAACAACAGATCGGAGCGGAATTGACCGCAGCGGACCAGGCTCTCGAGGTCGACGTTGCTCGAGGCGATGACTCGCAGGTTGCCGGTCGAGACCAGGCGCCCGCCGACCGGCCGGTAGGTGTGATCCTGCAGGAAGCGGAGCAGCACCACTTGACCGCGCGGCGTGATCGCCTCGACCTCGTCGAGGAACAGCGTGCCGCCCTCGGCTTGCGCGACCAGTCCTCGGCTCGCGTGCTTGGCGTCGGTAAACGCACCGCGCTCGTGGCCGAACAGCTCGCTTTCCAGCAGGTTGTCGGGCAGTGCGCCGCAATTCACCGGAATAAACGGAAAATCTCGGCGGCGGCTGAGATAGTGGACCGCGCGCGCGGCCAACTCCTTGCCGGTCCCCGTCTCGCCCTGGATCAGCACCGTGGCGTCGATCACGGCAATGCGACTGATGATCCGCAGCGCCTCTCGTCAATCCACCGCCGCATGGCACCGTCCCCTCATGGCAATGGGAGCTGAACGATATCCAGAGTTGACATCAATATCTCACTGAACGAGATACACGTGTAACGTGCTTCACATATCCGCCGCCCGCCTCCTGCTGTCCGCCACGCGAACCTTCGCCGGGAGTCTCAACCTTACGTTATAGTCGCGGGACGGAGAATGACGATCGCGCGCACAGCGAGCTGCTTCTTGTCGATAGAGCCGGAACGGACGCTTGTGGTTCGGCCCCGCCCCAACCCCGATTGGCCATTCCGCTGAATTGGTGTCCGGCTCGATCCCGCGGCTTGCCCGAAGCACGCAACGGGAACGCGGAGCTAGCCCTCCGCCGCCGAAACCCGTGGTCGATCAAGGCGTAATCCGCGATTCACAATTCCTACAAAATCGTTAACGCGGCCCTCGACAAATCGCCATCTTTCGATTCCAATCAAAGTGATTCGGAGAGATGCGGCACATCCTTCCGATGAAGGTGATGGGGACCCGAACGGAGGCGAGGCATGGCGCGCGCCGAGGTCGCGAGCGCGTCTTCTGTCAGCTCTGACTCGATCAAGGGACTGGCTCAGTCCATCGCAAAACCGGCTTATCGGCGGCTGCTCACCGCCGAGCCGGCGTTGCGTCGCGCCGTCCCCGCGCTGATCATCGCGTTCCTCCTGACCATCTGCGTCGGCGCCATCGTGCAGGTGCTCGAGCATCGCCGCCAGGCGATCGCCGAGATCGTCAGGCAGATCGAGGGCAGCGCCGATTTCCTCGTCGACCGGCTTGAGCGGCTCGAACGCGCGAACGGCGCCCCGCGCCGGCTGCAGAGCGAGCTCGAGCGCATGATCCCGGTCTGGGCGCGCGCGGCCGGAAGAGAGGTGCTGGTCACCGACGGCGAGGGCGTGATCGTCGCCGGCGTCCGCCACGAGGTCGTCAGCAACGCCGACGGCACGACCGTCGCTACCGTCCCGCTGGCGGAGGGAATGCTCGGGCGCCGGCTGATCGACGTGCTCGGGCCGACCCAGCCGCTCACCACCTTCGGCGCCGCCGCCGGCGTGCTCGAAATCCCGCTCGCCGACGGACGCCTCGCCTACGGCACCGTGCGCAGCCTGTTCGGCTCGAACGGCGAGCTCGCGATCGTGCACGGACGCACGCAGGCGCTGGCGCCCTGGCTCTCCGACACCGCGCTCACCGTCACGCTCTCCGCCACCACCGGCTTCGTGGTGCTGATCCTCGGCTTCGCCTTCCACTGGCAGGCGACCCGCGCGCGCGAGGCCGACCTGATCTACGAGACCGTGCGCTCGCGCATCGACACCGCGCTCAACCGCGGCCGCTGCGGCCTGTGGGACTGGGATCTGGCGCGCGGGCGCGTGTTCTGGTCGCATTCGATGTTCGCCATCCTCGGCCTCGAGCCGCGCGACAGCCTGCTCGGCTTCGGCGAGGTCGACGCCCTCGTCCATCCCGAGGACATCCACCTCTACGAGCTCGCCGCCCAGCTCGCCGACGCCAAGGCCACGCTGGTCGACCACGCCTTCCGCATGCGCCACGCCGCCGGCAACTGGGTGTGGCTGCGCGCACGCTGCGAGCTGGTGCGGCAGTCCGACGGCGGCCCGCACCTGATCGGCATCGCCGTCGACATCACCGAGCAGAAGACCCTGGTGGAGCGGACGGTCGAGGCGGACTTAAGGCTACGCGACGCGATCGAGACCATCCCCGAGGCGTTCGTGGTGTGGGACGCGCAGAACCGGCTGGTGCTCTGCAACTCGAACTTCCAGGAGCTGCACAACCTGCCCGACGAGGCGATCGCGGCGGGCGCGTCCTACGAGTCGGTGGTGGCGGCGGGACGCAAGCCGGTCGTGCGCTCCAAGGTGACGAGCGAGGGCCAGATCCCGGGCGCCCGCACCTTCGAGGCCCGGCTCGACGACGGCCGCTGGCTGCACATCAGCGAGCGCCGCACCAAGGACGGCGGCTACGTCTCGGTCGGCACCGACATCACCAACATCAAGCTGCACGAAGAAAAGCTGATGGAGAGCGAGAAGCGGCTGATGGCGACGGTCGCGGACTTGCGCAACTCGCAGCAGAAGCTCGAGCGGCAGGCCGAGGAGGTCGCCGACCTCGCCGAGAAATACGCCGAGGAGAAGACGAGGGCCGAGGAGGCGAACCAGGCCAAGTCGAAGTTCCTCGCCAACATGAGCCACGAGCTGCGCACGCCGCTCAACGCCATCATCGGCTTCTCCGAGATCATGGAATCCGGCATGTTCGGGCCGCTCGGCACCGACAAGTACCGCGAATATTGCACCGACATCCACCAGAGCGGCCAATACCTGCTCGAGGTGATCAACGACATCCTCGACATGTCGAAGATCGAGGCCGGCCGCATCCGCGTCGATCCGCAGGAGATCGAGCTCGAGCCGTTCCTCAACGACGCGATGCGGGTGGTGTCCGGGCGCGCCGACGACAAGCGGCTCGCGCTCACCGCCCGGATCGCCCACGACCTGCGGGTCATCGCCGATCACCGCCTGCTCAAGCAGATCGTGCTCAACCTCCTGTCCAACGCGGTGAAGTTCACGCCGGAAGGCGGCCGCGTCACCGTGCGCGCGCGCGCGGCCGGCGGCTCTATCAGCATCGCCATCGCCGATACCGGCATCGGCATCCCGCCGGATGCGCTCGCCCGCCTCGGCCGGCCGTTCGAGCAGGTGGAGAGCCAGCTCACCAAGAGCCATCAGGGCTCCGGCCTCGGCCTCGCGATCGCGCGCTCGCTCACCGAGCTGCACCACGGCAGCATGCGCATCCGCTCGACGCCGGGGCGCGGCACCATGGTGCTGCTGCGGCTCCCGATCGAGCGCAAGGCGGCGCCGAAGGAGGAGGTCGCCGCGGCCGTGGCGTAGCGACGATCATCGTAGGGCGGCCGATCGGATATCTTGCTTGCGCGTCGTGCCCGCGCGCCGGCCACGCTCTGTCGTCCCCGCGTAAGCGGGGACCCAGTATTCCAGTGGCCGGTGCATGGGGGCGCGGTCCCGAACGCCGCCTCCGGCAGGAGTGTGGTCCGACGGCGCGACATCGCTTATCCAGTGGTTACTGGGTCCCCGCTTGCGCGGGGACGACAGCGACGACAAGGTTGGGTCGAGCGCAGCGAGACCCAACGTCCGGCCGGTGTTGTTGGGTCTCGCGCCTCAGGCGCGTCTGGCGCGCGTCCGCGATGCCCTGGCGCTCGACCCAACGGCGGCTATCACCTTGATCGTGAAAGCTTTTCCACCATTCACCGCGATCGCTAAAGGTTGATGACCCGAGGCCGCAGGGAAATCGCCCGCGAAAAATTTTACGTGCTAAGGTGACGCCCAGGGGCATCGTTACAAGAACGAATCGGAGCTAACCCCTACGGAGGGAACCAATGGACAAACCAGCTGCAGTCGATCGTCGTAAATTTCTCGGTGCGCTCGGAGTGAGCGTGGGCGGGGCCGGCCTAGCCGGCGCCGGCATGGTGGCCGGCTCGCCGGCGGTGCGCGCCGCCGCCGAGCCCCCGAAGGGAAAAATCCCGGACACCGCGTTCAAGACCGGCCACATGACGTTCCTCACCAGCGCCGCCGCGGTGCTGGGCGAGCCGTCGTTGAAGGGCCACACGCTCGCCGCCGAGGAGATCAACGCCAAGGGCGGATTGCTCGGCAAACGCAAGATCGAGACCATCACCGCCGACGAAGCCGCCGGCACCGACGCCAACGTCAAAGAGCTGCGGCGGATGAAGCTCGAGGGCAAGATCGACCTCTTCACCGGCGTGATCTCGAGCGGCAACAGCCCGGCGCTCGGCCCGGTCGCGGAAGAGCTCGGCGTGCTCACGATCTTCACCGACGGGTGCACCGACTTCCTGTTCGACAAGGCCGACCCGAACCCGAAATACGTATTCCGCATCACCAACATCCAGTCGGCGGACGGCATCACGGCGGCGATCGGCGCCGCGCAGGCATGGCCGCACGTGCGCAAGATCGCGCACATCCATCCCGACTACAGCTACGGCCGCAACGCCGCCGAGCACTTCACGCTCGCGATCGAGCGGCTGCTGCCCGGCACCCAGCTGGTGGCGGAAAGCTGGCCCAAGCTCGGCACCACCGACTTCACCGCCCACATCACCAAGACGCTCTCGGCGGAGCCCGATCTGCTCTACACCTCGGTCTGGGGCGGCGACTACGTGGCCATGTACAAGCAGATGCTGCGCTACGGCCTGTATGACAAGATGAAGGTCGCGACCACGCTCGCCTTCGGCGTCGCGCCGCACGCGAACGGCAAGGACCATCCCGAGGGCGTGCTCGCGGGCGTGCACTCGAACTACCATTTCACATACCCGGGCGGAAATCGCTGGCCGGAGAACAAGTCGTTCGTCGAGCGCTACTTCGCGCGCTGGAAGGAATATCCGAACTTCCAGTCGGAAGGCGCCTATGTCGCGCTCTACATGCTCAAGTCGGCGATCGAGCGCGCCAACGCGCTCACCGGCGGCTGGCCCGAGGACGAGGCGATCATCGCGCAGCTCGAGAACCTCGGCATGGATACCCCGTCCGGGTACGTCTACATCCGCAAGGACAACCACCAAGGCTACAAGGACGCGGTGACCGGGTTCAGCAAGAACCTGCCGGACTATCCGTTCCCGGTGTGGGATCCCGACAAGATCATCACAATCCCGATCCGCAACATCACGGCGCCCGCGAACTGGCCGAAGCCGGGCAACGGCCACAACGAGTCGACCGCGGCCGCCAACTGGATCAAGACCACCTGGCCGAAGGCCGGCTAGGCCGGGCTTGACCTGATCGCATACCGCCGCGCCCGCCTCGAGCGGGCGCGGGGGGTTTCCCGATGGAGAGTTGCTACGGTACCGAGCCGGGGCGCCGCGGCGGCGGCGTGAAGCCGCGGGGGTGCGGGCTTTGAGAGGGGACCGTCGTTGTCGATCCTGGCGATCCAGATACTGAACTCGTTGCTGTACGCCTCGGTTCTTTTCCTCATTGCTGCGGGCCTGAGCCTCATCTTCGGCGTCATGCGCATCGTCAACATGGCGCACGGCACGCTTTATGCCGTCGGCGCCTTCGTCACCGCCTGGCTGATGGGCCACGCGCTTGCGCTCGGGGTCTCGCTCGGCTGGCTGTTCCTGCTGGTCCCGGTCGGCGCGCTCGTGGTCGCGCTGGTCGGCATCGTGATCGAGCCGCTGCTGCTTCGCCCGTTCTACCGGCGGGCCGAGGAATATCAGCTCCTGGTCACGTTCGGCCTGCTCCTGATCCTCGAGGACGTCATTCGCCTGCTGTGGGGCGGGATGCCGCTCTCCGCGGACACGCTGATGGACGCGTTGCCGAGCGTGCGCATCGGCGGCCTCCTCTATCCCGGCTACAATTTCGTGGTGATCGCGGTCGGCGCGGTCGCGGCGTTGGCGCTGTGGCTGGTGATCTATCGCACCAGGTTCGGCGTCATGCTGCGCGCGACCTCGCAGGATCGCCGCATGGCGTCGGCGCTCGGCCTCAACGTCGGCCTGGTCTACGTCTCGGCGTTCGCCATCGGCTGCTTCATGGCCGGGCTCGGCGGCGCCATCATCGTGCCGACCCAGGCCGCGGTGCTCGGCATGGGGGTCGAGGCCCTCATTCTCGCGTTCGTCGTCGTGGTCATCGGCGGGCTAGGGAGCCTGCAGGGGGCGCTGGTCGGAGCCCTCATCGTGAGCTTCGTGCGCACCGCCGGCATCCAGTTCTTCCCCGAGCTCGAGCTCGCGATCCTCTACCTGATCGCGGCGCTGGTGCTGCTAGTCAAGCCGACCGGCCTGTTCGGAGGGGCGTGATGCAGGCCGACGCCGCGGTTTCGCCTCGCTCCAAGCTGCCGCTCGCCGCCGCCGCGGTCGCGATCCTGATCGCGCTTGCGCTCATTCCGCTCGTCGCCGGCCTCTATCAGACGCAGCTCCTCACCTACGGCCTGATCGCCGCCATCGCCGCCCTCGGCTTGAACCTTCTGCTCGGCTATACCGGCCTGCTCTCGTTCGGACATTCGGCCTATTTCGGCATCGGCGCCTACGTCGTCGCGTTCATGGCCGAGGATTTCGGCGTCCACTCGATGGAGGCCTACATCCTGGTCGGCCTCCCGGTCACCGCCGTCGCCTCCGCTCTCTTGGGCTACATCTGCGTACGGCACACGCGCATCTTCTTCGGCATTCTCACGCTCGCGCTGTCGCAGGTGCTGTGGAGCCTCGCGCTCAAGCTGTTCTGGGTGACCGGCGGCTCCGACGGCCTGCGGGTCCCGCGCCCGACGCTGCTGGCGGGCTTCGTGAGCTTCTCCGGCGCGGGGTCGTTTCAGCGGTTCATCATCGCATACTATTATTACGTGCTCGCCGTGTTCGCGATCTGCGTCGTCGTGATGTGGGTCATCGTGCACTCGCCGTTCGGCAAGGCGCTGCAGGCGATCCGCGACAACGAGGTCCGCGCCCGGTTCCTGGGCTTGAGGATCCGCCGCTTCCGCTGGGTCGCGTTCCTGATCTCCGGCACCTTCACCGGGCTCGCCGGCCTGTTGTGGGCGCCGCTCAACGGCCTTGCCACGCCCGACGTGCTGTACTGGCCGTTCTCGGGCGAGATCGTGTTCACGGCGCTGCTCGGCGGCTTTCGCAACTTCACCGGCCCGATCCTCGGCGGCATCGTGTTCACGTACCTGAAGACCTACGCGGTGGCGACGACCGAGTATTGGCAGCTGCTGCTCGGCGTCGTTCTCGTGCTCCTGGTCCTGGTCCTGCCGACCGGCATCGTCGGCGCGCTGTCGAGCCTGGCGGCGAGGCTCAAGCCAAGGGAGAAGCCGTGACCCTTCTCAAGACCGTGAACCTGCGAAAGCAGTTCGGCGAGACGCGCGCCTGCGACGGGCTGAATTTCGTCGTCAACCGCGGCGAGTTCCTCTCGCTCGTCGGCTCGAACGGCGCGGGCAAGACGACGCTCGTCAACCTGATCAGCGCCCACCTGCAGCCGGATTCCGGACAGATCCTGTTCGAGGATCGCGACATCACCTTCATGTCCGTGACCGATCGTATCCGGGCGGGCATCGCGCGCAGCTTCCAGATCGTCAACCTGTTCGACGGGCTCTCCGTGCTCGACAACGTCGCGCTGTCGATCTTCTCCCGCGACCGCAAGGCCGCGAGGATCGCGGCGCTCGCCGAGCACGACCGCGACGTGCGGGACGAGACGCACGCCGTGCTCGGCCAGTTCGGCCTGCGCGGCAAGGCCGGGGTGCTGGCCGGCGGGCTCGCCCAGGGCGAGCGCAAGCTCCTCGACGTCGCGGTCGCCTACGCGCTGCGTCCGAAGCTCCTGTTCCTCGACGAGCCGACGAGCGGCGTGAGCACGCACGAGAAGGCCCAGATCATGGACACGGTGTCCTCGGTCGTGCGCGCCGGCGCCGTGACCGCGGTGGTCATCGAGCACGACATGGACGTCGTGTTCCGCTACTCGGACCGCATCGTCATGATGCACGAAGGCGCGTTCCTCGCCGACGGCACGCCCGACCAGATCAGGGCGAACAAGGACGTCGCCAACATCCTGCTCGGCGTGCCGCTGTCGGCTTGAACGCAGGGGATAAACGCGTGCTGCTCGAAGTCGTCGACGTCAACACCTACCGCGGTCCCGCCCACGTCCTGCGCGGGGTGTCGCTGGCCGTCGGCGACAACGAGGTCGTGTCGCTGGTCGGGCGCAACGGCGCCGGGCGCACCACGATCATCGAGAGCATCACCGGCCTGTTGCCGGTGCGCTCCGGCCGCATCCGCTTCAGAGGCCACGACATCACCGGCCTGCCGCCGCACAAGCGGGCGAAGCGCGGCATCGGCTATGCGCCGGAGAATTCCGGCATCTTCCCCGAGCTGACCGTGGCCGAGAACCTGATGATCAGCCGTTGGGTCTCGGAGAAGACGGCGCGAGATTCGTTTGCCGGCGTCGACGCCGAGGCCCAGGCGCTCGCGGTCTTCCCCGAGGTGCACCATCTCATGGGCCGGCAGGGCATCAACCTGAGCGGCGGCCAGAAGAAGATGGTGTCGATCGCACGGGCCATGGCGCTGGCGCCGTCGCTGATGATCCTCGACGAGGCGTTCGAAGGGCTGGCGCCGGCGGTGGTGAAGCGGTTCCGCGAGGCCGTCATGAAGATCAAGAGCCTCGGCATCTCCCTGCTGATCGCCGAATCGAACCTGGTGAGCGCGGCGGCGATCGCGGATCGGCTCTACGTGATCGACCGCGGCGAGATCATCTTCCATGGCACCTCGAAGGATGCGATGGAGAACGAGGAGGTCATGCGGGCCTTGCGGGGATGAGGCGGGCGACGTTCGGGAGACGCTGATGAAGGCGCCGGCTGCATTCGCTGCCCTGATCGTCGCGGCGGTCGTCGTCACGGCGGCGCGCAGCGGCCACGAGCTGCCGATCTATCCGTCGTATTATCCGCAGGACATCGCGATCACGGCGCTCGCGCCGCGGCAGGCAGGCGACCTGCTGGCGCAGGGCAGGATCCAGGCCTATGTCGGCGGCGAGCCGCGCTTTGCCGGGAGACAACCGGATTTCGTGCGCGCGATCGAGTCGCTCGGATCCTTCGTGACCGTGCGCGTCAATCCGCAATCGGCCCTGGCGGGCGACGGGGCCTGTGCGCTCGTGCGCGCCGTGGTCGGCGAGATGGCGGGGAAGGCCGGCGAGTTCGTCTTCCATCCCTATCCGATCACGCCGTTCCACGGCGACTACCTTCACCACGTCGATCTCGCGGAGGCCGCCAAAGCCAGGTTCTCCGCACCGCCGTCCGCGCCGGGCGCGCTGAAGGTGAGGGCGGCCGGCGGACTTGCCGGCACGCTCATCCGCGCCGACTGGTTGACGCAGGGGCCGGACTGGGACGCCGCGATCGAGGTCGTCGACGCCGCCGAGCTCGCGGCATCCGCGACCTTCGCCATGAACGGATGGATCGCCCCGCCGTGGGCGCGATCGGGATGGTTCCATGCGCAGCTGCTGCTCGACGTCGCGGTCGAGCAGAAGGAGCGCGCGCAAGCCGATCGCCAACGCCTCACGACCGGTCAGTTCGACGACCTCCCCGAGCGCATCAACATGGAGCGCGAGCTCGTGACCGCGTTGACGACAAGCTGCCGCAAGGTCGTCGCCGGCTATACTGTCAAGCGCGAGCACGTCAGCGCCGAGTACTCGGCCGGGATCGAGAACATCGGCTTCGACGCCATCGACGGCCTCGCCTCGCCGATGTTCGTGCGCACCGCGAAGCTCAAGGATTTTCCCTGGAACGGCTCGCTCGCGCTCGGCGTCGACGGCAAGCCCGCGGCGGCCTGGAACCCGATCGCCGGCATGACCGACCGGTTCGGCCGGCTCATGTGGTCGGCCGTGGGCGATCCGGCGTTGATCCCGGCGCCCTACGACGCCGGCTTCATGCTCAACCGCGCCTCCGACGTGCAGACCAACGTCGGGCGATAGCCGAGACGGAGCGCAATCATGACCTGGCTTCGACTGGCCTGCACCGCAATCGTGTTGCTGGCATCGACCGCCATGGCGGTGAAGGCGGGCCGCGCCGCCGAGCTCGCCTACGACCTGACGATCAGCAACGGCAAGGTGCCGGAGAACATGCGCTTCATTCGCGTCAAGCAGGGAGACGTCGTGAAGTTGCGCTGGAGCACGGATCGGCCGGTGACCGTGCACCTGCACGGCTACGACATCGAGAAGGACGTGAAGCCCGGGGCGGTGACGGACATGACGTTCACCGCGCGCGCGACCGGACGGTTCGCGGTTCATCTGCATCCGGCTGCGGGCGCGCCCGCCGGTCAGGCCCACGAGGAAGCACCGCTTGTCTCGATCGAGGTCTATCCGCGCTAGCGCGCGTTGCGATGACATGGAGTCAGCGCGGGCGACAAACTCGGTGCGCTCCCCTCCCCCTTGTGGGGAGGGGTTGGGGGTGGGGGTCGTGCGGTGTGGCGACACCGCGGCCCACTTCGCCACCCCCCTCCCCACCCCTCCCCCGCAAGGGGGGAGGGAGCAGACCGAGTTCGCCGCGCGGCTGTGCATCAAACTGAAGCGAACATGCGCTAGCCGGCGCTCGCCGCGAGTCGCCGCGGCGGTCTGTGCGCTGGCCGCGCTGATGGCGGGCGTCACGGCGGCCGCAGCGCATGGCTTCGGCCAGCGCTACGACCTGCCGCTGCCGCTCTCGCTCTATCTGTGGGGCACCGCCGCGGCGGTCGCGGTGTCGTTCGTCATCGTCGGCCTGTTCGTGCGCCATTCGCCGCGCGCCGACGCCTATTCGCGCGTCGATCTTCTTGGCCTTGCGCCGGCTCGGCTGATCGCGCGCCCGGGCGTCGCCTTCGCCATCAAGCTTCTCGGCGTCGCGCTCTTCATCGTCACTGTGGTCGCGGGCCTGCGCGGCGATCCCAACGCCTACCGCAACATCGCGCCGACGCTCGTGTGGATCATCTGGTGGGTCGGCCTCGCCTACGTCTCGGCGTTCCTCGGCAACGCGTGGGCGCTGATCAACCCATGGAACACTTTGTTCGAAGCCGCCGAGGTCCTGTGGACGGGTTTTGGCGGCCGCGCGCTCTCGCTGCGGCGCCCCTACCCGCCGGTGCTCGGCGTGTGGCCGGCCTTCGTCCTGCTGGCGGTCTTCGCCTGGATCGAGCTCGTTTATCCGAGCCCGGCGGTGCCGAAGCACATCGCCTGCTTCGCGATCGCCTATTCGATCCTCACCTTCGCCGGCATGGCGCTGTTCGGCCGAGAGACGTGGCTCAAGCACGGCGAGGTCTTCTCGCTGGTGTTCGGCACGTTCGCCCGCTTCGCCCCGACCGATTGGCACCGGCGCAGCCCGAACGAGCCGGAATGGGAGCTGCGGCCGTTCGGCGCCGGGCTCCTCGACAGCCGCGCCGTCTCGACCTCGATGATGGCGTTCGTGCTGCTCCTGCTCGCGACGGTTCTCTACGACGGTGCGCTCGGCACGCCGGAGTGGGCGAGCCTCGAGAGCCCGCTCGCGGCCCGCCTCTCCGTCCTCGGCGGCTTTGCCGCCATCGCGATCAAGACCGCGGGTCTCGTTCTTTTCTGGGTCGTGCTGTGCGGCGCCTACGTCGCGGTGTGCGCGCTGATGAGCGTGGCGGCGGGCGGCCTGCCGCCGGTCGCGATGGCGCGCCGCTTCGCGCTCACCCTCGTCCCCATCGCCATCGGCTACCACCTCGCCCACTACCTGACCTATCTGCTGGTCCAGGGGCAGTACATCATTCCCTTGATCTCCGATCCGTTCGGATTCGGCTGGGACCTGTTCGGCACCGCCGGCTACCGGGTCGACATCGCCGTCGTCGGCGCGCGCTTCTCCTGGTACGCGGCGGTGACCGCGATTCTCGCCGGCCACGTCGCCGCGGTCTATCTCGCGCATCTCGAGGCAATGCGGATCTTCCCGGCGCGAGCCCTCGCGCTGCGCTCGCAGGTGCCGCTCACCGCGCTGATGGTCGCCTACACGTTCGTGAGCCTCTCGATCCTGGCCGAGCCGATCGTGGAGCGGCGCCCGGCGGCGCAGCCGTCCGCCGCGGTGCCGGCCGAGGTTTCCGTCCCGCCGGACGCCGTGATCCCGCAAGGCGGCGACGGCCGCCTGCGCGCAGTCGATGCCGGCACGCTCGCGCGGCAAAAGCTCACCTACCGCATGCTGGGCTCGCTCTTCCATGACGGCACCCGCACCAGCCCGGCCGACATCCTCTATGCCTACATGTTCGCCTATCGCTGGGGCGTGCGCGGCGAGGGCGACCACTACGACCCGTCCGTCGATGCGGCGACCGCGGCGCTGCGCGCCCATCTCGCCGGCGTCAAGGTGATCGCGACCGACACGACCTCGAAGACGATCCGCTTCGGCGACTTCGACTACGTGCGCGAGCTGCTCGTGGTCGACATCTACATCACGAGCCCGCCGATCGATCCGGAGCAGGATGCGGCGATCGCGCCGCCCTGGAGCACGCTGCCGTGGCAGGTGATCGTCCTGATGGAAGAGGCGGTGACGCGCGGCCTCGCGGCGTTCTCGCAAGGCGAGGCGGCGCGCCGCGGCGTACCGTGGCTCGATCTCGCGCGTGCGCCCGAGCTGAGCAGGCGGCTCCTTGCGCTCGCCGAAGGCTTCGCGCGCGAAGGCTATCGTCCGGAACGGCTGCAGGGGCTGGTGAGCGCCGATCAGGCGCGGGCGCGCTGGAGCGCGCTCGCAGCCTTCTACAAGGAGCACGGACACTTCCTCGTCACCAACGGACCCTACCGGTTGACTCGCTGGTCGCCCGACGGCGTCGTGCTCGACGTCTTCCGCGACCTCACCTATCCGCTCGGCGTCGGCTCCTATGATGTCTACGCGGTGCCGCGGCGCGGCTATATCACGAGCGTCGAGCGCACCAGCGGCCGGATCAGGCTCTCCGGCGACATCGAGACGGTCATGAAGTTCCAGCGCGACTTCAAGATCGTGCGCGAGCCCCTGGCGTCGGTCGCAACCGAGGTGCGCGCGCGGGCGGCGCCGGAATGCCGCTACACGGTTATCGACGATGCCGGCCGGCTCGTGCTCGCCGGCACCGTGCATCTCGACAAGGATGCGGCGTGCGAGATCGACGTCGAGGGCCGGCTGCCGGCCGGCCGCTACACGATTTTCGCCATGCTGATCGTCAACGGCAACGCCATGAACCCCGACATCACGCGCATCCCGATCACGGTGCCGTCGAGTCCGTGACCCGCGGTGCCATGGGACGGTGATCTGCCCGCGACGAGCGCAAGCAACGTGGGTTGGATCAAGCGCAGCGAGACCCAACATCCCCGTCGGGCGGATGTTGGTTGCCTTCACCGTCGACTGTCGTCCCCGCGCAAGCGGGGACCCAGTATTCCAGAGGCCGGTGTGGCGCACGGTCCGACTTACGCCGCCTCCGGGGGGAATGAAGTCCGACGGCGCGATATCGCGCATCCAGTGGTTACTGGGTCCCCGCTTGCGCGGGGACGACAACTCATAGATCAGTCCCTCCGTGCCGGCGTCGCCGATGCCCCGCTACCGCTTGGCGAGGATGTGCAGCCGCCGGGTTGCTTCCGCCGAGCCCAGGCTCTCGGCCTTCTGATACCAGTTGCGGGCTTTCTCCACGTCTCCGCCGATGCCGACGACGCCGAGCTTCTCGAGCACGGTCGGATCGTAGGTCGCCGCCAGGGCGACCGCCGCGGTGGCGTCGCCGGCTTCGGCGGCGCGCTGGAACACGGTCCGCGCGGCGGCGAGATCGCCCGCGGCAACGAACTGCTCGCCTTGCTTCATGAGCAGCGCGATCTCCTCCGGATCGAGCGCGCGGACGGGCTTGCGCGGGGGCGCAGCTTCGCTCGGCTGCGGCGGCGCGACGGTCTCGGCCGCGGTCACCTGCGTCGGCGAGGCATCGGCTTGCCGGACGGAAGCCGCGCGCACGGTCGTCGTCCCGGGATCGTCCGCTCGCGGTCCGATCGGCCCGCTCGCCGCGGGCAAGGTCGAGGGCGGCGCCGCGAAGCTCGGCTTGAGCGACGCGAGCTGCGGCGGGGCGGGCTCGGGCGCCGGTCCCGGACCTTCGGCCGAAAAATAATAGAGCACCGGTGCGACGACGCAGCTCGCAATCAGAATGCGCACCACCCAGGCGAGGGGGTCGCGGCGCGCCCCGAGCGGCGGCGGCCCCATGCGCTCGGGCTCGAGCGAGAGCGGCAGCCGCACGGCGGCGCGCTCGCCGCCGGGATAGCGCGTCTCGTGGGGCGCGAGCGCAGGCGCCGGACGGGGAGCGGGCCGGGCGGCGGCCTCCTGGCGCTGCAGCCAGCGCAGGCTCGCTTCGAGGCGGTCGAGATCGCGCTCGCTCACGACCTCGTCGCGACGGGCGGCCGGCGCGCCGGGAGGCTCCGGATGCGCGGGTTGCAACGGGACGGCCGCGTAGGGCGGCTCCGCATCGCCGCGGGCGGAAGCTTCACCCGGCTCGGCGGCGGAGCGCGAGCGCATCGGCGCGTAAGCTGACCGAAGCGGATCGTGGTCGCTCGTACCGGCCGGTCGCGGCTCGACATCGGCACGCTCGCGCACCGGGTTCGCTGCAAGACGCGCTCGCAGCGAATCGTACTCGGCAGCAAGAAGGTCGGAATGCGCACGTGCCTGATGCGGCACGGGATCGGAAAGATCGGTCGGAATGCGAGGCTTTCCTGTTGGGGTACTCATGTACTGACACTCCCCTAGTGACGCGCCCGATTGCAGGCTTGTTTGCTTTAGTCTTGCTCGGTTGCTCCTTTAGCCCGCCTTCATCGCGGTGAATACGATCGACGACGAAGTAAGCGCCGGCGAACGCCGCCCAGCGGCGCCGGCATTGCATCACGGAACCACTCCCCTCCCCAACCCTCTCGCACACGGGAGGAAGGTGCAGAGCGAGCTTACCGCGCGGGCGGATCAAGCTCGCGGAAACACGCAGCTAGCGCTGCCCGGCGGCGCGCTGCTTTTCCCGCCATTGCAGGAATTCACGGAACAGCGTCTCGCGCTGCTCGTCCGTCAGGGTCGTCGGCCCCTTGTTCTTCAGGAACGAGGCAAACTCGCCGCTCGCCACCTGCGCATCGGCGACGTCCCTCGGGCGAATGCGCTTGAGCATATCGTCCGCCACGCCCCAGCGGGTCCAGCCCGGCACGGTCGCGGCCAGATTGACGTCGCGCCATTTCGGATGGCGCGACGGCTCGCGGAACTTGTCCCACTTGGTGAACAGGGCCTCGACGAACTTCTCGACGCGCCGATAGCGATCGGTCCCTTTCGCCCAATTGAACACCGCGAGCACGGTGGGAACCGCGATCGTGTCGACCGACTCGCCTTCCGGAACCAGCGTCGGATAGTCCTTGCTGGTCAGCTCGCCGAGCGCATAGTAATCGGCGAAGGTCTTCGAGAATGGAATCGGCACGAAGTGCAGGCCCGAATTGGGCGGAATCTTCGCGAAGAAGTCGATCGGCTTGTTGATCACCCGCACCAGCGCGGCGAGCTCGCCGGTCTTGAGCTTCTGCATCGCGGTGGCATTGTCGTACAGCACCTGCTCGACCTCGACCTTGAGCCGCTGAAAGACGATCGTCCCGGTCAGGCTCGAACCGCTTCCGGCGGGGCCGAAATTGACCTTCTTGCCGCGCAAGTCCTCGATCGACTTGATGTCGTCGCGCCCGAGAACCTGCACCTCCGAAACGGGCAGGCGCACGATATAGTTGACCCGGTATTCCAGATTGGAAATTTTCCGCTGGGTGCGGAAATAATCGAACACGTCGGCTTGCGTCACCGCCACGTCGACGTTCCGCAGATACAGCAGATCTTCGAGATTGGAGGCGGCGCCGTAGGTGACGATCGGAAGGACGCGCAGATTGTCGCCGTCGTCGAGGACCTGCGCCAACTCGTCGGCGAAGGTCATATAGGTGCCGGTGCGCTGCCCGCCGGCGATGCCGACGGTCCAGTTGTTCTTGCGCACCCGCATGGCGGCGTCGGTGCCGCCTTCCTCGAGCGATTTTGGAACCGTCTGCGCCTGCGCCGTTGCCAGCAATCCTGTTCCGACGGAGCCGAAACCAAACGCGCAAGCGAGAAGCGAAACCACCAGGCACATCGTGCCCGACCATGTCAGCACGCGCATCCAACCACCTCCTCGACCGAGGACCACTCGCAAAGCTGAGGCCACAATTGTGGTCGAAATCCGATTCGAGTTCTTGCGCGACTCTATTTTTGAAAAAATCGACTTCGCAGTTTCAATCTTTATCCGCATTGCAATCGAAATTCGGTACGCTCGTACTACCGACGCGACGCGTCCGGTATCTCGATGCAGCAATCATCAGCCGATCGACGCGGGAGCGGAGAAAAGATTCTTGAAAATGGTCGATTAAGGTCTCGTTGCATCGCGCGCCGCAATCGAATGCGGCGACGCGACGGTAATTTCGTAATGCCGGACCGCATTCAGTTTCAAACCGAAATGAGGTCGAGCACCTCCTTGTCCGACACCGAGCTTTTACTGGGCCGTGACGTAACGGGTCTGGGCCCATGCGTTCGCGAGAAATCGGAGGCACGGCTGGCCAACAATCAGGACGCCATCCGCCTTCGGCGTCTCGCATCCCTCCTGCTGACAGGCCTGCTCAAACTTCGCCAGCGAACTTGGTGGATAATGGATGACGAGTGACTTGATCTTGCCCTCACGTATGACCGCTTTTCCGGCGATTTCGACTGGCCCGGTGCCGAGTTTCTCGTAGACCGGCGTCGTGACAAAGTCGGTCCACGTCACCGACTCGCCGGCTGGACGAGCGTCTATCAGTTCATAGATACCACTCTCCGCATTGGTGTCTTGCATGAATTTTTTGATTTCGTCTCGACCGGCGAATCTTGTGCCCACAACATTGATGACCACGCCGTCTTCGGCAAACAACGCCAGGGCCGCATCGGAGTTTGCGGAATCTCTCGCGTCAAATAGACTCTTGAGCACAGACACAGGATCGGATCGCTGCGCCGCCGCCAAGTTTAGTGACAAGGCGATTGCAAGAATGGTGGTAAGTGGGACAGTCACACCTTTCATGGCCCCTCCGATCAGCCGAGGCGCGGTCACTACTCGCGACCGCGCCGCGATTCAATGTGCCAAGGCTCTCGATCACAGCTCGGGCACGGTGCCCGCCTTCATCTCCTTGATTAGCCATTTGCCGCCCGATCGCACAAGGCTGTCGTCCGAGAAGGTGTGGGCTTTGATCTCCTTTGCCCTGCTATCGACGTAGAGGCATTCGAAATACAGGGTTGCCCGATCGCCATTGACGTTAAACCGGATGCGATGGGCCGGCGTGTATGCGACCCATTGGTTCTGTGGCTGGAAGGATCCGGCGACCGTCGAAAAGTAGTTTCTCACTTGATCTTTGCCGGACCAGGTCTTGTCGCCGACAGACAGCTTGGCATCATCAGCGAACAGCGACATCATCAGGTCGAGATTCTTGGTGCTGGCGGCCGTGTGGAAGATGATCTCCACTTGGTGAAGGTCCATGAAATCGACGGGATTGGCTTCTTCGGACGCGGCCATGGCCAGATTGGTGCAGACCGCCGCGACTGCACCAAGCGCGCTCAGATATCGTATCATGTTGTCCTCCTCGTTGAACGGCTCTCTTGGCTGCGAGATTGAACGGTCCGTCACCGGAAGCCAATTCATCGACGTCGGGCGATGGCGTCTTCCTTGTGGCGTCGAAGAACCCAGTTGCCGGACAGCTCAGCTCGGCAACGTCACACATCGCCAACACCTGATCATTCTTTGCCGCAATCCGCTTTGCGCCCTCGCTATCCAAAATGCGCCCCAATGTGCTATGGTAATAGGGGAGCAGCGGCATGACCTCGCGACCGCTTCCGCGCGACCTGAACAGGGCGCTCGACCGCCTGAAGGGCGAGCCGGAGCGCTCGTGGACCCTCGTCAGCCTCGCGACCGCTTGCGGTGTGGCGCCTCGCACGCTGCAGAAACATTTCCGTCAATTTCTCGGCCGCACGCCTCTCGAGTTCATCCGCGAGCTCCGCCTCGATCAGGCACGGCAAGAGTTGCTTCGGCAGCCGACGGCAGCCAGCGTGACGGATATTGCAGTTCGCTGCGGGTTCAATCATCTCGGTCGCTTCGCAGCGTGGTACCATACGCGCTATGGCGAAAGCCCGTCGGCAACGCTACGCCGGTGCCGACCTTCGCTCGCCGGTCACGCACCGTCGCTGCCGATCTTGTCGTCAGCGGTCGAGCGGCCTGCGATCGCGGTGCTCCCATCCGCTTCGATCGGCGCGGACGTAAGCGAGGTCCGCGGGCTGTCCGAGGAAATTGCCGCCGCGCTTTGGCGACTGCACTGGATCCATGTCACCACGCCTCGGAACGCTCGCTACCACCTGCGCGGCAGGGTCCGGCACCACGACAGCGGGCTGCTGCGCGTCACCGTCATTCTCGTCGACGCGTCGTCGGGTCGCTACATCTGGGCCGACAACTGGGCCGGCGATCGCAACGACGTGCTCGCATTCGAGGAGCGGGTCGCCACCGGCATCGCCCGCGCGATTCAGCCGGTCTTGCGCGATGCCGAAATCGACCGCGCCTGCCGCGGGGAACCGGCGGAGCTCAATGCCTGGGAGCTGACCATGCGGGCGCTGCCGCAGGTGTTGTCGCTCGAGGCGGCTGCGGAAAGTGCGGCGCTCGAGTCGCTCGAGCAGGCGATGGAGCTCGCGCCGCATGACCCGCTGCCGATTTCGCTCGCGGCCTGGTGCCACGGCTTGCGCGCGGGCCATCACTTCACCCGGAGACGGGAGCAGGAGAAAGAAGCGGCTCGCCAGCTCGCCGCGCGCGCGGCGCGGCTCAATGCGGGCGACCCATTGGCAGCGACGATGCTCGCCTCCGGCTACACGGTCGCGCATGACCTCTCGGCCGCGGAAATCCATGTCGAGCGGGCGCTCGCGCTTGATGGCGGTTCGCCCTGGGCATGGGGCCGCCGCGGCTGGATAAAGGCCTATCGCGGCGAAGCGGCCGACGCGATCGAATGCTTTCAGATCGCCCGAGCGCTCGCCCCGGTCGACCGCCTGCACTTCCTGTGCTGCCACGGGATTGCGTCCGCGGAGTTCGACGCCGGCCGGTATGTCGAATCGATCGGCTGGTTCAAGCGCGCAATCGCCGAAAATCCCGCGGCGGTGTGGATCAACCGCTTCCTGGCGCCGGCCTATGTCATCGCGGGCCGGATGGAGGAAGGGCGGCGCAGCGTCGCCGAGTTTCTGAAGGCCAGCCCTGGGGTGACGATCACGGATGTAAGGCTGGGTCTGCCATGGCATTCCGGCTACCTCGACCGCGTCGCCGAGGGACTCGAAAGCGCAGGCATGCGTCCTTAAGAATTTAGGATAAAGCAGCTCACGGCGCCGCGCCGAGGATGCGCGTGAAGCTCGCCCGCACCTTGGCTTGCGTCTCCGCAAGGAAGGCTTCGAGCGTGGCGAAATCGGGCACGTCCGCCGCGCGCGCCAGGAGCCCGATCAGCTCCGGCGCCGCGGCCTTGGGATCGAACGGACCCGGCAGGCAAAGGCGCAGGATTTGCGTGAGGTCGTGGTAGAGCCGCACCGCCGGGCGGAGCACCTCGGCGTCTTCGAGCCCGAGCGCGCCTAATCGCGACGCCTTGTCGAGCACCCGCGCGGTCGAGGTGTCGAGAATGTCCGGCATCCGCGCGGCATGAACAAGCTGCAGATATTGCGCGATGAACTCGACGTCGATCAGCCCGCCGGCCGCGTATTTGAGGTTCCAGGGGTCGCCGTCGCCCTTCTCGCTGGCAATCGCCTTGCGCATCTCGACGACGTCGCCGGCGACCAGCTCGGCGTCGCGCGGCCGGCACAGCACGGCGCGGATCGCCGCCTCGACGCGCGCGGCGAACGGCGCGGACGCCGAGATGACGCGCGCGCGCGTGAGCGCCAGGTGCTCCCAGGTCCAGGCCTCGTTCTCCTGGTAGCTCGCAAAGCCGTCGATCTGGGTGGCGAGCGGCCCGGAGCGGCCGGACGGCCGCAGCCGCATGTCGACCTGGTAGAGCAGCCCGTGATTGGTCGGCGCGGTGAGCGCGCTGATCAGGCGCTGCGTCAGCCGCGCGAAATACTGCGCGCCGTAGAGCGGACGCGCGCCGTCCGATTCCGGCCGCTCGGCGGCGAAGTCGTAGACCACGATCAGGTCGAGGTCCGAGCTCGCGGTCATCTCGCGCCCGCCGAGCTTTCCGAGCGCGAGGATCGCCGTCTCCTGGCCGGCGATGCGGCCGTGCTGGCGCGCGACATGGTCCTCGATTGCGCGGTGGTGGGAGCGGATCAGCACGTCCGCCAGGCGGGCGAAGGCTTCGCCCGCCTGCTCCGCCGACACGGTCCCCGACAGGATGCGCGTGCCGGCCAGGAACATCTGCTCCTGCGCGAACACGCGGTTGCGGTCGAGAAAGTCCTCGTAGGAACCGGCCTGCGCCAGCGCGCCCTCGAGCCCGGCGGCGAGCTCGGCTTCCTCGGGCAGCGCCCCGAAGAAGCTCGGATCGATCACCGCGTCCATGACTTCCGGGAACTGGGCGAGGCTGTCGGCGAGGCGCGGCGCGGTGCCGAGCACGAGCGCAATCAGCGCAACCAGGTCCGAGTTTTGCCGCAACAGCGAGAACAGCCGGCCGCCGCCGTGCAACGCGGCGAGGAAGCGATCGAACGCGAACACGGCCGCGTCCGGGTTCGCTGAGCGGGCGAAATGGTGAAGCAGCAACGGCACGATCTCGAATAGCTGCCCGCGCGCAAACGGGCTCCTGAGCGAGCCGTAGATTCCCACGCCCCAACGCCGCACCAGATCGGACACCTCGAGCGGCCGGCGAAAGCCGATTTCCGTCAGCCGATCGAGCGTCTCGCGGTCATCGGCCGCCGGCGGGAAGCGCAGCATCCGGCGGCCGGCCTCGAGCACGGGGGCATTCTCGAACAGCCCGGCATAATGGCGCTGCACGTTGCGCAGATGGACGAGCAAGGCGTCCGCGAAGGCGTCGCGCCCGGGGAAACCGGCGAAACGGGCGAATTCGTCGAGCCGCTCGCGATCGGCCGGCAAGGCGTGGGTCTGCTCGTCCGCCACCATCTGCAGGCGGTTCTCGACGACGCGCAGGAAGCGATAGGCGGCATCGAGGTCCGCGCGCGCCTCGCCGTCGATCCAGCCGCCCTCGGCCAGCACCTCGAGGGTTCGCAACGTCGCTTTCGGGCGCAGCTCGGGATGCCGCCCGCCGGCGATCAGCTGCTGGGTCTGGACGAAGAACTCGATCTCGCGGATGCCGCCGCGGCCGAGCTTGATGTTGTGGCCCTCGACCGCGATCTCGTCGTGGCCGCGATAGGCGTGAATCTGGCGTTTCATCGCGTGGATGTCGGCGACCGCCGCGAAGTCGAGATATTTGCGCCAGACGAAGGGTGAAAGCGAATCGAGCAGCGCCTGGCCGGCCGCGAGGTCGCCGGCGCAGGGCCGCGCCTTGATCAACGCGGCGCGCTCCCAGTTCTGGCCGCGGGTCTCGTAATAGTCGAGTGCCGCCGTCGTCGAGATCGCGATCTGCGTCGCGGCCGGATCGGGGCGCAGCCGCAGGTCGGTGCGATAGACGTAGCCGTCGGAGGTGCGCTGCTGCAAGAGCTTCACCAGCATGCGCGTGAGCCGCACGTAGAGCGGGCCCGGCTCGATTGCGGGCGCGGCCGCCGCGGCGTCGTAGAGGACGATGAGGTCGATGTCGCTCGAATAGTTGAGCTCGCCCGCCCCCATCTTGCCCATGGCGAGCACGATCAAGCCGCAGCCGGACGCCGGTTGCGCGGGGACTTTCAACCGGCCGCGGCGCCGCGCGTCGCCGATGAGGTAGTCGACCGCTGCGCCGACCGCCGCGTCGGCGAGGCGGGTCTGCGCCTCGATCACCTGCATGACCGGCCAGACACCGCCGAGATCGGCGAGCGCGATCAAGAGCGCCGCCTCCGCCTTCATGCGGCGCAGCACGCGCATCACCTCGGCTTCGTCCGGCGCCGCCGCGACCGCGGACCGCGCGCCGGCAAGAATCTCGTCGAACCGGCGTGCCGGCTCGGCCGCAAGCATGGCGGCGAGCCGCTCGGGCGCTTGCCTCGCCAATTGCCACAGATGCGGGGAGCCCTCGGCGAGGGCGGCGATCAGCGCCCGCAGCGGCGGATGATCGGCCAGCAGCCGCGTCAGCGTGCCTCCCGCCGGCGTTGCGGCGATCTCGGCGAGCCAGTCGGCGACGCGCGCCTGCGCCGCGGCGGCCGCGCCGAGGCATGGCGCCGCGGCGATGCGCTGCGCAAGCATCCCTGAGCTCGATGCGGACCCTTCCATGTCGATGCCATAACGCGCGCGGCGCGATCCGTCACCCGTGTGTGAATCGCGGGCCCCCCTGCGAAGCGTCGGTAGAGTGGGCAAAGGCGCGCTGCTCGGTGCCTCGATGCTCGGGCACGATCATGCGCGCGCCGTGCCCACGCGTCGTTCGCGCCGCACATAATGTTCGACGCGGGGGCACGGCGCTCTATCGTTCGCGGGGTAAGGCCGAAGGCCCTGCTCGCGCCTTTGCCCACCCCACGCTCCGGCTGCAGGATTTCAGGGCGTCGCCTGCAGCGGCCCGGCGCGCGGCAGCGAGATGACGGTCCGCAGCCCGGGATGATTGTCCTCGAGCTTGAGCTCGCCGCCGTGCAGCCGCGCCACCGCCGACGCCAGGCTCAATCCGAGCCCGGAACCCGGTTGCGAGCGGCTCTGCTCGAGCCGCACGAAGCGCTCGACCGCGCGGCCACGATCGGCCACGGGAATGCCGCGGCCGCCGTCGGCGACCGTGAGCAGGATGCGGTCGCCCTCGCCCGCCGCCTCGATCAGGATCTCGGCCCCGTTCGGGGCCGCGGGCCCGGGCGCCCCGTACTTGATGGCGTTGTCGACCAGATTGGCGAGCGCCTGGCTGACGAGCTCCCGGTTGCCGCGAACCGGGGCCTCGCCCGGCGCCGCGACCTTGAGGCGGATGCCCTTCTCGTCGGCGAGCGGCTCGTAGAGCTCGCCCACGCCGCGGGCGATCTCCGCCGCGTCGAACTCGGTCATGTCGTCGCGCGCCTGTCCCGATTCGGCGCGCGCGATCATCAACAGCGCGTTGAACGTGCGGATCAGCGCGTCGGATTCCTCGATCGTGCTCTCGAGCGCCTGGCGATACTGCGATTCGTCCTCGGCCAGACGCAAGGCCTCCTCGCAGCGGTTACGCAGCCGGGTCAGCGGCGTCTTGAGATCGTGGGCGATATTGTCGGTCACCTCCTTGAGGCCGTGCATGAGCGCCTCGATGCGCTCGAGCATTGCGTTGAGATTGCTGGAGAGTCGATCGAACTCGTCGCCGGTGCCGGCGACCGGCAGCCGCCCGGTCAGATCGCCGTCCATGATCTTGCGCGTCGTCTCGGTCATGGCGTCGACCCGCTTGAGCACCCGCCGGGTGACGAACAATCCGCCGGCGATGCCGAGCACGACCACGATCGCCAGTGACCAGCGGGCGGCGGCGAGGACGATGTCGCTCAGCCGCTCGCGCTCCTCGAGATCGCGTCCGACCAGGAGCCGGAAGCCGCCGGAGAGCTGGAACACCCGGACCATGGCGTGATGCTGGGCGCTGTCGGGATCGTCGAGCCGGCGGTAGACGGTCTCGGCCCAGCCGCGCGTCTCCAGGACGCCGGTCGCCAGCGAGCCGACATTGCCGGCGAGCCCCTCGCCGGCCGGCGTCGTCAACAGGTAGAGACTCGAGCCCGGCCGGCGCGAGCGCGCGTCGACGACCAGGACCAGGCGGCGGATGCCGCCCTGGCGGTACTGCTCGGCGAGCCCGGTGATCTCGGCGTCGATGGTCTGGGTGATCTGCTCGGTGATCAGGCGGCGCGTATTCCAGGCGAAATAGCCGAGCAGGAAAGCGGCGAACAGCGCAAAGACGGTGAGATAGACGAGCGTCAGCTTGAACGCCGTCGTGCGCAGGAGCTTGCCGAGCGCCGTCATCCGCCACCCATGCATGTCGTCCGGCGCGACTGCCGAGGACGACAAGGTCATTTGCTGTCGCGGATCACATAACCTGCGCCGCGCACGGTGTGCAGCAAAGCCTGGGTGAACCCTTTATCAATTTTCGAGCGCAACCGCGAGATGTGAACGTCGATGACGTTGGTTTGCGGGTCGAAATGGTAGTCCCACACGTTCTCGAGCAGCATGGTGCGGGTCACCACCTGGCCGGCATGCTTCATGAGATATTCGAGCAGGCGGAACTCGCGCGGCTGCAGAACGATCTCCTCGCCGGCGCGCATCACCTGGTGCGACAGCCGGTCGAGCTCGAGGTCGCCGACGCGATAGACGGTCTCCTCGCGGCCGCCGCGCCGGCGCGCCAGCACCTCGGTGCGCGCGAGCAGCTCGGCGAACGAATAGGGCTTGGGCAGGTAATCGTCGCCGCCCGCCCGCAATCCCTTGACCCGGTCGTCGACCTGGCCGAGCGCGGAAAGGATGAGCGCCGGCGTCTCGATGCCTTTGCTGCGGAGCGTCCCGATCACCGAGAGCCCATCGACCTTGGGCAGCATGCGGTCGACGATCAAGACGTCGTATTGGCCGTCGAGGGCGTGGGCTAGCCCCTCCTCGCCGTCGGCCGCCAGATCGGCGACATGCCCGACCTCGCGGAACGCCTTGGCGAGGTAGTCGGCAGCGTCGCGGTCGTCTTCGATGATCAGCAGACGCATGACGAAGCGGCGGTCTCTCGGGATGTCCCTCGCGGAGGGAGCGTGCAGGGCTGAGCCGATCATAGCGATACTGTCTTCGACTGTCGCGACGGCCGACCGGCGGAACTCCCGTCACGGCCGGCCCGAAATGCGAGGGGCGGCGGTTCGACCCGCCGCCCCTCAACCGACCTCGCACCGGCGGGGGCGACGGATGCCGGAACGAGGTCAGACCGGGATGGGGACGGGCCGTCGGCCCGTCCCCCTGGTTCGAACCGCCGGCGGGGGCGACGGATGCCGGCGGTGCGCCCCATTCGCTCAGGCTTTGCCGACGCGCAGCGCGACGAATTTGGTCGCCTCGCCCGACTTCACCCGCATGAGAACCGTGCCCTTGCCGTCCTGCTGCGCGTCATTGAGCGCGCCGCGCACGTCGTCCGGATTGGCGACCTTCTTGCCGCCGACCTCGAGGATGACGTCGCCGGTCTGGAGCCCGTGGTCGAAGGCAATCCCGTTGGGATCGACCTCGGTGACCACCACGCCTTCGGAGCCGCTGCCGGCGACCTGGGAGGCGGGCGCGAGGGTGAGCCCGAGGCGCGGCACCTCGCTGCCGCCCGGGCTCGACGGTTCCGGGCTCGCCGCGCGCGCTTCGCGCTGGCTCGGCAGCTCGCCGAGCGTGAGGGAGAAGCTTTTCTCCGCCCCCTTGCGCCACACGGTCAGCTTCACGTTCGCGCCCGGTGCCAGCGCGCCGATCTGCCGCGCCAGATCCCTGGCGTCCTTGACCGGGTTGCCGTTGACCTGGGTGATCACGTCGCCGGCCGCGATGCCGGCCTTGGCGGCCGGACTGTTCGGCTGCGGCTCGGCGACCAGCGCGCCTTGCGATCCATTGCGGCCGAGGCTTTCGGCGATGTCGGCGGTGACTGGCTGGATCTGCACGCCGATCCAGCCGCGGGTCACCCGGCCGCTATCCTTGAGCTGGGCGACGACCGACTTCACCGTTGCCGCGGGGATCGCGAAGGCGATGCCGACCGAGCCGCCCGACGGCGAGAAGATCGCGGTGTTGACGCCGATCACGTTGCCGTCGACGTCGAAGGTCGGCCCGCCGGAATTGCCCTTGTTGACCGGCGCGTCGATCTGGATGAAGTCGTCGTAGGGCCCGGCCCCGATGTCGCGTCCGCGCGCGGACACGATGCCGGCCGTCACGGTGCCGCCGAGGCCGAACGGATTGCCGACTGCGAGCACCCAGTCGCCGATGCGCGGGGCATTGTCCGCGAGCTTGACGTGGGGAAAGTCCTGGCGGCCTTCGACCTTGATCAGGGCAAGGTCGGTGCGCGGGTCGGTACCGATCACCTTGGCGGTATAGGTCTTGGCGTCGTCGGTCGAGATCTCGACGATCTCGGCCTTGTCGACCACGTGGTTGTTGGTGACGGCATAGCCGTCGGCGGTGATGAAGAAGCCCGAGCCCTGGCCGGTCACGAGGCGATTGCGGGGCCCGCGCGGCTCGCTGGGAACGGCGCCTTCGGGCAAGCCGAAGCGACGGAAGAACCGCTCGATCTGTGAATTGGGCGGGAACGGCAGATCGTTCTCGAAGCTCATCGTCTTGGCGCTGCCGCCGAGCTTGACGCGCACCGAGATGACCGCGGGCTTCACCTTCTCGACGATATCGGCAAATCCGACCGGACGCTGGACGCCCTGGGCGTAGGCGATGGTCGAGAGCGCCGGGCCGGCACCCTTGGCCACCCATCCGGCGCCGCCGAGAAACACGGTTGCGCCGAGCCCGGCGACACCGGCAAGCAGAACGAGCCGACGCGCCGACAGAATGCGCGCCTTGGGAGCGAGATCGGTCATGAACGAAACTCCATCCTTTGGGCGGCTGGTGCCGAACGGCACCCGCGTTTGCACGAGAACATGGGGGGCGCTTCCTTACCGGGCGCTGTCGGCAAAATTAAACTTTGGTAAGGTCGGGAGAGAGAAAAAATATCTTTGAAATTCAATGACTTGACGAAATTTCACGTTGCCGCGGATCAGCGGTTGTCGCGGCCGAGGATTTCCGCCAAGCGAGCCTGCTCCTGCGGGCTGAGATTGGCCTGCTCGGCGGTTCCCGGTCCGGCGGCGGAGCGGTAGCGGCGCGCGGCCACGAACAGGCCGAACGCACCGACCAGCAGGATCGCCGCGGGACCGAGCCACAACAGCGCGGTGTGCGGCGAAAATCGCGGCTTGAGCAGCACGAATTCGCCGTAGCGCGCGACCAGAAAATCGATCACCTGCCGGTCGTTGTCGCCGGCCTGCAGGCGTTCGCGCACCAGGATGCGCAAGTCGCGGGCGAGCGGCGCGTCGGAATCGTCGATCGACTGGTTTTGGCAGACCATGCAGCGCAGCTCCTTGGAGAGCGCGCGGGCCCGCGCTTCGAGAGCGGCGTCGGCGAGGATCTCGTCGAGCTGCACCGCCGAGGCGAACGGCGACGCCGCCAGCGTCAGCACGACGACCGCGATGAGACGAAGGCAGCGCATGTGAGGCTACTGCGCGGGCACGAGCGCAGCCTTGCTGCGCGCCGGGTTCGGCGCCCCCACGCGCAGGCGCCGGTCCGACAGCGACACCGCGCCGCCGAGGACCATCACGACCGCGCCCAGCCAGATGAGCAGCACCAGCGGCTTGTAATAGACGCGCACCGCGAGCGAGCCGTCCGGGTTCGGATCGCCGAGCGCGAGGTAGAGCTGGGACACCCCCCGCGTCATCAGCGCGGTCTCGGTGGTGGCGGTGCCGCGCGAGGGGAAGCTGCGCTTTCCCGGCTCCATCACGCCGATGGGCTCGCCGTGGCGGCGCACCGTGAAATGGGCCGCGAGCTCGCGGTAGTTCGGCCCCTGGCGCATGCGCGTGCCGTCGAACGTGAGCTCGTAGCGGCGGATCGCAATCGACTGGCCGGGCTTGAGCTCGGCGATCTGCTCGACGCTCCACTGCGTCTCGCCGATGACGCCGAGCAGCACGACGCCGAGCCCGAAATGCGCGAGGCTGGCACCCCAGGCCGAGCGCGGCAGGCCCTTGGCGCGCGCCAATGCGGTCGCGAGCGGCACCTTGAGCAGGCCGGTGCGCTCGACGATCTCGGTCACGGCGCCGGCCATGACGAACAAGGCAAGCCCGATCGCGAACGGCAGCAGGGTCGGCCCGCCCCCTTCCATGGCGAAGATGACGGCGACGGCGATCATCGCGATGGCGGCGGCGCCGACGAGGCGTTGCGCGACGCCGAGCAGGTCGCCGCGCTTCCAGGCGAGCAACGGACCGAACGGCATCGCGAGCAGGAGCGGAACGAAAAGCGGCCCGAAGGTCAGGTTGAAGAACGGCGCGCCGACCGAGATCTTCTCGCCGGTGAGCGCCTCGAGCGCGAGCGGATAGAGCGTGCCGACGAACACGGTCGCGCAGGCGCTCACCAGGAAGAGATTGTTGAGCACCAGCGCGCCTTCGCGCGATACCGGCGCGAACAGCCCGCCCTGCTTGAGCAGCGGCGCGCGCAACGCAAACAGCGTGAGCCCGCCGCCGATGAACAGCACCAGAATTGCCAGGATGAAAACGCCGCGGGTCGGATCGGTGGCAAAGGCGTGCACCGAGGTGAGCACGCCGGAGCGCACCAGGAAGGTGCCGATCAGCGAAAGCGAGAAGGCGAGGATCGCAAGCAGGATCGTCCACACCTTGAGCGCACTGCGCTTCTCCATCACCAGCGCGGAGTGCAGCAGCGCGGTGGCCGCGAGCCACGGCATGAACGAGGCGTTCTCCACCGGGTCCCAGTACCACCAGCCGCCCCAGCCGAGGGTGTAGTAGGCCCAGAACGATCCCATGGCGATGCCGAGCGTCAGGAACATCCAGGCGAGCAGTGTCCACGGCCGCACCCAGCGCGCCCAGGCGGCGTCGATGCGCCCGTCGATCAACGCGGCGATGGCGAACGAGAACGAGATCGAGAGGCCGACATATCCGAGATAGAGCAGCGGCGGATGGATGGCGAGGCCGGGATCCTGCAGGATCGGATTGAGGTCGCGGCCCTCGAATGGCGGCTCGGGAATGCGCAGGAACGGGTTCGACGTGACCAGGATGAACAGCACGAATGCGACCGAGATCCAGGATTGCGCACCGAGCACGTTGGCTTTGAGGCGGGCCGGGAGATTGCCGCCGAACAAGGCGACCAGCGCGCCGAACAGGCCGAGGATGAAGACCCAGAGCAGCATCGAGCCTTCATGGTTGCCCCACACGCCGGTGATCTTGTAGATGAGTGGTTTCCCCGAATGCGAATTCTCGAACACGTTGACGACCGAGAAATCCGACCGCACGTAGCAGAGCATCAGCGCCGCGAATGCGATCGCGATGAAGCAGAATTGCGCGACCGCCGTCGGGGAGGCGACTGCCATGAGCACGGGATCGCCCTTGCGCGCGCCGACCATCGGGACGCAGGCCTGCACCAGCGCAAGTCCGAGCGCGAGCACCAGCGCGTAGTGGCCGAATTCCGCGATCACTGCGCCCTCCCCGGCGGCGCGGCGCCGACCTTGCGGGCGCCGTCGGCCTTCCAATGCCCTTGCTTCTTCAAGGCGTCGGCGACCTCCTTCGGCATATAGGTCTCGTCGTGCTTGGCGAGCACGTTGTCGGCACGCAAGGTTCCCGCGTGATCGAGCGCGCCCTCGGCGACCACCCCCTGCCCTTCACGGAACAGGTCGGGCAGCAGCCCGCGATAGGCGACCGCAATCGTGCTCCTGCCGTCGGTCACTTCGAAGCGGACGGCAAGACTGTCGCCGCGCTCGACGCTGCCCTCCTTGACCAGGCCGCCGACGCGAATGCGCGTCCCCGGCTTGATGTGCTTCTCGGCGACGTCGGTCGGCGAGTTGAAGAACACGATCGAATCCTTGAGTGCCCCGAGCACCAGCGCGACCGCGACCGCGAGCACGCCGAGTACGGCACCGATCAGGGAAAGGCGGCGTTGCTTGCGGGTCATCGCGCGGCTCCCGGCCGGTCAGCCCTCGAGACCGAGCGCTTTGACGAAGGCGTCGAGCTGCCGCAGCTTGGCCGGATCGCCGGCGAGCGCGTGCCGCGCATCGACCACGGCGGCGCGCGCCTTGTCGGGCTCGCCGAGCACCATATAGGAGCGAACGAGGCGTAGCCATCCCTCGACATCGGTGCCGTCGCGATGCAGCCGTTCCGACAGCCGCTCGACCATGCCGCGGACCATGGCGTTGCGCTCGTCGGCGCTCTGGCTCGCCGCCGCCGCGACCTGCTCCTCGCTTGGACTGGAGGGCGCGGCTCCCCGCTCGACGCGGGCGAGCGCGTCGCGCACGAAGTCGATCCAGGGCGCGTCGGCCGGAGCGGCCTCGATCAGCGAGCGCCAAGTCGCCGCCGCTTGCGCGCGGTTGCCGTCCTGCTCGGCGGCAAGCCCGAGGAAATAGCGCGCCTGCACGTCGTTGCCGCCGAGCGCGACCGCTTTTTCGAATGCGTCTTTCGCGTCCGCGGTGACGACCCCGTTGGCGGCGAACACCAGCGCCTCGCCCAGCGCGGCTTGCCGTTCGGCGTTCTCGCCGTTGAGGCGGAGCGCATTGCGCCGCGCCTTGACGGCCTCGTCGAAGCGTCCGAGCCGCAAATAGATCGGTGCGATCACCTCCCAGCCGCGACCATCGCCGGGATTGCGCTCGAGGTGCGTCTCCACCTGCGCCACGAGGCTGTCGACCGTCTGGCTGCCGCGGCCGGCAGCGAGGCGCGAGGCGAGCGGCTGGTCCGGCAGCGAGGGCGAGCCGAGCGCAAGATAAAATGCGCTCGCGCCGAGCGGCAGCGCGACGAGCGCGACCGCGGCGACTGCCCGGCGCCGCCAGGTCGCGCCGGCGGGCGCATCACGAACGGGCTGCGCGTCGATCGCGGCGATCAGCCGGCGCGACACCTCGATCCGCGCCGCCGCCGCCTCCTTGTCCTCGATCAGCCCGGCGGCGCGGTCGCGCTCGATCTCGTCGAGCTGATCGCGATAGACGGCGACGTCGCTGCCCGAGCGGGCCATGCCTCGCCGCCGCGCCAGCGGCCACAGCACGGCCAGAATGGCTGCCACCGTCATCAGCGCGAGTCCGAGCCATAACGTCATTGGACTGAATTCATCGGTTTGGACGCAACGCGCCGGCGGGGATAGCGGGGAACCCGTCGATTCCGGCGAACCCTGCGGTTACATCACGGCGGCCCGGCCGCCCGCAACGAAGAATGATCGGCGAAGCCGCGACATCGGGAAGCGGGAAACTCATATAAATTTGCCATAACCGAATGGCGCGCCGGAGAAGCGGGCGGGCTGCGGCGGCGGGGCGTCAAGCCGTGCGGGCGCCTTGCGCCCGGTGGGCTGCAACCTCGGCGGCCTTGGTCAGCAAGGCGGCATATTCCTGCCCGAACACCTTGCCGCAGAAACGGACCGCGGCGTCGACTTGCGACCGGCGGAACGGCCGATCGGACGACCCCGCGCTGCCCAGGCCGTCGAGCAACGATTGCATGCCGGTATCGAGATATTGCTCGAGCTCGTTGTAGCAGCGCGTTGTCATTTCGCTGACGGCGAGCTCGCCGGCATAATTGCGGCAGGCGCCGACCAGCTCGATCAGCGCTTCGGTATCGGCGACGTCGCCGGAATCGAGGCGCGAGCCCGCCGCGATCTCGATCGCCTTGCGCGGCCGCAGCAGGCGGCGCACCCGGCCGGGCATGGATTCGATCTCGGCCCTGAGCACGTCGGAAACCTCCGCTCGGATGGCGGCGAGCTGGCGGCTCCAAGGCGTATCGCCGGCAAGGTCGAGCTCGGTGCGCACCCACGCGCGGCGTCGTGGATGCATTTGAGCAGCGACGTTACCGGGGCACCGCCGCCGCGCTTGAGGTCGTTCTTGAGCTCGCCCACCATGCGCTCCATTTCGGCAAGCACGATCGCGACTGCCCGCGCATAGGGGGTGGCAGCGACGCGGACCGCATGGTCGGTCTGCGCGGCCTTCACTGCGATGCGGATCAATTGCCAGGGGGCGGCAAGCCTGCTCATCACCAGGATGAGAGCGTACGGCAACAGGTCGTTCACCGCGGCCGCATCGAGCACCGCCTTGACCGCGTCGAGATGGGCGTCGGCAAGGTTGCGGATGTGGCCCGGCAGCCGATCCGCGATGTGCGCGAGCGCGTCCCGCGCCTTGAGGATCCCGTTGAGGTCGCGAAGGTCCTCGAGCGTCCGCGAGGTGCCGATCTGACCGGCGAGGCGCCGCCGCGCTTTCTCTTCGTTCTCCGCGGCGGCGAGCGCCCGCTCGATGTGCTCGGATACCTGCTCCCGGAAGGCGCCGGTCATTCGCGCGCAGGTCGCGGCGTCATCAGTCGACGAGCCCACGCGCCACCCCTTCGCTGTAGGCCTTCGCGCGGTCGGGAACGAGATCGCGGCCGATCCAGGCCCAGATCGGCGCCAGCGACGCGCGGGCAATTCGTCCGCGCTGCTTGTACGCGAGCACGCCGTCGACCAGGAACGGCTCGATCGAGCGGAAGAATTCGCGCGCGGGATCGGCGATGCGCGGCGCCGCATCGCCGAACTCGCGCACCGCGCAGCGCACCTCCTGCAGGAGGAGATCGCCGCCCGGGACTTCGGTGCCGCTCAGCGACGCGCGCTCGAGCTCCGCGACCAGCAGAGCGCGCCCCCCGCGGCGAAAGTTGCCGGAGATATTGCCGCAATCGCTCGACGGGCTGCCCAGCCTCGGCCAGCCCGCACCACGTGGTTTCAATGGCACCGAAGCGCTTTTGATAGCGTCCCGCCCCTTAAGAAGTCGTTACGCGAAAATTTCGTGATTTCAACGGGATGGCAACTGCGTCGGGCCTGGGCAACGTGGGGCGGCACCGCGCCGCGCGGGTAGCGATTTCCGCAAACGCCAAAGCCGCGCGGCTCGCGGCAGCGGCGGATCAACCCACTGCGGTCCAGGTGCCGTCCGGATTGCGGCAGGCGCTGCCGCGCGCGACCTGCGGCGTGCCGTCGATGTAGATGGTGTGCGTGTACTGCCGGCACTGCAGTCCATTCGACTGATAGGCCGGGCCGGGAACGACCGAGCCATAGCGGCCGGAATCCGGATTGCGCCAGGGCACAGCCGCGCCCGAGCGCGCGCTCTCCAGCGCCTGTATCTGCGCCGCGTAGGCGCGTTGTTTGTCTTCGTCGTCCATGCCGGCGCCGATGCGATTGCCGATCAATCCGCCGATCGCCGCGCCCGCGATCCCGGCGGCGATGCGCTCGCCGGTTCCGCCACCGAATTGCGATCCGATCAGCCCGCCGGCAACCGCGCCCACCAGCGTGCCGGTATTCTCCCTGGGTCCGGTCCCGGTTTCCGGATTGCCGCTGCACGCCGCCATCGCCGTCGCGATGAGCGCGGCCGCACCGAGGCGTACGGTATGCATGTGAAGCCCCCCGCGGTGTTCCGAGCGGCCGGCGATCCCCGATCGGCCATGGGCCGGCCCGGCTCGCGAGCTAATGGACAAGATTGGGGCAAAACTCTGTTCCGTCGGGGTTAACCGAGCGTTACCTGCGACCCGCAGCTAAATCGACCGCGTGCGCTTCGCCATCTTCATGCCCCCGGCAGCACGAGCTCCGCGCGCAGGCCGCCGATCGGCGCGGTGCCGAGCGTGAGCCCGCCGCCGTAGAGACTGGCGAGCTCGAGCACGATCGAGAGCCCGAGTCCCGAGCCCGGCTTGGTCTCGTCGAGGCGGCGGCCACGGCGGGCGACCTGCTCGCGCTGCTGCGGCGACAGCCCCGGGCCGTCGTCGTCGACCAGGATGCGGACGATGCGGCGGTCGCCGGCGGGGTCGGGCTTTTCCGGGATCACTTCCACCGCCACGCGCGACTGCGCCCACTTGCAGGCGTTGTCGACCAGGTTGCCGACCATTTCCTCGAGATCCTGCTGCTCGCCGCGAAAGCGCGCGCCCTCGGGCGCATCGATGTCGATGGCGATGCCGCGATGGTGGTAGATCTTTTCCATCGTGCGAGCGAGCGCGGTCACGACCGGACGCACCTCGGCGACGTTGCCGATGACGGCGACGCGGGCCGCGAGCCGCGCCCGCTCGAGATGGCGGGCGACCTGATCGCGCATGATCTCGGTCTGCTCGCGCACCTTGGCGGCGAGCGGATCGCCGCCGGTGGCCTCGTTGATCATGACCGAGATCGGCGTCTTGAGCGCATGGGCGAGATTGCCGACATGGGTACGGGCACGCGTGACGATCTCGCGGTTGGCGTCGATGAGCGCATTGGTCTCGCGCGCGAGCGGCGCGATCTCGACCGGAAACGCGCCTTCGAGCCGTTCCGCCGCGCCCGAGCGGATGGCGGCGAGGCCCTCGGAGATGCGCTTGAGCGGCGCCAAGCCGAACCGTACCTGGAAGGTGGTGATCAGCAGGAGCACGATCGCCAGCACCCCGAAGGTGACGACGAGCGCGGCGTCGAAGCTGTGCGTCTCCTCGTCGATCTCGGCGGCGTCGCCGCCGACCGCGACGAGATAGCGGCCCTCCTCGCCGAGATCGATGGAACGCTCCACGATGCGCAGCTGCTGCCCCTCGGGCCCCTCGACATAGCCCTGCCGCGCGCCGCCGGGTGTCGACGACGGGCCGAGATCGGCGAGGTGCGGCAGGGTTCCGTCCCACAGGGAGCGGGACGAGCGCACGTCCAGCGTCGGCGCGTCGAGCCGGGTGACTTGCCAGTACCAGCCGGAGAGCGGCAGATCGAACAGTGGCTCGCCCATCGACTGGGGAAACTTGCCGGCGTTTTCCTCGGGCGTCGCGACGTCGGCGACGAGCGTGCGCAGATAGACGCCGAGCCGACGATCGAATGCCCGCTCCACCGCCGCGCGGTAGATCGACGACAGCACGATCCCGGTGACGACGAGAATCACCACGGTCCAGGTCGTCGCCGAGAAGAACAGCCGGAGGGCGAGCGAGTTAAGTCGCATTGCCCGGCGGCGTCAGCAGGTAGCCGAGCCCGCGCACGGTCTGGATGACGTCGACGCCGAGCTTCTTGCGGATGCGGCCGACGAACACCTCGATCGTATTGGAATCGCGGTCGAAGTCCTGATCGTACAGATGCTCGACCAGCTCGCTGCGCGAGACCACGCGGCCGCTGTGATGCATGAGATACGACAGCAGCCGGTATTCGTGCGAGGTCAGCTTGACCGGGTTGCCGTCGACGGTCACGCGTCCGGTGCGGGTGTCGAGGCGCACCGAGCCGCAGTTCAGCTCGCTCTTGGCGTGGCCGGCGGAGCGGCGCAACAGCGCGCGGATGCGCGCCAACACCTCCTCGAGATGGAACGGCTTGGCGACGTAATCGTCGGCGCCGGCGTCGAAACCCTGCACCTTGTCGCTCCAGCGATCGCGCGCGGTGAGGATGAGCACCGGCATGCTGCGGCCGGCGCGCCGCCACGCCTCCAGCACCGAGATGCCGTCCATCTTGGGCAGCCCGATGTCGAGAATGACCGCGTCGTAGGGCTCGCTCTCGCCGAGAAAATGGCCTTCCTCGCCGTCGAAGGCGCGATCGACGACATAGCCGGCGTCGGCAAGCGCGGTCGCGAGCTGCCGGTTGAGATCGGGATCATCCTCGATGACGAGGAGTCGCAGGGCCGTGTCCTCCCGCTGATCGCCCGCCGGCATCGGTTCCCGGTCAAGGAATCGACGCCCGCAGGCGTTACTGTGCCATTACATAGGAAAGGGGGAAAGGTCGAGAAAGGCCGGAAAGCGCCGAAGCAGAACGGTCCGGTCGATGGTTTTTGCACTGGACGGCGCCCGGGACGTGCTAGCAATATCGCCGGGGAACGGAGCCGGACCGTGAGTGACGATCTCATCCTCCAAACCGAGGGTCTCACCAAGGAATTTGCCGGCTTCGTCGCGGTGAACGGAGTCGATCTGCGCATCGCGCGCGGCACCATTCATGCGCTGATCGGACCGAACGGCGCCGGCAAGACCACCTGCTTCAACCTCCTGACCAAGTTCATGAGTCCGAGCCGCGGGCGCATCGTCTACAAAGGGCGCGACATCACGTCGCTACCGCCCGCCGACGTAGCGCGGCTGGGGCTGGTGCGATCGTTCCAGATCTCGGCGGTCTTCCCGCACCTGACCGTGCTCGAGAACGTTCGGATCGCGTTGCAAAGGAAGCGCGGCGCATCGTTCGACTTCTGGCGGTCGAAGCGCGTGCTCGATGCCTTCAACGAGCGGGCGATGGCGCTCATCGCCGACGTCGGCCTGTCGTCGTTCGCCAATTGGACGGCGGTGGAATTGCCTTACGGCCGCAAACGCGCGCTCGAGATCGCCACCACGCTGGCGCTCGACCCGGAAATGCTCCTGCTCGACGAGCCGACGGCCGGCATGGGACACGAGGACATCGATCGCATCAGCGCCCTCATCAAGTCGGTGGCCGCCGACCGCACGGTGCTGATGGTCGAGCACAATCTCAGCGTCGTCGCCAATCTCTCCCATCGCATCACCGTGCTCACGCGCGGCCGGGTGCTGGCCGAGGGCGACTACGGAGCGGTCTCGGCCAATCCGGCGGTGCGCGAGGCCTATCTCGGGGTGGGTCATGCTTAGCCCGAGCGCCCCGCCGTTGCTCGCGGTCGAAGGGCTGCAAGCCTGGTATGGCGAATCTCACGTGCTGCACGGCGCGACCTTCGACGTATTCGCCGGCGAGGTCGTGACGCTGCTCGGCCGCAACGGCGCCGGCAAGACGACGACGCTCAAGTCGATCATGGGCATCGTCGGCCAGCGCAGCGGGTCGATTCGCTACGAGGGCAAGGAGGTCATCGGCCTCACCAGCGACCGGATCGCGCGGCTCGGCATTGCGCTCTGCCCGGAGGAACGCGGTATCTTCGCGAGCCTCAACGTCGAGGAGAACATGCTGCTCCCGCCCAAGGTGCGCCCGGGCGGTCTCGACCTCGATCGCATTTTCGAGCTGTTTCCCAATCTCAAGGAACGCCTGTCGAGCCAGGGCACCAAGCTTTCGGGCGGCGAGCAGCAGATGCTCGCCATCGGCCGCATCCTGCGCACCGGCGCCCGGCTGCTCCTGCTCGACGAGCCGACCGAGGGCCTTGCCCCGGTCATCATCCAGCAGATCGGCAAGACCATCGGGATGCTCAAGCAGCAGGGCTTCACCATTCTCCTGGTCGAGCAGAATTTCCGCTTCGCTTCGACGGTTGCAGATCGCTACTACGTGATGGAACATGGTCGCATCATCGACCGGTTCGCCAACGCGGAACTGGAGGCCAACCTGGAAAAGCTTCACGACTACCTGGGTGTGTGAAGAAGACCCGCTACGGGATCGACAAGACAGAGGTGAGAAAACGGAGGAGTGCTGCATGAAACGGCTAATCGGAGTTGCGGCCCTGGCCGCGCTGCTCGCGGGCGGCGCCGCCCACGCGCAGGTCACCGTCAAGGTCGGCGTGATGAGCGACATTTCGAGCTTGTATTCGGACATCGGCGGCGCCGGCTCGGTCGCCGCCGCCAAGCTCGCGATCGCCGACTTCATCGCCGCCAACAAGGACGTGAAGGTCGAGCTGGTATCGGCCGATCATCAGAACAAGCCGGATGTCGGGTCGAGCATCGCCAACCAGTGGTTCGACGTCGACAAGGTCGATCTGATCATTGACGTGCCGAATTCCGGCATCGCGCTCGCGCTGAGCGAAATCGCCCGCCAGAAGAACAAGGTGTTCATCGTGTCGGGCGCGGCCACTTCCGATCTGACCGGTTCGAAATGCAACGCCAATACCATCCACTGGACCTATGACACCTGGATGCTGGCGAACGGCACCGGCAAGGCGATAGTGAAGACCGGCGGCGACACCTGGTTCTTCCTCACCGCCGACTACGCCTTCGGGCACGCGCTCGAGCGCGACACCGCGGCCGCGGTCGAAGCAAACGGCGGCAAGGTGCTCGGCAAGGTCCGCATTCCGCTCAACACCAACGACTTCTCCTCGTTCCTGCTGCAGGCGCAGTCGTCGAAGGCCAAGATCATCGGTCTGGCCAATGCCGGCGGCGACACGATCAACTCGATCAAGCAGGGCGCCGAGTTCGGAATCGTCCGCGGCGGACAGAAATTCGCCGGCCTGCTGGTGTTCGCGAGCGACGTCAATGCGCTCGGTCTGTCGACCGCGCAGGGGCTGACGCTGACGGAGACCTGGTACTGGGACGCCAACGACAATAACCGCGCCTGGACCAAGCGCTGGCAGCAGGAGCGGCCCGGCAAGTTCCCGACCATGGTTCAGGCCGGCGTGTATGCGGGGGTGACCCACTATCTCAAGGCCGCGGCGGCGCTCAAGAGCGCGGCCGACGGCAAGGCGGTGGTGGCGAAGATGAAGGAAACCCCCACGGACGATCCGCTGTTCGGCAAGGGCACGATCCGCGCCGACGGCCGCAAGATCCACGACGCCTATCTGTTCGAGGTGAAGGCGCCGTCGGAGTCCAAGTACCCCGGCGATTTCTATCATCTGCGCGCCACCATCCCGGCGGCCGAAGCCTTCCGTCCGCTCAAGGATGGCGGGTGCCCGCTGGTGAGCGGATGACGCTCGTTGCGAACGGCGCCGGTCGCGACCCGCTTGCGGCCGGCGCCCGCCGGAACGAGAGGACATTCGCATGTGAATAGCCCGATGACGTCATCCTCGGGTGGAGGCGAAGCGCAAAGCCTCGCCGGATGAGGCGAGCCACGAGGCGCGGTGCATGTTCGAAATCTTCGGCATACCCTCGCAGGCCCTGTTCGGGCAGTTGCTGATCGGACTCATCAACGGCTCGTTCTATGCGCTGCTCAGCCTCGGGCTCGCCGTGATCTTCGGCATGCTCAACATCATCAACTTCACCCACGGCGCCCAGTACATGCTGGGCGCCTTCGCCGCGTACTTTCTCCTGCAATATGCCGGGCTCGGCTATTGGTGGGCGATCGTCGTCGCGCCGCTCCTCGTCGGCGTGACCGGAGTCGTCATCGAGCGGCTCTTCCTGCAATGGCTCTACAAGCTCGACCATCTCTACGGGCTGCTGCTCACCTTCGGCCTCGCGCTGATGATCGAGGGAACCTTTCGCAACTACTTCGGGTCCTCCGGCCTGCCCTATTCGGTGCCGCCCGCGCTGCAGGGCGGACAGAATCTCGGCTTCATGTTCCTGCCGAACTACCGCGCCTGGGTGGTGGTCTTCTCGCTCGCGATCTGCCTGAGCACCTGGTTCGTGATCGAGCGCACGCGGCTCGGCGCCTATCTGCGCGCCGCCACCGAGAACCCGACGCTGGTGCGCGCCTTCGGCATCAACGTGCCGCGCATGATCACGCTGACCTACGGCTTCGGCGTTGCATTGGCCGCCCTCGCGGGCGTGATGGCGGCGCCGATCTACAACGTGAGCCCGCAGATGGGCTCGAACCTCATCATCGTGGTGTTCGCGGTCGTGGTGATCGGCGGCATGGGCTCGATCATGGGCGCGATCGTGACCGGGTTCGGACTCGGGATCATCGAGGGCCTGACCAAGGTGTTCTTTCCCGAGGCGTCCAACACCGTGATCTTCATCGTCATGGCGATCGTGCTGTTGACCCGGCCCGCCGGCCTGTTCGGAAGGGGCGCTTAAGGTGCAGCGTGCCGTCGATCCGAACACCGCCATGCGCTCGCGCGGCGAGATGATCGCCTTCCTCGCGATGGCCGGCGCGCTCGCCGTCGTGCCGATGCTCGTCTATCCGGTTTTCCTGATGAAGGCGCTGTGCTTCGCGCTGTTCGCCTGCGCATTCAACCTGCTGATCGGCTATGTCGGGCTGCTCTCGTTCGGCCATGCTCTGTTCTTCGGCTGGGCGAGCTATGTCGGGGCGCATGCGGCCAAGGTCTGGGGTTTTCCGCCCGAGCTCGCGATCCTCTCCGGAACCGCCGCCGCCGGCGGGCTCGGCCTCGTCGTCGGCACGCTCGCGATCCGCCGGCAGGGCATCTATTTCGCCATGATCACGCTCGCGCTGGCGCAGATGATGTTCTTCTTCGCGGTCCAGGCGCCGTTCACCCACGGCGAGGACGGCATTCAAGCGGTGCCGCGCGGAAAGCTCTTCGGTCTCGTCGACCTCGCCGATCAGACCAACATGTACGTCACCGTGCTGGTCATCTTCCTCGCCTGCTTCCTGCTGATCTATCGCATCATCAATTCTCCGTTCGGCGAGGTGCTCAAGGCGATCCGCGAGAACGAGGCGCGCGCCATCTCGCTCGGCTACCACACCGACCGCTACAAGCTCCTCGCCTTCGTGCTGTCGGCGACGTTCGCGGGAGTGGCCGGGGCGACCAAGGCGCTGGTCTTTCAGCTCGCCTCCCTGACCGACGTCGACTGGCCGATGTCGGGCGAGGTCATTCTGATGACCCTCGTCGGCGGCCTCGGAACCCTGTTCGGCCCGGTTGCCGGCGCGTTCTTCATGGTCGCGCTGGAGAATTACCTGACCACGATCGGCCAATGGGTGTTCGTGGTTCAGGGCTTCATCTTTGTGGCCTGCGTGCTGCTGTTCCGCCGCGGCATGATCGGCGAGCTGGCGCAGCGCCTGCGCATCAAGCTTTGAGCCCATCCCGGCGCGCGGGCCGGGGCGCGGAATTCGACGGCGGCAGAGCCTTGCGGCGTGGCCCACCCCGTCACGGCAAAAATCCGCTTTCGTTAACGGTCCGTTAACCACGGCGCGCGCTAATCCGGTTAACCCGCCGGTAAGAATCGAACGCCCTCCCGAGGTCCCGTCGTGACCAGCGCGATTGCCGTCCGCCCGCAGCCGTCGATCCGCTTCCGCGGCCGCTCGTTCATGGCGTTCGTGCTCGCCCCCGCAGCGCCGCTCGTCAACTGGCTGACGGAGCTCGATAAATGGAGCCGGACCTCGCCCGATTTTTTCGTCGGCCGGCCGATCATCCTCGACCTTGCGGGGATTGCGCTTGACGCCGCCGGGATTGCCCAAGTGATCGCGACATTGGGCGAGCGCGGCATCCGGGTGATGGGCCTCGAAGGGGTCGATGCCGACGAGCTCGGCCCCGCCCTCCCGCCCCTGCTCAAGGGGGGCCGCCCGACCTCCGGCGGCGACACGGCCGTCGCCTGCGATCATGCCAATGCAGCGCCGGCGGCGGGCCGTCCGGAACCGAGCTCCCTGCTGATCGAGAACCCGATCCGCTCGGGCCAATCGGTCATTTTTCCTTACGGCGACGTCACCGTCCTGGGCGCGGTTTCCTCCGGCGCCGAAGTGGTCGCCGGCGGATCGATCCACGTCTACGGGGCGCTGCGCGGGCGAGCCATGGCCGGTTCGATGGGCAACGCGCGGGCGCGCATCTTCTGCAGCAGGAACGAAGCCGAGCTGATCTCGATCGACGGCTATTACCGGACTGCGGAGGAAATGGGCGCCAAGCTGCGCAGCCGCCCGGTGCAGTGCTGGCTCGAAGACCGCGTCCTCTCGATAGCAGCCTTGGATTGAATGGTGGGGAGATAGCAAGCATGGCCAAGGTCCTCGTGGTCACCTCCGGCAAGGGCGGCGTCGGCAAGACGACATCCACCGCCGCGCTCGGCGCCGCGCTCGCACAAGCCGGCGAGAAGGTCGCGGTCGTGGATTTCGACGTCGGTCTGCGCAACCTCGACCTGGTGATGGGGGCCGAGCGCCGCGTCGTCTTCGACCTGATCAACGTGGTCCAAGGGGTGGCACGGCTGTCGCAGGCGCTCATCCGCGACAAGCGCCTGGAGACGTTGTGTCTGCTGCCGGCCTCGCAGACCCGCGACAAGGATGCGCTGACCGAGAACGGGGTCGCGAGCATCATCAAGGAGCTGCGCGCGAAGTTCGATTGGGTGATCTGCGACAGCCCGGCCGGGATCGAGCGCGGCGCAACGCTGGCGATGCGGTTCGCCGACGCCGCGGTGATCGTGACCAACCCGGAAGTGTCCTCGGTGCGCGATTCCGACCGCATCATCGGGCTGCTCGACTCCAAGACCGAGAAGGCCGAGCGGGGCCAGCGCATCGAGAAGCACATTCTGGTCACCCGCTACGATAGGGAGCGTGCCGCGCGCGGCGAGATGCTCAACATCGACGACGTCCTCGACATCCTCTCCACGCCGCTGCTGGGCATCATTCCGGAAAGCGAGGAGGTGCTGCGCGCGTCGAACATCGGCTCGCCGGTCACGCTCAACAATCCGGCGAGCGCGCCGGCCCGCGCCTATCTCGACGCCGCCCGCAGGCTCAGGGGCGAAATCGTGCCGATGAGCATCCCGACCGACCGCAAGGGCTTGTTCGACAAGCTGTTCGGGCGGAGAGCGGCATGAGCTTCTTCAACCCGTTCCGGCGCCGGGGCTCCGCTCCAGTAGCGCGGGAGCGGCTCCAGATCCTGCTGTCGCACGAGCGGGCGGCGCGCGGACAGACCGATCTGCTCGGCATTCTGCGGGAGGAGATCCTCTCCGCGATCGCCAAGCACGTAACCGTCGGGCGCGAACACGTCCATGTGCGGATGGACCGCGGCTCGACCGTCTCGACCCTCGAGATCGACATCGAGATCCCCCATTCCCCCGGAATGCTGCTCGCCGCCGGATCGTAGGCGGGCAGGCGTGACCATTTCGCCACAGCGCAAGCGCGTTCTTGGAAGCCGTCGAAAATTTTTTCGAGCGCGGCAAGACAGGTGTGATACACTTGACGCTCCGACATCCGGCACCGGAGTGAGTATCGATGGCTGCGCAGGTCCCTGACAAACCCGCCACGATCGTCCCATTCGCGCCTGCCCCGAAATCGCAGCCCGAAGCCAACGTGGTCGCCGACGATTCCGGCCGCTCGATCATAGCCTTGCTGCAGAAAGCGTCGGAAATGGCGAAGGAAGACTGCGCGCGCGCCATGGATCTGGCGCACAAGCTGTCGTTCCAGCTGCGCGCCGCCGAGGAGCGCATGCGGGACGCCGAGACCGAGGCGGCGCATTATCGCGATCGTGCCGCTCGCGCCGAGCAATGGCTGATGCGCATCCACAACGAGGTCGAACAGACGTTCTTTCAGAAGAAGGAGCGGGATCCGCGGTACGGTCCGAGGCAATGAGGCTGCGCGCGGGCGAGCGCTCCGCGGCAGCCCGAACGCCGCTTCAAAAGACTCCTCCGTTGTGGCAGGATTCGTGGCGTTTTCCGGCGAAGGGGGAGCCGGTTCGTCGCGAAGGGCGAGCCGGGAGCCTGCCGCGCCTCTGCTTTCCGTCCGATCAGCCTATCGATGCACCGTCGTAACTGGATACCGGTCGCACCTGTTGCTTGTGCCGGCATCGTGCTCGCCCTCGCTCCCGCGGCCGCCATGGTCGGAGGCGCGCCGCCGGCCGAACAGGCGATTGCGCGCCATGTCGTGCTGATCGTGGGCGAGCACAGCCTGTGCACCGGGGTGGCGATCGCGCCCGATCTCGTGCTCACGGCCGCGCATTGCGTGCTCACGAACGGCAAGTATCGGCTGCTGTCGTTGGATGGCCGTCGCCCGGCGGTACGGGAGGTGGTGAGCGTCGTCCCGCATCCGCAGTTTTCGCCGGCGGCCGACGCTCCGGATCTCGCCCTCGTGAAGCTCGCCGCGGCGCCGGCGCCGAAGCTGGTGCCGGCGTCGTTCAGCGACCGGCGGGCGCCGCCTTCGGTCGGCGACCGGTTCATCGTCGCCGGCTTCGGTGTCGCCGTGCAGGGCGACCGCAAGAGCGCCGGACGGCTGCGCGCGGCGACGCTGGTCGCCACCCAACGGCCGAGCGCGCAGCAGCTCAGCCTGGTCGACCCGCGAAAGCTTGGGGAAAGCGCCGGGCTCGGCGTCTGCAACGGCGATTCCGGCGGGCCGGTATTCGACGAGCAGGATCGCGCCCTGATTGGCATCGTGAGCTGGTCGTCGCGCACCGACGGCGAGCCGGTTTGCGGATTCGTCAGCGGCGTCATACCGCTGGCGCGCTACCGCTACTGGATCCAGGAGACGGCGGCGAAGCTCGGATCGCCGCTCGAACCATGATCCGCTACGCGGTTGCGCTCGCCTGCGCGCTCGCGAGTGCGCCGCCCGCCGCCGCCATGGTCGGCGGAGCGCAGCCCGCGGACGACGCGGCGGGACGCGCGGTCGTCATGCTGACGGGATCGCAGGGCACGTTCTGCTCCGGCGTCGCGCTCGCCCGCGATCTCGTGCTCACCGCCGCCCATTGCGTGCTGCCGGGCGCCGACTACAAGCTCGTCGAGCTCGATGCCGCGCGCCGCCCGCAGCTCAAGGACATCGCCAGCATCGTGCGCAACCCCGGCTTCGACGTGAACGCGGTGCTGCGCCACCGGGTCACCGCCGACGTCGCGCTAATCAAGCTCGCGTCGCCGTTGAGCATCGTGCCCGCCCCGCTCGGACCGGGCGCCGGGTCGGTCGTCGCCGGCGACCGTTTCACCGTCGCCGGATTCGGCGTCGCCGTGCGCGGCGAGGGCAGGACCGGCGGCACCGTCCGCGCGGCGACGCTCGTCGCCACCGGCCAGCCGGGGACGCTCCAGATCAGGCTCGTCGATCCGGCGACCAAAGGCGAGCGGGCTGGGCTCGGAGCCTGCACCGGCGATTCCGGTGCGCCGGTGTTTCGCGAGATCGGCGGCGCGCTTGCCGTGATCGGCGTGGTCAGCTGGTCGACGGGTCCGGCGGCGAGCGACGGCTGCGGCGGGCTCACCGGGGTGACGCCGCTCACGCGCTACCGAGCCTGGATCACCGAGCAGGCGGGGAAGCTCGGAAGCCCGCTGCACTGATCGCGCATGAAGCACGATGCAAGGGACGCGCTCCCGCACCCTCAGCCGGGATCGCTCGCAGCGTTTTCACTCGGCCCGGCGCGCTCGCGCGCCCTGCGGGCGCCGTTCCTCCGGTCTCGCGTCCCACGGCCGTCCGCCGCGGGCGAACTCGTACGCGAGCCCGACGACCTCGCAGTCGCTGCAAACGAGCGCCACGGTGCCGTCGGCCAATCCGATACGCGCCATCTCGACCCGACAAAACCGGCAACAGAACAGCATCGTCATCGCAAGTTCCAACTGATTCGCGACTCGCAATGGTGAGCGCAACGCGCGCAGCACGCAACCCTCGACAGCGACCGTCGCGAGCACCGCGGTGCCGTCCACGAGCCGCGGTGCCGCCCTCGGTTGTCGCAGCGGCGCCCGCACGGCATAATGACGGACACTTGCCCGGAAACGCCTCACGCCAAGGACACGTCCCATGGCCCGCACCATCCGTCTGCAGAGCGATAGCAACGCGCATGACCGCCCCTGGCGGGTGGCGGTGGAGCAGGGATTTTTTGCCGACGAGGGCCTCGACGTCCGCTATCACGAGGACAATCCCCAGGGCGTCGAAGGGCGGGTGAAGGATTTTACCCGCCGCTGGAAGGAGATGCAGCTCCAGCAAGGCGCAATCGAAGTCTATCCGGTCTGCGAATGGGGCGCGATCGAGCGCGTGCAGAGGCTGGGCAAAGGCAAGATCATCGGCCTCGATACCACGGTGCGCACCGGGGCGATCATGGTGCGCAAGGACTCGCGCGTGCGGACGCTCGTCGATCTGCGCAACGTGCCGATCGCCGTCACCTGGCACGCCGGCACCTTCTATGCCGCGATCGAAGTCATGGAAGCCGCCGGCATCCCCTTCGCCGAGATCAAGCTCGAGCATGCCAACGACCGGCTCGAGGCCTTGCTCGGCGGCCGCAACGAAGCGGCGGCGCTGATGGAGCCGCTGGTGAGCCGCGCCGCCGAGGCCGGCTGCCGCAAGATTGCCGACCTGCGCTGGCGCGGCGGCATCGTCGCCGGCGAGGACATCGACGAGGAGACCGCGGGCAAGCTTCGCCGCGCGCTCAACCGTGCGATCGACTGGCTGCGCGAGAACGAGGAGCGATCGCGGGCGGAGCTGCTGCGCGACCTCAAGCCCGAGCTGCGCAAGGACGGGCTTCTCCCCGAGCTCACGGGCGTGAAGACCTACCAGGCGGCCGAGTTCGAGCAGAAGGTGGACTGGATGCTGGAACGCGGATTTCTGACCGACGCGCCCAAATACGAGGACACTGTGCGGAGCGCTTAGAGCATTTTCGGGAAGAGTGGGAACCGGTTTTCCGTCCGAAAATGCGACCGCGCAACAAAAGCTGGAGCGCATTCAGTTTTCAGGGAACCTGAATGCGTCCCGGCCGGATCCACGTCCCCGCCGCGTTCAAAAGGATCGGCGGGTGGAGCGTCCGTCCACCCTTCGTTCAGGACGCGTCACCAGCCGTCCCTGTTGTAGGCCTTGTCTTCGTATCCCGGGGAATATCCGCGCGAGTAGTCGTACCGCTGCGCCGCAGAGCCCCTGGTCTGTGCCGTCGCCACCGTCATCGACGCCGCCAGCGATACGGCCAATGACATGGCGAGCATGGCTGCTGTGAGAAGTCTACGCATCATCATCTCCTGTTCGAGAGTTCAAATCGCCTCCTGTTCCTCTCCTCCGTCTCCCGAGCCCTTCGATGGCGCAACGCCGCGACACTTCCCCTGGTTCCGCTCTAACAGCGGGGCAGGTCATTGATGTTTATGGGAAAGATATGTCGTCCCGCCAACTCCAGGCGGGCCATGCCGCAACCGCAAGAGCGGCAATTGCGCGAGACCGCCTCGCGCCGATTGGACCCGATCGCGCGCCCGACATGAATGGCCTCGGGCCGCAATCGCCGATCCCGTGTCACGCACGCTACTCGGCCGGCGCCGGCGGGGGTTCCGGCAAGACCGCGGCGGGTGCCGGGCCGCGCAGCGGACGCTCTTCCAGGAGCAGCACCGCGGCGAGCGCGATTGCCAGGAAAATGTCCGCCGCCAGGAACACGAAACGGAACACCATGTCGGTGCCCGCGGCGCTCGCGGTCTCGATCAGGAGTGCGACGCCGGTACCGCGCTCGGGCGTCGCCCCGAGACCCGCGAGCAGGATCGCGCCCATGATCGCCACCGCGAGCGTGCTCGCCAGGGCGCGGAAGAAATTCATCGCGCCGGTCGCGGTGCCGACCTGATGCGCCGGCACGGCGTTTTGGATCGAGACGGTCGCGACCGGGTAGACGGTGCCGGCCCCGAAGCCGATCAGGGTGAGCGCGACCACCACGCCGGTCAGCGGCATCGCCGGCCAGATCGCCAGCGCCGTCACGCTCGCGATCGAGATGCTCGCACCGACGATGGCGGAAACCTTGTAACGGCTGAGATGCATCATGGAGCGGCCGGACAGCATCGAGCCTGGCGTCGTCATCACCACGATCGGGATGAGCGCGAAGCCGGCCTCGGTCGCCGAGAGCCCGTGCACGACCTCGAAGTAAAGCGGCATGTAGACGGTCAAGCCCAGCACCGCGCCCATGGTGCAGGAGGTCGCGGCGGTGCCGTCGCGCATCACCCGGCTGCGCAGCACGGCGAGCGGCAGGAACGGCTCGGGGGCGCGTTTGAGCCACCACACGAAAGCAAGTCCCAGCGCCAATGACAGCGCCGTCAGGACGACCACCGTCGAGGAGAGCCAGGGAACGCGGGTGCCGCCCGACGTGAGCACGATGAGGAAGGTAGTCGCCGCCGCGATCATCAGCACGGCCCCGACGACATCGAGCTGGTGCGGACGCTCGTGGCGCGGCAGGCGTTTCATCGCCCGGTGGGTGAGCAGCGCCGCGGCGAGCCCGAGCGGCACATTGAGCCAGAAGATCAGCGACCAGTGCAGGTGCTCGGCGATGATGCCCCCGAGCGCCGGCCCGGCCACGCCGGCGACGATCCAGGAGGTGCCGATATAGGCCTGATAGCGGCCGCGCTCGCGCGGTGTGATCATGTCGGCGATGGTCGTCTGCGTGAGCGGCACGATGCCGCCCCCGCCGATCCCCTGCAGGGTGCGGCCGGCGATCAGCATCGCCATGTCGGGCGCCGCGGCGGAGGCCGCCGAGCCCGCGACGAACAGGCCGATGGCCACCAGCATCATGGCGCGGCGGCCGTGGATGTCGGAGAGCTTGCCGTAAAGCGGCGAGACCACCGTCGACGACAGCAGGTAGGAGATGATCACCCAGGAGAGGTTCTCGAAGTCGCCGAAGTCGCGGCCGATCGTCGGCAGCGCGGTGGCGGCGATGGTCTGATTGAGCGCCGAGAGGAACATCCCCAGCATCAGGCCATAGAAGATCTTGCGCACGTCCGCCTGGGTCAGCGGCGCATGCGGTTTGCGGTCAGCGGGCTTTTTCGGCTTGCGGCGAGAAAGCGTCATCGAATAGGAATCGTTCAACCCAATTCTGCCCTGCCCCACTCTGCCCTGCCGCACCCGGTTGGAAGAGTCATATCGCGCCGCGGACGACGGATGGCAAGGCACGCGCGCACAGGGCAGGTATGACGGAGCGGCTCTGCTAATCCTTGCGCGAAGACCCGCGCAGCGGCCGCTCCTCGAGCGCGAGGATGCAGGCCAAGGCGATGAGCAGGCAGAGAATGGCGGCGGCGAAGACCCAGCGGAAGGCGTGGCCGGCGTCCGTCGCCGCCAGCGCGGCGCTCGCCGAGACGCCGCGCATCACCGGCGCCCCGGCCAATACGATCGCGCCGAAGCCGGCGACGATGAAGGTCGAGCCGAGCGCGCGAAAGAAATTCATCGTGCCGGTCGCGATTCCGAGCTGGTGCGGCGCAACCGCGTTCTGCACCACCACCACCGTGAACGGGAAGGTCGGTCCCAGTCCGAGGCCGACGAGCGCGATGAGGACGAGCGCCGCGGCGGGCGACAATCCCGTGGGCGCGAGGGCCAGCGGCACGAGCGCGGCGATCGAGACGACCAAGCCGACGAGCGGCACCCGCTTGTAATGGGTGAAGCGGACGAGCATGCGGCCGCCGACGACCGAGGTCAGGGTGGCGGCGCCCTGCAGCGCGATGATCGTCGTCGCCGATTCGCTTACCGAGAGGCCGAGCGCCAGCTGGGCATAGAGCGGCAGCACGATGGTGATCGCGATCACCATCCCGATCGCGAAGAAGGCAACCGCGGTGCCGGCGCGGGTGGCGCCGTCGCGCAGCACCGACAACGGGATGAACGGCTCGATCGCGCCCATCACCCGCCATGCGAACAGGGCCCACAGCACGGCGCAGGCAGCGAGGAGCGACAGGATTTGCGGCGAGCCCCAGCCGTAGCGCCGCCCGCCCCAGGTCAACGCCAGCATCAGCGCGATCGCGGCGCCGACCATCAGCGCCGCGCCAAGCACGTCGAGCTTGTGGGGGCGGTCGTGGCGCGGCAGCCGCCGCAGCACGCTGTGGGTGAGCAGGAAAGCCAGCCCGCAGAGCGGCAGGTTCATCCAGAAGATCCAGGACCAATGCGCGTGCTCGGCGATGAAGCCGCCGATAAGCGGGCCTCCCACGGTCGAGACGATGAAGGTCGAGGAGGTGTAGGCCTGGTAGCGCGGACGATCCCGCGGCGACGCCACGTCGCCGATGATGGTCTGCACCAGCGGCATCAGGCCGCCGCCGCCGAGCCCCTGCAGCGCGCGGGCGAGGATCAGCGTCAGCATGGAGGGCGCCAACGCGCAGGCGAGCGAGCCCGCGGCATAGACGCCGATGGCGATCAGCATCATGGCGCGCCGGCCGTGGATGTCGGAGAGCTTGCCGTAGAGCGGGGTGGCGGCGGTCGCGCACAAGAGGTTGGCGGTGACGACCCATGACATGTTGTCGACGTCGCCGAGGCTCGTGGCGATGGTCGGCAGCGCGGTCGCCACCGTCACCTGGTCGAGCGCGGCGAGCAGCATCGTGAGAAGGACGCCCACCACGATGCGCCGCGCCGCGGCATGGTCGAGGTAGTCGAGCGGCGGCGTGAGCGGATCGCGCATATGATCTGACCCCGCGCCGGCCCGGACGGCGAAGGCGCGGCGGCATCTAGAGGGGAGGCGATAGCGAGAGCAAGGTGGCGGCGCGCGCAAGCGCTATGCGCTGGCCGTGACACGCAGTGAACGGAGCGCCGGCCCCCCTATCGTTCCGCGACGCTCGCCACCTCCACGTCGGTGGCGCCGAAGTCGGTGCCCTTGAACAGGAGCGGCTCGGCTTCGGCGATCGCGAGCGCATAGGCGGCGCAGTCGCCGAAATTGAGCCCGGCCTTGTGGCGGCCCTTGCCATAGCGCGCGAACGCATCGCAGGCGATGTCGGCCTGCTGCTCGTCGAAGGGAACGATTCTGGCCGATAGCCTCGCGAGCAGCGGCTCCACCTCGTCGGCCGCTGCCAAGCCTCGTCGACCGATCATGGCCATCCCTGTTTCAAGTTTGGTAACGGCCGAAACGAGGCGCAAAGGGGATGCGTCGATTGCCCGCTGATATCTGTCTCGATCGGCCTCGCCGATCAGGATGGCGACGAGCACCGACGAATCGATCACCATCAGTCGAAATGGCCTCGCTCATTGTAGCCGAGGATTTCATCGTCTGTTCTGTCATCCAGCACTGGCAAGCACTTTACGCGCTCGACAATCTCATCGATGTCGCGCTTGAATTTTTCGTAGCTCCCCCGCCGCGGCCGTCCGCGCTCGCGCTCGACCTCCTTGCGCAAGGCTTCGGTCACCGCCTCGGTGATGCCCTGCTTCCGGCGACGCGCCAGCTCGCGGGCGAGCTTCTCGGTCTCCGGATTCTTGATGTTGAGGGCCAAGGCAAACCCCGCTTCTCGTTCTTCCTTCTTCCTATAATTCTTCCTTCTTCAGGAAGCAATCCAAGCCTATGAAATACCTGTCAGAATTATCATCGTCCCGACTTGCGCCGAGCCGCCTTGGGGACTTTCACGGGCCAGCTGACGATGCGGTCCTCGAGCTCCTCGTCCTTGACCTCGTCCTCGCTGGCGCCGAGGCGGCCCCGCACCGAGATGCCGGCCTGATGCACGGTCTCGGGATCGCCCGAGACCAGCGGGTGCCACCAGTAGAGGTCGTGTCCGTCGGCCAATAGACGGTACGCGCAAGTCGGCGGCAGCCAGACGATTCGATTGATATTCCTGGGGGTTAGCCGGACGCAGTCCTTCACTTTGGCGGTCCGGTTGGGGTAGTCGCGGCAGCGGCAGCTCTGCCCGTCGAGGAGGCGGCAGCCGACATCGGTGAAATAAGTCCGGGCGGGATCGTCGGCGTCCTCGAGCTTGACCAGGCAGCAGCGCCCGCAGCCGTCGCACAGGCTTTCCCATTCCGGGTCGCTCATTTGCCCGAGCGACTTCCGGCGCCAAAAGGGGGTCTCGTCCTGGCTCATGGCTGGAGCGCCTCGCCGAGCTTGCCGCCGGCCCGTCGGCCGAGCGGCGAACGGTCCGGGATCACCCCCCGGTGGTCTACCGAATTCCGTTCACCTTGTGACCACCCCGCCATAGTTTGGAACAAGTATTTAGGGTAAAACCTTCGTCAACGGCTGGACGATTCCGTCCCGCCGCGGCGTTGACTGGCCTGCGAGGCACCGCCCCCCCGAGGAACCCTTGCGCAACCTCTTTCACCACGACGGGACCGGCTGGCAGGCGTGGCTGCGCCGCTTTCTGCTCGACGTCGATTCGCGCATCGATTTCGGATTGTATCAAGCCCAGACCTGGGCGCGCGAGCTCTATGAGCGCTTCACCGTGTTCATGGACCGCTTCCACATCGCGGGCTGGCGGCGCTGGTACTTCGTCGAGCCGATCTCGGAGGCGCTCTCGCTCGGCACCGGCGGCTTGCTGTTGATGCTGGCGCTCGCCATTCCCGCCTTCCGCGAGACCGCCGACGACGACTGGCTCAAGAAGTCGGAGCTCGCGGTCACCTTCCTCGATCGCTACGGCAACGAGGTGGGCTCCCGCGGCATCAGGCACAACGACGCGATCCCGCTCGAGGATTTTCCCGACCACCTGATCAAGGCGGTTCTCGCCACCGAGGATCGACGCTTCTACGACCATTTCGGCATCGACGTCCCCGGCCTGTTCCGCGCCATGCTGACCAACGCGCGCGCCGGCGGCGTGGTGCAGGGCGGCTCCTCCATCAGCCAGCAATTGGCCAAGAACCTGTTCCTCACGAACGAGCGCACCATCGAGCGCAAGGTCAAGGAGGCGTTCCTGGCGATGTGGCTCGAGGTACGGCTGCCGAAGAACGAAATTCTCAAGCTCTACCTCGACCGCGGCTATCTCGGCGGTGGCACCTTCGGCGTCGACGCCGCGGCGCAGTATTATTTCAACAAGTCCGCGCGCGACGTGAACCTCTCGGAAGCGGCGATGCTGGCGGGCCTGTTCAAGGCGCCCTCGAAATTCGCGCCGCACATCAACCTGCCGGCGGCGCGCGCGCGCGCCAACGTCGTCCTCGACAACCTGGTCGAGGCCGGGTTCATGACCGAGGGCCAGGTGTTCGGCGCCCGCCGCAATCCCGCAATCGCGGTCGACCGGCGCGACGAGCGGGCGCCCAACTATTACCTCGACTGGGCGTTCGACGAGATGAAGAAGCTGGTCGAGACCCTGCCCAAGTCGATGCACGAGCGCGTCTTCGTGGTCCGGCTCGCGCTCGACGTCGACCTGCAGAAGCACGCCGAGCAGGCGGTCGAGAATTCGCTGCGGCAGTACGGCCGCGAGTACAATGCCAAGCAAGGCGCCTCGGTGTTGATGGAGGTCGACGGCGCAGTGCGCGCCATGGTCGGCGGGCGCGACTATGGCGACAGCCAGTTCAACCGCGCGACCGATGCGCTGCGCCAGCCGGGCTCCTCGTTCAAGCCCTACGTCTATGCCACCGCGCTGATGCACGGCTTCAAGCCGACCTCGATCGTCGTCGACTCGCCGGTCTGCATCGGCAACTGGTGCCCTAGAAACTACGGCGGCGGTTTTTCGGGCTCGATGACGCTGACCGAGGCGCTCAAGCGTTCGATCAACGTCGTTGCGGTGAAGCTCTCGATCGCCATCGGCAACGGCAATCCGAAGGTCGGGCGCGCCAAGATCCGGGAGGTCGCCCGCAAGGCCGGCCTGCGCACGCCGCTGCCGGACACACCGTCGATGCCGATTGGCGCCGACGAGGTGACCGTGCTCGATCACACCGGCGCCTACTCGATGTTCCCCAATCTCGGCAAGGCGGCGACGCCGCACGCCATCCTCGAGGTGCGCACCGGCGCGGGCGACCTGATCTGGCGCTGGGACCGCGACGGCAAGAAGCCGGTGCAGGCGATCCCGCCGCAGGTCGCTTTGGACATGATCATGATGATGAACAAGGTGGTGGAGGAAGGCACCGGCCGGCGCGCCATCCTCGACGGCATCAAGGCCGCCGGCAAGACCGGCACCACCAACGCCTACCGCGACGCCTGGTTCGTGGCCTTCACCGGCAATTTCGTATGCGGTGTCTGGTTCGGCAACGATGACTACAAGACCATGAACCAGATGACCGGCGGCTCGCTTCCGGCGCAGACCTGGCACGAGATCATGGCCTACGCGCACCAGGGGGTCGAGCTCAAGCCGCTCGCGGGACTTGGTCCGCATGCTCCGGCGACGGGACGCGCGGCGGTCGCCGAAACCAAGAAGGACACCGTGCCCGAGATCTCGCCCGGCCGTCCCTCGATTCTCACCAAGCGCGGAGCCGACGCGCTGGTGCGCGTCGAGCGGCTGATGGACGATGCCACGCGCGCCTTGGCGGCGCGCGGCGAGCCGCCCAAGCCTCCCGGTGCGCAGGGTGCCGCGCTGCAAGGTCCGGACGCTTTCGCATCCGCGTCTGACCGACAGCCGGCTGGCCAGACCCGCGGCAATTGAAGCCGGTGCTTTGCCAACCCGCGTTCTGACGCAATCCGGTCGGGCCAAACGTGCGTTTGCTTTTCGGATCGATGTTCGCGATGGGCGTTGCGGCCGCCATCGGCCTCGGCACGACCTGGATCGCGTTGACGCGGGGCATTGCCTATGGCGGCGTCACGATCGGCGCCTGGACCGCGTGGCCGAAGAACGGAACGCCCGGAATTGATCCGTATGCGAAAGCGATGATGGCGCGCACCGGCGAGCTGCCGGTCGGCTCCGGCGACGGGGTTGCCTTCTATGCACGCGAGGACGACGCCGGGCAGGGCCTCGACGGCCGTTGCGACGTGCTCGTGAGCGGGATCACCCCGCAGGCACGATTCTGGACCCTCACCTTGTACGATCCCCAGGGCCGCCTAGTGGCCAATTCGATGCAGCGGCAAGGCTTCACCAGCCAGCAAATCATTCGAAAGTCGGACGGCAGCTTCGACATCGTAATCGGCCCCCGCGCGCGGCCCGGCAACTGGCTTCCGACCGGCGGCGTGGAGAAATACGTTCTGGTGCTTCGGCTTTACGATACGCCGATCGGCGTGGCGACGCGCACCGGGCGCGAAGCGCCGATGCCGGCGATCAGCAAGAGGGCATGCCAGTGATGCGCTTGGCGCTCTGGCTCTTGGGCGCGCTCCTGCTCGGGGGCATCGTGCACCTAGCCACCGTGCTGGTGCTGCCGACCCTCGCCAGCCAGGACGCCTATGCGCGGGTGTCGGCGATCGCGCCGGTCAACGCCGTCATCGCGGTTCCTCCGCCGACGCCGGAGAAGGCCGTCATGCCGTTCATGGATCCGGCCTTCGCGATGTCCGTATGTCGCTACGATCTGTCACGCGGAGCGCTGAAATTCTCGGTGCCGATCAGCCAGGCCTATACCTCGGTGTCGTTCTATACCCGCTCCGACGTCGCCTACTATGCCATCAACGACCGCGCCGCCGGCCGCCGCGTGATCGAGCTCGATCTCATGACGGCCGCGCAACGCGCCGATTTGCCGGAGAACGAGGAGATCACGGCGGCGGACCGGTTGATCGTGACCTCGCCCACGAACACCGGCCTGATCGTGATCAGGGCACTGGTGCCGGAGGAGGGTTGGCTTGCCTCCGCGCGCGGCGCGCTGGCGGCGGCGCAGTGCCGCCTCCAGTGATCCCGCTCTTTGCTATTTCGAGACGACGGCGCGCCGGGGCGGCGGAACCGAGGCCGTGACCGCGACGCCGAAATCGGGGGGCGTCACCAGCACGCTGTCCGCCATCCGCGCCTGCAGGAACGTGAGCGATCGCTCGGCCTCGACCGCGGCCGGCGACGGCGTCGCCACGATGAGACGCTCGAGCGCGAAGCGATACGAGGCAGCGCGCTCGGCAAGCGACTGCTGGACCCAGCCCACGACCAGGAAATTCTCGCCGATGCGGGCTCTGGCATTGGCGATTTCCGGCCCGCTCAGGACCGCAATATAGGCCAGGCTTTGCTCCCGCTTGCGATCCATGTCGAGGACGCGCCGCGCGACCGGGACGAACTGCTCGATGCGCAGGACGTCGTTGCGGATGTCGTCGTTCAGCCGGGCATAACGAGCGATCTCGGAGCGAACATAGGCGTTCATCAACCGCGCCGCGTAGGCGGTGGGATCGCAGTGCCACCACTCCGGCCTGAAATAGCGGGTCAGCCCCCATTCGCCGACCACGCTGTACCAGCGCTGGCGATCGTAGGCCGGCTCGATCAGCTGATAGGCGTAGTCGCGCAACAGGAGCTCGTCGTCGGTCAAGGGGAACAGCGAGATCGGCGCGCCGACGGCGCGCGCGGCGTCGCGTCCGACCCAGGCATGAATTTCGTCGGTGACGATGCCGGGGCGGAGGCGACCGAAATCGCCGTTCGGACAGCCCAGGATGAACAGGCAAAGCAGCGCATCGCCGCACGCGCGCGAACGGAGCCGGCGGGAGAGCATCGCTGTCGTTCTCCTCAACGCCGCGGAAACGACGCGACGGCCTGCGGACTTACGAGCGGTTGGCAGGGCGGCGGCGGCGGCGACCCGGGCCGTTGCTCGCCGCAGGCTCCGCTCCGTCGGTCGGTTCCTCGATATATCGCTCGATTCGGATGACCGGAAGGATGATGACGGTCGCCGACTCGGACTGCGGCGCGATCGACCGCGACCCCCGCGCAGCGGGTCGCGCTGCCGGATAACTGATGACTGTACCCATGTCGTTCCCCCGACCGGATGCCGCAATGCGGCTCCTCTCCCGATTTGAGACGCGCAAGGTTAACGCTCCGCTAACGCGCCGGCCTTAGGCTATTTCAAATCCGAGGTGTTGCAGTAAAGGCGCAGTGACCATGTTGGAGCCGCCGGCGGCATTTGCTGGTTTGGAAGATCTGCTCGATCTCGGTCACGGCAGCGGCATCGACATGCGTCCGACCTTGCTGCGGGTGCTCACCGATCTCTATCTGCAGCGGCCGACGCACGCCCTCGAGGACGAGCGCTACTACACCGAGCTCGCGCTCCGCCTCGTCGAGGCGGTGGACACGGCGCAGCGCGCCATGCTCGCCGCGCGGCTCGCGCCCTACCCGTCGGCGCCGCGCCCAGTGATCGAGCGCCTGGCGCGCGACGTGATCGAGGTCGCCGGTCCGATCCTCGAGCAGTCGGCGTGCCTCACGGCCGCCGACCTCGCGGCGATCGCGGCGGAATACGGCGGCGCCCATGCCGAGCGGATCGCCAAGCGGCCGCCGCCCCCGGCCCCGCCGGTGCCGGCAGGACGCCCCGCCGACCCGGCCGAGACCGCGGCCTCCGAGTTGTCGGACCTGTTCTACGCCGCCGACACCGGGGAGCGCCGGCTGATCCTGATCAATCTCGACTACGCCCCGCCCGCCCCATGGTCCCCCTTCGCCGCCCTGCAGCGCGCGGACACCTGGCGCCTCGAATCCGCCGCGCTCCAGCGCCACACCGAGGCGGTGGTGCGAGAGCTCGAGCGCGCGCTCGGCATCTCCCGCGCGCAGGCGCGCCGGATCGTCGGCGACGAGCTCGGCGAACCGATCGTGGTCGCCGCCAAAGCCATGGCCCTGCCGGCGGATGTGTTGCAGCGCATTCTGCTGTTCATGAATCCTCGGATCGGGCAATCGGTCGACCGCGTCTATGAGCTCGCCGAGCTCTACAACGAGATCAGCGTCGACGCGGCGCGCCGGCTGGTCGCGATCTGGCGCGACGCCGACGCGGCGGCGGCGAGGCCGGCCCGGCACGAACAGGCAGCGGCTTGGCGGACCGCGGCGGACAATGCGCGGCGCGCCTTGTCGGAGGTTTCGCGACGCTCCACACCGCAGCAGGACCTGCGCGTGCTCGGCGCCGAACGCTGAACCGGAAGCGACCTGTCGATCGCGACGGCCTGCGTGCCTGCTCTTACTCAACTTTTACTTGGGGCCGGTTGCCTGCCCAACGAGGCGGTCGGCAACGGTCAAGCTCGTGGGCGGCGCCGGCGGCTGGCCGCAAGGGGTGCGGAGCACCCTCAGCGCCTGCTCTATCGACGCAAGCGCCGCATCCACTTTTTCCCCCTGGAACGGCATTGACCCAACCCGGTCGAAATCTCTTGTCATATCGGTACCGCTATCCCGTGAGCCCAACCCATGTGCGCGAGGCACCATCACAAGGCTCAGATCGGGTCCTCGATCACCCGGATGAAGACGTTGTCCTGATAAGGCCCGGACCGAAGCTTCGGGAAGGCCGGCGAAAAGTCGGTCTCGGCAGCGGCCGGCTCGGCCGCGTACCCGTTCACCCCCTGCCACAAGGCCGTTGCGCCGACACATATTGCGAAAGCGACGCCGGTCTTGAGCAAAAACGGTTTGAATCTGGAACGGATCGACATGGGGCGCTCCCGTGGATTGCCGAGTGCAGCGGCATCGCCGACGCTCGGGAGGCTACCCGGCGACCGCTGCGACCGATGTGACGGGCGTCACAAATGGAACGATTTCCCCCTCAGGCGCGGCGTGTCCGGTCCGATCCGGGCCGCGTTTCCGTGCAAGAACGCGGTATCGGTCACGGCATCGAGTTTCTGCGACGGATCGATCACCTCCGAAGGATGGGGTCGTAAGCCATTCGAGGCCACTGGATCGCAGAAGCGTTGCTGCGAAACGTTCCGCTGTACCGGCTCTCGATCTTGCGGATGAAAGTCCGGAAGGAAGGTCGGGCCGCTGATGCTTCACGCATCGGCCGCGTCTCAAAGCCGCAAGGAATTAACGCTCTCCTGTCCGATCCAAGGTCACTGCGGCCGCGATCTTTCGCGATTGCAAAGATCCAGCGCCATGAGCGCATAAATCTGCGCTGCCTTCATCATCACGTCGATCTCGATCTCCTCGTTTCTCGCACTGATCCGACGCCCGCGCGGGCCGATTTTGATCGCCGGAATTCCGACCTCGTTGTACAGATTGGTATCCGTCCAGATGCTTGCGCGATCGGGGGGTTCGGGTTTGATCTCGGCACCGAACAGGTGGCGATACACGGCTTGCGCTGATCGAACCAGTGGCTCGACGTTTTTGCCTTCGTGACCGAGCAGAGATTTGTAGACGTCAAGCTCGTAGTCCAGACCAAGCTTGTTCAAGGTCTGTTCCATCTCGTGCTTGATCGTTACCGGCCGGACTTGCGGCGGCATGCGGACATCCACATAGATGGAGCAGACACCGGGAAAATAATTGGGCCGGTACGGGGCCCCGCCTTCGATGGCGCCGATATTGACCTTGGGGAACAGCGGGCCGGTCGGGGATTTGTAGATGTGCTTCTGCTCGAATTCCTCCGCCCATTGTTCCAACGCGGTGATGATCTTGGTCATCTTCACGATGGCGTTCATTTTCTCCATCGGGTAGGCCGAGCGATTGGTCCCCCAGGCCGCTTCGGCCTGTCCGAAAGTCGTGATCTTGACCTGCACCACGCCGGTCTGCGTCCAAACGATATTCAGGTCGGAGCCGTCGGCCACGACGGCGTAATCCGAGTGCATGCCGTGCGTCAGCAGGTGGCGCGTGCCGACGCCTTCGCCACGATATTCCCGGCTTTGCCACGGGCCGACCGGCGTCCGGGAAATCTCGCCGACGACGGCCGCGAGGATCACGTCGCCCTTGAGCCGAACGCCGCTCTTCTTCAGCGCCTTGCCCGCGATCATGAAAGCCGCGACGCCGCCCTTCATGTTCGAGATGCCGAGCCCCTGGATCCTGTCGCCGACGATACGGCCTTTGAGCTCGGTCTCCGGCTCGAGGTTGGACGCCATGCGGGAATCCCGGCTGGTGCCGGTGAAGCTCGTGTCCATATGGCCATTGAAACTCAGGCTGAGCCCGGTTCCATCGCCCTTGAGAATGCCCACTGCGTTGGGGCGGTCAACCTCGACCTCCTGACGAACCGCCTTGATCCCATTGGCTTCGAACCAACACAGAATGAATTCGGCGATCGCTTTCTCCTCGCCGGTGGGGCTGGGAATGCTCGTCAAGTCGCAACCGAGCTGGGCCAGCTCGTCGCGATCGATCTGAGCCAAGATCGTCTTGGTCGCCTCATCGTCGAGTGCCATCGGATTCTCCTGTTGTCTGCCATAGGGATCACCCCGGCTGACCAGCACGGCCGATTTTGGCCGGGCCGGCCGCTGCCGTCGTCGGGCGAGCGCGCCCGCGGCATTCGGCCGGCGGCTCAATCGCCGCTCACGGCCTTTGCCCGCACGACGAGATCGGCCGGCGTCGCAAAGAGATCGGCGATGCGGCCGGCAATCTCGGCTCCGGTCACCGGCGCGATCAGGAGCCGGAGCTTCTGCGCTTCGCTCAGGAAAGCGGGATCCGCGACCATGGCATCGAACGACGCGCGCAGGATTGCCACGCGACCGGCCGGGACGCGGCCGGAGACCACGAACAGACGGCCGAGCTTCCCCGGCGCGCTGAGGATCTCGTAGACCTTGCGGTCGCGCTCATCGCGCAGAAGATCGCCCGCGAACGGCACGTTCGGATCGAGCCCGGGCACGAGCGTCCGCAACAGCCGGACGAGCACGTTGATCTTGTGGTCGCGGAGCCAGTCGTCGGGTATCGCGGGCCAGCTGCCGCACTCGCCGTCGATCTCGCCGTTCTCGACCGCGAGACGCTTCGCCGCGCTGCCGGCGTAGCCCTGCACCTGCTTGATGTTGGCGCCGAACAGGTTGCGCAGCATGGCGATGTCCGCGGTACCCGCCGCGCCCGGCGCGGTCGCGCCGAAAACGATGTCCGCGCGTGCCAGCAGATCCTGCCACGTGCGCACCCCGCTTGCGCTGCGCACGTAGCAGACGCGGATATCCTCGCTGACGCTGCCGATGAAGGCGTAATTCCTGAAATCGACCTTGACCCGCTCGGGCGCGGTCAGCGCCTCGGCGACGAGTCCCGGGTTGAACGTCACCATCACCGTGCCGTCGGCGGGCGCGCCGGCATCGAGAGAGATCACCGATTTGAGCGAGCCCGCGCCCGGCATGTTCTGCACCACGATCGCGGGCGTGCCGGGAACGCGACGCGCAAGATGCCGCTGCACCAGCCGCGCGTAGGCGTCGGCGGCGCCCCCGGCGGGCAGGCCGACGATGAGCCTCAGCGTCTTTCCGGAGTAGAACGCGTCCTCGGCGACGGCCGCAGCCGGCTGCGAGACGAGGGCAAGCACGGTCGCCGCAAGATGCCGCCGACGCATGCTCCGCCCCCGGCGTCACACCTTCGCCGGCTCGCGATAGAGCGCTTCGTCCATGCGCGACGCAACGCCCTCCTTGCTCAGCGTCTGCTCGTATTCCTTGCGCAGAAACGGATCCTCCAGCCAGTATGGAATCGCGGTGCCCCCTTCGGTCACGTCGATCGCGCCCTCGTCGGTATCCTTTTCGCCCGGCACGCCCGCCTTGTCCTTGCGGTGATTGTTGGGGCCATACCAGCCGATGAGACGGAGCGGCTCCTTGCTGATCCCGAAATGCGCATGGAACCAGTCGCCGCCATAGGGGGCGGCGGTGACGAGACCGACGGGCTCGTAGTCCTGCCGGTAGATCTGGTCGGTCTTGCCGTCCTTCCAGGGCGTCATCCCGATCGCCCGCGGCCAGGTATAGGTGTAGCCCTTGCCTTTGATGCAGACGAGCACGGCCGACGACATATGGGCGTGGGCCTTGGAATAGCGGCCGGTGACGTGCTCCCCGACGAATCCGTAGAACACGTTGCCGGCCATGCTCGGCTCCATCCGCCGGTAGCCGGGAGAGCGGCGATTGTCGAGGTAGAGCTCGGCGTTGAACACGTCGGGGATGAGATTGGTCCTGCGCATGGCGAGCCCGCGCAGGGGATCGGGCGCGATGTCGTCCTTGGGCTTGAAATAGCTTTCGCTGCCGTCGAAGCGTGACGGGAAGGTGGCGGGACAATTGAAGATCCAGTCGATGTCGCGGAACAGGTTCATCACGTTCGGCGCCGTTGATGCCACCAGGATGAGCGCCGGGCTCGACGCCGCGTTGACGATGCGGTGCCAGGTGTTGAGCGGGATCGAGAACATGGAGCCGCGCTGCCACTCGAAGGTGTGCGGTTTCCTCTGATCGTCGGTCCAAATCTCGGTCGTGCCGCGACCTTCGACCACGACCATGATCTCCTCGTACATGTGCCGCTCGGGATTGAGCGCGCCGGCGCCGGGGACCTCGATCACGTAGCAACCCCAGCGGCCTTCGGTCCCGTAGAGCTGAATGAACGTGCCGTTGCCGCCCATCCGGTTCCAGCGCTTGAGCGGCATGTCCTGCACGCGCCGCACGCCGATCCCGCGATAAACCGGAATCCCCTGCGCTTCCATGTAATCGTCGTAGGGCGTATTGGGCCGCTTCCAGGCGCCATATCCCGCGTTCTTCAGTCCTTCGGGTTCATGCCAATGGGGATCGGTCGTATCGTGCACGGCTCATCCTCCCGTGGTGCGGCTTTTGCAGCATAGCCGCAAAAGCGGTCGTGCCAAGCTCGTCAATTGGCCGCCCAAGCCGCCGCGGAACGCGACCATCCGGAATTCCCCGCCGTCGCCTGCAAACCGGTTTCCCATCCCCACCGGGACCCCCAAGGGTGCTCCATTATCCCGTACACTCGGCGCCCCTGCAGGCACGAGGAGGCAAGCGATGCCCAAGACGCCGGACTATTTCGTTGGCAAGACGATCGTCATAACGGGAGCCGCCAGCGGCATCGGCAGGGCCACGGCGATGATCTTCGCGCGCGAGGGTGCAAACGTCGTGAGCGCGGACATAGACGCCGACGGCGCACGACGCACAGCCGAGCAGATCGTCCAGCAAGGGGGCAAGGCGCTCGCGCTCGCGACCGACGTCAGCTCGCGAGAGCAGGTGAACGAGATGATACGGCGGGCGATCGAGACGTTCGGAAGCATAGAATTTCAGTTCAATTCGGCCGGCGCGGCGCTGCGGCGATCGAAGTTTCTCGACATCGACGACGCGCTCTTCGACAAGACGTTCGCGCTCAACGTGAAGGGCACGCTCTATTGCATGCAGGCCGTTCTTCCGCACATGCAACGGAACGGGTACGGCGTGATCGTCAACATGGCAAGCATGGCGCACCGGCGCGGGGGTCCGGGTTCCTCGGTGCATTATGCCGCGGCGAAGGGAGCGGTGGTGACGATGACGCTCGGGGTCGCGCGCGAGTTCGCACACGCGGGGATCCGCTGCCTCTCGATTTCACCGGGACCCGTCCGCACGCCCTTTCAGGCGGCGGCGCAGACGTCGCCGGAACTGTTGCAGCGTTTCCTGGACGACGTGCCGATGAATCGATTCGGAGAGCCGGAGGAAATCGGCGAGCTCGTCCTTTTCATGTGCTCGGATGCTTGTGCGTTCATGACCGCCGACACGGTCTATGTAAACGGTGGCGGTGGTTGGCGTTGAGCGGCAGGGCGGTCATTTGGACGCGCGAGGATGTTCGTGAAGACCCCTAAGACTGTCCGCCGCTGCAATTGATGACCTGCCCGGTGATGAAGCTCGCGTCATCGGACGCCAGGAAGGCGATGGCGGCCGCCTGCTCTTCCGGCAGACCCCGCCGTTGCACGGCTTGCTGGTTGCGGATGTCCTGCGCCATTTCGCGGCGGTAATCCTCGGCCTGCGCCGCGTCACCTTCGTCGGCCATGACCCCCGGCCGGATGAACTGCCGCGGCGTGACCCGGTCGGTCACCTCGGTCCCGCCCGGCGCCATCGTGTTCACGCGAATCCCATAGCGGCCGTACTCCTTGGCGAGCACCGTGCTCAGCGCCAATATGCCGCCTTTGCTGGCGGCATAGGGAGCCCGGTACAGTCCTCGGATCGACTGCGAGCCGAGATTCACGATCGACCCCGACATCTGCTTCATCATGATCGGGAGCACCGCCAGGCAACACCACAGCGTCGGATACAAGGATCGTTCGATCTCGAGCTTTACCTCCTCTTCGCCGTAAAGATGGTAGGGCTTGATCCAGATCGTGCCGCCCACGTTGTTGACCAGCACGTCGATGCGCCCGTAGGCCGCGAGCGCCTGGCTCATCAGATCATGCGCGCCGGCAAGCGTGCTCAGATCGACGAGCGCCTTGGTTGCCTCGACGCCCTGGTCGCGCAGCTCGGCCTCGGTCCGCGCCGCGCTCGCCTCGACGCGATCGGCCACCACGATTTTCCCGCCTTCCTGGCCGAGCCGTCTCGCCGCCGCCCGCCCGATTCCCTGGCCTGCGCCGGTCACGACGCACACCTTGTCCCTGAGCCTGCGCGCGCCGGCCGCCCGGGCATCCAGCTGCTCCGCCATCGACGTCCCCTTCGGTTTGGAATTCGGCGCCGAGGAGAAAAGCACGAAACGACATGCCCGCGGAATGACATGTGCGTGGCGGCCATGGAAAGCCGCCACCGCAAGACTTGTGCGCGGCCGGGCGCCGGCACGATGCGGAAGGAAAAGAAAACGAGTGGGGTCAGCGCGTGCGACGGCCGTCATCGCACGGCAAGCCGGCGGTCGCTACGGCCGTTCGGGCCGATCCTCGCCGGTAAACAGGGCGGCCGGAAATTGCGCCGCATAACGCCGTCGTTTCGGGGGACTGGGATGTTCTTGGCGTGGATTCGGGCCGGGCTCCACCGCCTTGCGGTAAAGATGCCAGGTGGAATGCCCCAGCACCGGCAGCACGATCGACAATCCGAGGAAGAACGGCAGCGAGCCCAATACCAGGAGACAGGCCACCAGCAGTCCCCACAGCGCCATGGTGATCGGATTGGCAAGCACGACGCGCACGGAGGTGATCAGCGCGCCGGCGGCGCCGATGTCGCGATCGACCAGCAGCGGAAACGACACCACGCTGATGGTCAACACCAGAACCGCGAACAGGAAGCCGACGCCGTTGCCGGCGATGATGAGGGTCCATCCGGCGCGCGTGGTGAACAACTGCTCGAGGAAGTCCGGAATCGTCGCCGCCGGCTCGTAGCCGAAAGTCGCGATGTAGATCCCCTGCGCCGCCGCCAGCCACAACAGGAAGATGATCATCAGCAACACGCCGAGCGCCACGATGCCGTCGATCGACTGGGACTGCAGCGTGTCGAAGGCATGCGTCCACGTGACGTCGAGCCCCTGCTCTCGCCGCCTGCTCAACTCGTAGAGGCCGAGGGCGGCAAAAGGACCAACCAGCGCGAAGCCGGCCGCGAGCGGAAACAGCATCGGCAAGACGGCGTAGCTGAAGGTCAACCGCGCCAGAACGAGACCGATCACCGGGTAGATGATCGTCAGGAATATGACGTGGGTCGGCATGGCCGAGAAGTCGTCGATGCCCTTGACCAAGGCATCCTTGAGATCCGCCACCGCAATCTTGCGCACCGCCGGAAGAGACCGAGTTTCATCCGAGCCGACCAACATGTGCAGCTGCGCCATAGCCGAGTCTCCTGGAGCCGTTATCACCGCGCTCGCGCGGCCCTGACGCGCGCTCAAGCCGCGATGTTCTATGCTTCGCCGCGGCTCCCGAGACCGCCCTCGGTGTCTGTGGCCGCTACGCGGCGGTCCCCGCCGTGGTCGTTGCGGCAATCCGTCCAGGGGGTGTCATCGACGTGGTGTCATCGACACCTCCGCGCCGCACGCACCGTCGGTGCCGGCGTCTCATGCGCCGGCAATGAGAGAGACTCGCGCCGGCGGTGCCGAGTGTCGAGGGTGGCGAAGCCGACCGTGCCGGCGATTGCAGCGAAGGGAAGCGCCATCCCTCGCCTTCCGGCACCCCGGTCGGCGTTGTATGCTGCGCATACGGACATTGGGGAGCACTGCCGGGGGGGCGAGTGGGAGGCGTCAACGCGCCTTTTGCGCAGCATGGATGCCGGCAGGCAATCGGTCCGTCGCGATGCCTGCGATGATGCGGCCATGGGATTGCGCGATGAATGTGGAAGACTTCGAGGTCCTGCGTCAACACATGCTCGCGGAAATTTCCGCCGGGACATTTCACTTGCGCGACTCGATAGGCAAGGCGGCCCTCGACGAACGCGTCATGACGGCCATGGGCAAGATCCCGCGCCACGAGTTCGTGCCGGTCGAGCTCCAGCCCTATGCCTATGCCAACGTTCCGCTTCCGATCGGCTTCGACAAGACCATCTCGCAGCCGTTCATTGTCGCGTTGATGACGGACTTGCTCGATATCGGCGCCGAGGACGTCGTCCTCGAGGTCGGCACCGGCCTCGGCTACCAGGCCGCAATCCTCGCGCAGCTGGCCCGGAAAGTGTACAGCATCGAGATCATCGAGGAGCTCGGCCGACAGGCGAAGCGACGACTCCAGCAGCAAGGCTGCGCCAACGTTGAGCTGAGGATTGCGAATGGCTATCATGGCTGGTCCGAGCACGCCCCGTTCGACAAGGTGATCCTGACGGCGGCGCCCGACCTCATCCCGCCGCCCCTGATCCATCAGTTGAAAGCCGGCGGCAAGATGGTGGCGCCGGCCGGGCTGCCCGACGCGCAACAGCTCATGCTGGTCGAGAAGCAGGAGAACGGCAGGGTCACGATGAGGGAGATTCTGCAGGTGCGGTTCTCGCAGCTCGAGGGCGCCGATTCGGCCGACGGCGAGCTCGGATAGCAGAACGAACGAGTCAAGGAGATCGCCGCTCGGCGATCACGGGCCGCTTCGGTCGCCACGGAGGATATCGGCATGATGCTCGAATTCACTGTCGGCATAAACGTCGCCGGCGAGCGTCAGAGCGTGACGGTAGCGGCGGAGGATGCGCTGATCGCCGCGCTCAAGGTGAAGGCCGAGCTCCCGAACGCCATGATCAACTACGTGCGCCGACGCAACAAGCGCGGCGATCTGCGCCATCCGCACGAGTCGATTGCCGCGCGCTGATCGCCGGAGCATCTTCAGGACAACGCCGGCCCCGGACTTGATCCCGCTGCCTTCTTGTCGCAGCCGCCCCGATGCGAAGCGTGGTATGAGCAGCCGGGGCCCCGGCCAATTCCGCGGATTTGCTCCGATTGAACGCGGAAGCGGCGCCGGTTAGCGTGTCGTGACAAGAAGCAGAAGCGGGGCGGATATCGGCTCCATCTCCCGCGCCATCAGGAGGGACATCACCATGGGGGTCAGGCTACGCGCATTGCTGATTGCGGCGCCGGCGGCCGCGGCACTGGCGGCTGCGGCCGTGGCGGCCCGGGCGGAGGACCCGAAACACGGCGGGATACTGAAAATCTATCATCGCGAGACCCCGGGCGGCGTCTCCATCCACGAGGAAGCGACCTATTCGACCAACACCCCGATGATGCCGGTGTTCAACAACCTCGTGCTCTACGACCAGCACAAGCCGCAAAACAGCCTCGACACGATTGAGCCCGAGCTCGCCACCAAGTGGTCATGGAACGCCGACCGCACGCAGCTCACCTTCGAGCTCCGGCAGGGCGTCAAATGGCACGACGGCAAGGCCTTCACCAGCCAGGACGTCAAATGCACCTGGGACATGCTGACGGGAAAGTCGCCGGCCAAGCTCCGCAAGAACCCGCGCAAGGATTGGTACGCTAACGTGACCGAGGTCAGCGTCAACGGCGATTACGAGGCGACATTCCACCTCAGCCGGCCGCAGCCTTCGCTGCTCGCCATGCTGGCTTCCGGCTACTCTCCGGTTTATCCCTGCCACGTCCAGCCGGCGCAAATGCGCGCGCACCCGATCGGCACCGGCCCCTTCAAGTTCGTCGAGATGAAGCAGAACGAATCGATCAAGCTCGTGCGAAACCCGGACTACTGGAAGAAGGGCCTGCCCTATCTCGACGGCATCGAGTTCCCGATCATTCCCAATCGCTCGACCGCCGTCCTTGCGTTCGTCGCCGGCAAGGTCGACATGACGTTCCCGACCCAGATCACCGTCGCGCTGCTCAAGGACATCAAGTCGCAGTCGCCGGCGGCGATCTGCGACCTCGAGCCGACCAACGTCAATACCAACCTCATCGTCAATCGCGACGCAGCGCCGTTCGACAATGCCGATCTGCGGCGCGCCATGGCCCTGGCACTCGACCGCAAGTCGTTCATCGACATCCTGTTCGAAGGCAAAGCCGACGTCGGGGGCTCGCTGCTGCCGCCGCCGGCCGGCGTCTGGGGCCTGCCGCCCGACATCCTGAAGACCATTCCCGGTTACGGCTCGGACATCAAGCAGAACCGCGCGGACGCCCGCAAGATCATGGAGAAGCTCGGCTACGGCCCCAACAATCGGCTCAAGATCAAGGTGTCGACGCGCAACCTTAACGACTATCGGGATCCCGCCGTCATCCTCATCGACCAGCTCAAGGACATCTATATCGACGCCGAGCTGGAAACGGTGGAGACCGGTGCGTGGTTCGCCAAGGTCGCCCGCAAGGACTACGCGGTCGGCCTCAATCTCACCGGCAACGGCATCGACGATCCCGATCAGTCTTTCTACGAGAACTACGCGTGCGGATCGGAGCGGAACTACACGCAGTACTGCAACAAGGACCTGGAGCAGCTGTTCGATCGGCAATCGGCGGAAACCGACATCGCGAAGCGCAAGCAGCTGGTCTGGGAGATCGACAAGAAGCTGCAGGAGGACGTCGCGCGGCCGGAAGAAGCTGCAGGAGGACGTCGCGCGGCCGGTCCTTTACCATTCGCGGCTGGCAACGTGCTGGCATCCCTATGTGAAGAACGTCACGATCATGGTCAACAGCTCCTACAACGGCTACCGCTACGAGGACGTGTGGCTGGACAAATGAGCGTCGGCCGAGCGGATCGCGCGGCCGGCGCGGCTGAACGGCCGGCGGACAGCCTTCCCTGCGGGTGACGGGAGACGACCTTGGGGATCTATCTGATCAGGCGCTTCTTCCTGATGCTCGTGACGCTGTTCGGGATTTCCCTGCTGGTGTTCGTGATGCTCCGGCTGGTGCCGGGAAACATCGCGGACATTCTGTTCGACGCGGCCGGCATGATCAATCCGGCGGAAAAGGCCGAGATTGAAAAGGAGCTCGGCCTCGACCAGCCGATCCCGGTGCAATACGTCCGCTGGATCGGCGGGCTGTTTCAGGGCGACCTCGGCTACTCCTATGTCTCGGAAAAGCCTGCGTTGGCCGAGATCGCGCCGCGCATTCCGATCACCGCCAAGCTGGCCGGCCTGGCGCTCGGGTTCTCGGTGCTGCTCGGAGTGCCGTTCGGCGTCATCAGCGCATTCCGGCAGAACACGGGCCTCGACTATGTCTTGCGGGTGATCAGCTTGAGCGGCTTGTCCCTGCCCGCGTTCTGGCTCGGCCTGCTCATCCTGACGGCCGCGGTGACGATGTTCGGCACCGTTCCGATCTATACCGAGCCGCCGGCGACGCTGTGGGACGAGCTCATGCTCTACAGCCTGCCGGCGGCGGCGGTGGGCTTTCGCAGCTCCGCGCTGATCATGCGACTGACGCGCTCGTCCATGCTCGAGGTGCTGCGGCAGGACTACATCCGCACCGCGCGGGCCAAAGGAGCCTCCGACCGGCGCGTCAACTATCACCACGCCCTACGCAACGCGATCCTCCCGGTGGTGACCGTGATCGGCATCGAGGCGGCGTTCCTGATGGGCGGCCTGATCGTGACCGAAACGGTGTTCAACATTCCCGGCGTCGCGCGATTTCTCGTCGAGGCGATCCGCTGGCGCGATTATCCGATCGTCCAGAACCTGGTGATGTTCATCGCGGCCGTCGCCGTGCTCATCAATTTCATCATCGACCTGCTTTATGCCGTCCTCGATCCGCGGATCAAATATGCCGAGTAGCTCGGCGAGCCATTGCCCGGGGAGCGCGGGATGAACGGCGTCGATTACGCGATCGAGGCAGCAAACGAGCCGGTGCGGCCCGACAGCGTCTGGGCGCAGCTGCGCTACGTCGCCACCGGGCATCCGCTCGGGGTCGTCGGGGCGGGGATCATGATCGTGGTGGTGTTTGCCGCGGTCTTCGCCGATTTCCTCACCCTCTCCGATCCGCTCGCCACCAATTCCGCGGTCTCGCTCGCGCCGCCGAGCGCGATGCATTGGTTGGGCGCGGACTTCATGGGCCGGGACGTCTACAGCCGGATCGTCTACGGCGCGCGCATTTCGCTCGCGGTCGGTCTCGGGTCGACCCTGCTGGGCTGCGTGTTTGGCGTCGTGCTCGGATTGGTCTCGGGATATCTCGGCGGCTGGGTCGACCTCATCGTTCAGCGGGTCGTCGACGTCCTGCAGGCACTGCCGCTCCTCGTGCTGGCGCTGGTGATGGCGGCCTCGCTCGGGCCGGCGCTGGGAAACACGATCATCGCCATCTCGATTCCGTTGATCCCGTATGCGGCGCGGGTCATCCGCTCCAACGCCCTTGCGCTGCGCGAGCTGCCCTTCGTCGAGGCGGCGCGAGCCGTGGGCATGAGCGAATTCCGCGTCGCCGTCGTGCACGTCCTGCCCAATACGCTGGCGCCGCTGATCGTGCTCGCGACCGCCCAGCTCGGAGCCGCGATCCTGACCGAGGCGTCGCTGTCGTTCCTCGGACTCGGCATTCCCGAGCCCTACCCGTCCTGGGGCAGGATGCTGTCGGAATCGGCGGCGGAATACGTGCGCTCCGCGCCTTGGCTGGTCATATTTCCCGGCATTGCCATCAGCCTCACGGTCTTCGGTACCAACCTGTTCGGCGACGCGCTCCGCGACATCCTCGACCCGCGGCTTCGCCACTGACGGCATCCGCCGGCGCCATGACCGAACGGAAACCAGACACGGGGATCGAGTCGGCGGCTCGAACCGCCAAGGCCGACGGCGAACCGCTGCTCGCCGTCGAGCGACTGCAAACGTTCTTTCATTCGCGCCGCGGCGTCATCAAGGCCGTCGACGGGATCAGCTTCTCGCTGGCCGCGGGGGAAACGCTGGCGATCGTCGGCGAGTCCGGCTGCGGCAAGAGCGTCACCGCGCTCTCGCTCATGCGGCTGGTGCCGAACCCGCCCGGCCG